>ULQD01034986.1_pt1 | contig 11525 bp, 12 predicted proteins | sample 1954121 | NCBI WGS metagenome assembly ULQD01 (sample SAMEA4835646, study PRJEB28245) | human gut metagenome | biome: gut microbiome; material: fecal sample | place: Denmark | collected 2008 | reverse complement strand
TTACAAATCACGTGCTCTGGCCAACTGAGCTAAAGAGGCGTCATTTCTGTTTTGCGGGTGCAAAGGTAGGAAAAACTTTTAAACTTGCAAATACTTTGAAAAAAAATGCTTCATAAAAATAGTGTTTGATAAGTCGGATTCTTTGTTTACTTTTGCAAATCAATTAATTATAGGAAAGTATGAAGAAAAACTTTTTTTATGCAGGTGGTCTGTCATTGCTTCTTTGGGGTATGGCAGCATGTTCCGGACAAGGAAAAGCGGATAAAGCAGCTGTTGTTGCGGATAGTGTAGTGGTGAAAACGGATAGTGTTGCGGCAGACAGCACAGGATATATTGTGAAAGTGGGAGAGTCAGCTCCCGATTTTACCATTACTCTGACCGACGGAAAGCAGATGAAACTCTCCGAACTTCGCGGTAAAGTGGTGATGTTGCAGTTCACAGCCAGCTGGTGCGGAGTATGCCGTAAAGAGATGCCTTTTATAGAGAAAGATATCTGGCTGAAGCATAAAAACAATCCTGAGTTTGCTTTGATAGGCATTGACCGTGACGAACCTCTCGATAAGGTGATCGCATTTGGAAAGTCGGTAGGGGTGACGTATCCGTTGGGATTGGATCCGGGAGCGGATATCTTTGCGAAGTATGCATTGCGTGAATCGGGCATCACCCGGAATGTCCTGATAGACCGGGAGGGTAAGATTGTGAAGCTGACTCGTTTATATAACGAAGAGGAGTTTGCCTCACTGGTGGATCAAATAGATGAAATGCTGAAAAAATAAGTTGAACAAGCAGGGGTGATTTTCTGTTTTTAACATAGATCACCCCATCTTTTTATTTTATGGCTATAACGATTATCATTCTCGTACTGTCGGCTGTCTTTTTTATGAGTGGAAAGGTACGTTCCGACTTAGTGGCGTTGTGTGCGCTGGTATTATTAATCCTTTTCAATATCCTCACTCCGGAGGAGGCGCTTTCAGGATTTTCTAATTCTGTTGTTATTATGATGGTCGGCCTGTTTGTTGTAGGCGGTGCCATCTTTCAGACGGGGCTGGCAAAGATGATCAGCAGCCGTATCCTGAAATTTGCCGGAACAAGCGAACTGAAACTTTTTATCCTGATTATATTGGTGACGGCTGCCATCGGCGCTTTTGTCAGCAATACGGGAACGGTGGCGTTGATGCTGCCTATTGTGGTCAGTATGGCCATGAGTGCCAATATCAATGTAAGCCGTTTGCTGATGCCTCTTGCTTTTGCCAGTAGTATGGGTGGGATGATGACATTGATTGGTACACCGCCCAACCTTGTGATACAAAATGCCTTGATTGAAGCCGGCTATGAACGTCTCTCTTTCTTCACTTTTACTCCTGTAGGCTTGGTGTGTGTCACTGTCGGACTGATTGTGCTGATTCCGCTGAGTAAGATCTTCCTGACGAAGAAAAGTGATAAAGAGGCACGGGGAAAGCGCAAGAATAAGTCGCTTCAGGAGTTGGCGGGTGAATACCAGTTATCACAGAACCTTTATCGGGTGGAGGTTGAAGAGTCTTCCGGTTTTGTAGGTAAGACCATACAGGAGCTAGGGATTCCGCAGAGGTATCATGTGACGATTTTGGAGGTTCGCCGCCGTTCGGTTTCGTCCCGGCACTTCTTCAAGACAAAAAAGCAGGAGATGGCAGAAGCCGGAACTCTGATTGAGGCGGAAGATATTCTTTATGTATTAGGAGAATTTGAAAATGTAAAACGCTTTGCCGGTGAGAACCGTCTGTCTTTATTGGATACACATAAGACCGAGGGGAGTCTGCATGATACGGACGAGGGATTCGATTTTCAGGAGATAGGCATTGCTGAAATTCTGTTACTGCCTACCGCCAATCTGATAAACAAACCGGTGAAAGCTTCCGGATTCAGGGAGAATTATAGCATCAATATATTGGGTATTCAGCGTAAACGTGACTATCTGCTGAAGAATCTGAAGGATGAAAAGATGCATTCGGGAGATATCTTGCTGGTGCAGGGAAGTTGGGCAAACATAGCCAGGCTTGGTGAGGATCAGTCACAGTGGGTCGTTCTGGGGCAGCCGTTGGCTGAAGCGGCCAAAGTAACCCTGAATCATAAAGCACCGGTAGCGGCACTGATCATGTTGGGTATGATTGTAACCATGATGTTTGACTTTATTCCGGTGGCTCCTGTGACGGCCGTAATTATAGCGGCACTGCTGATGGTACTGACCGGATGTTTCCGCAATGTGGAAGAAGCTTATAAAACAATCAACTGGGAGAGTATTGTGCTGATAGCAGGTATGCTGCCCATGTCATTGGCATTGGAGAAAACCGGAGCTTCGGAGGTGGTGTCGCAATCGTTGGTGAATGGGCTGGGGGCCTATGGGCCTTTTGCTTTGTTGGCAGGTATTTACTTCACAACTTCGCTGATGACAATGTTTATCAGCAATACGGCCACTGCTGTGCTGCTTGCTCCTATCGCTCTTCACTCGGCCGTACAGTTGGGGCTGAGCCCTTATCCGTTCCTGTTTGCCGTGACAGTGGCGGCAAGGATGTGTTTTGCTTCCCCTTTCTCCACGCCGCCTAATGCGTTGGTGATGCCGGCAGGACGCTATACGTTTATGGATTACGTAAAAGTAGGTCTGCCGCTTCAGATCATTATGGGCGTGGTAATGGTGTTCGTATTGCCGCTACTGTTTCCGTTTTAGTCTTTTAGGGAGGGACGGTTTATTGGAAACATTCCCTCCTGTTTATAAGGCAACAGTCAGCCGGGCCAGATAGTCATAGTGCTTACCCTCTTTTATCATTTCGGCCTTGAAGCCATTGTCGGCAGCATAGGCGCTGAGGGTCTGGAAGTCGATATACAGCCAGTCGAAAGGACCGCCTTGAATATCTTTATATTGCATGCGGAAGTCGATTTCTCCATAATAATCTCCTGCCAGGTCGATCAGGAAGCTGCCGTCTTCATCTTCGAACAGATAGCGGAGGTCACTCGAATCCATCAGGATGCAACCATCCGGGCGGAGTAATTGTTTCATCTTGCGGAAGAAGAGAGGCATATTCTCCAAACGTCCGATAATGCCGGAACCGTTCATCAACATAAGGATGGTATCGAAAGTCGCGGCAAAGCGTTCGTCGAACAGATTGACTTGGCGGGCATCTTTCACTCCCCGCAGTTTCATCACTTCGACGGATAAAGGGGAGATGTCGATGGCGGAAACTTCTTTACCGCTCTCTTGAAGGGCAAGAGCGTGGCAACCGCTTCCGGCACCTACGTCGAGTATTGTTCCGGTAGCCATTGCGAGGGCTGTGCGTTCGAGTAGAGGCATTTGTCCGGCTTTGCGGAAAAGTTGCTTGACGGGTATTTCATCTTCATCGAACTGAGAAGAAAATACGCGTAATCTGTCTGCTTTTTGGCGATGATAAAAATCGGCTATGGCAGCACCCATCGGGTCTTTTTCTGCCGGGAGCAGGGATGTATTCATTGATTGGTTTTTAGTTGTTACAGCGGGCAAAGATAGGGAATTCACAGAAAAAGAGTATCTTTGTCCACGGAAAATATAGAATAAGAAAGGAAAGATTATGAGCTTAGAAGATGCGATTATGGGTGGAATTGTCTTTAAAGGAAAGAAAGAAGGCCCGAAGAAAGATGAAAATAAAGTGAAAACAAAAGCGAAGAAAACAACCTATATAAAGGGAACTCACGGTTCCGGAGCTGCCAAGATGAAAGCTGAGATCCGGAGAAAGAGGGCGAACAGACATAAACGGTAAATAACGAATAACGATGAACGATAAACTCACTGCGATATCAACGCACAGTCTGTTTATCGTTCATCGTTATTCGTTTTAAAGTCGTTCCGGTAATATTTCAATCCAGTAGTCATCCGGATCATTGATGAAATAGAGCCCCATGGAAGTATTCTCAAAGCATACACAGTCCATTTCTTTGTGATATTGGCGTACGGCATCATAATCTCCCGCTACACGGAAGCAAAGATGGCTTTCGTTCTCTCCCAGTTCATAGGCTTCGGTATGGTCTCGCAGCCAGGTGAGTTCCAATAAAAAACCGGTGGTGTTATCTGTGAGATATACCAAGATAAAAGAGCCGTCGGCTGCCTCTTTCCGGTGATGTTCTTTCAATCCCAATGCTTTTTCGTAGAAAGCAATGCTACGTTCCAGATCAGTCACATTGATATTGAAGTGGTCAAATCTACTTTTTATTTCCATTGTTTCTAAGTTTGTTTTTTAGATTAAAATAGAGCTTATAAAGTTTACACCACAGGTTACACGGATGATTTATGGCAATGATCCGGTCAAAACTCAATCTGTGTAACCTGTGGTGACTGATTTATTTCATAAATGCTTTGGTTATTTTACCTGCATAAGTTCTGGGCTGTCCTTCCATAGGTGTCGGGGCCGGTAGTTTCTGACATTCCAGTATGACGGACGGTTCTTTTTGTCCGGTAGGATAGAAGCGTATGCTGTATGTTTCTGCTTTCTCCAACTGTTCGTAAGGCTGGTCGGGAGAAAGGATACTGAATACAACAGGACTTCCCGAAATTTTTCCTATGGATCCTCCGGCGTTGGCTGTCATCATGGTCATATTGAAAGGATCGGAACCGATAGCAATCACCAGTCGGCCTGCACCCATCTGAATGGCATTGGCAGGAACCTGGTCGGGGGCTACTTCTTTATAACCCGGCATCGTGCTTGGAGAGGTAACGGGAATTGCAGGGGTAAGTTCTGCTGCTTTTTCTACTTTTCCAGTCTCTTGATTATCACCGATAACCACGACTTTTGGAGCGGTTACTACGGCAGGCTTTTTCGGAGTGGCTTTTGCTTTTGCTTCCATGGGTTTTTGACTCAGTGCCTTTGCAGCTTCTTCAAAGAGGTTGTCGGCAAAGTTGACTGTCTTTCTGCGCCATTTGGCTAGACCACGTACCATTTTCGTTTTCGCTTTGTTTAGAGCGTATTTATCGGTGATCCATTCTTCGGCCGCATATTTTTCTTTTTCACGATAGGTGTACCGGATTTTCTCTACCTCCATTGTACACTTTTGGGGCTGGCAGTTTACGGTGACTTGGTATGTCAGCCAGGTGCGGTCCAGAGAAAGGGCGGTAGAACTGAATACCAACCACTCTTCACCGGCTGCGGCGATGACTCCTTTTTCTTTATATACCACCCGGCTATTGTTTTTGTTCTGGGCCATGCGTCCGTCAAGCCACTTGAGCATCCGTTCATAGATTTCGTCTTGCGACATACCGGGGATACTGAATTCGCGGCTGAAAACTACCCGTCCGTCAACTTCGGGCACGGCGCCTGCAAGGTATCTGCTGTCATCATCATCTTTGTCATTGTCTGCCCAAAGTGTCATGGGCAGGCAAATCATAAATAACACGAGGAAAATTTGTGTCAGTTTGTTCATAATTGTATGTTTTATTTAGTTATATATCAAAGCTTTCGCCCCGGTGGGTGATGGTTATGAAACGGCATCCGCCGACTTCGGCTATAGATCGGAAGGCATTGCCTCCTTCGTAGTCTTCGCTAAAGTGCATGGGTACAAATATAGTAGTTTTTATTCGTTCGATGAATTGTTGGGCTCCTTTCATGTAATCTTTTCCCATTCGGCGGTCTACGGGAAACATTACCAGGTCGATGGTCGGAACTGCTGCCTGAAGATATTTTATCTCTGCCAGGAAGTCTCCTTCTGCTTTGCGTATCTCTTGTTCGGTAGATTCTTCGCTCCAATGCCAGTTGTTCAGGTCACCGGCATGAAAAATGCTCTTGCCTTGCAGATGGATCAGAAAGGAGATGCCCACATCCGTAGAACCGAATGCCTGAATACGTAGCATATCATCTTCGTATTCCTCACCTTTATTAATATAGATCGCATCTTCTTTCTGTGCCCGATGGTGTTTCAGAATGTCTTTTGAGAAGATATAGATGATATCCGGACGTTGCTCTTTCCATGTCAGTACTTCCCGGTTGAAGTGGTCGGGATGGAAATGTGAGACAAGCACATACAGTTTTCCGGGACGTTGGAGCAGACGGTCGTGCACGATTCCTTTATTCAGTTCCGTTTCTGAAGAGTCTTTGTAATAATCAATGATAAGGGTTACACCTTCTGCTTCGATGGCGAACCCACTGTGGTATATATAATCTAGAATCATAGGCGGATGTATTTTATGGATGCAATATTACGTATTATTTGTTGGTTGCGCAAGTACAATAACCGGAAATATCAGGGAGCAAGCCTCTCTTTCTGCCAGCTTCCGTCCGGTTGAAGGGAATATAGAAAGCGATCGTGAAGCCGGTTTGCCCTACCTTGCCAGAACTCGATCCGATGGGGAGTGACGGCATATCCTCCCCAGTGTGCGGGGCGCTCTACTTCTCTGCCTACCCATCGGGCTGCTTCTGCAACGAAATTGCGAATCAGTTGCATCCGGCTTTTCAACGGACGGCTTTGAGGAGAGATGCGTGCTCCTATACGGCTTTTGTAGGGACGTTGGCGGAAATAGGTATCAGACTCTCCGGCAGGAACTTTTGAGGCAATGCCTTCAATGTGTACCTGCCTTTCCAGCGCGTGCCAAACGAAAGAGAGGGAAATATACGGATTCTTTGCCAGATGGGTACCTTTCCGGCTTTCGTAATTGGTATAAAAGATAAACTTTCCATCATGCAAATCCTTTAGCAGTACGGTACGGGTCGATGGTTGCCCTTCGGGAGATACGGTGCCTACCAGCATGGCAGTAGGTTCGTCTACCTGTGCATCGATAGCTTCGTGGAGCCATCGGTTGAAAAGAGAAAGCGGGTTGTCGGGAAGATCTCCTTCCTTCAGCCCGCCTTTGGTGTACTCCTGCCGGATGGCAGCGAGGTTGATAGCCTCACTCCCGATCCCGTTTCCGTGAAGAGGGGAGTCGGGATGTGTGGATATATGATCGGTTGACATAAGCGATTACTTTAAATTTACATCGGTACTTCTATCAGTAGTATTTTAGAGTCTTTCAGAGTTTCTATCTCAAAATTCTTGATTTCGGATATTCCCAATCCGTCGCGTCGAGTCAGGATCACATCATCTATCTTTACTTCTCCTTCGATCAGGAAAACGTAGACTCCCATATCCGTCCCATGCAGTGTATATTCAACTGTCTTTCCGGCTCCTATCTCACCCATCGAGAACCAGGTGTCCTGCAATAGTTTGGCAGGTGTACTTCCGTCAGGTGATAGTATGAAGGCCAGTTCGTCTTTTTTCAGTAATCCCCGGATGTCATAATCCTGATAGAGGGGATGAGTGTTCCGTTCTTTCGGTATGATCCATATTTGCAGAAATTCCACCGGTTCCGATTTGCTGCCGTTCATCTCGCTATGATAAATGCCTGTACCGGCACTCATCACCTGAATATCGCCTACAGTAATGGTACGATTGTTCTTTTTACTGTCGCCATGTGCCAGAAGACCCTTTAAAGGTATGGAGACGATTTCCATATTTTTATGGGGATGGGTCTGAAAACCTTCACCCGGGGCTACCCGGTCATCGTTCAGTACCCTCAGAGCACCGAAATGAACCCGTTCGGGATTGTAATATTCGTCAAAGCTGAAACTGTGATGGCTGTCGAGCCAGTCATATACGGATCGTCCGCGGGTATCTGAGCGGTGAACTACTTTTTTCATGATGTATATCCTTTCTTTTATAAATAGATTTTATAAATCAAACAATCGGGGGATGTAAATGGTTTGAGACGTTCACTTTTTATAGGAATCAGAAGCTATAATAAGGAAATAGAAAAGAAATGGACAACTCTCTGAAAGCCGGCAAACAGAAAAGAGTTGAATACGTTCGGTAAATAAGAGATAGGAAAAATTTTGTTGTCAATATCATTGTCTTATTTTTGTGCTTCTAAAATTAGCCAATAGATAAGAGATATGAGAAAGTTATTGTATGTTATTCTGTTACTACTTTTCCGTTTATTGATGTTTCCGGGGGCTGTTTGTGCCGAAATACTCTCTTTGCCGGACAGCTTGATAACGGATGATAACGTATATAAATATACTTTCTCCGATTTTGATAAGGCACAGCAGGTTATGGAACAATTGAGAAAGCGGAAATCTCTTTCCATGTTCCGGATGGATGTGGTGGAAGGTGATTTATATTTCAATGTCGGCCAATATTATAAGGCGTTGAAGTTCTATAAGCGTGCTTTGGACAGTGACTCGGTGCGCAATAATGATAAGAACTATATGGAACAGGTGCATCGCATGATCTCTTGTTACGACTGTTTGCATAATGAAAATAAAAAATCGCTGTATGTCTATTTACTTTTAAAAAGGGCAGAGCAGTGCGGGGATAAAGCCATGCAGTCCGTTGCTTTGTTCAATATGGGTAAAATGCTGTATTATCAGGGTAATAAGGAGAAGGGATATGAATATCTGGAACAGGCGATTGAAATGATGTCAAAGACGGACTATCGGTATAAATACGATAATCTGCGTTATGATTACAACACTTTACTGATATTCCAGAAGTCGGACAGGCGTAATGAGGAGGCTCTCAGGACACTGGCTGCGTTGGAAAAGGTGGTGACCGAAGAGACCGGCAGTGAAACTCCGATGGAGGGGTTGAGTGCAAAGGAGAAAAAAGCAATGTATGCCCATTATGCTGTCGTTCTTTTTCGGTTGGGGCAGGCGGAAGAGGCCGAACGTTACTACCGGAAATTCCTGGCGGCAAGTGAGGAATATGACCGTGACGATTACCTGATTATGCCTTATTTGTTCGACAGGAAGATGTATGACCAAGTGATCCGGATGAATGCCGCCCGTGAGAAGATGTATATCATGCGGGGGGATACGGTGAACTATTACATGACTACGATAAAGAGATCTCTTGGATGGGCTTATCGTGATAAGGGCGATTACCGTACTGCTGCAAGATATTTTGAGCAGTTGGCTGTGTTGCGCGACAGCATTAAGAATCGTGAACAAAAAAGTGCGGCATTGGAATTGGCAGCTGTTTATGAAACGAACGAAAAGGATTTGTTCATCCAGCAGCAGGCGGCTGATATGCAAAAGAGGAACCTCTTATTGGCATTTACCCTCTGTATCGTTTTTCTGTTAGGTGTGCTTTTGTGGCGGACGATACGGCATAACCGGATTATACGTCGCAAAAATAAGGCGATGGTAGGCACTATCGAAGATTTGCTGATACATAAAGAAGAATTGTATCGGAAAAAGGAGGAGAATCTTATTCTGAAAGAGCAATTGGAGAGGGAGCAGAATTTAAGGATGTCCGCAGGTGGGGGATCGCTATCAACCGATAAGGACGGGAAAGCGGAAACAACTGTTGTTCCGGAACCTCAAGTCGGAGATGGAAATGACATACACGATAGGATATTGTTCGACAAGTTGGAACATGAGATCATTAGCCGTCAGCTCTATCTTCAGCCGGATTTTTCGAGGGAGGAACTGATCAAGACGATCTATATTCCCAAAAATAAATTTGCTCCTCTTTTCAAGCAGTATGCGGGAATGAGCTTTTCGAAGTATATTAATAATCTTCGTTTGGAGTATGCGGCTAAGATGTTAAAGAACTACCCCGATTATACAGTAGATACGATAGCCCAGGAGTGTGGCATGTCGACTCAATCTCTTTACCGCCTCTTTTCGGGAAAGTTTGGAGTGACTCCGACAGATTTTCAGGTGGGGGTACAACATATTAATAATAAGAATATTACTGAGGACAAGTGAAAAAATGAGAGACTCAAAGTGAAAAAATGAGAGAATAACCTACTCGAAATGTTTTGATTTGAAAATCCTTCCTTCTACCTTTGAACCACATCAACGAAACTGGTTTAGGTGATGTACAGTACCCAATCTGCCGGGAGGTCTCTCTCGGCAGATTATTCTCGATAAGGCTGATCGGCATATCAGACCATTAGAAAACCTTTCTTAATGAATTAATCTTTCAAAAAACACGTATTGTTATGATTGAAAAAGTATTCAAAGTGGGTGATACAATCACCATCAAACGTACCTCACAAGCAGGTACTGGTTATCGTTACGCTTTGTACGCCTGACCGGCGGAGTTGCCCTTGTAGAGGAATTGTCAGAAGATGCCGATACTCCGGGAGGAACGTCTGTACAGTCTTTTATCTTCCGGTTTTTACAGCCGGGGCAGGTAGAGATTCAGTTTGCCTATTACCGTGACTCTGAGGAAGTGCTTTACGAAGATATATTCTCTTATGAGGTGGTTACTTCGGAGAAAGCGAACCCGATAATAGGGGGCTGGGGAGAATTCAAACCGTTGACGGATCAGGAGAAAGAGATATTCCGTACTTGCATGACATTGAAGGGTGTGGACTATACTCCTCTTCTGGTTGCCAAGCAATTGGCAAGCGGATATAACTACCGCTTCATCTGTATGACTGAATCACTAATCCGCGAGCCCAAGTATGGTTTTGCCAAAGTCACTATTTATGCTCCGCTGAGAGGAGAACCCATATTAGAGAGTATTATAGAGTGTTGACTCTGAACAGAGGAACCGAAAATTCATAATAGAGTAGGAACTTGATTTAAAAAGAAATAGTTATGAGTCAATTATATTTTTCGTCTAAGAAAAGGAATGATTGATGAACAGCCATCCTGGACATTATACGTTAAAGTCCGGGCAAACCTAATAAGGTCTGCCGATTCTTTCGCAGGAAGCGGTGGCACTATTGCAACCGAAGCTTCTTTTTGATGCCTTTAGGCATTGCTCAACTTGACTTCGTTCACCAAAGGCTTCTGATTTTTGAAATCCCGTATATTCTCCAGAGTCGTTGCTGCGATGTTGGCCAGCGCTTCACGGGTAAAGAAAGCCTGATGGGAGGTTACGATTACATTATTGAACGACAGCAAGCGTGCCAGTACATCGTCGTCGATGATACGGTCCGATTTGTCTTCATAGAAGTACTCGCTCTCCTCTTCATATACATCCAGTCCGGCCGAACCGATCTTTTTATTTTTCAGTCCCTCGATCAGTGCATTGGTGTGGATCAGTTGTCCACGGCCGGTGTTGATGATCATTACGCCGTCTTTCATCTTACTGATGGAGTAGTCGTTGATCAGATACTTGGTCTGCTCCGTGAGGGGGCAGTGTAGTGAGATGATGTCCGAACTGTGATACAACTCGTCGAGTGTGGTGTATACTATTTGATTCTCTCTGGCAAAGTTGTAATCCGGATAAAGGTCATACGCCAGTATGTTCATGCCGAACCCTTTTAATATATGTATCAGTATTTTGGCTATCTTTCCCGTACCGATGATACCGGCTGTCTTTCCATGCATATCGAAGCCTAACAGTCCGTGCAGTGAAAAGTTTCCATCCCGGGTGCGCCATGATGCCCGTGGAATTTTCCGGTTGAGCGAGAGCATCAGTGCCACTGTATATTCGGCTACTGCGTATGGAGAATAGGCAGGAACACGAACAACGGTTACACCGTTGTCGGCTGCAGCTTTCAAGTCTACATTATTATAACCAGCACAACGAAGGGCGAGTAG
>ULQD01040197.1_pt1 | contig 11582 bp, 9 predicted proteins | sample 1954121 | NCBI WGS metagenome assembly ULQD01 (sample SAMEA4835646, study PRJEB28245) | human gut metagenome | biome: gut microbiome; material: fecal sample | place: Denmark | collected 2008 | reverse complement strand
CCCGCCTATGGAGGTAACGAAGTGTTCAAAATCGAAGAAGACCGGGAGGGAAACCCCATCAAGCCTCGGTTGAATTGGGATAAAGCCATTCCGTGGAGAAATCCCAATGAAGACGAAGCGCGAGCCATCGAAAGCGTGTACAGAATCAACCCCATTACGGGAGAGCGCCAACTCGATGCCTCCCAAATGAACTACCGCTACGAAATCTTCGACCACACCGAGGCATCCAAACGGAAGAATCGTCTCGACCCGGCACGCCGTGACCTCAACACCGACCATACCCCCGACTACGATGAAATCGTAATGATATCCAAAGATACCGCATATATCGACGAAGACGGGCGTATCATTCGCGAGACCATCACACGGCCATTAGGCAGCGAGTTTGACTTCCTCAATACCTACATCGTCAATATCTACCCCGATACCACCGTGTGGGTAAACGACTTCGAGAATGCCTACAACGAGCCATACGTGAGACTCTATTTCTCCCATGCCGGCTATAACGACTATCCGGTCGTAGGAGTTTCGTGGGAACAAGCAAACGCATTCTGCGCTTGGCGCACCGCGCTCTTGAAAGGTTCGGTGGGACGTAACGCCGTTGTTATCGAACCTTACAGACTTCCCACCGAAGCCGAATGGGAATATGCGGCAAGAGCCGGGAAAAACGAAAATAAATTCCCGTGGACGGGTAACCTGCCTATGGCCGAAAAAGGGTGTTTCTATGCCAACTTCAAGCCCGATGACGGGAATTACGTGAAAGACGGAAACCTCATCACTTCACCGGTAGGCTCCTATTCCCCGAACGAGTTCGGATTATACGACATGGCCGGTAACGTATCGGAATGGACTTCGACAGCCTATACCGAAGCCGTATCGCAAAACACCAGCGACCTTAACCCCGAATACAAATATAATGCGGCCAAAGAAGACCCCTACCGCATGAAACGCAAAGTAGTCCGGGGCGGTTCGTGGAAAGACGTTTCCAACTTCATTCGTTCCGATATCCGCATGTGGGAATACCAAAACGAACAACGATCCTATATCGGATTCCGTTGCGTTCGCTCTCAAATCGGATTCGCAAAAGCAAAAAGATAATATCAAAACCCGATAAAACCAATCATCAAGGATCATGGGAAAATACAAAAGATATAAAAACAGTATTGAAAAGTTCTTATCCAGCGATAAAGGACAACGATTTTTCAATTTCGCATACAGTATAGGTGCTGCGATTGTAATCTGGGGTGCTCTGTTCAAAATCCTGCACCTCCCCGGAGGCAGTCTCTTGCTTTCTATCGGTATGGGAACAGAAGTGCTCATGTTCATTCTATCCGCCTTCGACACTCCCCCGAAAACATATCATTGGGAAGAAGTTTTTCCCGTACTAAATAGTAAAAACCCCGAAGACCGGCCCGAATTTTCAGGAGGGAAAGGAACCGTCATTATCGGTGGAAACGGCAAAGGCGGAGGTAGTAACGGAGGGAACTACTCCGATATCACCCCGTCCGATGCCAAAAGAGCTGTGGGAATACCCGAAGGCCTCAATTTAAGCGACGCCGACACGCAAAGCCTCACCGATAGTATTCAAAAAATGTCGGCTGCCGCCGATCAACTCTCGCGTATGGCAGAACTGACAGACGCAACCCAACAATACCTCACCCAACTCTCCGGTATAGCCGAACAAATGGAACAATTAAGAAGTGCGACCGAAAGCCTCACCGCCGTATCGAACACCCTCTTGCAATCCTACCGCAACATCACGGAAAACTCCGAAGGAATATCCGACACCTCGCAAGGATATGTTTCGGGTATGGAAACGCTCAACCGTAACATCAGTGGGCTGAACACCATCTATGAGATACAGTTGAAGAGCATCAGTTCGCAACTCGATAATATAGACCGTGTAAACAACGGGCTGAAAAACATTCGCGACATGTACGAACGCTCTGCTTCCGATAGCTCCCGTTATTGCGAAGCAACCGAAAAAATGACACAGTATATACAACAACTCAATTCGGTTTACGAAAAGATGATCACGGCAATGACCATCAACATGTACAGACCCATGGGAGGAGCTCCCGTGGAAATGCCCGAAAAACCGAAAGACGACACCGAACAAAAATAACACATGGCATCGAATAACAACAGACTTACACCCCGGCAGAAGATGATAAACCTCATGTATATCGTCCTCACTGCCATGCTGGCCCTCAACGTGTCGTCCGATGTGCTCAACGGATTCAAGCAAGTTGAAGACGGATTGGAAAGGTCTACTTCGAATGCTTCGCTGCAAAACGATGTCCTCTACCAAAAACTGGCCGACTTCAACAGTCAGAATCCCGAAAAAGGAGGACCGTGGTACAAAAAATCGCTGGAAGTAAAAAAACAGACCGCCCTCTTGTACGACTACATCGACTCCCTGAAAAACGTAATCGTCAAGAAAGCCGACGGTAAAGACGGCGATGTAAATAATATCGAACATCAGGACGACCTCGAAGCAGCGTCATACATCATGTTGTCCCCCGCCCAGAAGCAAGGAATGAAATTGAGAAAGGAAATAGACGACTACCGCAATCTCATCGGAAGTCTCATGACCGACTCCATCAAAAGAGCAGCGATCGAAAACTACCTTTCGACCACCATTCACTCGGGCAACAGAACCCAAGCTCCCTCCATGTGGGAAACGACGCTGTTCGAAAATATGCCGGTAATCGCCGCCGTAACCATTCTGACGAAAATACAGAGCGACGTGCGGTATGCCGAAAGCGAAGCGCTGCACACCCTTATCAATAACATCGACGAAGGAGACGTACGTGTCAACCAGCTGAACGCGTTCGTTATTCCCAATTCGAAAAACATTATGAGAGGCGGGAAATATAGTGCCAACATCGTTCTGGCAGCCATCGATACGACCCAGCGACCGGCCATATACATCAACGGGAAACAACTCCCTCCCGAAAATAACGGTTTATATGAATTTGTCTGTGGAAGCACCGGCATATTCGATTTTCAAGGCTATCTCGAAGTTCCGCGCGGCGACGGCTCCATGACCCGTCACGAATTCTCTTCGTCCTACACCGTGGTAGAGCCGAGTGCGACCATATCGGCGACCTTGATGAACGTTCTGTATGCAGGTATCGGTAACCCTATCAGCATATCGGTTCCCGGCATCCCCAATCACGCCATTCAAGCTACGATGACGAACGGCACTCTCATCCGTCAAGGAGACAACTGGATAGCCAAACCGGCGAAAGTAGGACAAGACGCGGTAATAACCGTAACCGCCACAATGGACGGACGGGCGCAAACAGTCGCCAACACTCAGTTCCGGGTACGGCAACTCCCCGACCCTATGCCATTCATCGCCTATAAAGATGCAAACGGTTACGAACAAAAATACAAAGGAGGGAAACCTTTCCCCAAAACACGACTGCTTTCTGCGCCCGGTATTCAAGCCGCAATCGACGACGACCTGTTGAATGTCACCTATCGGGTACTGCGATTCGAAACGGTCTTTTTCGACTCTATGGGAAATGCGATTCCCGAAGTTTCCGACGGAGCCAATTTCTCTCAACGACAAAAAGATTCGTTCCGCAGACTATCGAGAGGAAAACGGTTCTATATATCGAGAGTCCGCGCCGTCGGCCCCGATGGTATAGAACGCGATCTGTCACCTATCGAAGTAATTGTAAACTAAGGCCAATATGAAATATAATTCAGCAAATATGAATACCCTGATAAAAAGCTGTTTGACCCTTTGCCTGCTATGGTCGGCAATAGGGAGTCATGCACAAGTAATCAAAAAAAGCGATACCGACGACTCGAAAAAGACAAACAACCAACTCAGCGTCCGGGCTCAATCGCTTTATGACACTCAGGATGCATCGGATGCCGACATTCCGTGGATGAGGGTAATCTATCGGCAAATCGACTTGAACAAAGAGAAAAACATGCCGCTCTATTATCCCGAAGAGTCCACCGAAAATCAGGAGAATCTTTTCAGAATTGTCATGAAACTTTTGGCAAACAACCAGATACCGGCATACGAATACCTCGACGGACGAGAAATATTTACCGACGAATATCGCATCAAAGTAAAAGAAATGTTCGACCGCTTCCATATTCTGTATGCCCCGGCAAAAGGATACTCCGAGAAGAATCCCCGCTTCACGGTAGAGGAAAGCGATATACCCTCCAACGAGGTACTCTCCTACTATATCTTGGAAAAATGGATATTCGACCGCCGCACCTCGCAGGTAAAACCGTCCATCGAGGCCATCTGCCCGGTACTTCACCGTACGGGCGACTTCGGAGGCGAAGCAGTCAAATACCCCATGTTTTGGGTTAAATACAACGACATACGCCCCTACATCGCACGCCAATACATCTTGGCGAGCAACGAAAACAACGTACAGCAATACAACTACGACGATTACTTCCAAATGCGAATGTACGAAGGGGAAATCTACAAAACCCAAAACCTGCGGAACCAGTCGCTTATGCAAATGTATCCCAATGACTCCATTCGGAAACAAGCACAAGACAGCATAGAAAAACAACTGAAAAACTTTAATGAAAATCTATGGGTTCCCTCCCCCGAAGAAATAGCGAAAGCCAAAGAAGAGCAAGCGGCCAAAGAAGCAAAAGAAAACGGAGAAACGCTCGACAATGACAAACAAAAGAAAGAGAAAAGCCGCACCGCTCGTTCTTCACGGGCAAAAAAACAAAAAGAGGCGAAAGTAAAAAAGCAGAAACAACCGAAACAGCAAAAATCATCTGCTGCCCCCGTACGCTCCGTTCGCCGAACTCGTTAAACTATATTAAACCATAAAAGAGTTTTCTGAAATTCAGAAAACTCTTTCTTTTATATTTCTCAAACTCTTAATATTAATTTGAGCGAATCGCCCATATCGGGTTGTCCGATTCAGATAAAATTTTTATCTTTGTCCGTATTGACTTTATGAAGGATACCATATGCAAATGCCTCCAAAATCTACGGATACGAATCTAAATCCGCAAACGCAGGAACATTTTCTACTTTCTTTTGAAAGGCCCGCTTCCTCTTCCGAGGATAACACGCTACACATATCTTCCGACAAACTTACGATCGTATTATGTACCCAAGGTTGTAAAACCGTGCAACTAAACTTTACAGAATATGTACTCGAACCCGGTAGTATCGCTTTCCTCTACCCCAACACGATTTGGAAACCGATAAAAACGAGTAGTGACTTTCAGGCACGTTATTTCTCGATGAGAGAACACTCGCCCAAAGAAAGAAATGCTTTTTTGGACTTGGAAACCATTTTCTCGTTAAGTACCTATATCGCCAGACACCCGCATACGTCCCTTTCAGCGAATGAGTCGATAGTGGTCGAAGGCTATTTTCGCCTGATACAAAACAGATACGAGGCCCACGTAGACTATGCGATCATACGTTCTCTTATTTCTGCTTTCATCTTGGAGTTAAACCAAATGTTTGCCATACGGGTAGAACACAAAAAATTGAAAATATCTCGCAAAGAAGATATTCTATGGAGGTTTCTCTCTTTGCTTACCCAGCATTATAAAGAAAATCGCAGCGTCGATTTTTATGCCGATAAACTTTGTATATCGCCCAAGCATTTATCCTCGGTCATCAAGCAACTAAGTCACAAGACCGCTCACGAGATCATTTCCGACGTCGTTATTATGGCCGCCAAACAACTCCTAAAAACCACGACGCTAAGTATCCAAGAAATTTCGGAAGAACTGAACTTTGCCAATCAATCTTTCTTTGGCAAATTTTTTAAACAAAATACCGGACAATCTCCGTCCTCATATCGAGGTGAATGACCGTCTATAATAAATAACACACTATTCACAAATAAAAACGATAAACGACATGAAGAACATTGTGCTATTTCTATCGGCCGCTTGCCTGTTATCCACTCCTATTTTCGGGCAACAGCAAGAAAACCGATTTGCCGAAATTACCGACCCACAATTACTCAGTATCAACAAGCTGCCGCCTCATGCCAGTTTCACCTCTTACGTCGACGAAACATCGGCTTTGAATAAGGACATGGCGAACGGAAGTTTCTACCTCCCCTTGAACGGAACATGGAAATTCCATTACACCGAAAAATTCAAAGAAAGACCCACGAATTTCATGGAGCCCGATTTTAACACCGCCGATTGGAAGGAGATAAAGGTTCCCGGTAACTGGGAGCTGCAAGGATTCGGCGACCCCATCTACGTAAATGTAGGGTATGAATTCGTATCTCCGGGATTCGACAAATATCTCCAAGAGCCCAATCCTCCTATGGTTCCCGAAGCGTGGAACCCGACCGGTACATACCGCCGGGATTTCGACCTCCCCGCAAACTGGAAAGGGAAAAGAATTTTTCTAAGCGCCGATGCGGTAAAAGGTGCTGCTTACTTCTATCTGAACGGTGAATTCATAGGTATGTCGAAAGCAGGGAAAGTTCCGGTACAATTCGATATAACTCCTGTCGTAAAACCCGGGAAAAATACCTTAGCCGTACAAATGCACAGATTCTCCGATGCCAATTATTTCGAGGGACAGGACTTTTGGAGGCTGACCGGATTTGAAAGAGACGTATATCTCTATGCCCAGCCGCAAACCCGAATCGCCGATTTCGAAGTACAAACACCTCTCGACTCATCATTCAAGAACGGGGTATTCAAACTCAATGTAAAAGTACAAAACGACGAGGTTAAGGCGCGTTCCATTTCCGTTTCGTATCGACTCATCGACCACGCCAAACAAACCGTAGCCCACGGGGAAAAAGCGATAAAACTCGACAAGAACAGTTCACAATCCGTCTCTTTTGCAGAAACGATAAACGACGTAAAAGCATGGACCGCCGAGACTCCGAATCTATACACACTACTTATTTCGACTGCCGATGAAACAGGGAAAATCGAAGAATGCATTCCTTCCCGTATAGGGTTCCGCACCGTCGAAATCAAGAACAAACAACTGTTAGTCAACGGGCAACCTATCCTTGTAAAGGGGGTTAACGTACACGAGCACGACCCGCTTACCGGTCATTACATAACCGAAGAAACCATGCTCAAAGACTTCGAGCTTTGGAAAAAATACAATGTAAATACGGTTCGCACTTGTCACTATCCTCAACAAAAAAGATTTTATGAACTATGCGACGAATACGGATTCTATGTCATCGACGAAGCCAACATCGAGACTCATGGCATGGGGTATAGCTTACAAGCCGGAGGAAGTCTCGGTAACAATCCTCTCTATTTACCGGCTCATTTAGACCGTCTTAAAGACATGGTAGAACGGGATAAAAACCACCCGTCTATCATCACATGGTCTCTGGGGAACGAGGCGGGGAACGGTTACTGTTTTTATGAAACCTATTTGTGGCTGAAACAACGGGATCCGTCCCGTCCGGTTCAATACGAACGTGCCGAACATGAATGGAATACGGATATCGTTTGCCCCATGTATATTTCCCCGAAAGGAATCGAAGCATATGCTCTTAACCCCAAATCGCATCGGCCTCTTATCCTCTGTGAATATGCCCACGCTATGGGGAACAGTTTAGGAAACTTCCAAGATTATTGGGATATCATCGAAAAATACGATCTTCTTCAAGGCGGCTGTATATGGGACTGGGTAGATCAAGGACTCGAAAAGACAAATGAAAAAGGCGAAAAATTCTGGGCTTACGGCGGTGATTACGGAGATACCGGAACTCCCTCCGATGGAGATTTCTGTATCAATGGTATCGTATATCCCGACCGGAAAATAAAACCGCAGACCATTGAAATGGGCAAGGTTTATCAAAATATCAAATTCAAAAACTTCGACCGAACGAAAGGAACGATCGACGTTCAAAACGAATTTTTCTTTACCGACCTCGACAAATACGATTTCGCCTATGCGGTAAAAGGGAACGGGAAAGTCTTGAAAACCGGGAAATTCACCGTCTCGTTGCGTCCGCGTCAGAAATGTACGGTTGCATTGAACGGATTGCCGAATATGGATAAAGAAACCGTAGACTATCAAATCGAATTCGAGGCTCGACAGAAAAAAGCAGAACCTTTCCTTCCGCAAGGTCATGTCGTAGCACGCGAACAAATTTCTGTTAAACCGGCTGTCAAGCCGGTCGCAAAACCCGATCAAGGAGTCGTCGCACAAACCGATAATGACGACGAGACGATTTTCTCCGGCAAGAATTTCAGTGTTACATTCGACAAAAACAGCGGATTGATCACTTCGTACCGGTACAAAGGAACCGAATATATCCTCGACGGATTCGGACTCCGCCCCGCTTTTTGGAGAGCTCCGTTAGACAACGACTACGGCTATAACTCACCCAAACTATTGGGTAAATGGAAAGAGGCCACCCAACAGCCCCCTGTCGCCCGTTCGTTCTCCGTCGATAAAAAAGAGAACGATAACGTTCGTGTCGTTTGCCGATACCTTTACCCGCAAACCCGGTCGGAATGGGAAATCTCCTATACGATATTCGGTAACGGAGTTATCAAGGTAGACAACACGTTCGAGGTATCCGATCTCCAAGCACCCATGATTCCCCGCGTAGGATTGCGTATGCAGTTACCCGACTCATTCACCCGGTTGGAATACTATGGCCGTGGGCCGTGGGAAAACTACATAGACCGTCGTACCAGTTGTTTTATCGGGCGATACGAAGCCAACATAGCCGACCTTTACGAGCCGTATGTACGTCCGCAAGAAAACAGCCATCGCACCGATGTGAGCTGGTTTGCTCTTACAGGCAAAAAGAATGCTTTGCTAATCGTCGCCGACAGCTTGTTGGAATTCAATGTTTCGAACTATCCCCTCGAATCGTTCGATAGCGGAGACCATCGTGACGACGGTCGTCAGCGTCCCGAAAATCCCCAACAACGTCACAACTGCGATCCCAAACCGGCCGAACTGGTCGACCTGTTCATCGATTACCGTATGATGGGAGTCGGAGGTGACCACTCTTGGGGTGCTCAGCCTCATGAGGAATACCAAATCAATTTAGCTCCCGGAAAAATTTCTTACGGATTCAGCTTAATTCCTTTGGATAAAAACGCTAACTTTGAGAAAGCCATCAAACAATACTAAAATTGCCGAATATATCCCGGAAGTCATTCCGGGATATATTTATAAATAAACATTTTATGAGTCGATTACCCAAACTGTCTTTACTCGTTTCGCTCCTGTTTCTCTCCTCTTGCAGTTTATTCAAAGAACTATCTTCCGACGATGTTACCCGAATTACATCGGAATATTTCGACGAAAACCACGACATGGTATTTTATTCGACCTTATCGCTTCTACAAGCCGAGCAGTTCACTATCGTGCAAGCCGACAAAGAGAGCGGAATCATACGAGGTACACGACACACCGAGCGGGACGATGTAGAAAGGAATTTAAAAACCTTCAGTACAGCTACCGAAAGGGAATCGACCGAAGCCGTATTCCTCATTCTACCGCTTTCCGACAAACGTACGGAAGTAAAGCTCTCTCTTTACCGGAACGAACTGACCGTTACCCGCAAAAACGAAGTCAATCAAAAGCAAACCTCCCATACCATGCTCTTGAAGGAATCGACCTACGACAAATGGCTGAACAAATTAAAAGCCGAAGTGAAAAGAAGAAAAAAGCTCGTTTAATCGCCACCGAGAGTCTCTTGTTTTTCAAACGGCATTCTATATGCCTATCGATGTCTTTGGTGGCTATCTCTTTCGACGAACTTTTTTAGAAGATTGTTTTTTCAGCTTGACAATGGGATCGACCGCCCGATGCGAAACATGATTTATCGTCGAAAGGTCTGAATGCTCCTGATTGTTTCGCAAAAGAGAAGCAGGTGCGACAAGCGGGACTTGCGACTGCTCACGGTCTTCTATATCCGGCAATTCGCATTCCTCCCTGTCCATATCGATGTCCGCCACCCGATTCGCCTCTTTCGGAGAGTCCGACTCCGACACAGCAACTTCGGGCATAGCCTCTTTTTGATTCGCAAACAACTCCTCGAACTTCTTTTCATATTTGCGGGCATAGCGTTCGAGCGTGTTGATACAAGTCATGATACTCTTCACCTCGTCACGATCGTTTATCACATCTAAACCGAGCAACCGTTCGTAGTACCGGAACAATACTTCACACCTCAACATCTCTATCTCCATACGGCGCATCGACAGCCGTTCCACCACTTTTTGTTCTTGTGTTTCCATCGTTTTTTTCGACAAAGTAAAAACAAGTCACACACTCATTTATGGCATGATAATACAAAAACAGGATAGAAAACCTGGTTAAAATATTGCAAAATTTATTTTTTTATTTATCTTGCAAACGTTAATCTATAAATCATAAAACCATGAAAACAAACAGCCGAAATCATTCAATATATTATAAGATATATCGGAGGATATTTATCCTAGCATGAGCTGTTTAGGATTAACCAAATAGACACTAAGGCCATTTATAAGCTATCGACTAAAATTACTATTAACAAGAGTTCATATCAGCAACATATGTTCGAATTAAATAAATACGAAAAACAAGTGGAAACTAATATCTCTATTTGTTTCATCTTGATGCTCATGAGCGATTTGGGTACAGCAGTAGCGTGGATAGGACTGACAGCCTGTGCGACACTGTTCGGCCAATTGGTCTATTATCCCTTTTGGTGCAAGAAAAAAGACGAATATTTATTTGTGCCGTGGTGGATTCTTTATCTGCTTTATTGGTGTATATTTACTTATTGGACTGTTCATAATTTAGTTGCCGCATCATGAAAAAGAAAAGCAAATCGGTTATCCGCTTGAAATACATCGAGCTAATCGCGTTCATGGAAACATGGCTTGCGGGGCTTTGTTTCGTTGTAGGCATCAAGTGGCTCATCGGGCTGTCGATAGCCTTGTTTGCCATACCGCTGTGGGGGCTAATCTCCCATCGACGTTGGTGCAGAGCTCACAACGAACCGTATGCCAACTGGGAGTTGTTCTACACCGTTATCGCTTGGATTGTATATATATTTATAACGCTTGTCATCTATTTCCATTTCTTTACGTGAAGTTACACAGAGTACTCCGTAATGCTACGGTACACGATAGGGGGAGAAAAGATATGTCCGATATAAACAGACTGATGTGATGGAGTTTTCAACCCCTCCGTCACTGCGTAACACCTCCCCTATATTTTGCAATACAAAACACAGGGGAGGAGTTTAAAAGTGAACCGATTCCCAAAAGTTGGATAAGTTCAACCCAACCGGAAACGCGGCACTTCATAGTTAGCACCGGGTTACTCGATTCCTCTCCTCTATACTGAAATCTTCGAAGCGCATTTTAGCCCTCTCCCCCTGCTCATCTCAGATGAGATAGGGGGAGTGCCCGCAGGGCAAGGGGGTTAAATTCTTCAAGCAAATGATCTTCTTTTTCAATCCCTCCCCTATATTTTGCATGGCAACACACAGGGGAGGAGGGGAATAGTTCAGGCTTGCTGCATAGCCGATATTTTAATCGACGAAAAAGAAATAAAAAAGAGAGGGTACATCGTTTCGATGTACCCTCTCTTTTCAGAGCGGAAG
>ULQD01029335.1_pt1 | contig 11721 bp, 9 predicted proteins | sample 1954121 | NCBI WGS metagenome assembly ULQD01 (sample SAMEA4835646, study PRJEB28245) | human gut metagenome | biome: gut microbiome; material: fecal sample | place: Denmark | collected 2008 | reverse complement strand
GCCAAGGGCTACGGGATTATTTCACTAACTCTCAAGTTAATATAAGACGGGTGAGCTTTACAGCTCACCCGTCTTATATTTTGCAACGATATTCTGAATTCTCTCATTCGGATTCAGCAGATCGCTGATGGAAGAATCGTGGTTCAAGGTATCAATGATATAAGCAATGTACTTACTCATATCACAGTTGATATACCACTCTCTCTGAAGCAGTTCCGGAGTCTGGTAGATGAGGTTGGTAGTCAGTACCTTATCGATGATGCCGTTCTCATAAGCCTTGTCGAACTTGTCCAGACCGTTGGTGAAGAGACCAAAAGTGGAGAAGACGAAGATCTTATTTGCCTTGCGCTCCTTCAGAGCAGCGGCAACTTCCAGCATGCTTTCACCGGAGGAGATCATATCATCGATAATGATCATATCCTTGCCCTCTACGCTGGTACCCAGGAATTCATGAGCTACGATGGGGTTACGACCGTTGACGATGCGGGTGTAATCTCTTCTCTTGTAGAACATACCCATATCCAGACCGAGAACGTTGGCAATGTAGATGGCACGTCCCATACCACCTTCATCCGGGCTGATGACCATCATGTGGCTGGAATCCAGCTGCAGATCTTTTACATTGCGTAACAGACCTTTGATAAACTGATATGCAGGCTGTACGGTCTCAAAGCCGTGCAGAGGAATGGCATTCTGTACACGGGGATCATGAGCATCGAAAGTGATAATGTTGTCTACACCCATGCTTACCAGCTCCTGCAGTGCCAGTGCGCAGTCCAGAGACTCGCGGGAAGTTCTCTTGTGCTGACGGCTCTCATACAGGAAGGGCATGATCACAGTGATACGACGGGCCTTACCGCCGACAGCTGCGATGATACGCTTCAGATCCTGATAGTGATCATCGGGAGACATATGGTTCTCGTTGCCACACAGGGAATAGGTCATGGAGTAGTTCAGGACATCTACTAACAGATAGAGATCAGTACCGCGGACGGATTCCAGAATCTGTCCCTTTGCTTCACCGGAACCGAAACGGGGTACTTTGGCATCCAGAAGATAGGATTCTCTCTGATAGCCTGCAAATGCCAGAGACTCTTTGTGTTCGCTTTCTCTCTCTGCTCTCCATTTTACAAGATACTGGTCTACCTTCTCACCTAAAGGCTTGCAGCCGGGCAGGGAAATAATGCCCAGAGAGCCGACGGGGATAGTCTCCAGATTTCTTTTTTCTTCACGATTCGCCATTGGGGTGATCCTCACTTTCTGATTCTGTATACTGTTCTGTTACAAACAAATGATTAATTGTCAGATGTATTCTGCATACGCTTTTTGCACATACGAATATCGGGGCCGGTCAGCTTACACAGATCGTAATGACTGGTGATACGGGAAAATACCCGGTCTGAATACCGGTCGCGCAGTTCCTCCAGACTCAAATTTGTGGAGATGATCGTAGCGTTTTTCCGCAGATGTCTCTCATTCAGACAGGAGAACAGCTGGGAGGCTACAAAAGTATTGGTCATCTCTGTGCCGAGGTCATCAATGATCAGCAGATCGCAGTTATACAGATCCTCGTAGAATCCGGAGAGAGCTTCTTTTGCCCTGCTGTCGAAGGCATAACGGGCAAGAGTATCAAACAGCCCGGAAGCACTGAAATAGATCACGGAATGACCGGTTTGCAATAATTCACTGGCGATACATCCCGACAAAAAGCTTTTGCCAGTACCTACTGTACCATAAAAGAATAAATTGTGGTAGTCTTGTTTGAAGTTTTGTACAAAATTGCGACAGACATCCACACATTTTCGGAAATGCGTAAGATCATCGCCCTGATAGTATTCGTAAGAAAGATTGGAAAAATTCTCAGAAGCGATCATATCCCGGATATGGGACTGCTCATAGAGAATATCCAGTTCCTGCTGGTGAAAACAGTGACATTTTTTGCGAAGACCATCTTCACTGTCAATATAACCTGTATCTTTGCAATCGGGGCAATCATAGACGGGTTCCAGATAGTCTGCTGGGTATCCGGCGGACGTGAGCAATTCTCTTTTCTGACGGGAGATTTCCTTTAGAGAAGAACGCATTCTGGTAAGCGCCTCGTCATCACCGTTCAATAAAAGCTTTGCCTGCGCCACGGAAAGTTCACCGACAGACTCATCCAGTCTTCCGTATTCCGGAAGCTTTGTATAAATTTCCCGGCGGCGCTGCTCTGCCAGGTGACGGTTGCGGTCTCTGGTCTGCTCATAGCCCTTCATAATAGAATTGTATTGTGCGTTAGTCAGTGACACGGTCGGTTCCCCTTATCTGCTCATTGCTGGTTGTTCAATATCTGAATATTAGTTACTTAAAATTTCCTTTTCCAGAGCGGCGAAATCGTAGCTGTTCTGGGTAAACTGTGTAAAGCGGTTGGAGGACCCGGAAGAAGCGGGCTTCGCAGTCTTTTTCTTCTGGAAAGAGTCATCCATCTGCTGAATATCGGCCTTGTGGTGTACATTAGCCTGTCTCCAGCTGTTCAGGATTCCTTCCGCATATTCAAAGCGATGCTTGTCCGTAGCCAGAGAGCTGCGCTCACAGGCTTCCAGTATAATATCTGTGCTGAAACCGTAATCTCTGGTCCAACGGTTGATGAATTCCAGTTCTTTCGCTGTGGGAGAGGTACTGCGTCCTAAGCTGTTCATAATGGAATATACGCTTCTGTCGTAGCGGGTGGAGAATTTCTGCGCCTGCTTCGGGGTGGTGATTCCTTCTTCCGCCCAGTTGACAGCAACTTTTTCTATGTATTTGAAATCTTTCTTGCCGCGCTCCACACAGTACTGTAGCAGATAATCGATCAGATCCTCTGAAAAATGCAGTACATCGGTGAAAAACAGGATCGTCTTGATCTCGGAAGGAGTCAGAGGCTTGCCAATATAAGCTTCTGCAATAAAGAGAAGCTGGGAGGTCTCTTCCCGTTCCTTGAATTCCCGTAACTGATCCAGAGAATAAGCCGGCTTTGCGTAAGGGTTGACAGTTTCCTGGGGTGTTGCCGGTACAACTGCAGCCGAAACCTGCGGAATAGCAGCGGCAGGAATCACAGAGACTCCGGCGGGAGTATTCTGCATCTGCGAAGGACCGGAGGTCAGCAGGACATTATGCTGGGGGGCAGGAGCAGCCTGCGTGCTCAGATCACGAAGATGAATCCCTACCAGTGTTTTATTATCATCGAAGTCCAGATCCAGGATCTGCTGCTTCTCCCAGTATTTCAGTGCACGGATCACATCCTTTTCCGTGTGGTTGAACTTGTCCGCAATTCCGGACACACTGATAGCCTGTTCCGCATTCAGCATGCGCAGCAGATAGAAATAGACCTTCAGCTGTGCGTCGTTGGCATCTTTCATATATTCATCAATAAACAGATTGGATACTACCGTAGAATCTGCATAATTATCTTTATAGAGCGCTATCCGTGCCATAACACACAATACCTTCTTTCACAAATCATTCCTTTTTCAAAGTAAGACCAAGTATAGCATAAGACCTGTGAAAAAGAAATAGTCAATTTGCCGGAAAACCTTGTAAACACTGGACTTTCGGACTCCTGGATAAAAATGTGGAAACGGTGGATATTGTGGATACCAAAAGACGGTGTATCGAGAAAACCCTATATATCGGCAGATCATCGCCAAAATCCGACAGAAAATTATCCACAGGAAAACAACAAAATATCCACAGGGAAAACGGGGATAATCCCCGGTGTTTCCTGTGGATAATGTGGACAACTATTTGCCAAGCAGGTTTTCACCGATTTTTACTACATCTCCGGCACCCATAGTTATCAACAGGTCACCGTTTATGCAATTTTCTAATAAAAAGTTTTCAATCTCATCAAAAGAAGGAAAATAGTAACATTCATGGCCCAGTGCCCGGATCTCTGTCTGGAGCGTCTCAGAACTGATTCCCAGGGTATCGGTCTCACGGGCAGCATAAATATCTGCCAGGACGACTTTGTCTGCCAGACTTAAGGCTTTGGCAAAATCTTTCATGAATGCCTTGGTTCTGGTGTAAGTATGTGGCTGGAAGACACACCAGAGGGTCTTGTGGGGATAATTCGCTGCCGCATGCAGGGTGGCTGCAATCTCGGTGGGATGATGTGCATAATCATCCACAATGGTGACACCGCCGATGGTGCCCTTGTATTCGAATCTGCGGTCTGTACCGGTGAAACCGTGCAGGGCAGAAGCGGTAACCTCGCGATCGATCTTCAGCAAATCGGCCAGGGCAATGGAAGCAATGGCATTGCATACGTTATGCTCTCCGGGAACCTGCAGAGAAAAACTGCCGGACACTTCCCCATGCCGGTGAAGCGTAAAGGAAGGATGACCGAACTCGTCATAAGTAATATCCGAGGGATAATAATCGGCAGCGGACCCGTCACTGTTGACCGCTTCTTTATTAAAAGTGATCACGCGACAGTCCAGATCTCCTGTGATCTCCTGTAATCTGTCAATGGCACCGTTGATGATCAGACAGCCGTCAGCGGGCAGAAGCTTTGCAAATTTATGGAAGGAATTCCGGATATCCTCCAGATCCTTGAAAAAGTCCAGGTGATCTTCTTCGATATTCAGGATCATACCGATCCTGGGGAAAAAGCTTAAGAAGCTGTTGGTGTATTCGCAGGCTTCTGTAACGAACAGATCGGTACTGCCGACACGGATGTTGCCACCGATGCTTTTTAACATTCCGCCGATGGACAGAGTGGGATCCGTACCGGCATGCAGCAGAATCTCACTGACCATGGAGGTCGTGGTGGTCTTGCCGTGAGTACCGCTGATGGCAATAGGGGTCTTGTAATTCTGCATGATCTCTCCTAAAAGCTGCGCTCTGGTGAGAGGCGGGATCCCTTTTTCCATAGTAGCGACATATTCGGGATTGTCTTTGTGAATCGCGCTGGTAAATACGACACAATCGATATCATCGGTAATATTCCCGGCACGTTGTCCATAAAATACATTGATCCCCTTTCTTTCCAGAGTTTCGGTGAGGGGGCTTTTGGAACGGTCGGAACCGGACACACGGAAGCCGGCATCCTTCAGAATCTCTGCGAGACCGCTCATGCTGATACCGCCGATACCTACAAAATAAATGGACGAGGGGTGATTAAAGTCTATCTGATACATATTGGCACTTCCTTAATATAGTGTAGTTGCATTGCTTATTATGTAACTATTCAGAGCAGTTACCTTATTATTAACATTATATACATAGGAACGAAAAAAAACAATCCATAGGTACGATTTTGAAAAAATGTGTAAGTTTACTATTTTTTGCAAAACCAATCCAGACGGGATTGGCATAAATTGACAAAAAGCTTACAAAAGATAAGCTAATTATGTAAAAAATGGATATGAAAATCGTAAAATGACAAAAAAACCTAGTAATAAATATTCACTTTCCTTTGGCAATGTGTTATAATCAGATTATCACATCCGAAGGAAAGAGCAGGCACTTTTTCGAGACAGATGGATACATCGGATAATAGCCGCAAGCGACTATTTATTACAACAGGTGGAAGGCTAGATAGAGGTGAGGATATGATTAAGAAAGAAATGATAGCTATGCTATTGGCTGGGGGACAGGGAAGCCGTCTTGGTGTTCTGACATCCAAGGTTGCCAAGCCTGCCGTTGCATTTGGAGGTAAGTACCGCATTATCGATTTTCCCCTTTCTAATTGTATTAATTCGGGAGTGGATACGGTAGGCGTACTGACACAGTACCAGCCCCTCAGACTGAATACCCATATCGGAATCGGTATTCCCTGGGATCTGGATCGTAATATCGGAGGAGTGACCGTGCTGCCTCCCTATGAGAAGAGTACCAACAGTGAATGGTATACCGGTACTGCGAATGCGATCTATCAGAACCTGGAGTATATGGAGAGCTATAATCCAGAGTATGTGCTGATCCTTTCCGGAGATCATATTTATAAGATGGATTATGAAGTGATGTTGGATTTCCACAAGGCCAACAATGCAGAAGTTACTATTGCGGTAATGCCTGTTCCCATGGAGGAGGCCAGCCGTTTCGGTATCATGATTGCAGATGAGAACCATCGCATCACCGAATTTGAAGAGAAGCCGGAACATCCCAGAAGCAATCTTGCAAGTATGGGTATTTACATATTTAACTGGAAGACATTGAAGGAAGCACTGATCGCTATGGCAGATCAGCCGGCACTGGATTTTGGTAAGCATGTCATTCCTTACTGCCATGAAAAGGGGGCTCCGCTGTATGCGTATGAGTTCACCGGTTATTGGAAGGATGTAGGTACTTTGAGTTCCTATTGGGAAGCCAACATGGAACTGATCGATATCGTACCGGAATTCAACCTGTATGAGGAATACTGGAAGATCTATACCAAGAGCGAGATCCAGCCCCCTGATTATATTGCTGCCGACAGTGTGGTAGAGCGCAGTATCATCGGTGAAGGCTCCGAGGTCTATGGAGAAGTATATAATTCCGTCATCGGTTGTGGTGTTACGATCGGTAAGGGAACCGTGATCCGGGATTCCATTATCATGAACCAGACCCAGATCGGTGAAGGATGTGAGATCAACAAGGCGATTATCGCAGAGAATGTTGTGGTAGGTAATCAGGTAAAATTAGGTGTCGGTGAAGAAGCAGAGAACGATACGGCACCTCATATTTACAACCACGGACTTGTAACCATCGGTGAGAAGAGCGTGATTCCTGACGGTATCAGCGTAGGCAAAAACTCAGTGATATCCGGAGTGACAGCTGCTGCAGATTATGAGGATTCCCAGCTCGCAAGCGGCAAAACATTAATTAAGGCAGGTGAATAGCAGTGAGAGCGATTGGAATTATTTTAGCAGGCGGTAACAATCACAGGATGCGGGAACTTTCCCAGAAGAGAGCTATATGTGCGATGCCGATTGCAGGCAGCTACCGCAGTATTGACTTTACACTGAGTAATATGACCAACTCTCATATTCAGAAGGTGGCAGTGTTTACCCAATACAATGCAAGAAGTCTGAACGAGCATCTGAATTCTTCCAAATGGTGGGATTTCGGACGTAAACAGGGTGGATTATATGTATTCACTCCCGCTGTAACAGCAGAGAACAGCAACTGGTACAGAGGAACCGCAGATGCAATTTACCAGAATCTGCAGTTTTTGAAGGACAGCCATGAGCCTTATGTAGTTATCGCATCCGGCGACTGTGTATACAAGCTGGATTATAATAAGGTGCTGGAATACCATATCGAGAAAAAAGCAGATATCACTGTAGTCTGCCGCGATATGGAAGCCGGTACGAATGTAGAGCGTTTCGGTACGATTCGCATGAACGAGGAAAGTCGTATCGAAGAGTTCGAGGAGAAGCCCTTACAGGCGAAGACCAATACCATTTCCTGTGGTATTTATGTGGTTCGACGCAGACTGCTGATCGAGATGATCGAGAAGTGTGCTGAGGAAGACCGCTACGATTTCGTAAGAGATATCCTGATCCGTTACAAGGATCTGAAGAGAATCTATGGATACAAGATCAAGGATTACTGGAGAAATATCGCATCTGTGGATGATTACTACAGCACCAATATGGACTTCTTGAAAGCAGATGTGAGAAACTATTTCTTCAAGCAGTATCCGGACGTATATTCCAAGGTGGATGACCTGCCTCCCGCAAAATATAATCCCGGTTCCCAGGTGCGTAACAGCCTGGTATCCAGTGGATGTATCGTCAACGGTGTGGTAGAGAATTCCGTGATCTTTAAGAAGAGCTATATCGGCAATAATTGTGTGATCAAGAATTCCATTATCCTCAATGATGTGTATATTGGAGATAACACGCATATTGAAAACTGTATTGTAGAGAGCCGTGACACGATCCGTGCAAATTCGTACTTTGTGGGAGAAGGCGAAGTTAAGATCGTAGTTGAGAGGAATGAACGATACGTGATCTAAGTGATCCGGATTCTCAATGACTACATTGCGAGACTGCTTGCAGGCAGGGCAATGTGGTCATTAGGGAATCTAACAGATATGAGTAAGTAGGGCGATAGCCCGGAATACGAATATCTGTAGCGTTTCGAGAGCCTGCAGGGCGGAGAAATGCGTAGGGATCACGATAACACCAAGGGGGTTAGCAAATGCAGATTACAGATGTACGTGTTCGTAAGATCACCAAGGAAGGCAAGATGAAAGCTATCGTATCCATTACACTGGATGATGAATTCGTCGTACATGATATCAAGGTGATCGATGGTGAAAAGGGATTGTTCATTGCAATGCCGAGCAAGAAGGCAACGGACGGAGAATACAGGGATATCGCACATCCCATCAATTCTTCCACCAGAGAGAATTTGCAAAGGGTGATCCTGGAGAGTTACGAAAAAGCATTGGAGGAGCCGGAAGAGGCAATCTAAGCTGCATAGGGATAAACAACAAAAGCTGTTGTCAACAGAGTGATCTGTGGCAACAGCTTTTTAAATTGCAGTTATCTTTTATTCCCCGGACGAAAATCAGGAACGCTGATAAGCACATAATCCGTTTTCAAATTGCAGACGATCGATCAATTCCAGGGAACCGCCGATTCTCCGGTATAGTTCTATGGTGCCTGTTGCATTGCCGCCTTCCCAGAGAGGAATGTCGGATACTTTTCCGTCAGGACTTTCATAGAGTAACGGCATCATCTGCTCTTTGCTGCAGCTTCCGGAGATCCGTACAACGGAAGTGCGGTTCTGGGCTTTGAAATGCCAGATAAAACGTTTGTTGGTCTCTTTCACTTTCCACTTGCAGCGGGACAGTGTAAGAGGTCTGCCAAAATGATACTCGAAATCTTCCCCGGTATAGGTCAGCTGCATCAGAATCCTGCGTCGCATGGGGAAAAAGAGAAATTTCGGACAACAGCCGTCGATGGCCAGAGCCGAATGCTTCAATTCCCGCCCGGTTTTCTCACTGATCAGGTGGCCGGAAGCAAATTGCAGCCAGGGCTGGTTGTAACTGCGGCCCCAATGTTTGTCCGCATAGCCGTAGGATGTCTCGGGAGTTACCTCGTAGGTGACACCGTTCAAAATGACGGTCCCACGGAAAAAGGTACGGATACCTTCCCCATGCCAGAAACTTTCCAGGGCATGAACCGCGGTAAAAAAAGCATTGGCAATATAGCCGGTATGACAGGCAACCGCCTTATGCACTTCCAGATCCCAGATAAAACTGCCCGCATCGGTCATAAGAGAGCGATGTCTTGCAACCTCATCGGAGATATCAATCGAACCACTGATCCGGTTTTCGCTGTAGACACAATCCTCAAACTGCATGTAAAAGGGATCCTGGGCCACCTGCAGAGAGGTCAGGGGATAATATGCCCGAAGCTGGAGCCCGCTATCTCCCGGCTCAGGGAATACACCGGCTTTTATGCAGAGATAAGATGGTTTCAGACCATGACGTTTATAGTAGGGATGCTGACCTAAAATAGGCTGGGAAGTACCGAGAGCCGGATTTAAAATGCTGTATTCTACAAAAAAAGTGCGGGTTTCCTGCGTCGTGGGGCAAATGCCCTGGAAGGAATGCCACCAGCGCATGTAGCCACGTTTTGCATCGGAACCCCGCAACATATATGCATTTCTTTTCAGATCAGATAAATTCATGGATCAAAGACTCCCCCGCTTTTGTACCCCTCAAAACAACATTTCGTAGATAATATGTATATTATAGTACTATATGTTGTGAATGACAAGAGTGTCGGAAGAATCTTAAGAATTATTTAGATATTTTCTTTGATCCGGATATCTACCGCTACATAATTGTATTCTTTTTCCGGATTTTCGCCGGTCGTCAGATAGGCAAACAGCAGGGAAAGAGGGTTGCTGCCCTGAATTTTCGGCTGTTGGCAGATGGTGGCGGCAATGGTGCCATTTTCCAGCATTTGGCGTGTGGTGGGGACCAGATCAAAAGCGATGATCCGGATCGTCTTTTTTTTACCCAGAGCCTCTACACTGCGGCAACCTCCGTAGACACCGCCGGCGGCGAAGAACAGTGCATTGATCTCCGGGTGCTTTGACAGAAGTGTCGTTGTCTTTTCGTAGCTTTCCACTTCGTCATCGTGGATCTCCACGGTATCCACGACGCGGATCCGGTCAGAGAAAGGTTCTAATGTCTTCAGAAATCCCGCAATGCGCTCTGTGTGACAGAGAATGTTGGAGGAACCTGTGACAATACCCACGTTTACCGTGCCGGAGGTCATCAATTGCAGAAGACCGGCGGCGGTGGCACCACTGCGGGTGTAGTTGCTGCCGACATAAGCGATACGTCTGGAATTTTCAATGTCTGTATTCAGCGTGACCACGGGAATCCCCTGCTCGTATAAAGTATTGATGCAGTCGCGGATCCGTTCGTCGTTGTAAGGGGTCATGGCAATGCCGTTCACTTCTTCTGCAAGAAGCTCTTTGACTGCCTGTAACTGGGCCTCCACACCGAAAGAAATCTGTTTGGTGATCACGGTACAGTTGTAACCTGCCAGCTCTTCCGCCTTTTCATTGATTCCGGCCAGAACATCCTGAAAAAAAGGATTCCCGGTGGAAAACAGAATGACACCCAGCTTCAGCCGCTTTTTCTGCGCTGCCAGAACGAGACCGGCGCGGTTGGGTTTATAGTCCAGCTCTTTTGCAATTTTTCTGATCTTTTCGGCGGTCTCCGGGTTTACTGCGCCGCGATCGTTTAAGACGCGATCCACAGTGCCGCGGGATACTCCGGCCAATGCGGCGATTTCTTTGATGGTTGCCATAGAATACTCATGCCTTTCCGTAATATCTGTTCCAGGTATCTGGTTATAAAAGTATCATATTTCCAGAGGAACGTCAACGAAAGTGCAGAATTTGTCCGGGCACGCTGAATGGATGATGAATGATGAAATTCCATCTTCACTTTTTAGTGAAAAAATACTGAAAACATAAAAACTTCTACTTGAAAAATTTTTTCACAACAGTTATGATAAGAGTATAACGTGCACGGGCACGAAAAGGAACGAAAATGGATCACAACACAAACGTAGGAGGAAGATTCATGCTATATATTGGAATCGATCTGGGCACTTCGGCGGTAAAACTGCTTTTAATGGACAGTGAAGGGAACATCCGGAATATTGTATCCCGGGAATACCCTTTGTATTTCCCACATCCCGGCTGGTCGGAACAGAAGCCGGAGGACTGGTATGAACAGACTATGGAGGGCATCCGGGAGCTTTTGAAAGATGCAGACAAGAGCCAGGTGGCAGGCATCAGCTTCGGAGGACAGATGCATGGACTGGTCATTCTGGATGAGAAGGATCAGGTGATCCGCCCTGCCATCCTCTGGAACGATGGCAGAACCACAGAGGAATGCGATTATCTGAATAATGTGATCGGCAAAGAGAAGTTGTCTGAGTACACTGCGAATATTTCTTTCACCGGATTTACCGCGCCGAAGATCCTCTGGGTGAAAAAGAATGAGCCAGAGAACTTCGCACGGATCAAAAAGATCATGTTGCCGAAGGATTACATAGCTTATCGTCTGACCGGCGTACATTGTACGGATGTATCAGATGCTTCCGGGATGTTATTGTTTGATGTGAAGAACCGTTGCTGGTCGAAGGAAATGTGTGAGATCTGCGGAGTGAGAGAAGAGCAGTTGGCCACTTGTTATGAGAGTTATGAAAAGGTGGGCTGCGTATTGCCGGAGGTGGCAGA
>ULQD01059437.1_pt1 | contig 11733 bp, 11 predicted proteins | sample 1954121 | NCBI WGS metagenome assembly ULQD01 (sample SAMEA4835646, study PRJEB28245) | human gut metagenome | biome: gut microbiome; material: fecal sample | place: Denmark | collected 2008 | reverse complement strand
TGCAATTTTAAGAGAATGAAATAAGTTTAAATCACTTCATCATTAATATTTAATCAAATAAAAACTAACACATTATGAAAAAGGTATTATTATTTATCTGTTTAGTCGGCATGTCCATGTCGGCATTTGCACAAGAAGAGAAACCAGAAGCATCAAAGCCTGCGTCTCCTCAAATGTCTGCTTTAATGACAGCATCTAGCCTTGCGAAATATGGCTATGCGAACAGTTCTCCAACTGCACTCATTGAGGCAGCGCGTATTTTTGCAAGCATTCAAGTTCAAGATTCTAATGTAGAGAAGAAATCCGAAACCAAGGATGTATCTGCCGTAAAAGAAACTAAGGTGTCATTTGATCCTGCTAAGCTTCTAGCTGATGCACGAGAGTATGCAGGAAAAGATAAGACAATCTTGGCTCTTGTAAAAAGTGTGGAAAGTGAGTTGTCTGATGGAACTTCTCGCGGTGCAGTAGGTGGTCCTTGCTACACAAAAGACAGAGTTTTGGCAAAAGAGTATACAGACTATGCTGTTAAATTCTGGGCTAACGAACTAGCCGAGGTGTGTTTGTCGGGCGATGGAGATACAGACCTCGATCTTTATGTCTATGATAGCAACGGCAACTTAATTGGTAGTGACACTGACTATACTGATGATTGTGTTGTTCGCTGGGTGCCTGCTTGGACTGGAACTTTTGTTATCAGAGTTGTTAATAGAGGTATGGTGTATAACAATTTTGTTCTTTGGACAAACTAACCTTTTTTTGAAATGAGGCAGTTTGGCAGAAGATGTTATTCACCAAACTGCCTCACTAGTGTCCGGAGAAAAATTCTCCGACAATGTTTCAATTATTAAACATCAATAAGTTACAAACATCAGAAAATTTTTCGATTAGAACATCAGTAACTTTGCGGTAGCCATCAAGAGGTTATCCGCAAGCCATGAACAAAGGAAAAACAATCTTCGCTCAGATTATGTCTCTCATTAACGAATACGAGTTCAAGAAATGTGTCGACCGCTACAAAGGTGACCGGCATGCTATCAAATTCAATTGTCGTGACCAGTTCATGGTGATGAGTTTTGCACAGTTCACTGACAGAGCTGGTTTGAGAGATATAGAGACTACACTTAACCTCTGCGGCGACCTCTATCGCTCCGGAATCAAGGCAATACCTCGATCCACACTTGCGGAGGCCAACGAGAAGAAGGATTGGCGTATATATCAAGACTTTGCGATGACTTTGGTAAAGGAAGCCACGATGCTTTACAAGGATGAAAAGCTGCGAATTGGTCTTGAGGAGATGATATATGCGTTTGACAGCAGTACCATTGAACTGTGTCTTAAGTTGTGTCCATGGGTCGAGTTTCATCATGGTAAGGGCGCGTTCAAGATACATACACTGATGGATCTGCGAGGCTCGATTCCCACATTTGTCATGCTCACGCCACGATGCCAGGATGATGGACAAGATTCCTGTTGAAGCAGGTGCTTTCTACCTGATGGATAGGGGATATGTTGCCTTTGAGAAACTTTACAAGCATTTCCAGCAAAAGGGCGCCTACTTTGTTACACGCGCCAAGGACAATATGTCTTATGAGGTTATTGAGTCCAGACCTGTCAACAAAGACTCGGGCGTTCTTTCGGATGAGACTATCAGACTTGCTGGGCTGGATATTACTCTACCAGAAAGTATCCAGACACATTGAGACTTGTTGTGTATGAAGACTTTGAGACTGGAAGAGTATATCGGTTTCTGACCAACAACTTTGCGATTGACAATCCGCTGACTATTGCGGAACTCTACCGTGAACGCTGGCAGATAGAACTGTTCTTCAAATGGATCAAGCAGCATCTTCACATCAAGACTTTCTACGGCACTTCCAAGAACGCCGTGTACACGCAGATATGGATGGCCATTTGTGACTATCTTCTGCTCATCATTGCGAAGAAGCGATACGGGTTGGATCCAAGTCTTCATTCTATCTCTAACTCAATCGGACAAGTCCTCTTCCAGAGGGCGGATATCCGTGAAATTTATAATCAGCCGACAACTCCCGTTAGTGTTCCGGAGGCGGGTTCTGTCGAGCAATCTACTTTATGGTAAAATTTCTCCGGACAGCAGTGAAACTGCCTATATTATAACGAAAGGAGCTTATCAATGAAAAAACTATTATTTTTAGCGACTGCAATAATGATAGGAGCCTCTGCTTTCGCGCAAGGTTATAACTCAAAAGGCGGTTCTCATCGAGGATATAATACCCCATATACTCAAGAAGAGTATCGACAGAGTGCATGGTCAGGCTCTGGTATCGCTATTGGCACAAATTATATAGCGACAAATCATCATGTTGTTGATGGTGCAACAAATCTCTATGTATTCTTTCCAGATACAGAACAGCAATATAAAGCTGAGGTTTTAAGAACAGATGAAGAGAATGATTTGGCTATCATTAGAATTTCTGATACTTCTTTTGGAGGATTTAAAGATATTAAGTACGGGTATAAGTTAGATACAGAGGATGTCGGTGTAGATGTCTTTGTTTTAGGCTATCCGCTAGTTACCACGATGGGTACTGAGATAAAATTAACAACGGGCGTAGTTAGTTCATGTAGCGGGTTTCAAGGCAATCAATCGCAGTATCAAATATCTGCTCCAGTCCAGCCTGGAAACAGTGGAGGTCCACTCTTTAATGATGATGGCGACCTTATCGGAATTGTGTCAGCGAAACATGCAGAAGCCGAAAATGTCAGCTATGGTATAAAGTTGAAATATTTATCGAATCTAGTATCAGATCTACCTGGCATTAATTTTTCATTGCGCTCACAAATTGCCTCAAGTTCGTTGAGTGAAAAAGTTAAGGCTGTTCGTTCATATACCATTATGATCCTAGCTGATAATTGTAGGGAGCGAACTTATGGTTATTCTGATCAAAATGGGGAACAAAATCCATCGATAGGAGCGACTGCTCCTAGAGTTATCCAATATCCAATACATATCAATAGACCTCAAATTCAGCGTAAGTCAGATCCAGAAGTAGAGTTATTGGGAATCGAACTAACTGAGAGATATACCGCCATTTATGTTTGCTGGACTAACACCCAATATCAGGAGGGTTGGTATAACATTAGTAGAAACACCTGCATCATAGATAAATCAACAGGTCAGAAGTTCTCACTAGTGGATACGGAAAATTGCGCAATTGCACCATACAAGTCCTCTATTAATTATGGTCAGACTCAGCATTTTGTACTTTATTTTGAGCCTATCCCTGCCTCAACAAATAATATTGACCTTCTTGAATCAGACAATAGCGGGTGGAGATTTGTTGGCATCCAATTAAAAAAGTAGATTATAGTGGATATTTATGTATATGTTGACAATGTTCACATCATAGGTGATGATGTGGACATTCGTCTTACTTTGCCATTGTCAGAAGAATCCATCCTTTGTGAAGATGGAGAGCAATTGGAAGTACTTGATACAGACGGTAACTTGCGTTTAAATATTCTCATTACAGAGGGATTCAGTAATGGAGAATTCTCGGATACAATTAAGGAGCAATTATACATTTATTGCAGTTTCTATCATAATGGTAAAGGAGAAATATACCTCGTGTGGAATGGGAATATATCAACGATAACAGAACAGGTTTTGAGGTAACACATGTTTCTTTTTTGATTTGGAAAGCGGAAAGTATGAAGAAGTTTCTCTTAATAACAGTTTTCACATTTTGCGGCATAAACTATTCCGTTGCCCAGTCGGTAGATTACGACAAAGCAATGGACGAAATAATGTCTAAACATATTGATGATTATCCAGAAGCATCGATTCGGGCTATTAATAAATTATTTGAAGGTGTAAACATTAATAGCTTGTCTGTAGAAACGCAATTCTTCTATTATTACTATTTGGGAGGGTGCTATTCTGAGGCTCATAGAGATGATGATGCAATACAATGTTTCACCGAAGCTCGAAAAATTGCATACTCAAACCGTGAAGTAGGTATTAGGAACGCATATGCATTAGATGCAGAAGGTCAATTAGCTGATCTGTATATGTTAAAAAATACAGAAGAAAGCCGAGCTGCAGCTTTACTGTTATATAACGATATTATTACTGTAGGTGTATCCTTAATTAAGAATCCAGATATCGGGCTATTCGTAGTACAAGCATTAATAGAAGAAGCAAAGGCGGGAGTTGCTATGTGGAAAGATCCCGAGTGGGTAAAAAAAATATGGATTCAAGCACGAGACCTTGCCATAGAAATTAATGATAGTACAGCATACTCTTACTATGTTTTAAATGTATTAAACTACTATTGCGACCTTGGAGAATATGATACTGCTCTCAGCTTTATGGAAGATGCTAAAAACAAAGAGATCCTCGAACTGGATGCATCTGCATATTGCAAATGGATTAATGAAACAAAAAGGCATATTACCCAAAGAGATGTGCTCAAAACCTCAAAAGGCGTAAACTCGCTAGATTTTGGCAAAATGAACTTGAAATAGCAACAAGGTCGACAACATTGTGTTCTAATGATGTTGCCTTAAAAATGCTGCAAGAAGTTGAGACGGGACTAAAACGATATCAATTTACAGCATCATATCAGTATGCTCAAGTAATAATGTTGCTCGTAAATCAAACCTTCAAAAATCCCACAGTTGGAGAACGATATTTGATGGAGCAAGTAAATATATTAACCCATACTCCTCAATTCTTTGTTTATACAACAGATATTGATACATATAGTGCATTAGGGATTTGCCAAATGCGATTAGGCAAATATAGTGAAGCTGCTGAGAGTTATAGAAAAACATTAGCTTGTCTAGAACGAGATATTGCTAGTGCAGACTTACCTGGTTATAAGCAATACCAATTTACCATATATCATAATATGGGTAGAAACTTGTTTTATATGGGAAATTATGAGGAGTCTATTGCCTACCTTAAAAAATCCATTGAACTACAAGAAAATATGACAGGATCTGCATTGCCAAAAACAAAGATATACTTAGCGGAGTCATTAGAATATATCAATATTAAGTAAGAAACGATGAAACGGTTTTTTAGCATACTATTTTTTGTACATTGTTTTGTTGCATCTTATGCCCAGGTAACACCATTAGGGCAAGATGTAAATGCTACATTAAACTTACTCGAACAAAAAACACCTCGCGAAGCTTTTGAGTATTGGTGCTGCAAAGAACAAACACATAAAGCTGATTCTTTATATACATGGGCAAACGCAAATATCGGTCAAACATTAATGACCTTTGGCTGTGTACGAGAAGCTGAAGTTTTATTAGATAAGGCGTGGACTAACCTTGATTCATTAGAAAGCGATGATAGCTGGTGGTGGCAACACAGAGGATATGTCGCTACAAGAAAAGCAATGCTATATTTACAGATGCATGATAATGTTCAAGCACATACTTGTGCCGTTGACGCTAAAATTGCATTTGAGCAAGCACTGCTTAGAGATGTAGATTACGCAATATCATTATCTGTTTTGGCAAATACAACCATGTTGAGAGGAGATCTTGTATTAGCAAGGACTTTCGCGGGTAATGCAATGCTTACCGCGTATCAAGTATGTAATGCAGAACCTAACGAGGAAAATTTGCAATATCTTATCTATGTACTAACAGAAAACGCAAATATTGAGAGCCAATTAGGCTACTATCAAGAAGCAATACAGATGTATGAAACTATTAGAGATCTATGCTCTCAATTCAATATTGAGCACCCTAATATAGATTTCTACTTAGGTGCTACTTATGTCAATAATGCCGAGTACTCTAAGGCTATAAGTTGCTTAGCTTCGTATTATGAGCAATGCCCTGCACTGAACTTAAAAATACAGAGTGGAGCGACTCTCCTTTTTGCAAAATATAAACTCGGACACAAGGATCTTTCTCAGCTTGCTTATGATGTAGCTAAGCTGCAAGTTGATAACACATCCAAGATGTTTTCATTTATGTCAAGTCAAGAGAAGGAGAGATGGTGGATGTCGTACGAGAATGAGATTATGCCTTTTGTCGACCTAATGCTTATAAAGTCAGATATCAAAGGAGTGAATGGGATTATTACAAATAATGAGATATTCGCAAAAGGTCTCTTGTTGAGAGCATCTAACCAACTTAAGACAGCAGCCTTGGGCTCTAGTGACCAAGAAATTGTCACAAAATACTATTCTCTTGAAGAATTGAAATCTAGATGGTCACAAGCCTCTAACAGCGAAGAACAAGTCCTGCTAGAGAATCAAATATCTAAATTAGAAAAAGAATTACAGTCTCGTCTAAATACAAAAATAAGCGATGTGTCAACTTGGCAGGATGTCGCATTGAATCTAGACAAGAATGAGGTTGCGTTGGAGTTTGTGCGCTTTGAGAATATGAACGAAGCTCAAGACGCAGAGTACTACGCCATAATAGTACGAAATGGAGATAAAGAGCCTCGTATAGCCCATTTATTCAACGAGTCGTCATTGAAACCTATACTTGAAAATAAGAAGAATAAACCCATACATAAGTATGTTACGGATTTGTATTCCACTGGCTCTTCACAATACAAGGGCGAGGAACTCTATGAATTAGTGTGGAGCAAAGTTGAAAAAGAGATAAAAGGGTGTAAAACCATTTATTATTCCCCTGCGGGGCTTTTGAATGCGGTTTCTTTGCAAGCTATTTCAAACGGAAAGTCGTATCTAGGAGAAAAGTATACGATGCATTTGGTTTCGTCGATTGGCTCAGTTCCTCAAATTAAAGCGGAAACTGCAGAAATTGGAGCAAAAGCTGTTGTCTATGGAGGAATTCAATATGATGTCGAAGAATCTATGATGATTCAAGCTTCTCGTTCTTACATGCCAACTAATTCTTCAACTTGGGACACAAGTTTCGGAGAGACTAGAAGGGGGTGGAAGTATCTCCCTGGAACTGATAACGAAGCCAAATCAATTAGCTCAATGTTTACCAATCATAATATTGATGTGAAATTGATTTCGGGTACTAGTGCAAATGAGGAATCATTCAAAGCATTAAGTGGAAAAGGCTTCAATGCTATCCACATTGCAACACATGGATTCTTTTTGTCAGATAACGCAGAACTCAAAAAGAATGCCTTTATCAATCCAACAATGTCTGATAAAGTTGGATTCGTTGACCCTATGATGCGAGCAGGTTTATTGTTCGCTGGCGGTAATAGAGCATGGACTGGTAAACGCCATATAAAGGATATTGAAGACGGCATTCTTACGGCAAAGGAAATCTCTACATTAGATTTTTCAAGTGTAGATTTAGTTGTTCTTTCTGCCTGCCAAACTGGATTGGGTGATGTTAAAGCCAATGAGGGAGTTTATGGCTTACAAAGAGCTTTCAAACTGGCTGGAGTTCAAACAATCATTATGAGTTTATGGGAAGTTGATGATCGTGCAACTAGCATAATGATGTCTGTATTTTACGATAAATATTTAGAGGGGAATTCTAAAGATGATGCCTTTAAATATGCTATTGATGCTGTGATAAACTATGAAGTAAATGGAAAACAACCGTTCAATTCGCCATACTATTGGGCTGGTTTTGTTATGATGGATTAATTGTTGTAATAATGCAGAAAGTTGCGTATTTTGCATCATTACCCATTATTACAACAATAATCAATAAGTTATCTTAACACGATATTATGCGTAATAAATGCATCGAAGCCTCCTTTTTGGCAAAAAGCGCAATTTAGTGGTTCTGGATCTGCAATCTGGTGATATATTTCAGAAAATGCATCAGCAATGCCATTAGGAGTAACTACAGCCCCATCCGCTCCAGAAAGAATACATAAACGATTCGTAAAAGTAGAAAGATATTGCTTAATTGCGGGTATTCGGTTAAGTAACTGTATAGTATTGCCCAACTGATGCTTCCCATCTTTACGCTTATTACGAGATGAACCTATAGATATCTCGTGAATAATAAAATAACTCTTTAATTCGGAGGTGTAAAGCATCAAATCAGGCCTCTTTATGTGTTTAGACACATCGCCAAGTGCATTCAAGAAGTCTTCGTATTGAATGATTTTTAGCTTGAATGTATGACTATCGTTAAAATAAGTAGCATGTCCCTCTCCAAACGCTCTTACAACAGGTAATCCCTTGTGACGAGTATCAACAACATCAAACACAGCTATATCTTCTATCTCTTCGATTCTTACGTTTAGTGGACCGATAATAGGTGCAACTCCTACTTGACGTTTATTGTTTAGGTATCCTAATAATTCATTATTTAGTAGTCGCTCCATTATTCTCTACAATTTGATTGTATGATTGATATATAGCTGCAATAGGATCGCTCAATACTCTAGTATTAATAATTTGCGTGCCATTCTTGGCAAATACCTTTAAGGAATGAGCATAACCGTCTTCCACATGATATACACTTATCTTATCTATAGGTAAAGAAGGTTTTCCGTCTTTCACTTCAAAATGAGCTTTGGCAGACAAAAGATTTAGATAATTTACAATATAAGGGCTATGAGTAGCTACTGCCAAACGAACCTGATGTGGTAGACTATCGTCAAAGCAACGACTTACTAACGAATCTATTAGCTCTGTCTGGCTCTCTGGATATAAACTCAACTCTGGCTCCTCTATAAGCAAACTAATTACTCTATGATTCCACTCTCCAAGATTCTGTTTTGCTGCAAAATTCTTGAGGTCATCAGACTCACTCAAATACTTGAACACCATTTTATTTGCAGCACTAACTGGGTCAAAATGATGTGTAAAATATTCTATATTAACACTAAGTGGACTTACATTTTGCATACCAGATGATGCATCCTCAAAACCAATTTTGAATTTATTTTCATCGTTGCTTCCCGAAATAAAAAACTTCTCACCATTACTACCTTTCTCTACAATTAATTTTACGCCGAGATAATTAATTACGTGTTCGCGAATAACACGAGTTGCAGCAAGGAAATCCTCGAATGTCTGGTTTAAATAAAAGTCATAATTATTCTTAACCTTTCCTGCGACTAAATTAGGAATCATATTTCGCTTATCGCTAATAAAGGCGATCTTCATAAGGGATAATTCATTTACGGGAATTTCACACGAAGTATTGAGCTTCCAATCACTATATTTAATCGTGCAACTACCTACCCGATACACTATTTCTGTGTCGCGTTTTAGGTATCCTTCAAAACCAGCATTGCGCATATATGCTTGCCAAGAGAAACGAAATGGACTCTTTCTTACTCCAGACATTGCTAAATATGTACGAATGTTTATCATTTTGTAAATCCACTGAAAGAGAGCTAAGGTTTTAAGTATCGTACTTTTACCACTGCCAGACTCTCCTATCAATACCATAAAAGGAGAAATATTTTCCAAATAAACCTCTTTAATTGGACCAAGGTTTTTTATCATCAAATGTTCTTTATTCATAAATACGACTTTTTACCTATGAGAAAACGCTTCTAAATTACAAAGGTAACTAATTTTGTCTAAAAGACAGCAAAATATCCAATAAAATTACAAACATTACATCATAATAGTTTCTTATAACAGTTTAGTAAAGTTGGATATAATTATTATTTTAAATATTTATTACAATGCAATGAGTATTTAAAAATAATTACTAACTTTGCTGATGTTTAGGCGTTCTTTTCAATAATGCAGAATAAGACAGATATGGGAACTTTGCTCGTTTCTAAATCGTTACCTGTCGCAAATTAAAATTCTGTAAATCGTTTGTTTTCAGCGAGAGACAAGAAGTACTATGACTCGCTGCATGAAAAGTTATGTTCTTGTTGATCCCGCAGACTTCGGCAATCTCTTTCAGATACTCGTTGCACTTCTGGTTTGACGGTACGGGGAGCAGACGTTTGCCTTTACGGAAGTGTTTGTATTTCTCAATAATCTGGAGCGGCACATCCAGCAGTCGCACGTTGAACGGGACTTTGGTCTTCTGTCGATGAAAACTGATCCAGGTATTGCCATCAGCCCATACATTCAGCTGGTCTTCCGTGAGGTTGTAAACATCAATGTACGCCAATCCTGTATAGCAGCTGAATATAAATATGTCTCTGACCTGCTCCAGCCGCAGGCTTTCAAATTCCTTATTGTACAAACGGGAAACCTCTTCGATCGTAAGATAACCCCTGTCCACCTTGTCAAGGTGTAGTTTTTGTTGCTTGAAAGGGTCTGCTGCAACCCATCCGTTGTCTTTTGCCATCTTGTATATGGAGGCAAAGCGGTGGATAAACTTTACTGCAGTATTATTGTTGAGCCGATGTGCCGAGCGTAGCCAAAGGTATAGTTTGTCCAAAAAACGCTTGTTGATATCCTGCAAGGGAAGGTCACTTACCTTGAATTCATCCCGGAGAAACTCCTGCAGACGATTACGGCAAACCTTATATCGGAAGAAGGACTCCTGGCCGTAATCCTGTGTCAGTACAAGTTTCTCGTAGTCCTCAATGTATTTATTGCATAACGCAATGAGTGTCATACTGCGCTCGTCCTGGCAGAGTATGGAACTCTTGATCTTACTTGCCGTTATTACCTCGCCGCGATAAATCATATCATTGTACTTGCGTTTGATCGTGGCGTGAAAATCGAACAGGGTGCTGTTGATCACCTGTTCCTCATGAGTTTGTCCCTTAGTCTTGTACTCCAGGGGAAGCCATCGTTCGGGTTCTATGTACATCTTGGTCGAAAAGTGTACCATCTCCCCGTTGACGGTAATGCGTGCTACGATGGGTGCTTTGCCATCAGGACGACATTTGCCCTTTTGAATGACGAAAATCACGCTGAAGGTGTTCTTGCTTGCTTTTTTGTCTGCTTTCATACTCTCTGTTATTTGGTGATACAAAGTTAAATATCAATAATTTACTGAAAGCCAAAGCAGTATAGTCAGAAGTAGTCGTATTTCAGACGTTTGTAGTCGGGTTACGCGCAATGTCTATTGCGGTTACGAACAGGTTACCGCAAGATGTCTATTAGGTGGATATTTGCCTGTTGATAATCAGTTGTTTGTCGTCCTGGAGTAGTCATATTCAGCAAAAAAGGGACGCTGAACGGACAAACGATCAAACGGTTGGATGCGCAATTAAAACAAAATGAGGATGTTGCTCGTTGTAACATCCTCATTGTCTGGCGGAGAGAACGAGATTCGAACTCGTGGTACGGGTTGCCCCGTACGTCGGTTTAGCAAACCGGTGGTTTCAGCCACTCACCCATCTCTCCGGGCCGCCTTCCGGGCGTTTCCGTCCGAAAGGGTGTGCAAATATAGAATCTTTTTGGGAAAACACAAAGAAATGCGGCCGAAATTTCTATCTTTGCATCATCCCCAAACTCCGAACCGGTGAAAATCCTGCGTTTCATTCTCCTTGCGTGCACCCTGTGTGCGGGTGCCGGCGTCGCGGCGCAACCCGTCGCCACGGAGCGTTTCGACCGCCCGCTCGGCGAGGTGCTCGACGAGGTGGCCGCCCGCTTCGGCGTGCAGATACGCTGCAAGCGCTTCGCCGCGGATACCGTTACGGCCCGTTGTGCCGATTTCCGCCTGCGGCCCTATTCACTCGACGAGTCGCTCGACAACCTGCTCCGCCCGCTCGACCTGGTCTGGGCCCGCGATGCGAAGCACGAAGGGCGGATCGTCGTCCAGCCCTACGAATACTACCGCCGCACGCCCGACGACGGCCGCAAACTCCTGGCCTGGCTCTCGGCGCAGTATGCCGACAGTGCG
>ULQD01054437.1_pt1 | contig 11803 bp, 14 predicted proteins | sample 1954121 | NCBI WGS metagenome assembly ULQD01 (sample SAMEA4835646, study PRJEB28245) | human gut metagenome | biome: gut microbiome; material: fecal sample | place: Denmark | collected 2008 | reverse complement strand
GCACGACCTTCTGCACGACCTTCTGCACGACCTTCTGCACGTTCCGTCATGATATTATCCCGCAGAATTACGATGTTGTCCAGATGCTTGTAATACGCGTTCAGCTCCTCTCGGCTCATGCGGTCCAGCTTCAACTGTTCCTTCACCTTGTCCAGTCCCGGTGCCGTGGCATGTTCCGGCACGTTTCCCGTGTTCAGGTAATAAATCCACTCCTCCAGCGGCGTTTTTGCCACCCGGTTGAAGTCATTCACCTTCAGGATATAATACTCCGGATAAAGCTGGCTCACCTTGTCCACCTTGAACGTCTGCTTCTGGAAGGGGCTCAGCTCCAGCACATCCCCCTCGTGAATCCCCACGAACTCCGTCTTCCCGTGATACACGAAATCCTTGCCGTGTCCCAGCGAGAAATACACGATGTTCACGCTGTACACCTTGCGTACCTTGTCGTACCCCTGTCCGCGGTTGATATACTCCGTCACCAGCTTCGAAGCCCCGAACAGCATCCGCTGGAAATACGCATACTCATTGTTGTTCTGCACCTCGATGAGCACCAGTTCCCCTTTCGAGTTCTCCGCCAGCATGTCCACGCGGTTGTACTTGTCGAACTCATCCTCCTGATTACTTTCACTCTCCAGCAGTTTCTGGATCGTTACCTTTTCTTCCAGCAGTGTAGTGAGCAGTCCCTCCAGCACCGCATAGTTGGCCTTGTTGCGCAGCAGGCGCTTCATCGCCCAGTCAAACCGAATATAACTTTCCATACAGTATGCATTTTAGTAGTTGATATTTACAAAGTAAGCAAATAAATACCGAAACTACAAGCCGATGTAAAAAAAACGCCACGATACTTCTCATGAAGTGTACCATGGCGTTTTCTGTTATTAAAAATCAATCAGATGAATTTCTTTGTATTAACAAGCTCCCAGGTATTCGAGAGAATTGTTGAGCGTAGAACCTGAAATCTTGAATGACTGTATCGGGCCGTTGGGATCGTAAATGAACGAAAGAGAAGACGTATTGTCTTTTCCACAGCTCACCCATACTTTCAGTTGAACACTATCCCTCGCTTGTATGCTGTGCTTGGGCTTTCCGTTTTTTCCCTTCACACATTTTTCTGCGAGTATCATTTAGTCCACGTGGCATTTTCTTGGTTTGTTCTTCCATAAGCAATTAATGTGAATTCGATATAAGGACTAATATTCTGTTTCCATCACTAAGCTACTTGAATGATTTGAAAATTGTCTATAGTTGATCTATTTCTTTGGCGAAAAGTCCTGTAGCAGCCTGAATTTGTTCAGTGCTTTTCCGGTCAATTTCCTGTGGCTGTTGATTGTCCATGTTCGTAGTATGGAAATCAATCTTTATACGGTCAATTTCCAGAGAAGGGATAGGCACGAGGGAAGGAATATAACTTCCTGCGGTAGGTACTTCTTTCCGGTTTTCTGCCTCGGTAGGTTGCTCCCCTTGGAAGATATGCTTTTCTTGGGTCATAACTAACTACTTTATCTAGTTTAACAGGATATGGCTCAGGAACTCTTCGGAAAGACGGAGCTGGCCGCTTAGGAACGGTTCGCCTTCACCGGCTCCTTCCAGACGCAGGATATTCTGGGTGTAAAACCAATGGTCTTGCTGGAACATACGGATAACTGCTTTCCTCTTCTCTATATCTTCTCCAGCGATGATAAATGAGGCGGTTTCACCGGTAGGCAAGAAGCCTCCGTGCGACCGGCCTTTCCAGCCACCGAATTCGGTATATTGGCGGTCGAAGTCCTTGTTTTTGGCAAAAAAAATGTCCAATGCTTGTGGACGGATATAATAACTGTTGGCTTTCGCCCTTATCACATCTGCTTGTTGGTCATGTTCTGTACGGATTAATTATTTCACATTCACACCTTCGTGCGCAATGACCAAAGTCTCGATGGAGGTCGTGTTACCATCGGTCTTGAAACCTTCTACGGTAAGCTTTTTGGGCCATGCGTTCACCGCCTCCCAGGTCTTTACTGGGCTGCCCGATTCGTCCAGCAGGCTGACCGTTACCACTTCGCGCTGGATGGTGTTCAGTTTCACCTTATTGATCCAGTCCCATAGTTTTTTGTCATCTTTGCAGATACCTTTCTTGATGGTCAGATCACCCGCTTTTTTCAGTCCCGGCATTTTCAGTTTAGTGAACACCGGACTGTCGCCTGCGCGATAAGTGATTTCCTCGTATTCCGTTTCCAGACCCGACACTTCGCTGCAGGAAATATCGCCTACGTTCGAGATAGATACTTTGAAATAAAAACTCGGCAAAGGCCATGCCTGTGTGCTTGCACCTTGTGCTGATCCATTCTCTGCCATACTATTTTAGTTTATCATTTAATTGTCTGTTTTTATCAGCTTTTCTGCATCTGTTGCTGGAACGTGATTTCGATGAATTCTGCCGGACGGCTGATGGCCACCAGTACGGTTACGCGCAGGATACCTTCCAGTATGTCATCGCCCGTCATCGTATCTCCCAGACCTACATGTACCTCGTATGCCTCTTCAGGCGTCGAGCCGGCCAGTCCGCCACGTTTCCATACACTGTTGCAGTAGTTGTGTTGAATCCGGATGCGGTATAATATACGGTAGCTTTCCGTCGATGTACGTTTTAAATTACATATCACTGGTGTTTCCTATTGATCCCACGGGAGCCAGTCCTTCGGGTTGGCGGTGGAATGCTGAAAGATATTCTTCCAGCTGTGATGCGTATGTAGTTAGTATCTTGTTTATCATAGTGACTGCAATTTACGGTTTTCTCGTGAAAGGAACAAGTGTTTACCGCCTTTTTGTAAGCATTCGGTGAACGCCAAGCCGATACAAAAAAATCGCCACGATACCCTCCGTATAGAGTACCGTGGCGATTTCCGTTTACTTCCCCGCCGAAAAATCCTTGATGCGCTGTTCTTCACTCAGTACTACGCGACTGCTGCCGATAATCAATAAAATGCAAGCTGATATATTCGTCGACAATCAACCATTAGACTTACAATGTTTTTGCGAAGTCCTTCAAATTAATTATGGCAACTGATGGGAAAGATATATTTTTAAGTTCATTGAAATGGTGATCTTCCGTCACGATATATTCCGCATTGGCTGTTATGGCACAGTCTACGAACTTATTGTCATCTTGGTCTGCTGTAATTAGATGAAAACGGTAGTGAGGAGTTAATTTCTTTACATTTTCACGAGTAAGAATCGTGTAGATAATCGTTTCGGCTACATATTAATGTTGCGAGTCATGACTTCCAGATACTCTTCTACGATTTCGTTGCTTATACATAACGTATAATCTCCATTCAAGAATGATTGCCACACTTTATGGCAGTCATTCTTCGCTGAAATTGCAATAATCAGTGAGTTTGTATCCAATACAATGTTTCTCATATTCATTTATAGGGAGTACGTTCATGTAGTTGGTAGAATTTATCGACTTTTTCCTCATTTAATTCTCCATTCTCCCACAAACGGTCAATTTCTTTTTGCGCTTGCTTGGCGAAATAGTCAGAAATAGCCTTTTTAAGTTCTGCTAATGCTTCAGGACTATCCACAAACGACATCATTTCAAGCACTTGCAATTGAGCCGGATTAAAAACTGTAACATTCATATATTTGGATTTGGTTCTAATGCAAAAGAACAATTTTTTTTCTTTATTTCCTAATGAATAGGATAAAAGGATTAAAAAAACAAATGGAGAATCAAAATCTTTCAGTAGCAGGAATTTGGCGATTTCCGTTTACTTCCCAGCCGAAAAATCCTTGATGCGCTGTTCTTCACTTAGACGGCAGATTAGCAGTTGACCGTTCTTTTCGGCCACGATGTAACCGTCCAGACCTTCCAGTACCACCTTGCGCTCGTCCGCCACATGCACCACACAGTTCCGGCAATCGAATAGCTTCACGTTTGTTCCTACAGAGGCATTGCCATTCTCATCCTGCGGCAATAGCGTGTGCAGTGAGCCCCAGCTGCCCAGGTCACTCCATCCGAACTCTGCTGGTAGTACAAAGATGTCGTCCGCCTTTTCCATCACCGCATAGTCGATGGAAATCTTCTCGCAAGTGGGGAAGAGACGTTTTAGCTCTTCCGCCTCCCTGTCCGTAAACAAGGCAGGCTCCAGCTCGTCCATTACTCCTGCAATCTGCGGTAACTGCTCCTTTACGATGTCTACATACTTTTCCGAGGTCACTACCCAAAAATTCTCTTTCGGGCAGATATCCTTGAAACGATCCACCGTGAGCTGAATCAGTGATTTTCCTACGCCCATTACATCGATGAACTGTTTAGGGTATTCGGGGGTGCTCATGGGCCAGAAACGGCTTCCTATTCCGCCTGCCATAATGACTACGTGGGTTTGCATGAATAGGTATTTTGTCTTGATAAACGATAGTGAATAAAGATTGTGAGAATGTGATAAAATTTAGATGAAATATAGGAAGGTAGTCTTTTACTGACTGATTAAAGTGATAGGAATTATTTATTAGCCATAGTCAAACTTGCATAAATTTGACTAACTTGTTCTGCTATATGATCCCAGTTATAGATTGACATGTCATAATCCACGTGAGTGTAAGGAGAATCTATGTTTTGCTGGAGTTTGTTTGCCAGCGCATTAATGTCTCCTACTGAAAAATAATTTTCATATTTTAGTCCTACTTCCAAGTTAGCAGGAATGTCACTTACTATAACCGGTACTTTGTAGCTCATCGCTTCCAGTAGAGCTATAGGGAGTCCTTCGTGTGAGGAAGGGAGTACAAAACAGCGAGTGTGTGTAAGTAGTGAGTGAAGTTTTCTACCTTTTATGAATCCTGTGAGTACCACTCCGTGTTGTCTTGCCATAGCTTTTAGGTTTCGTGAATATTCATCTTCAAAATCTGTATCTCCGGCTAATACTAATTTACAACCATGATTGTCAATTTTAGAAAAGGCTTCTACAAGGTGGTGTAAATTCTTTTCAGGGACAAAACGGCACATTCCTAAGATGTATTTCCCTTCTTCTATCCCTAATTCTTGAAAATATTCAGGGTAGTCACAAATTTCTGGTTCTGATACTCCGTTGTAAACTAAATGGCAATCTCTTCTATTATACTTACGTACTAAGATGTCATTGATAACTTCCGAGATAACAATAACTTCATTGGCATATTTTGTACCCATTCGTTCTCCTAATTTCAGTATGAACTTGGCTGCTTTTCCCCATTTGTCGCGGTCATAATCAGGACCGTGATGGGTAAAGACTACTTTCATTCCTAACAGTCTGGCCATTGGGGTGAGTAACGCAGGACCAATGGCGTGGATGTGCACAATGTCAGCTTTTAGCGATTTTGCTTTTAAGATAGCTTTAAATGTGTGTACGATTGCTTCAAAAGACTTTTTCTTAGGGGTCTCAATATCAATTAATTTAACCCCTTTGTATTCAGTAAGTGAATCTTTTACATAGCTTTTGCGTCGGATGATTGTTACATCGTAACCTTTGGCAGCTATGCGCGGAAAAAGTTCTTCGCAGTGTGTTTCAACTCCCCCCATGATATTAGGTATACCACGGGTTCCGGTAACTACGATTTTCATAAACTAAGTTGATTAATTAGATAGATGTAAAGCCCTAGAAAAGAATTTGCTAAGACTAAAAAGGATTCTTATAGTAGATTAACGATTGATTATGTATTTATGAATCCTGTAGCTATACTACTTATTAAGTTTTTGATGAGAGCAGCGAAGTTGGCTCTTTTTATATCTTGGAGCAAGATATCATTTCGGGATGCTTACCAATCGTATTAGTATAGATATTTTTTATAGTAGGGTCTAAGCACTAAAAAATATGATATGCCTAGTTTTTATTATTCTATTATCCAGCAAAAGGGTTATATGACCTATCGGTCGAAATTCAAGTCACCCTGCTGCGGATCTTGTCCTACATTACAATATTTGAAGTCAAGACATGCCGGTTTACCCTGCATAGAGCGAAGTTTGTTTTTCAAAGCCCATTTTAACGGATACTTGATATATTTGTGCATTACAGGGCTGGCTGTACCTACCATCCAACAATTCTTGGGACATTTGCGTACTTTTGCACGGACTCTGGCAGCCTGCTCACTGTTCCAGATTGTCATAAAGTCCGCATCATGTATGTTACCCATGCTCCAGCTCTTCGGTGTATCACTTCCCGCCGGTTTCAGTTTGTCGTTTGACACATTGTTGGGGTCGGCAGCTAACTTTTCGTTATATTCAGCTACGCTCATGTCGTCACCGTCCAGTTTCGTCTTGTTCTCAGCGTTTTTATCGTCCATACGGGTTTCTAGTCCGTTGCATGGCATTACCTCTCCCCATGGATCAATAAAGAAGTTAGCTGTACCTGCTTCACAGGGCAACATACGTGGTTTACCTTCAATATAGTTGATGAGTCCCATATTAAACCAAGCACGGAACCAGCTCTTCGGACTCTTTTCCTTTAGCTGCCATTCTATCAGTTGCTTGAAGTTTCCGCACACCTCATCATGATTGGTGATAACGTTATCTCCCTTATGAAAATAATAAGAATTGTGGAATGCCGCTGTCGCAAACTCCAATCCCATAGACAGAGAGAGCTGATAAAGTTTGAGCATATCTCCCGAGTTATAGTTGCTCACTGTACAACCAAAACCAATGTCCTTCAAACCCATACTCTGAAGAGTCTTCAATGTCTGGATAGCTTTGTCAAAAGTACCTTGACGACCTCTAAGCTCATCATTCTTTTCTGCAAGTCCTTCAATAGATATGCGAATACCAATGTTAGGAAATTTCTTAGCCAAAGCTATTACTCGATCCTGAAACCAGCCCGACGTAGATATTACTATGCGGTCAGTATGTTTATAACACTCTTCTACAATTTCATCCAGGTCTTCACGGATGAAAGGTTCACCACCGGTCAGGTTTATGAACTTTAATTTGGGAAGCGAACGGAGGTCAGAGGCTTTTAGCTCCTCTTTCTTATCCGTAGGATTCTTCCAAATGTTACACATCACACAACGCATCGGGCAGCGATACGTTAGAATAATACTTGCGTCCGTCGGACACGGTACATTCATGTTTGCCATACTATCTGTTGTTTTTATTGTTTTAATCTAAAAATAATTGTACATCCGCTCCTAAAAATCCGGTTTACTGATAAATCTTCAGGATACTTTGATAATAGCTTTCGCTGTTATATCTCTTTTGTGAAGTAAGAGCTATTTCTTTATAGTCGAATGTGTGTTGCCACATGGCTTCTAACTTGCCTGTCAGATCATTCACATTGCGGCTTTCAAAGGTCATACCCGTCACGTCGTTTTCTATCAGTTCAGGTATTCCGCCAATACGTGCACCGAGCACCGGCGTACCCAAGCATTGTGCCTCTATAACAGAAAGTGGATTGTTCTCGTACCATTCTGACGGTATAACGCTGAAGCGTGCTTTACTGACAATTTCCTTTATTTCATCCCATTGTTTATATCCGACAAACTCTATGTTAGCATTTGTCGTTTCGTTTTTAAGTTCATCGCTTAGTGGACCGCCACCAATTATAACCAGTTTATAAGGTAGTTTTTGGGCTGCTTTAATAAGAGTTTTTACTCCTTTTTCATGACTTAGTCTGCCTACATAGCAATAATAGTTTTCTTTTTCATATGTATCTTTTTGGCATTTGTCTATATTGATGAAGTTACATAGAGATACTAATTTTTTTTTGTTAAAACCACCTTGTGCCATTTTTTGCGCCATAAATTTACTTGGGCATATAAATACATCAGTGCATTTCTCCAGTCTTCTTCTGTTCCATGTTGTGGCTTCTTTATATCCAATAAGAGATGCCAGCGTTGAGCCTTTCATGCATTTATATGTTTTACATGATGATTTATCTTCGTTAAAGCACAATTCACAAATATCGTTTCCATTGCGTAGGCAGTCATATCTCGGACATAGTAATTTATAATCATGAAGTGTCCAAACTACTTTTATTCCTCGGTTGTGGGCTAATTCTGCTATGATAGGAGATAAGTGGGTATGGATGTTATTTAGATGTACAATTTCTGGCTTAAAATCATCTAAAAGTTTATTAAACTTAGCTTTCACTTCAGCAGAACCGAATGGGCGTGTAAAAGCCATTAGTTTACTCATGTTTTGTGGAAAATACTGTTTCCAAGGTGTTTCGATATTTTCCGGATAATCCATTGCAAACACAGCTACATCATGACCATGTGATTTTAATAGTTGCTCTAAATTGAGCATATATATACAATCACCACCACGGCGATAATAGAATTTGTTGGATAGTAATATTTTCATTTTAAGTCAAATTACATAGATTTTTCAATATTGCTAAAGATTTTATTCTTTCCTTATCAAGAATTTTATTAACTTTTTTGTAATCAATTAAGTAATTGCAAATAGAAAAATCATTATAGTCAGTAATAATTCTGTTTTCTAATCCTGTAAGTCTTAATATACTTTGATTCCTGCTTCCTGTCTTATTATTTGGTAATATTTCAATGAATTGCTTATTGAAATTTAATGCAAAAGCAGTTCCATGAAATGAGTCTGTTATAAAATATGTACAATTTTTAATGTATGAAAGAAAATCACACAAATCTGGTAAATATAAAAATTTACCACCTCTTTTAATTTGATGAAAGGTTGGGGAAACACGATACAATGGAAGTCCTAAATGTTTAGCAAACTGTACAGCATAATCACTTAATTGCTGGTTATTATGCAATTGATACACTAATATGTATTTACCTTTAATTTTGTTCTCCTTTGAAGTATAAGTTTCCCATTCTTTATCTGTCAGCAAAAGTGTAGGGTCTAATACTTGACCTTGACATTTTATATTGATATCATTTAGTAATTGTACAGCTGAGTCTTCTCTTACAGTTATTGCATCATAGGTAGATAAAAGAGTTTTATATTCTTGTATTGTAGAAGGTGTAAATTCGGTTCTGCCGAAACTTGCGGCATACGCTACTTTCTTAGAATTTATTACAAATGAAAGAAAATAAGCCTTATCGTATTTCCCGTTAAGAGTAGGGCCCCATACTTGATCACTTCCTGTCATAAAAATATCTGCAGATAAATTAGAAAGTTCATTAATGGTTTTATATCGTTCAGTCAATTTTAAATAATTAGAACGCATTCTTCCAAATTTTCTTTTAGCAATATATTCTTCTGGGTACCTTAATATAATATAGGTTATACGCTTTAATATATTGCCATTCCATTCTTTTTTATTATTCAATGGAGTGGTAATTGCCTTTAAACCACTTTCATCATTTCTTATATAATCTATGATTTTACATTGATGCCCAAGTTTTTCTATACTCTTTATTGTTGCAATTGATTGCAACAAAGAGCCATAGTTTGAAGGTGCATGGCGGGTAATTACTTTAATATCCATTAGTCTAATAGTTTATTTCTAAAATCTGGAATTTTACAAAGAATTCTATAAAACATGATAGGCATTCTTGGTAGTTTTTCAGCAACGAATTGTAAGAATTTACGTTGTCTTATTTCTGCTTTTCCTGCCTTTGCAATTTTACCCTCTGTGGCTTTTCCTCTAAAGAAAGGAACTAGTTGTTGTTTTCTCCAAATATCTTTAAGGGATAATGCTGGTTCAACTTCATTAATTTCTTTTTCTTCAAGAATTAATTGGGGGGTAGTATGTAATAATTGCAATCCTTGTTTGGAATGTACCGTAATCAAGGTTTCACCTAATTTATTTTCTTTTCTTATGCTCCATGGATCCATGAGAGAAATATCAGCACCTGCTTCTATTCCATATGAGTCTCCACATATGTCACACCCTGATACAGTCCACAATCTGCGTCCAAAAGGGAGTTGAGCTGCCCTACTCCAGGGCAGCTCAACTCCTTTTATATGTACGATTCCTGGCCACCCATTTCCTCGATATTGAACTTTAAATGTAAAGTTCTCATCTATATTTTCTCCCATTATTTTTGCCAAAAAATTGGTTGAATCTAATGTTTTTTGCTGTTTACAAAATATACATACTTTGATCAATTGTTCGCATTTCCGTTGTGCAATAGGAGTTAAAGCTCTTATTTGACAGGCAGTGCCTACAATCATTAATCTATTACACTGTTGGATTTTATTAATATTGGTGCAAGCCATAACAGAATGGTAAATGGAATTGGGAATATCACTGTAATCAGGTATATTTTCTTTTGTATAGAATTCTCCTTCTGCATAGGGGTAAGAATCTGTTTTCTGTAATGAATATACACCGTCTATATATCCAGACCTTAATCCTTCTATAATCAGAGTTTTGCATACACCTCCAGACGATGATTCACGCCTTATTTTATTGTTTGCATTATATCCAAAGAAATAATGTTTCTGAGGAAAAGACTCAAAGTAATTATAAAAATTACTTTCTTTATTGGCAGGGCAAATATTTACGCACTTTTTACAAAGAATACAATTATCTTGATTTACAATAACTTTGTGAGTTCCATTCTTTAAGAGTTTGAATGAGATTGCTTGTTTGGGGCAAATAGCCTCGCAGATACCACATTGCTGGCAATGCGAATAATCATAAAAGATTTGATTGTTTATAAATTTTAGCATAGCCTGATTTTATGAAGTTTTCATACTTATAAAGGTATGTCTTTGTTGTAATCTTTACATTATATAAATTGACAACTCTTTCATAAGCTTTATCTATCATTGAAATATCATTTTCCATACTTAAAAAAATGGCTATTTTAGCGGCACAATCATCTATATCTTGATTTTTAAAAGAGTATCCTAAACGTCCATAATCTATAATTTCTATAGGACCTTGATTCTCGGAAACAAGTACCGGCACTTTTGCCGCCATCGCTTCTGTAACAGTAAGACCAAATCCTTCATAAATAGATGGCTGAACAAATAGATCGTAATCACATAAATGTTCGTATATATAAGATTGATTTTTAGATCCTAAAAATCTTACATATTCTGTTATATCTAGTTCTTTTACGAGTGTTTTCAAATATTTATGAGAATCTCCATCGCCAATAATGTCTAAACGTATTTGGTTATATCCTTGTTTTATTAATTTATTGACTGCTTTAATTAATATATGTTGACCTTTTTTTTCATGCATCAGTCTGCTTATTTGAACTATTTTAAATTGTTTAGTGTCCTTTTGTAAGCATTGTCGATGCTTGATTTTATTTACGTCAATACCATTAAAAACGACTTCAGAATCAAGACCTGTCCATTTTTTTATATCTAATTTGACGATATTTGATATTGCATAAATCCTCCTACATTTATACAAATATTGTGAGTTCCTTTTGTTACAAACATCATGTTGAGTAACACATGTTTTATGTTTTAAGGATGGGAATAAAATAAATCTTATAATGGATGAATAATGTAAATGTATAATGTCAGGATTTATGTTTAATAAGAGATAGTTTAATCTTATAAATGGTAATATGTTTTTTGAAGAAACTCTTTTTTTTAAGCAAATAAATTTAATTTGTGAATTTAACGTTTGCCTTAATTCATCATTGACAATATCATTGATAACAATAATGTAAATTTTATGATTCAATGCCGCTTGTTCATTTGCAATGTTATGAAGCATAGTTTCTATACCACCAAGTCCAAATCCATATGTTATATGTACAACTTTCATATAAATTATATTTATTTGATATTGTTCGTTAATTTATTAGCATCCAATGCTTGGCGTCCAATTTTGACGTATGATATAGGGAAAGCCGCGTTAGCGTGTTAGCGTCCAATTTTGACGTGTAGTATAGTGAAAGC
>ULQD01058110.1_pt1 | contig 11947 bp, 11 predicted proteins | sample 1954121 | NCBI WGS metagenome assembly ULQD01 (sample SAMEA4835646, study PRJEB28245) | human gut metagenome | biome: gut microbiome; material: fecal sample | place: Denmark | collected 2008 | reverse complement strand
GTTTGCGGCGGGCGTATCGGGCTGCTGCCATTCGGGATATTCCTCCTCCGGGATGAGTGTCAGGTCTTGGTCGATGCCGGGCAGGGTGGAAGTGCTGTCCGGCGTTTTCAGGCCGTCGAGGTTCTCCTTCAGCTCGTCACGGACGGTGCGCACCGCCCAGACCCCTGCCGCTGCCGCCGCCACCAAGCACGCCAGCAGCGCCAGCACAAACCCTTTGTCCCGCAGAAATTTTCGGAATTGTTCCATGGTTCGTTACTCCAATCATCGTTTGTGTACGGTTCAAATCCTGATGGTAGTGTGCGACCCCTGCGGGGACTTTATTCAGTTCGGTGCATAAAAAATGAGAGGCACCCTCACCGAGAGCACCTCTCCTATAAATCAGACGAATCAGTTGCGGCGGCGGCTGTTGCCCAGCAGACGGACCACATACAGGAAGATGTTGATAAAGTCCAGATACAGCGTCAGCGCACCGTAGACGGAAGCCTTTTCGGCCATCTCGGAGTCGGCGGCGTAGTAGCTGTACATCTGCTGCAGCTTCTGGGTGTCGTAGGCGGTCAGCAGCATGAAGACCACCAGACCAATGCCGCAGTAGAGCACCGAGCCGCCAAAGCCGAAGCCGAACAGCATCCCCACCAGACCGGTGACGATCAGGGCCACCAGTGCCATCATCAGGCGGGGGCCCCAGCCGGTGAGGTCCTTATGGGTGGTGGTGCCGTAAACGGCCATCAGGCCGAAGTACACGGCAGTGGACAGGAAGGCTAAGATCAGCTCCCCCACCGAGAAGGCGAAGAAGTAGTAGCTGAGCACCATGCCGTTGAGCAGCGCATACCCGAAGAAGGCGGCGCGGGCCCCATGCACGGACATATTCTGCACGCGGGCGCTGAGCACATACACCAGCGCCAGTTCGGCGATGGTAAGCACAAGGTAAAGCGAATCGACCAGATAGATCAGCGAGGTCGTCGCGGTGATATAGGCCATTGCGAAAGTGATGAGCAGCCCGCACGCCATCCAGCGGTAGGTGCGGGTCATATAGTCCGATGCGCTCATCGTAGGCTCCGCATAGCCGCGGTCATAGTGGTTGTAATCCATGGTAAGATCCTCCAGTCTTGTTCCGGAGCCTTGCCCCGGTCTGTAAAATATAGTATACTGCATAGAAATGAACGTTTCATGAAAAAGGCAGTGATATTTCGTGTCTCTTGGACTTTATCTGCATATTCCTTACTGTTTTTCCAAATGCCGGTACTGCGATTTCTATTCCGCACCCGGAAAGCGGGGCGTTCCCCGCGCTTACGTGGATGCCCTTCTGCGGGAGCTGCACCGCTTTGCACCGGACGCTCCCCTCCGGCCGGACACCCTCTATTTCGGCGGCGGCACCCCCAGTCTGCTGGACCCGGCGGACGCGGCCCGGCTCATGGAAGCCGCGTCTCCCCTGCCCGGCGCAGAGATCACCTTGGAGGCCAACCCGGAGACGGTCACAGAAGAATCCCTCTGCGCCTTCCGGGAAGCCGGCGTCAACCGCATCTCCTTCGGGGTCCAGTCCGCGCGGGACAGCCAGCTCAAAACACTGGGCCGCCCCCACACCGCCAAACAGGCGCGGGCCGCATTCCGGGCGGCACAGCGGGCCGGGTTCGAGAACATCAGCGGCGATATCATGCTGGCCCTGCCCCATTATACGCAGGCCGAGTTCGATGAGACGCTGGAGCTGATCGAATCCGGCGGGGCCACCCACATTTCGGCCTACCTATTAAAAATCGAACCGGATTCCGCCTTTGGCAAGCACCCGCCGGAGGGTCTGCCCACCGGCGACGAAGCAGCGGACTTCTACCTCTATGCCGTGGAGCAGCTGGAACACCACGGCTACCAGCAGTACGAGATCTCGAACTTCGCGAAACCCGGCTATGAGGGCAAACACAACCTCATCTACTGGGACTGCGGCGATTACCTCGGCCTCGGCCCGGCGGCCCACTCCTGCATGGGCGGCAAGCGGTTCTACTACCCTGCCGACACGGAAGCCTTCCTCAACGACAACGCCGCACCCGTCTTGGATGGCGGATGCGGCGCGGAGGACTATCTGATTTTGCAATTGCGGCTGCGGAAGGGGCTGGACTTGGCCGAATACAAGGCCCGCTACGGGAAGGAATTTTCCACTGCCCAGCTTGCCTTTGTCAAAAACTGCGTCAAAAGCGGCTACGCCGCCTTCGACGGCCATACCCTCGCCCTCACTCCCGCCGGGCTTATCGTGCAGAACAGCATTCTGGCAGAACTGCTGTAAGGCAAGCGGGCTTGCCCTGCCATCCAGCAGCCCCGTTGCCAGCGGATGACCGGGTGTTTCCCGGTTGTCCGCCGCTTACCCCAACTCGATAACCTGCCACCCCAATTCCTCAATGGCTTCCCTGTCGTGGGTCGCCAATAACACGACCTTTTCGCCGCAGCGTTCCTTCAAGAGCGCTGCGGCTTTTTTCATGGTGGCGGGGTCCATGCCGGTGAAGGGCTCGTCCAGCAGCAGGGTGTCGCTCTCGGCCCAGAGAGCCCGCAGCAGCGCCGCCCGCCGCTTCTGCCCGCCGGAAAGCTTCCGCGCCGGGAGCGCAAGGGCTGCTCTGTCCAGTCCAAATCGTAGAAAGTCTGTTTCAATTTGCTCTTTGTATTGTTCTTTTCCATCCGGCAGCACCAGTTCGACGTTCTGGACGGCGTTCAACTGGGGGCAGAGGCGGTCCTCCTGAAAGACTGCCCCCACCCTGCCAACGCCGGAAACGGTGCCGGAGGTGGGCACTTCCAGCCCCATCAGGATGCGGAGCAGGGTGGTCTTGCCCCAGCCGCTCGGTGCCCAGAGGATCGCCGGGCCGGTGACGGTCAGGTTCAGATCTTCGAAGAGAGTCTTTTCTCCAAATCGTTTTGTAAGGCTTTGAATTTCCAGTTTGTATTGCATCGTTCACCCCTCCTCCCCCGCTGCGCGGGCCACGGCCTTGTCCAGCAGGGCCAGAAACAACTTCTCAAATGCCGCGCTCAGCACGATGATGACGAAGGTCCACGCGAACAGCTCCCCGGTGGAAAGGGTGATCTTGGCCCGGTAGAGAGCGTCGCCGATGCTGCCGTCCGGCAAACCGATGACCTCCGCCGCAACGCCGCTCTTCCAGCAGATGCCCAGCGCTACGCTGCACCCCTGCCGGAACGCAGGCAGCACCGCCGGGAGCCAGATGGCCTTGACCCGGCACGGGAGGGGCAGGCGGAAGACCCGCGCCATCTCCAAAAGCTGCCCGTCGGCGCTCTCGATGCCGGTGCGCACCGCGCCGTACAGCACAGGCAGCACCATGAAAAAGCTGATAAGGATGGACAACGACGACCCGCTGACCCACACCAGCGCCAGAATGATGAAGCTGGCCACCGGCGTGGCCTTGACCAACTGCATCACCGGGGAGAGCAGGGCTTCCACCCACGCCCAGCGCTCGGCGGCCACGGCCAGCACCACGCTGGACACGGCCCCCAGCAAAAAGCCCAGCAGGATGCGCCCGGCGCTGAACCCGATGCGCTGCCAGAACTCCGGCTGCGGCAAAAGCTCCAGCAGGGTGCCCAGCGCCTGAATCGGCGACACCAGAAACACTTCCTGCCCGATGGCCATGGCCGCCAGCTGCCACACCATCAGCCAGAACACAACCGCTGCCCCGTACAGCAGCCTTTTTTTCGTTTTTTTCATGAACTTTCCCGTTCTCCTCTCTTTTTTCCTTTATAAGATAACACATCATGTGGGAGAATACAATTCTTCACCTTTCTTTTTCTTGACATGAAGCCAATTTGATTCTACACTGGAACGTGTTCAACCACTTCACTTTCGAAAAGGGGGTATTTTTATGCAGGACCTGCGCGGCAAAAAACTGGTGCTCCTCGGTTTTACGCTCTTTTCCATGTTCTTCGGGGCCGGGAACCTGATCTTTCCGCCCCACCTTGGTGCGCAAGCCGGGGCAAACCTCTGGCCCGCCTTTGCGGGGTTCGCCGTCAGCGCCATCGGTCTGCCCATCATGGGCGTTGCCGCCGTGGCCAACGCGGGCGGGCTGGACCGGCTGGCCAGCCGGGTCCACCCGAAGTTTGCCCTCGCCTTTGCGATTTTGGTCTATCTCTCCATCGGGCCCTGCCTCGCCATCCCCCGCACGGCCAGCACTTCGTTCGAGATGCTGGTGCCGCTGCTGGGCGGCGGGCGCGGGCTGCAGCTAGGGTATTCCGTGGTCTTCTTCGCGGCGGCCTTCCTCGTGGCGCTCCGGCCCGAAAAGCTCACCGACCGGCTGGGCCATGTCCTCTGCCCGGCCCTCATCGCCCTGATTTTGATTCTTTTCGCGGGCTGTCTGCTCCACCCGGTCGCCGCACAGTACGGCACCCCTGCCGCCGCCTACGCTCAGTTGCCCGCCTTGGAGGGCATCCTTGGCGGCTATCAGACCATGGACACCCTCGCCGGGCTCAACTTCGGGGCCGTCATCGCGCTGAACATTCAGGCGCTGGGCATCACTGAGCCGAAAGCCGTCCGGCAGGGCACCATCCGGGCCGGTATCCTAGCGGGCGGGCTGCTGCTGGTCATTTACGCCATGCTGGCCCATGTCGGCGCGCTGACCGGGGCCGCCTATCCCGACTGCGCCACCGGTGCCGAGACCCTGACGGCCCTCGCCAGCGCCCTTTTCGGCCGGGCGGGGCAGGTGCTGCTGGCGGCCATCTTCCTCTTGGCGTGCTTCAATACCTGCGTCGGGCTCATCTCCTGCGTGGGGCAGTATTTCCACACTCTGCTCCCCCGCATCCCCTACCCGGCCATCGCGGGCTTTTTTGCCGCAGCCAGTATGCTCATCTCCAACATCGGCCTTGCGGGCATCATCCGGCTGTCCACCCCGGTGCTCCATGCGCTTTACCCGGTCGCCATCGTGCTGATCGTCCTTTCCTTCCTGCCCGCGCAGTTCCAGAAGCGCCCGGCCTACGTGGGCTGTGTTGCACTGACCGCCGCGCAGAGCATCCTCGCGGCCCTGCCGCTGACCACCGTGTTTGCAAACGCCCTGCCGCTGGGGCAGTTCGGCTTCGGCTGGGTCGTCCCTGCCCTCGTCGGCCTTGGGATCGGGGTTTTCTGCCGTTAACGAAAAAGACTGTTACAAACTCCTTCAGTCACGGCTTCGCCGCGCCAGCTCCCTCTCGGAGGGAGCCTTAGCGTGACGGCAAGCTGTGAAAGCCTCCCTCTGAGAGGGAGGTGGCATCGCGTAAGCGATGTCGGAAGGAGTCTGCAACAGCCCTTTTTGTTTTATCCTTATTTTACGGAAGCGACCAGCCTCTCAAAGGCTTTCTGCACCCGCTTGGCAACGGTAGCCTTGGTGTAGTAGAAGTTGCCGTCCGGCAGCTTGCCGCCCACGGCTGCGGGGGAAGCATCGTACAGCACCTGCAGATAGGCGTTGACGTCAGCCTTCATCTCGTCGCCGATGCGGTAGACGATGTTGCACTTGGGCAGAGCCTTCTTGGCAATGGCCGCCTTGGCCACGACGCCCACTTTCTCGCACAGGGCAGCGGTGCCGTCGATATCGTTGTTGGCAGCCTCCACGCTCTTCTGGTAATCCTTCAGGAAGTTGATGACCTCTTCCGGGTGATCCTCGGCGTAAGCGGTGCGGACCACAGTGACGCCGGTGATGAGCTGGGTGTCACAGACCTTGTTCCACTCCTTCGTCAGGTCCAGCACCACACGCAGGTCGCTATCCTTCATCTGAGCGGCCGTCACATAGGGCTGGGGCAGAACAGCGATGGCGTCCTTCTTGGTGGCAGCCATCTGGGCGGTCACCTCGGAAGCCTCGCTGTAGTATTCGATCTTCACATCCTTGTCCGGGTCGATGCCGTTCTTGGTCAGCAGGTAGCGCAGCACGTACTCCGGCGTGGTGCCCTTGCCGGTGGACAGGATGGTGCGGCCCTTCAGGTCGGCAAAGCTGTGGACGGTGTCTCCCTTTTCCACCACGTACAGCACGCCCAGCGTGTTGACGGCCATGACCCGAATGCCGCCGTTGGTCTTCTGGTACAGGGTGGCGGCAAGGTTTGCGGGGATGGCCGCGATATCCACTTGGCCCTTGATGAGCTTGGGCACGATCTCGTCGGCTGCGCCGTAGAGCTGCAGGTCATACTTCTGGGAAGCGGTGCCGTTTTCCTCCATGGCCAGCAGGTTCACCAGACCCATGGTGGTGGGCCCCTTCAGGCCCGCCACCCGGACGGCGGAGTTGGTCTTGGCCAATGCGCCGCACGCCAGCAGACTGACCAGCAGCACCACCGACAGCAGCAGAGATGTCAGTTTTTTCATCATTGTGTTGTTCCTTCCTCTTTCGATTTGTTCCAAACTCGAACAAATTTGCAAATTTTTCGAAAAACATTTGCTTTACAGGCTCAAGTTTACTATAATAGAGCCAAAAATACCGTTGCACGCGCAACGGAATCATCAAAGGGCGGTGAGGGCCCGGAGAACGCCTCACAGGACGATTATGGAAAACATTCTTCCTTTGTTGCAAACGACCTCTCTTTTCACCGGCATCGAAGCCGACGCGCTCCGTGTTCTGCTGGGCGAGCTGGGCGCTGTCATCCGCAGCTACGGCCGGGGGGAAGCCCTTGTTCAGGCCGGGGCCACCAACCGCCGGGTGGGCGTGGTACTGACCGGCAGCATCGAGGCCTACCGCCCCGCGCCGGGCGGCGCACGGGTGCCCATCGCCCAGATGGGGCCCGGCGGCGTCTTCGGCGACGTGCTGGGCGGCTCCAGCCTCGACAGCCCCGTGACCGTAGTTGCCGCCTCCGGGTGCGAGGTGCTGCTGATCCCCTACGACCGGCTGCTCCTCTCGGACGGCAGCGCCGCCCACCAGAGGGCGCTGCAGAATCTTGTCCGCACCATCAGCGACAAGTATTTTCTCCTCTCCCGCCGGGTGGACCTGCTGGTGCTGAAGAGTCTGCGCGCCAAGGTCTGCGCCTACCTGCTCGGCGAAGCCGAGCAGCAGGGCAGTCTGACCTTCTCCATCCCCTACTCCCGCATCCAGCTGGCGGACTACCTCAACTGTGACCGCAGCGCTCTTTCGCGGGAGCTCAGCCTCATGCAGCGCGACGGTCTGCTGGACACCTACCGCTCCAGCTTCAAACTGCTCCAGCCCGACGCGCTGCGGCAGATGGTGCAGTAAGGGAGGTCTTCATGAAAAATCCCCGAACCAAGCGCATCCTGCTGGCCTGTGGGCTGGCGGCGGGCATCTTATTCCTTGCGCTGCTCTGTTTTTACCATCTGGACTACGGTGAGCTGATGGACTGGGATGAAGCCCGCCACGGCGTCAGCGCCTACGAAATGCTCCAAACCGGCGAACCGATCGTCACTACCTATGCTTACTCGCCCGACTATTGGAACCTGAAGCCGCCCCTCAGCGAGTGGCTCATCGCTTTGGGCTATAAACTGTTCGGGTATAATGCCTATGGTCTGCGCTTTTTCTCCGGCGTTTCCATGTTTCTGAGTGCACTGCTCTGCGCCGCCTTCCTCTGGAAGCGCTATGGAAAAACCGAGGCCGTTTTCTCCCTGTTCGCCTTTGCCTCCTGCGGCAAGCTGTTTTACTACCACGCCGCCCGCAACGGCGATGCGGACGCGCTATTCATTTTTTGCTACACGATCGCCGTCCTTTGCCTGTGCGAAAGCCACCGGAAATTTTCATGGACTTACGGCGCTTGTCTCGCATTCTCGTTTGCCTTCCTCGCAAAAGGCTGGCACGCCGGGACCATCGCGCTGCTCGTCCTGCTGACGCTGCTGTTCACCGGGCGCTTTTCGCAGATGCGCCTGAAGCACTATGCCCTCTGCGCCCTTTCCAGCCTTGGCCCCGCCGGGCTCTGGGCGCTGGCCCGCTGGCGGAAAGACAGCCTCTCGTTTCTGATCTCCATGTTCACCTACGATGTGGTCAACCGCGCCACCGGCTCGCTGGAAGAACACGCAGAACCTATTACGTTTTATTTTGACTTCATTACCCACAGCAGCAGCTCGATTTTCCTGATCCTGCTTTCGCTGTTCGGGCTTGTTTTACTGCTGCGCAGCAATGCATTCCGGCAGCGCAGCGCCCCTTTTTACGATGCGCTGGTCTGTGTGCTGGCGGTTCTGGTGCCTTTTGTTCTTTTTTCGGCGGCCTCTTCCAAGCTGTTCTGGTATATCCTCTGTGTCTATCCGGCCATCGTCCTTCTGAGTGCTCTTGCTGCTCATCAGGCAAAGCACCGGCTTCCTTCCGCCGCATGGCCCAAGCTTCTGCTGCCCCTCTCTCTGGGGCTGGTGGTCTGCTTTTCGGCTCATAATGTCTGGCGGTACGCCGTGGAACCCTCCCGCTCCGTGACCGGGCTTTCGCTCCTTCTGGCCGACTGCTCCGCCCCCGCGAGGGCACATTATTATATCGACGCCGGAAAATGGCAGCAGATCAAGCTGATGGAGACCGAGTGGCTCACCGATGCCACCCCCTGCGACGGTGGGGCGGAGGCCTTCGCCGCCGACAGCGGCTCTTATCTGATCACTTCCGCTGCCGCGCTGGACGCCTACCCGCAATACGAGGTCATCCAGCAGACAGAGGAATTTGCACTGCTGTACAATCCATAAAAACGAGGTATCATTTTATGTCCAAACCGATTCTCTGGATCGTGATCCCCTGCTACAACGAGGAGAAGGTCCTGCCCATCACGGCACCGATGTTCCTGCAAAAAATCAAGACCCTTGCGGAAAAGGAGATGGTCAGCGACAAGAGCCGGGTGCTCTTCGTCAACGACGGCTCCAAGGACGCCACTTGGGAGCTGATCTGCAAATTTGCACAGGAAGACGAGCATTTCATCGGCATTTCTCAGAGCCGGAACCGCGGCCACCAGAACGCCGTGCTGGCCGGGCTGATGGAGGCCAAGGAAAATGGCTGCGACATCACCATCTCCATCGACTGCGACGGGCAGGACGACATCGACGCCATGGACGAGATGGTCCAGAAGTATCTGGACGGGGCCGAGGTGGTCTACGGCGTGCGCAGCCGCCGCGACACCGACACCTTCTTCAAGCGGTTCACCGCCGAGGGCTTCTACCACCTGATGAACGCGCTGGGCGCGGACATCGTGTTCAACCACGCCGACTACCGCCTGATCAGTGCCCGCGTGCTGGAGAGCTTTGCCGACTACAAAGAAGTCAACATCTTCCTGCGCGGCATGGTGCCGCTGGTGGGTTTCCCCAGCGCAACGGTCAGCTACGAGCGCCACGAGCGCCTCGCCGGCGAGAGCCACTACCCCTTGAGCAAGATGCTGGCGCTGGCCTTTGACGGCATCACCAGCCTGTCCAACAAGCCCATCCGGCTCATCACCGGGGCGGGCATCATCGTCAGCCTCATCAGCTTCATCGGCGTCATCTGGGCCATCGTACAAGCGGCCATGGGCAGCGTGGTGGCGGGCTGGGCCTCCACCGTCTGCATCGTCTGCTTCATGGGCGGGGTACAGCTCATCTGCCTCGGCGTCATCGGCGAATATATCGGCAAAATCTATATGGAGACCAAGGCCCGCCCCCGCTACATCATCAGTGAGCGGACATGGGCCCCCTACGAAAGGAAGTATCACGGATGAGCAAACAGAGCTGGAAAGGCAGCACCCTTCTGAACCCGGAGCCGCCGGTGCTGGTCTCCTGCGGCGGGCTGGAAACGCCCAACCTGATCACGATCGGCTGGACCGGCACCATCTGCACCCAGCCCAGCATGGTCTCCATCAGCGTCCGGCCGGAGCGATTCAGCCACCACCTGATCCAAGAGAGCGGCCAGTTTGCCATCAATCTGCCCACCGAAGCGCTGGTCCGCGCGGTGGACTGGTGCGGCGTCAAGAGCGGCCGCGAGGTGGACAAGTTTGCCGCGTGCGGCCTCCACGCTGCGCCGGGCTCGGTGCTGACGGACTGCCCCATCTTGGAGGAAAGCCCCGTCAACTTGGAGTGCAGGGTCACACAAGTCCTTCCACTGGGCAGCCACGACCTGTTCTTGGCTGAAGTCGTGGCCTGTGACGTGGACGAATCCCTGCTGGACGAAAGCGGCAAGCTCTGCCTCGACAAGGCCAAGCTCATCGTCTACAGCCACGGCGAGTATCTGGCCCTCGGCAAAAAGCTGGGCACCTTCGGCTACAGCGTGCGGAAGAAAAAGAAAGCGCAGCGGAAATAATCTCCGCCGCGCTTGACAAATCTTGCAAAACAAACTATACTAAAATCAAAGAAGGCACTGCGACAAGCGGTTAGCCTCATTCAAGAACTGTGGCTCTAAATTGAACCGTCGCCTTTGCCGAGGTGGCGGTTCAGCGTTTTTTCACGATAATGGTGATCGTAAACTCACCAATATGGAAAGTGATCCGCATTGCCTCACCCCCTTTCGGGAAGTGTAGGCCAACCGCCTGCCGTATGTGCAGTGCCTTGCTGCAGAAGCAGCAGATTCAGTATATCATAATTTTTGACAGGATTCAATGAAAAACCGGGAAGCATTTTAAGCGCTTCCCGGTTTTTTTTTACTGGTTCAGCAGCTCCGTCAGGCACTGCACCGTGCGGCCATGGTAGCCGGTCACGGTCTCGGCGTGGAGCAGACTGCTCAGGACGCTTTCCTCCACGCACTCAGCCACCGCGCGGAAGAGCGGGTTGATGGCGTCGTCGTGGAGCATCTGCAGGGGGAGGATGGCCGTTTCAGAGTCATGCGGGACCCGGTTGGCTGTGGTGAAGGCGAGGACGATCTCGCCGCTGCCGTTGCCGCACATGGACCCGGTGCGGGACAGGCCCACCAGCGCCCTGTGGCAGAGCCGCCGCAGCTGACGCTCACTGAGCGGGATATCCGTCGCCAGCACCGTGATGATGGAGCCTTTGTCCTCATGGGGCGGGATCGATTTGTCCAGCAGGTCGTGGATCGGAGTCCCCGCCACGATGAGGTCGTCGAAGACGGCGTGGTTCGAGAGAACGAGGGCACCGATGGTGTACCGTTTCCCGTCCAGCTCCAGCTGCCGGGAGGCCGACCCGATGCCGCCTTTCAAGCCGTGGCAGCGCATTCCCCGCCCGGCCCCGACGGCACCCTCGGCAAAATCAGCCTTGCAGTCGGCCAGTGCAGCGAAGACGTGTTCTTCGGTGACGTGAAGGCCCCGGATGTCGTTCAGGCCGCTGTCGTTGCACTCGCAGACCACCGGGTTCACGCTGCCGGTGGTCTCGCAGATGTCGGGGTTGCGGGCCAGCATGTACTTCACCAGCGCCGTCTCCACGGTGCCAACACTCAACGTATTGGTGAACAAAATCGGCGTTTCCAGCGTGCCCAGTTCATCGATCTGGACAAGGCCGGTGGTCTTGCCGAAGCCGTTGATAACATAGCTTGCCGCCAAGAGTTTGTCGTGGAAGACATCCCCCTGATGGGGTAGCAGAGCCGTCACGCCGGTCTGGATGTTTCCCTCCGCCAGCGTGCAGTGGCCCACCGTCACCCCCGGCACATCGCTGATCTTATCCAAGGGGCCGTGGGGCAGCCGCCCCACCGTGAACCCCCACTTGTTTCCTGCAATTCCCATGCTGCTTCCTCCTAAAAATGGGCCGTCGCCGCGCGGCAGCCCTTTTCTGACATATTATCTGGTTTCGTGCTTCACCCGCTCGATGGCACCAAGGTCATAGGGAGTATTCTGGTAGACGTAATAGTTCAGCCAGTTCTCATACAACAAATGTGCATGGGCCCGCCAGCGGAAGAGCGGCGGCTGCTCCGGGTCATCGTTGGGGTAGTAGTTCTTGGGGATGGCAATGGGCAGCCCCTTGGCCACATCCCGCTTATACTCGGCATCCAGCGTATACTTATCGTACTCCGGGTGGCCGGTAACGAAGATCTGCCGCCCGTTCTCGGTGCTCATCAGGAAAGGCCCGGCCTCGTCGCTCTCGGCAAGGATGCGCAGGGCCTTGCAGCCGTCCACGTCCGCGCGGGAGATGCCG
>ULQD01082455.1_pt1 | contig 11986 bp, 7 predicted proteins | sample 1954121 | NCBI WGS metagenome assembly ULQD01 (sample SAMEA4835646, study PRJEB28245) | human gut metagenome | biome: gut microbiome; material: fecal sample | place: Denmark | collected 2008 | reverse complement strand
AATTCCTTTTATAATCTTGCCCTTCATAGTTCCTGCCTTTGTCTTATTCCTTCACGAATTCCACTCTTCGGGTAAAGGTCTTGTTCTCTGTGGTGCCGGGAACAATAATGGTATTGCCATCTGTATCCGTTGTAGGGGTTCCCTCCGTTGTCACCTGATAGGTCATGGTAAGCGTACCGCCGGAGGAGGCGATGCCGTTGATATTGGTTGCTACCGGGAAGGTGGTAACCTTCGTATCCATCAGCACAGTGCCGTCATCCGCCACTAGGGTGATACCGACTTCCATTCCCGATACATACTTGGGTGCCTCGGAAGTCGTCGGTGCCGCAATGCTGACATTGCACTTATAAGTCACTTTCTGTGCGCCCTGGCTCACCTTAATATCAATGGAGGTTCCCTGATCCACATAGGAACCATGGGAATAGCTCTGATAGCAGATCATGCCCTCTCCCACTTCATCGCTGTAAATATGGGTCACACTGCCTACTGTCAGTCCGGCCTCGATTGCTTCCACCGTACCATCCTGCTCTGACAGTCCGATCAGGTTCGGCACGCGGATCTTCGTATCTTCCTTTCCCAGGCTTACGGTAACGGTGATCACACTGCCTTTCGGCGCCTTATTTCCATCTGCGGGAGTCTGGGCGATCACGCGTCCTGCTTCTATGGTGTCGGAATAATCCTCTGTCTTATTGACCAAAAAGCCCTTGCTTACCAGCTGTGTATTCGCCTCGTCAAAAGTAAGTCCCACCACATTCGGAACTTCTACGCCCTGGGTTCCGGCGCTTGCCGTAAGTGTTACCTTGCTGCCCTTGTCAATCTGGGCACCCACGCTGACGTCGGTACTGATCACCACACCTTCTGCCACGGAATCAGATTCCTCATATACAACTTCCGTCAGAATTCCCAGTCCGGTCAGTGTATTTCTCGCATCATCCACATTCATGCCCTTCACATCCGGCATGGCGACTTTCTCTGCCTCTTCTTTGGTTTCCTCCGTAGTGATGATCGGGCCGGAAGGATTATTGCCTTCGTTCTTTTTCCCGCCGAAGATCTTCACCGCCAGTACGATCAGTATAATACAGATCACCACTCCCGCAACGATTGCCAGAACCGTTGTCACGCGTTCCATCTTGGGATCGTAATCATAATCATCCTCTCCCTCTGCCTCTTCATCATTCTCATACATGGCTTCTGTATCGGAACGTAGGCGCATCGTCTCATCATGATCCTGTTCTTCATACTCCCGGCCACTCTGATACGGAACTTTTCTCTTGATCTGTGCCATATCTTCATCCGAGATCATTCGGGTGCCGCCTTCCATATCCGGATCCTTGTTCACGACAAAGTCCTCCTCCGGATTGATCAGGGACTGCTTCAGGTCTGCAATCAGTTCTGCCATGTTCTGATATCTGCGGTCCGGTGATTTCTGACAACACTTTAATACAATACTTGCAACGCTGGAAGGGATCTCCGGCACGAATTCCTTGGGAGAAGGCATTTCTTCCTGAATATGCTTGATGGCGATCGCTACCGTCGTCTCCCCATTGAAGGGGACTCTTCCCGTAAGCATTTCGAACATGGTGATACCCAGTGAATAGATATCACTCTTCTCATCACTGTAACCGCCTCTGGCCTGTTCCGGAGACGTATAGTGTACACTTCCCATTACATTGGAAGTGATCGTATTGCTGGTCGCTGCCTTGGCAATACCGAAATCCGTGACTTTTACTTTGCCGTCTTTGGAAATAATGATATTCTGCGGTTTGATATCCCGGTGAATAATATGATTATTATGTGCTGCCTCAATGCCCATACTCACCTGGATGGCAATGCTTACTGCTTCCTTGTAAGACAGACGGGCCTTTTTCTCAATGTACTTTTTGAGGGTAATGCCCTCCACCAGTTCCATTACAATATAGTAGATTCCGTTTTCTTCCCCTACATCATAGACATTTACGATATTGGGATGCATCAGTCCTGCTGCCGCCTGGGCCTCAATACGGAATTTGGATACAAAATTAGCATTCTCGCTGAATTCCTGCTTCAATACCTTGATCGCCACATATCGGTTCAACTTATGACATTTTGCTTTATAGACATCTGACATACCGCCGGTTCCGATTTTCTCCAGAATCTCATAGCGATCGCCGATCATCATTCCTATTTTGATCATTATTGCTCTCCATTCTTATATAACCTAAGTAACTAAGAGTATTATCTGTCTTATGCGCACGGCTCAATAAGGATAACACTGATATTGTCTCTGCCGCCGTTTGCATTGGCTGCCTCTACCAGACGCTCTGCTTTCTCCACAAGATCTCTTGCACCACTGATGATCATGCGGATCTCTTCATCTTCCAGCATATTAGTCAGTCCGTCCGAACACATAAGGACAGTATCGCCTTCCCTGAGTTCTACGGTAAAAAAGTCCGGCTCTACATGATCCTCCGCACCTACCGCTCTGGTAATAATATTCTTGTCAGGATGATTTCTTGCATCCGCACGGTCTAATCCGCCCATGCGTATCATTTCCTCTACAAGAGAATGATCCCTCGTAATCTGCCGTATCTCACGATTCACCACATAAAGTCTGCTATCACCCACATTGGCCACCTGTAAAAATCTGCCCATGCAGGATGCCACCACAACCGTCGTTCCCATTCCTTCCAGCTTCTTGTCTTCGTCGGCTCTCCTGCGGATCACCTCATTGGCTTCCTCGATCGCTCTGCGGAAAATCAGCGTGGGATTTTTTTCAAAAGAACTCTGCATCTCAGCCAGCATGGTCTCTACTGTCACTTTGGATGCATAATCTCCCGCATTATGTCCGCCCATACCGTCCGCTACAATAAACACGTTGGGCAGATTTCCCACCGGTTCCTCAGAGGTATAGATATAGTCCTGATTTACTTTTCTTTTCCTTCCGATATCGGTTATGGAAAACGTCTTGAGCACGTCAATTTTCCTCCTGTGAGAGTCCGTCCGGGTTCTGCATCTCCTGTGTATGACGACGCCTTAACTGTCCGCAGGCTCCGTCAATATCCCGGCCCATCTCTCTTCTAATTGTAACATGTATCTTCTTACTTTCAAGTTTATTTTTAAACGCCTGAATATGCCCGGTATCCGACTGCACGAAGTCCCGCTCTTTAATCGGGTTTACCGGAATCAGGTTAATATGACAGCATAAAGGCTTTGCCAGAGCGATCAGCTCTTTGGCATCCTCTTCCGTATCGTTCACACCGCCTACCAGACTGTATTCAAAAGTGATCCGGCGCCCGGTCTGTTCAAAATAATACCTGCAGACTTCCATCAGTTCTTTGATGGAATACCTGTTGGCAATGGGCATCAGTTTTCTTCTTTTTTCATCTGTGGTTGCATGCAGTGACAATGCCAGGGTAATCTGCAGCTTCTCATCTGCCAGCTGTCGCATTCTCGGCACGATTCCGCAGGTGGACACCGTGACATTTCTCTGGCTGATGTTTAATCCATTCTCATCCGTCAGCAGATGCAGAAACTTTAGAATATTATCATAATTGTCCATGGGTTCTCCGGTTCCCATGACTACCACATTGGAGACCCGTTCCTGCGCCAGTCTCTTGATGGCATAGATCTGATCTAACATCTCCGAAGGCGTCAGGTTCCGCTCCAGTCCATCCAGGGTGGACGCACAGAATCTGCAGCCCATCCGACATCCCACCTGGGAAGAAATGCACACACTGTTGCCGTGTTTGTACTGCATCCACACGCTTTCCACCACATTGCCGTCAGACAGTTCAAATAAAAACTTTTTCGTTCCGTCGATCTTCGACTCCTGTATTCTGACAGGCTTTACACAGGTATATTCATACTTTTCCTTGCATTGTTCCCTGAATTTTGCGGAGAGATTGGTCATCTCGTCAAAGCTTCTCGCTAACTTCACATGCATCCACTCAAACATCTGTTTTGCCCGGAAAGCTTTCTCTCCCATACTCTCCAGTTCGGTCTTCAGTTCCTCCAGATTCAGGGATTTGATATCTTTTTTACTATCCATGTCTTATATCTCACGTTCTTCTGCGCAGCCTTGCAAAGTAGAATCCGTCGGTCTCATCCGTTCCCGGCAGAAGTTGTCTCTCCTCCTCTAAAACGAACGGGAACTTTTCCGTGATCCATGCTGCCATGTTCTGATTCTCTTCTCTGTTGATAGTGCAGGTGCTGTACAACAACACGCCACCCGGCTTCACATACCGCCATCCGGCTTCCACGATCTGCCTCTGCAGTTCATGGATAGATTTAAGGCCTTCCGGTGTCACATGATATTTAATGTCTCTCTTTTTGCCCATGACACCTAAGCCCGAACAAGGGACATCCATCAACACAACATCCGCAGATGCTTCCCTCTCTGCGTCATAAACCGTGGCATCATGCACTTCCACTTTCACATTGGTTCGGTGCATGCGCTCCAGATTCTCAAGGATCAAAGCCGTCTTATATTCTGACACATCGCGGGATAACACATGTCCCGTCTCTTTCGTATATTCTGCCGCCAGGATCGTCTTGCCTCCCGGTGCCGCACACAGATCCATAACAAAGTCTCCCGGCTTTATTTTTGCTGCTTTTACCGCCAGGGCAGAAGAAGCATCCTGTACAGTGAATTTTCCTTCGGCAAATCCGGGCAGCTCGCTGACGTTTTCCAGATTTTCCGCCAGATATACATAGGGAAGTTCCTTATGTGCGCTTAAGTGGACCCCTGTAGCCTCTATCTTTTTCTTAAGATCCTCACGGTCCGTTTCCGACAATTCCAGGCAAAAACGCAGAGATACCGGATGAATCTTAAGCAGTCCCATGAGAAGTGTTTCCGTTCCCTCCGTGCCGTATACCGGAAGCCACAGATTCACGATCCATTCCGGCATGGAATATTTTACGCTGAAATATTTTACAGGATCCGTAGGATCCGGCAGGGGCATTTTGTCCTTGCTACGGGATATATTTCGCAGGACGGCATTGACAAACCCCTTCAGAGTACGAAAGCCGCGCTTTGCCGCAAGCTTGCAGGCTTCATTGCATACCGCACTGTCCGGCACCGCATCCATATACAGGATCTGATAGGTACTCATGCGGAGCAGACAACGGATCAGAGGCTTCATCTTGCGGACCGGAACGGAAGAAAACCGGTTCAGATAATAATCCAACTCCAGCTGTCTCTCTATGGTACCCTCTGTAACTCTCTTGATAAATGCCTTATCTCTGGGATCCAGGTAATCGTATTTATCCAGCACTGCTTTTATTAATTTATGGGAAAAATCCTGCCCCTTTTCCAGGTCCAGCAGGATCTCCACAATAATCTCTCTTGTATCGGTGGTTGCAGGCTTCCCCATGCTTAGTCTCTCCTTCTGCGGTTACCGCCATACAACAGAATCAGACGAAGCAGCTGTAATGCGGAGGATGCTGCTCCCGCTACATAGGTAAGAGCTGCCGCTGTCAGCACCTTTTTACCACCGCTTACTTCTTCACTGCCTAACAGTCCGTATTCCTCCACCTTCACGATTGCTCTGCGGGAGGCATTGAATTCCACAGGAAGTGTCACCAGCTGGAAGATCACGGTCAGGGCAAATGCCCAGATTCCCAGCTGGATCAATGTCTGGTTCCAGCTGAGCAGTACTCCTAAGAAAATCAGGGGAATACTTAAGTTGCTTCCGATGTTCACCACCGGTACCAGTGCCGCACGAATACTCATAGGTGCATAGCCGTGGGCATGCTGGATCGCATGTCCGCACTCATGGGCAGCCACACTGACTGCGGTGACTGAGGTTCCGTTATAATTATTATATGACAGTCTTACGGTATCTGTCCGGGGATCGTAATGATCGCCGTCGTTTGCGTTCAGACACTCGATCTGTACGTTATACAAGCCTTCTCTATTGAGAAGATTCCGGGCAGCTTCCGCTCCCGTAATTCCTCTCATATTCCGGACCTTACTGTATTTTCGCATGGTGGAATTCACCAGCGCACTGGCCCCAAGGCATAACACCAGTCCGATCAATACCAGAAAATACGTGGGGTCAAAATAATAACCATATCCATAATAACCACCGTACATAGCAAAGTCTCCTTTCTAATTGCCTGGATTGTTTATCACTCTCCCAGGATCTCTCCAGGCTGTACCTTCACGCCTAACAGGAAATCATGGGCTGTCATACGTTTTTTGCCTTCCAGCTGCAATTCCATGACCTTCAGACCGCCTTCCGACGCTGCCACCTCAAAGGAATCCTTATTCACCGTAAGGATCGTTCCCGGGGCTTCCCTGTGAGCCATCACCATGGGAATCGCCTTCCAGATCTTTAACTGTTTTCCGCGATAAAATGTGTAGGCACTGGGCCAGGGTGTCAGTCCTCTGATCAGTCTGTCCAGTTCGGCTGCCGTTTTGGTGAAGTCCAGTCTGCCCATTTCTTTGGTGATCAGTGCCGCATAGCAGGTCTTTGCATCGTCCTGTTTCTCCGGAGTCAGCTTTCCTGCTTCTAAGAGCGGCAATGCCTCGGTGATCGCTTCTCCGCCGAGCACCATAAGCTTGTCGTGCAATGTTTCAAAAGTATCTTCCGAAGTAATGGGAATCTTCTTCTGATACAACATATCTCCGGTGTCCAGTCCTGCATTCATCTGCATGATGGTCACACCGGTCTCCGTCTCCCCGTCGATGATCACTCTCTGGATCGGAGATGCCCCACGGTATTTCGGAAGCAGGGATGCGTGGATATTCAGGCATCCGTACTTCGGCAGATCCAGGATCTCCTGAGACAGGATCTGTCCGAAGGCTGCCACAATATAGACATCTGCGGGATATTTTTTCAATTCTTCAATAGCCTCGGGAGTCTTGATCCGACGAGGCTGGAATACCGGGATACCGTGTTTTACAGCACATTCCTTCACCGGCGGAAACTGTAACTGCCCGCTTCTTCCCTTTGCCTTGTCCGGCTGGGTCACCACTGCGGTGATCTCATGTCCCTGTGCGATCAAAGCCTCCAGAGCTCCCACTGCGAAATCAGGGGTTCCCATAAATACGATCTGCATAGCTTATCTCCTTCCCGGAATACTTATTCTTCTTCCTCATCCTCATAGGTCATGTCCTGCAGAGGACCTTCCGCCTTCTCCACATAGAGATGTCCATCCAGGTGATCCAGTTCGTGGCAGATGGCTCTTGCCAATAATTCCGTACCCTCTACTTCGATGGGTTTCATATTGACATCCAAAGCTACCGCTTTCACATAATTGGGTCTGGTCACAATACCAAACTTCCCGGGAACACTTAAGCACCCTTCCTGTCCGGTCTGCTCTCCGCTGCTCTCCACGATCCGGGGATTAATAAGAATATACGGATCCTCTCCGGTGGTGTCGATCACCACAATTCTCTTAAGTATGCCCACCTGGGGAGCAGCCAGTCCTACGCCGTTGGCGTCATACATAGTCTCTAACATATCCTCGATCAATTCCTTCGTCCGGGGAGTCATCTCCTTGACTTCCTTACAGGTCTTTTTCAGTACCTCGTCTCCATATTCACGAATATTTCTGATTGCCACAGTTATTACCTCCTATAACACGTTTACCGGGTCAAAGTCGAATTGTATACTCAGCTGTCTTGGCTGCCACTGTCTCAAAGTCTCCTCCACACAGTCTTTTACCGCCACCAGCGTATCATACTCCGCATGCTTCGCATAGAACACATACCGGTAAATATCATTGATTTTGCTGATATTTGCCTGGGTCGGTCCCAATATCTGCAAAAAGTCCATATTAGACTTTACCACATCTGTCAGCCTCCGGGCAAGTTGTTTTACATTTTCTTCCTCTTTGCCATAGATCTGCACCGCCAGCATATGTGCTGCGGGAGGATATCCCGACAGCTCTCTGTACAGGATTTCTTCCTCATAAAAGCTTTTATAATCCTGGGCTGCCGCGCAGGTAATGGCATAATGATCCGGCTGATAAGTCTGGATCACCGCTTCTCCCGGAAGCACCCCTCTGCCTGCTCTGCCCACCGCCTGGGTCAGCAGCTGAAATGTCCGCTCTCCGGCACGGTAATCCGATGCGTTTAAGGACAGATCTGCCGCCAGGATCCCTACCAATGTCACCTTCGGAAAATCATGTCCCTTCACGATCATCTGGGTGCCGATGAGCACATCGGCCTCTCCGTTTGAAAATGCTGACAAAATTTTCTCATAGCTGTCCTTCGTCCGGGTAGTATCCGCATCCATCCGAAGCGTCCGCACCCCCGGATACAGTTCTTTCAATTTATCTTCAATCTGCTGGGTACCTGCTTTGAATCCCAGAATATATTTGGATCCGCACTTCGGGCATAGCTTTGGCAAGGGTTGTGTATAGCCGCAATAATGACAGATCAGCCTTCCCCCTTTATGTTCCGAGAGGGAGACATCACAGTGTGGGCATTTCATAACTTCACCGCAGGCACGACAGGATACGAATCCCGCATACCCTCTTCGATTTAAAAACAGGATGGTCTGCTGCCCCTTGCTTAGCCGGTCTGTCATCAGTTCCTGTAACTTCCTGCTGAAAATAGAACGGTTGCCCTCCTTAAGCTCCTGCCTGAGATCCACCGTGTGTACCGTGGGCAGTTCTCCGCCGGTCAGGCGTTTTGTCAGATGGAACAGCCTGTATTCTCCCTTTCCGGCGCGGTAATACGCCTCTAAGGAAGGGGTCGCCGATCCCAGCACTACGCTGGCTTTGTACAGCTTCGCCACTTCCATTGCCGTCTCTCTGGCATGGTATTTGGGAGTACTCTCACTTTTGTAACTGTTCTCCTGTTCCTCATCCATGACGATCAGGCCCAGATTGGGGAATGGGGTAAAAAGTGCGGATCTCGGACCTATGATCACATCGATCTCGCCTGCTTTTGCACGCTCGCACTGATCATATTTTTCTCCGGGAGACAATGTGGAATTCATCACACTGACCCGGTCACCGAATCTCTGATAGAACCGTAGCAGCGTCTGGTAGGTCAGAGCGATCTCCGGGATCAGCACGATCGCCTGGCGACCTCTTTTGATCATCTCGCCGATGAGTTGCATATACACTTCCGTTTTGCCGCTGCCGGTGATGCCATGGATCAGATATGTCTGTCTTCTGCCGGCATCAAAATCCGTAAGCACTTCCGTAACGATGGTCTGCTGTTCCGAGCTAATTGTATTATGCGTCGTCTCTTCCGCCTGTACCTTCACGGGGTTCCGGTAGCTCTCGGAGCTGACCAGTTTCGCGGCGCCCACTTTTACGATACTGTTTACCGTAGCGGCGCTGACGCCCAATTTCCCGGTGATCCACTCATAGGGAATCGTCTCCTGCTCCGACAGAGCTTTTAACAGTCTGGCCTTTGCCACCTGTTTTTTGCGCTCGCATTCTCCTAAGAGTGACAGAAGCTCCCCTCTATTCATCAGGCGCACCAGCTGTCTGTGCTCCAGTTTCTTCACGGTCTGCTTCGCCGGCAGGACCGTCTTCAGAGCCTGGATCATGGTACAACCGTAATTGCGTCGGATCCAGGCAGCCAGTGCGATCATTTTATCTTCTACACCGGTCTCTTTTTCCGGCAGTCCTGCGATCTCCTTGATCTTCTCCGGAGCGAACTGACACTGATCCCCTATACTGACCACATAACCCTTGATCAGACGGTTTCCATTGCCGAAAGGGATCATAACACAGGCTCCCGGCTCCAATCTGTCCCGCAGTCTCTCCGGTACCCGGTACTGAAATGTCTTATCCAGTTTTTCATGAGAGATATCTACAATGATATCCGCATATAACGTACGCAATCTGTTTTCCTCTCTGTTCACCGGGATCCCGGAAAACTGTCTTATAGGCCCTGACCCGCTGCCGATCCGGGGATATGTCCCTCTGCCAGGATATCCCGGATCAGATCCCGTTCATCCATGGGATGCTTCACGCCTTTGATCTCCTGGTAGTCTTCGTGCCCTTTTCCCGCCAGTACAATAATATCGCCGGATTCTCCGTGTTCAATGGCATAAGTAATGGCTTCCTTGCGGTCGCAGATCTCTACATATTTTCCGTCCGTCTTCGCCATACCGGTCTTAATATCGTTGATAATATCCTGCGGTTCCTCGAACCGGGGATTGTCGGAAGTAATGATCGTCAGATCCGCCAGCCTGCCGCTGACCTCTCCCATCTCGAAACGACGCGGTCTGGAACGGTTACCGCCGCAGCCAAACAGGCTGACCAGTCTGTGGGGTTCATACTCCCGCAGTGTGGTTAACAGGCTTTCCAGTGCCATGGCGTTATGGGCATAGTCGATCAGCAGAGTAAATTGGTCAGAAACCTTGATCATCTCGATACGACCCTTTACTTTTGCCTGTAACAGTGCCTTTTTGATATTTTCCTCATCCACCTTAAAATGACGGCAGATGGCAATGGCTGCCAGCGCATTGTACACACTGAATTTGCCGGGCATGGGTACTTCCACAGCAAAATTCATCAGACCGGTCACATGGAAGGTCACTCCCAGTTCTCCGGGCTTGTGCACCAGCTGCCGGTTCTCGGCCCGCAGCATGCAGTGCTCTCCCATGCCGAAGCTCTCCAGTGCACAGGTATGTCCCTCCGTCACTGCCTGCCAGTGTTCATCATCACCGTTAACGATTCCCACCTTGCACTGTTTGAACAACAAACCCTTGCAGTGCAGATATTCCTCAAAGCTTGCATGTTCATTTGGACCGATATGATCCGGCTCCAGATTTGTAAAAATGCCGTAATCGAATACAAATCCCTGGGTGCGGTGCAGCATCAGCGCCTGGGAAGATACTTCCATAACTACCGTATCCAGTCCGGCATCTACCATGCGGGCAAAATACTCCTGTAACAGGTAAGATTCCGGTGTGGTGTTATTTGCATGAATATGTTCGTCTCCGATGATCACCTCGATGGTTCCCACCAGTCCCACTTTATAGCCGGCATTCTCCAGAATGGATTTCACCAGGTAAGTGGTCGTGGTCTTGCCCTTGGTACCCGTGATACCGATAACTTTCAGTTTCTCTGCCGGATGGCCGAACCAGGCTGCGGAGATAAATGCCATGGCATATCGGGTATCCGCTACTTTGATCACAGTCACATCCGCATCCGCAGGAAGCTCTATGTCCTTTTGTACCACCAGCACCCCGGCGCCCTGTGCAGCCACCTGTGCGGCAAAATCATGTCCGTCAAAATTGGCTCCGTTAATACAAATGAACAGGCATCCCGGAATGACTTTACGGGAGTCATAGACTACAGCTGTGATCTCCCGCTCCTTTTTTCCGCATACCTGTTCATATTCCAGTTTATCCAAAAGTTCTGTTAATTTTCTATTCATACAGGTGTCCACCTTTCTATACCGATATCGGATATCCCATGGTTATTCCGAAAATCTTTGCATACTACGGTATATTTTACTCTATTTTCCGCAAATGTACCACCTATAATTTTTCGATCCCCATTTTCTCAGTTTTCCGTCACACAATCCGCACCGGTCTCCTGTGTGCGGTTAAAGTTCTGTACAAACCCGATCAGCTGACCGGACAACAGAACGGTGAAGAGGGAATAGCCGATCCGTCTCACCGGGATATAGCTCAAGGACATGACCAGCACGATCAGATCCGACAGCAGATAGACCCACTGGATCTTCCAGCCGGTGGCATGGGAAATACTCATGGCCAGGGCATCGTCTCCACTGGGGGCTCCGCCGACGCGCACGCACAGTCCGGCACCCACACCAACAAACAGTGCACCCACCAGGGCTGCCACAAGGGGCATGTCCGCCAGTCCGGGCCACAGGTGCGGGAATTGTTCGCATATCTTATACATACCGGAAAATCCCACCGTAGCCAGTGCGGAATAAGCGATGAATTCCTTACCCAACAGCTTCCATCCCAGCACATAGCATAACACGTTCATAATACCTCCGGTTAACGCCGGAGAAATGCCGGTCCAATGCTCCAGTAACAGGGTTGCCCCCAGTACACCACCC
>ULQD01043108.1_pt1 | contig 12262 bp, 6 predicted proteins | sample 1954121 | NCBI WGS metagenome assembly ULQD01 (sample SAMEA4835646, study PRJEB28245) | human gut metagenome | biome: gut microbiome; material: fecal sample | place: Denmark | collected 2008 | reverse complement strand
GTTCAGGTCGATCTTCACTACATCGCCTTCACCTGCGCCACGCAGTTCTGCGGGAATCAGACTGCCCGGATTAGAATCGAGTTTTTCAATCCAGATACCGTCTTTATTGATCTTACATTTGATGTTACGGTCGGCAGAACAAGATACACCCAAGCCCACCGGACAAGAAGCTCCGTGACGGGGCAGACGGATGATACGTACATCGTGTGCCAGATATTTACCGCCAAACTGTGCTCCCAAACCGATCTTTTGGGCTTCGGCAAGTACCTCTTTCTCCAGTTCTACGTCGCGGAAAGCACGACCATACTCATTACCGGTAGTCGGCAACTCGTCGTAATAGTGGGTAGAAGCCAGTTTCACAGTCAGCAGATTCTTCTCAGCCGAAGTACCGCCGATAACGAATGCAATATGATAAGGAGGACAAGCCGCTGTACCTAGTGTCTTCATCTTCTCAACCAGGAACGGAACCAAAGTGCCCGGATTCAGGATCGCTTTTGTCTCCTGATACAGATAAGTCTTATTGGCAGAACCACCACCCTTGGTCACACACAGGAATTTGTACTCCATGCCTTCCGTAGCCTCGATATCGATCTGGGCCGGCAGATTGCACTTCGTGTTCACCTCGTCGTACATGTTGAGCGGAGCATTCTGTGAATAACGCAGGTTTTCTTCCGTATATGTCTTGTAAACACCCAATGACAAAGCTTCTTCATCGCAATAGCCTGTCCATACCTGCTGTCCTTTTTCACCGTGGATGATAGCCGTACCGGTATCCTGGCAGAAAGGAAGTATACCTTTGGCAGCCACTTCAGCGTTGCGCAGGAAAGTCAATGCCACGTATTTGTCGTTTTCACTTGCTTCCGGGTCGCTCAGAATCTTCGCCACCTGCTCGTTGTGCGCACGGCGAAGCATGAAAGATACGTCGCGGAAAGCAGTATTAGCCATCGCTGTCAGACCTTCTTTCTGTACTTTCAGCACAGGTGTTCCTTCGAACTCGCTTACTGACACATAGTCTTTGGTAAGCAGATAATACTCGGTTTTATCTTCCCCATGTTCGAACATAGGTTGATACTTAAACGGAGGTGTTGCCATATCTCTTAATTTTATTACGTAATGTTAGTTAGTGAGGCAAAGGTAAGAATAGTTTTCCAAAGTATGAATAAAGTGGCAGATTTTGTCAAGAGCGGATTTACTTATTATTAACGTTCGGAAGGCGTTTCCACAGAAAAGCGGGAGCCATTCCGGAAGAGAGCCTCTCTTCTGCAAGATGCCGGTGTCTGTTCGGGCAAATGCCAGTGTCTGTTTTGGGCGAAGCAAGGCTCTCCGGAGCACGAAGCAACCGTCTTGAAGGGTTGGAAAGCCACAGGGTTGGAGACACCGGAAGGCAGGGATACAAAAAAAGAGGAAGCTTCGCGGGCTTCCTCTTCTATGGCATTCTAATTTGAATCTAAATCATGAATCTGTTAGCAAAGATACAACATCGGAGTGCCAAAGCCAAGCATTCCGGTGATTATTTTAATTGTTTGCCCGGTACAACGGATAGGCTGCCTGCAGTATCTTGTTCTTCAAAAGCGGTGAATAATCGGGACGCTCGTTCAGGAAGCGTACCACTTCTTCGTAAGCCGATGAACTGAGATGATTGCCCAGCAAAGCTGCCGCCCAATTTTTGGGAAAGAAAATATCTCCGGTGCGTTGTACCTCTTCCAGCACCTCCAGTCCCGGACGAATGTACTTCACCGACTGATCCTCACGCAACGGATGGTTCAGGTATCGAATGACAGCAGTCGTCCAAGGTTCTATCCGGCGGTTTTCTGCCGCCAGCAGGCTGTTGAACAGAGTATCGAGCCGCGCAGTGTCGGATACGGCTGCCCGTGAGATAAAGTCGAACTGCCGCAAACGATCCGGATCGTCAATACGTGCCCGCTGTGTACGGAGTATCTGTTCGCTCTCCAAAGGCATGCGAATGGCCAGTTCGTAGGCTAAAGTTGTATAATCCTGTCGGTTCAGATGTTTGTCGGACTGCTGTTGCCACAAAATGTAGAGCTTCTTCACCATCGGTTCGGAAATGGCATTCTGCATGAAAAGGCGCATCAATTGTATCCGGCACGAAGGCAACGGATGATTCTGTGTCATCGTATAAATGCGGGTTTCTACTTCTGCCCGGTTTGCCGGAGCTATCTCCCGCATGACATTCGCCAGATAACCACTGGCTGTAGAAGCCACCAAAGCGTTCTTCTCGGCCGGAAGCCCTGTTATCAGGCTGTTGACCCAGTCGTCCGCCGAGATGTGTTTGGCCAGATAATTTTCATAGAGCACCATCAGCAGCGATTGGCGAGCCGTATCATCTTCTATCTCCCACCAATGTGCCGCCAGCCAATGCAGAGCAGGCTCGTCGGGCACAAATACCCCATAGCCTCTGCCATCGGTATTGGGCAATACGCGCGAAGGCACAAACGGAAGTTGCATCCGGAACAGGGTATCTGTCATATTCACCCGGATCACCGAATCGCGCTCTCCGCAAAGAGTGACGGCAAAACGTTGCGGCCAGAGCAATCCCCGGTTGTAGGGATCATGCTGGCGAATTTCCAGTTCTTGCCCATCTGTCCGGAAAGTTAACGTGGGCATCCCTTTCCGGTTCACCCATACATCACTGAAGGCGGCCAGGTCCTCGGTCGTCTTACTGTCCAGAATACGGATCAGGTCGTCCCAGGTGGCATTACCGTACGAGTAGGTCTTCAGGTACTCCTGTATACCACTCCGGAAATTGGCTTCCCCCATCTTGTCGACCAGTTTTTCCATCATCACGGGAGCCTTGTTATAGATGATCTGCCCATAGATCAATCCGGCATTACGCAAGTTATCAAGCGGTTGGCGGATGGCATTCGTCCCCATAGTACGATCCTCGGAAAGTGAAGCTGCCGTAAAGGTCTTGAGTTTATTCTGGGTGTGATTGATCTCCGGAAACAGGGGTTCGACAATCCGGGCTGCAAAATAGTTGGCAAAAACTTCTTTAGTCCATACGTCGTCAAACCAATCCATGGTAACCAAATCGCCAAACCACATGTGCGACGTTTCATGGGCAATCAGCTCAGCCCGATTCAACTCCTCGTCCGGCGTAGGGTGTTCACTCAGGAAAATCCCGTTATCATTATATAAGGTAGCCCCTGTATGTTCCATCCCGCCAAACTGAAAACCGGGTAGAACAATAAAATCGTACTTGGCAAACGGATATGCAATGCCGGTATACTCTTCAAGCCAATGGAGCGATGCCATCACCTGCCCGAAGACAATATCCAACTGAGCTACTTTCTTAGGATCGGTCTCCCGGTAATAAGCAGCGATGGTACGTCCGTCCCGAGTATACTCCCGACGCTCCAACTTTCCGGCTACAAACGAGAACAGGTATGTACTAAGAGGTTCGGTCGGTGCAAAACAGACGGTCTTACGATCGTCGGTTACCGTCTCACTCCGGATGTATGTATTAGAAACAGCTTTCCAGTCTGCGGGAAGTTCAAGCTGTAAAGTGAACTCCGCCTTCAAATTGGGCTGCTCAAAACAGGGGAATACGGTACGGGCACGGTCGGGAACCAGCAATGTGTAGAGGTATTCGTCGTTCCGGTTCAGTGACTGATTGCCGGCGGTGAAACGAATCCGTATTTCATTCGCTCCTTCCACTGTCGACGAAGCAGGCAGAATGATGTGCTCATTCTCAAAACGCACCTTGTCCACCGGCACTCCGTTGGCTATAACCTCTTTGATCTTCTCACGCTCTTCCCGAAAGTCTATCAGGACTTCCTGTCGGGAAGCCAAATCAAAGCGCAAGGTAATATCGCCCTCAATGGCAACCTCTTTCTGTCGCGGGATATTGAAACTAAGTTCATACTTCAGATTCTTAATCTGGGCCTTGCGGTGCCCGGCTAGTTCCCTGGAAACGCCGGCATCATAAAAACGAGGGTTCTTTTCTGCTGCCCGGTTACAACCGGACAGCAGAATGAACCCGATCATTCCAAATAAGATATGTATTTTCATAGTAAATATTATATAACTCGTACCCTCTCTCACGCCAATTGCCCGATGCGGTTAATCAGTTCTTCTCCCAAAGCGGTCTTATCATCAATATGCTTCAGCACGGCGGTAACAAACGGATTACTCTCAAAATCGCCGCGAACCTGACCGAAGTCGAGCTTCATTTCGTCACGTGAACCATCGGCACCAAAGCCCGTCATAGACGAAAGTGAGAACTCCTTGCGAGCATCATCGTATACCATGCGGTCAAGTCCTACCACCGCTTCACGCCAGGCGCGAACGATGGCGATGATATCTTTTGCTGTAATGGTTTCGGGATTCAAGCCATAAAATTCCTGTATCTTATGGTAAGCCCATGTCCATTCGTAAGTATAGTAATTATCGTGCATGGCGGCAAAACAGGCATTCATACTCTTCAGACGGTTAATCTCACCGCTTTCAATGCCGTCTATCAGCTTCTCCACTTCACTTTTGGGAGCAATCAAACCGGCAATATCCACCCATTCGCCTACCCCGATTTCCGTATCCGGCTTCAGACGCCGGCGTATCTCTTCATTATCTTTAAAGTTGATCCCTTCAAGACGCTTGATGATGGAGTTGCCAAGAAACTTATGGATGGCTATCTCGTAATAGCGTATGCCGCTATTCAACGAGGAGTTTTTAATTTTGGCACTCTGATAAGAGTAGATTTCCGAAGTCTCGCCCGACACCCTCTTCAACTCTTTCAGGATAGAGCGTCCCTTAAACATCTTCTGAATGGTATACGGACTGAGAAGGTTATAGTTGATATAATCCAGCCGGTTCGGGTCTGTACGTTTGTCACGTTTCGGCCACTTTTGGGCATCACGGATGGTACCCACACTACGCAGGTTGACTCCCGGAACCAGATACGTGGTATTCTGTTGCTCAATCAGGTAGGAGAAAGGCAGGTTCGATGTATCGGCATGGTTCACATGACGCCCCATCACTAGCGAAAAAGCGCCTACACGGGCCGGCCATAAGATGTATGAATCGGAAGTAGTCTTAGCTCCCCTTTCCAACGTTCCTTGATGAATCGGTCCCAGTTTATACATGTGATTGCTCTGATTCGATCCTGAACCGGCGTTCATAAACGAGAACATACCGGCTATCAGTAAGGTCGATTTATGATGGGTGACGGTGTACGGCCCGGCAAAAATAGCACATGCTTCACCGTTCTCTCCTTGGCAGTTGCTAAAGAACAGCGAGTCGGAAGCGGAATAATTGTGCCCCAACTGACAGGCTTGTCCCACAAAACAACGGGTCAGCATGGCCCCGTCGTCGACATGGGAACCGGAGGAAATAATAAAATCATCGCAAATAACGCCGTGTCCGATATGCACCGGGGCAGACTCGTTACTGTTGATGCTCCCATTGTACAGACGGCACGTCCCGCAGATCCGGCAGAAATCCCCGATACGCACATTCTTGATAGAACCGGTATTGAGAATCATCACATGGTTGCCGATGGTTCCCACCGCCGAAGCGTGTTTATTGGAATAATAGTCTGTAATCTCTTTCATCCGGCTGATCAGTTCCGGACGATGCCGGTAAAGAGCCAGGATATAGGCTTGATGGGCAGAGAGTTTGTCGTTGATCAGCACTTCACGACCTCCCGTCTCGTTCAGTACGGCAGTTTCTACTCCGTTGCCAAACTGAGTCAAGCCGTCCACCAGGATGATATCTACATTCTCAATGAAAGTATTGTTTCCTATCTCATAGTTGGCAATGTAGTTCTGGATGTTCTCGATACAGCAATTATCACCAACAGTCACATTATGCAGGGTGACATGTCTCAGGCCGGAATGTTTTTTGATTCCACCCGGCAGGATAAAATCCGAATGGAACACTCCCAGTTTCACCTTACCCGAGAAACGGGTGTGATGTACAAATTCGGTTGTGAACTCTTCGGCTACTGCAACCTTATTCCAGTCATCGGCCAGACACGACTGGCTCTTCAACTGAAGCACTTCATCTTCAGTCAGTCTACGGTAAGTCTTTCCCATACTCCTCTTGTTACAAACTACAAATTACTCTTCTTCTTCGTAGGTCTGATAAAGAAAGTCATTATAGGGATACTTCTGTACGTGCAATTCTTTCACTCGCTGATAAACCACACTCTTCAGTTCGTCTATATTGATTTTCTCACGGGCGGAGATGAACAGGCAATTGTCCTCCATCTTGGCCATCCACGTTTTCATCAGTTCTTCGAGTGTCAAGTTTTCCTTTGTTTTGGGGGTAAGGTCGTCCGGCGCCTTTTCTACATAAGTATAGGCGTCTATCTTATTGAATATTAAAATCATCGGTTTCCCGCCTCCTCCGATATCGGCCAGCGTTTTGTTCACCACCTCAATCTGTTCTTCAAATCCTGGATGCGAAATATCTACTACATGAACCAACAAGTCGGCCTCACGTACTTCGTCGAGGGTCGACTTAAAGGAATCTACCAAGTCAGTAGGTAACTTACGGATAAACCCGACGGTATCGGAGAGCAAGAAAGGCAGATTATCGATAATCACCTTGCGCACCGTCGTATCGAGTGTGGCAAACAGCTTGTTCTCCGCAAAGACTTCACTCTTGGCCAACAGGTTCATCATGGTCGATTTGCCAACGTTGGTGTAACCCACCAAGGCCACACGGATCATACGCCCGCGGTTCTTGCGCTGGGTAGACTTCTGTTTATCTATTTCAGCAAGGCGTTCTTTAAGCAGCGACATACGGTTCAGGATGATACGGCGGTCCATCTCCAACTGGGTCTCACCCGGACCGCGAAGTCCTACCGAACCGCCTTTACCACTTCCGGAACCACCACCCTGACGCTCAAGGTGAGTCCAAAGGCGTTGCAGACGGGGCAACATATATTTATACTGGGCCAGCTCCACCTGAGTTTTAGCGTTGGCAGTCTGGGCACGCATGGCAAATATATCGAGAATCAGCGAAGTACGGTCCAGTATCTTCACCTTCAGTTCCGCTTCGATGTTACGTATCTGCTTGGCTGAAAGTTCGTCATCAAAAATGACCATTCCCACTTCCCGGTCTTCTTCAGCCTCTATCCTTATATATTCTTTTATTTCTTCCAGTTTTCCTTTCCCTACATAAGTCACTGAGTTAGCCGTCGGCAACTTCTGCGTAAACCTTTTCACTACTTCCGCCCCGGCTGTCTCAGCCAGAAATGCCAGTTCGTCGAGATACTCGTTAGTCTTGCGTTCATCTTGCGTCTGCGTAATGAGACCCACCAGAACAGCTGTTTCGACTTTGGCTTCGGATATTACAAATTCTTTCATTCTACTTTATACCTTATTATAATATGGCGACAAATATAGCTATTTTCGTAACATACTAAAAGAAAAAATCGCCCAAGTGTTTCTACCTGAGCGATTCTTTATTATTTATTGACTATTTATTTATTAATATCTTTATTGAGCAACAACTCAACCTGAGGTATGGGCCAAGTATATTTTTCATCGGACGGACCGACATTGATCGTCTCATTCTCGCCCACTTTAATGAAGTGTTCACCACGTCTCATAATGTCGATACCACGAATACCCTCACCAATGAATTCAAGGCGCTTCTCATTGTAAATTGCCTCTTTCAGTGCATCACCCGACAGATTATCGATGTTCAACGGATCGGTAGCCGCATCCACCGAGCGACCTCTGACTTGTTTCAACAGGCTTTTGGCCGTAGCTTCGCCCCCGGCTTTGTTTGCATAACACTCGGCAAGATCCAGCAATGTTTCGGCATAACGGAAGTCTAATTCAACATTTGATCTTTATCCGATTTGCAGGTAAAATAACTATTCGATTATTTCAGAAACTCACTTTAGAGAAGACCAGTATTTCCAAAGGCTTCTATTTCATAGATAATAATCGCCTTTAGACGTAAGAAGGTTATACTCATGCTGACGATAGGAAGAAAGAAGTTAATTTGTTTCGAATTAAAGAATCAACAAAGTCTTTCTTCATCGACACAGCGAAATAATAATAGTATCGATTCGATTACTAAAAAGACCTGCGCCTAAAGCAAATGCTTTCGACGCAGGTCTTTCTAAATGATATATTAAGAGTTATCTACTAATATCCTTCGTTCTGAATTAGTTTTCCTTTTGAAACATTGATTTCAGCAACAGGAATAGGCATTACAGTACGATAGTCATCATACTTCACCTCTTTTACTGCCGGACTGTTAATAGACCGTTGATTACGCCAGTAATCCCAAGCTGAATGGTTTTCTCCATAAAGTTCAAGACGGCGTTCTGTCAGAATATCATCCAAAGTAACGGTAGCCACATCTGTATACCCCTGAATACGATTTTTACGCAATTCGTTGATATAATACGCTGCGTCACCACCTGCCTTCAGTGCTGCTTCTGCTGCAATCAAATAAACTTCAGACAGACGAATCACTTTCGGATTATTTACATAAATCTGTCCGTCTCTTCCCGGATACTTCTGTATATACCAACCCTTGTTAGTTTTTCCGTCCGTATCAGTTTCTTCAGCAATCAATTCGCTTCTGATATCGTTTGGACGTGATTGTAGGAAGGTTTTGAAATTTTCTGTAATTCCCGCTTCGGCATATCCCTCGGCATGTGTATAATATCCCAAAGAATTGCGTTGAGGATTATAGAGAGATGTTACCATAATTTCAAAAATACTTTCATTACTACCTTCTTTAAGCCATGAACCGATATATTCACCTCTGGTCAACAGCCGATAGGGAGAGTGTTCTATGACATACTTAGCATCTGCCAATGCTTCCGCATTTTTATTCATATACAGATATACGCGGGCACGAAGCGCACGGGCTCCCCAATAGTCGATATGTCCCAGTTCTTTGTGATCTGTCTCTGGCAATTTGTTCAATGCTGTTTGTAAATCGGTAAGAATCGTTTCATAAGTTTTAGCGATAGTGGCTCTTTCACCTATATATCCTGATTCATATACCTGTGTAGAAAGAACAATTCCCAAATCATCGTCTTGCGCATTAGAGGGCAACTTAGCAAACAAACGGGCCAGATCGAAATGGAATAATGCACGAAGAGCATACAGTTCTCCTTCCATAGCTTCTACGTCATCCCCTTTTAATTCAGCTTTTTGAGCGCTATCAAATATCTTGTTGATTCTTGCTAAAGATAGATAAAAACGCTTATAGAAATTAGATGCGTCCGCGCTGTTTTTAGTCGCTTGATATTTGGATACATCAGTTGCTTGGTTATTTTTACCAATACACTGAAAATCGCTCCCTCTCATATCGGCATATAATCCAAAATCACCGGCATAACTACCTCTGGGATTTGTTCCTAAATCGATAGAGGAAGTTTGTGACTGATAAACACCATTCACTGCATATTGCAAATCTTCCACCGTTGCAATAGCTCCTTCCGAAGGCCATTCAGCAGAAGGGGTTTTGTCAAATGTATCGCATGCCGATACAGATAAGGTTAAAATTAGAGTAAAAATATATAACTTTTTCATTATATCGTCTATTTATTAAATTAGAATTGAATATTGATACCGAAAACACAACTTCTCAACTGAGGTGTATCAGCTTGTCTGTATCCGTTCATTGCTACATCAGGATCTATGTTTTTAGTTTTTGACCAAAGCATAGCCAGGTTATTAGCTCTAAAATAGATTCTGCAAGTTTTCAAATAGTTCTTCCAGACAGGCAGTGTATATCCAAAGGTCAGTTCTCTCAAACGAATGTTATCAGTCGATTTGATTGTACGACTTGAAAATCTATCCCAACGGTAAGGATTACCATAAATAGGCATCGGATTATCTACCTTATCACCCGGATTTTTCCAGAAGTTTCCTGCTACATCAGCATCAAGATTGGTGCTACCAAGTCTCAGACCATCGTGGTGAGAGAAATATCCCGGATAATCAAACATATCTCCACCAAACTGATAAGTGATCAGGAACGACAAATCAAAATCCTTATAAGTGAATGTATTAGTCAAACCTCCTAATACATCAGGCAATGCTTTTCCGACAACGCCTTTGCCTGCTTCCGAATAATAGTTGGTTACTCCTTTAGAATGGTCGTTCGGGTCAAGCCAGAACTCGCCAAGTCCCGTTTCTGCATTTACACCCTTCCACTCCGGCAAATAGAAAGTATACATTGATTCACCCTCACGATGCAGATACATCTCTCCGTCACCATATTCAATATCCTTGTTTTCAGGAAGTTTATCTACCAATGAACGCTGATAAGTCATGTTGAAATTGGTTGTCCATGTAAAGTTTTTGTTCATGATGTTTTTAGAGTTTACTTCTAGCTCTACACCATCATTCTTCAAACTACCCAGATTTTCCCAACGACTCTCAAAACCAGTAACAAAAGAGGTTGGAACCTTAAACAGCAAATCAGTTGTTTTTTTATTATAATATTCAATAGACAGGTTCACGCGGTCGTACATGTTCCATTCGAATCCCACATTAAAATTCTTCGATTTTTCCCAACTCAGTTTGTCATTGCTAATACTTGACCAGTAAATAGCCGGATTATTACCATATCCTGAACCCGTAAACAAATCCATGTATCCATAATAACTTCCTGGCAGGTTACCATTTGTACCAAAAGACGCTTTGATCTTGAAGTCTGTGAACAACGGCATGTCTTCCATAAAGCTTTCTTTACTCAATCTCCATGCACCAGATACTGACCAGAAGCTTGCCCAACGATTATCTTCACTCAAACGCGAAGAACCATCACGACGGAAACTTGCTGATAAATAATATTTGTTATCATAGTTATAGTTACCGCTTGCAAAATATGACATCATTCCTGCGCCAAATGTAGCGCTTGATGCCTGATCGGGTTGTCCATTTGATAACTCAGGATAATGGCTTGAATAATTTTTAGCTACAGTAACAATTTGAAGCAGTTCTCTATTCTCTACTTCAAAACCTGCCATCAAGTCCAGATTATGCATATCTTTGAATGTATCAGAATAGCGCAATGTAGATGAACTGGTGGCAACACGGCTTTCAAAACTATAACGTGATCCCATACCTGCAACAGATACACCATTCACACTATTACGATCCCAATATTCAAAATGTTTGTTATCTATATAGTCATAGCCAAAAATCGTTTTGAAGTTCAATTTATCACAGAATCGGATATTAACATCAGCATTTGTCAAACTACGAAACATCTTACTCTGGATCCACTCCAGTGAATATTTACTATCTTTTCCTCCTAACATCAAATGTGGATTCGAAGCTTGTCCCCAAGCAGCATTCTCATTATAGCTTCCATCTATATTTTTAACCGGAGAAGTGGGATCCATCGCAAACAAGACCCCAAGAGGTGATGAAGTGCCCAACCCTTGCCCCTGATCTCCTTGATCACGGAAACCATTCTGAGTAGTTGCTGTCACCATCTCTTTGAGAGCTACTTCCAACCATTTATTAACTTTATGATTCACATTCAAACGTCCTGAAATACGTTCGAAATCACTACCTAAAACAATTCCTTCGCTCTTATTATAACCTACACCAGCATAGAACTGTGTATTCTGCGTACCCCCATTAATCGATACCTGATGGTTTTGTGTAATGGCAGTTCTATAAATTTCGTTCTTCCAATTGGTATCAATGCTTCCATCCGGATTGTGAAGAAAGTCTGCCATGTCAGCATCGGTTACCTCTTGCAGAGCTTCTTCTTTTGTAGGTACACCTTCATAAACCATATAATAGTTGGCCAGCCCTTCTCGAGTGTAATCAATTAAATCAGAACTCTTCATCATTTTAAACTGATTCACGGCCATTTTGTTCCACCCAACTTCTCCAGAGTATGTCACCGTACTTTTACCCTCTTTTCCTTTCTTTGTCGTAATGATTACTACACCGTTAGCAGCGCGAGATCCATAGAGTGAAGCAGCAGCGGCATCTTTCAATACGGTCATACTTTCAATATCATCCGGGTTTAAAGTACTTAAAACACTCTGCGTTTTTCCATAATAGTTCATATCATCATCCGATTTAGTAACTACTCCATCAATCACATAGAGAGGAGTCTTAGAACCACTGATAGAACCTACACCGCGGATATTGATTTCTCCCATAGAACCCGGATCTCCTGTAGCAGAGGCCGTGCGCACACCGGCCATCTTACCTGACAAAGCTTTATCAAATGATTCTCTCGATCCAGAAACGATTTTATCAGCCTGTATTGTTGATGCTGATCCTGTGAAAGATGACTT
>ULQD01067240.1_pt1 | contig 12272 bp, 10 predicted proteins | sample 1954121 | NCBI WGS metagenome assembly ULQD01 (sample SAMEA4835646, study PRJEB28245) | human gut metagenome | biome: gut microbiome; material: fecal sample | place: Denmark | collected 2008 | reverse complement strand
CTCGACGTAGAGTAAAAAACGCCCGCGCTTTTTGGCGGGTGCTCGTAAGAAAGTAATCCATTCAAAATTACACTTACGGCATCTGTCAGACGGGATTGGGTAAATGAAATATGCTGGACATGGTTGAAATCAACCGTGTCCAGCATATTTTTTTGCCTATTTGCGTTTTCTTTTCCTTTTCCCGTTTCCATGGGTCATGTTGGTTTTTCCCCGCTGGTTAATAGAGGATTTCAGGTGTTTGGACAGTTTCAAGACCTCTATGATATTGACAAACTGCTCCATCGTGATCGCATCATAGTCAATACCAAAGGTTGCGAGGAAAATGCGGGCCTGTTTTTCCGCATCGCTGCCCTTGTAGTTCATGGCTTCCTGTAAACTCTGCTGCACATCCAGCGCCGGAGAAGGGCTGTCCGCAGTGGTAGCATCATTTTGATGGACTTCCCGAATATCTCGAAGGATCAGCTTCAAATCGTCAGAAATAACATGGCCGAAATACTCGTCCTCTTGCACTTGTGCAAGTTCCAGCGTCCGCAAATACAGATCGTTTTCCGTTTCTCCCTGCTGCATCAGCACCATCTGGCGGACGGCTTGCAGCACAGCGTTCATATCGTTGATCCGCATATCAGCGATCCGATCCACATAAATCTCCGCATCCAGCATCATTTTCTGAAAATCATGGTGACAGAGAATTTCTGACAGCAGCCGGGGGTTGAATTTCCCGGTTTTCAGAACATCAATCGCATCATCACTCAGGTGCAGAGCACTCAGCTCTGTGTCTGAGTGATTTTTTTGCTCTGACACACCCAACAGATAATCCGTGGTCACATGATAAAACTTTGCCAGTGTGACGATGGCAAAAGGGCTGATGTCCTTATAATCGTCATTCTCGTATTTGCCGAGCGCAGATTTGGAAAGCCCGGTCTGGTCGGCCAGCTGTTCCAAGGTAAGTCCGTGCTCCACCCGCAAATCCTTCAATTTTTCCTGAATCGTTAAGGTCGTATTCATGCCAAGCCTCCCCGCTGCTCCATTTTTTTATTATAACACAGCTTGTCCATAAGCGTGGAAATTGCTGCTTTTTCAGAGCCTTTTCCATCCTTTTGGATATACGGGAATGGTCATGTTTTTTCGCTAAAATGTACTTGTCACCAGACATTGTAGCTTGAAAAGTACATGACCGTCCGAATGGGATATGCCGGTTGGCGAAGCAGCGCCAGAACCAGCCTCGGGACAATTTGTCCCGAAGTTGCGAGCGTGCCAAGGCCGGGGATACGCCGGGGTGAGAGTCCCGGGCAGGAACGACATTCGGGAAAAACGGCGCTCAAAAAACACAGACAAAAATCAATCCATGTGAAATCAGCGAACAAATCCGAATTTTAGTATTGCCGCCCACACCAAAGAGCGTTGCACTGCACAGCGTACACAGTACAGCGTTCCGTGTGGATATTCGCTGTTTTGCTTGATTTCACACAAACCAACAAAACGGGAAAGTGGGTGCTGTGAACAGGGCATCACAAGCAAAAATTCCAGTTTGAAATTGAGTTTTACCAAAACAATGCTTTGCAGCAAATGGAGTTTATCACGGAATAGATTCTGTTCGCCGCAGAGCCAACAAAACAGGAGGTCTTTCTATGAGCGATCATGAGAATTACAGAAACGAGATCAAAGCCTACATTGTCAGGGCTGGCATGACCATGAGCGAGGTAGTGGAGGTTTTGGCTGACGAATACGGATGGAGCAGCAGTGTCCCCAACCTGTCCGGGAAACTAAAGCGTGGCTCTTTACGCTATGGCGAGGCGGTGGAGCTGGCGGATGTGCTGGGGTACGACATTGTGTGGCAGAAACGGAGGAAATAAGATCGAGCAGAAAATTTATGGGTACATCCGTGTTTCCACCAGAGAGCAAAATGAAGATCGCCAAGTCATTGCTCTCCGGGAAGTGGGTGTACCTGAGAGAAATGTTTATATCGACAAACAGTCCGGCAAGGATTTTGAACGCCCGCAGTATCGGAAAATGGTAAGGAAACTTAAAAAAGACGATCTGCTCTATATCAAGAGCATCGACCGTCTGGGGCGTAACTATTCTGAAATTCTGGAGCAATGGAGGATTTTGACCAAGGAAAAAGGGATTGATATTGTGGTGCTGGATATGCCTCTGCTGGACACACGCCGAGGCAAAGACTTGATGGGCACATTCTTGAGCGATATTGTGCTGCAAGTGCTGTCCTTTGTGGCAGAAAATGAACGCACCAATATCCGACAGCGTCAGGCAGAAGGAATTGCCGCTGCCAAAGCAAAGGGTGTTCGTTTCGGCAGACCTCCAGCGCCTTTACCAGAAAACTTTCACCATCTATATCAGCAATGGAAAAACGGCAAAATCACCGGCACAGCTGCTGCAAAGCTGTGTGGGATGCCGCTTTCCACCTTCCGCTATCGTGCGGAGATTTACGAAAAAGCCAAGTTGTTGTAAGCAGGTATTTTTACAGGATTGTGTACCTTTCTGTAAAATACCTGCTTTTTAGTTACAAAAAAATGATACCACAGAACACCGGCTTTTTCCATACAAAATCTGTGAACAAAAGCCCTTTTGCCCCTTCGGAAACACCTGAAAACGCATCTGCGAAAAAGTACACCATCTTGTAGATGGCTGCCTTTCTGTAAGTGCGTGGATACATGAGGTGTACGGAAATGGCAGAACAGCAGGTGAAATCAAGGCAGCGTGTGGTGGATCACGGCGAGGTATTTACTGCCGAGCGTGAGGTAAAAGCCATGTGCGACCTTGTAAAACAGGAAACAGAACGGATTGAAAGCCGATTTTTAGAGCCAGCCTGCGGAAATGGGAATTTTCTTGCGGAAGTTCTCACCCGGAAGTTGGCAGTGGTAAAAAGCCGTTATGGGAAAAGCCCCTTTGATTATGAACGGTACTCGGTATTGGCAATGACCAGCCTGTACGGAGTTGACATTTTGGAGGATAACGCAGAAGAATGCCGACAGCGGCTATTTGACATCTGGGACAAGGAATATACCGCCAATGCCAAATCACAGGCAAATGAACAGTGCCGGGAAGCGGTACGGTTTATCCTACGTAAAAACATTCTGTGCGGAGATGCGCTCACCATGCTCCAGGCAGACGGTTCCCCCATTGTTTTTGCAGAGTGGAGCCTTGTTACCGGAAATCAGATGAAACGCCGTGATTTTGCACTCGATGAGCTTCTGAACGGACACGAGGAGCAGATGAATATTTTCATGATCGGCTGGGAGTATGACGAGGAAGTTCAGGCATTTATCCCATCGCCTATCAAGGAATATCCGCTGACCGATTACAGGAGGGTGCAGGATTATGAGTGATTTTTACAGCAATATGTATAATCCGGATGTCCTCACCTGTCTGGCGAATCTGTCCAACGATGAGGTGTTCACACCACCGGAGGTAGCAAACCGGATGCTGGATATGCTGCCGGAAGAACTGTGGCATGACAGCAGCGCAACATTTCTCGACCCAGCCTGTAAGTCTGGGGTGTTTCTGCGGGAAATTGCCAAACGGCTGATTGAGGGGTTGAAAGAGGAAATCCCGGATTTGCAGGAACGCATCAACCACATTTTCCACAAGCAACTGTATGGCATCGCAATCACTGAACTGACCAGCCTTCTCTCCCGGAGAAGTGTGTATTGTTCCAAGTATCCCAACAGCAAGTATTCCATCACGCTTTTTGAGGACACCAGCGGTAATATCCGATATAAGCGGATACCACATCGCTGGCAGAACGGCAAATGTCTGTTCTGCGGTGCATCCAAGAGCGAATACGAGCGAGGGGACGAACTGGAAACCCATGCTTATGAGTGGATACATACGATCAAACCGGAGGAGATATTCAAGATGAAATTTGATGTAATAATCGGCAATCCACCGTATCAAATGAGTGATGGAGGAAATGGCGCAAGTGCAAAACCTGTTTATCATTTATTTGTTGAACAAGCAAAAAAACTGAATCCTCGTTTTTTAATAATGATTACACCTTCCCGCTGGTTTAATGGAGGCAAGGGACTGGACAAATTCCGCGAAGCTATGTTGAATGATAATCATATTACTCATCTCGTTGATTATCAGAACGCAAAGGATTGTTTCCCGGGCATCAGTATTGGAGGTGGAGTAAGCTATTTCCTTTGGGAGCGAAATAAACAAGCAAATTGCACTATTACGAACGTGATAAATGGGCAGTCAAATACACAAGTGCGTCCATTGAACCAGTTTCCAGTTTTTGTGCGTTACAATGAAGCTATAGATATTATTACGAAGGTGAAAAGCAAAAAGGAAAAAACGGTCGTCGATATTGTTAGTTCTCGAAATCCATTTGGACTTGCAACAAATGCACGAGGAAATTCTAAGTTTAAATCGAATTCATTAGCATTATATTCCAGCAATGGGGTTACCTATATCGAACCAAGTAGTGTTACGCAAGGAAAAGAGTTCATAAAGCAATATAAAGTGATGATAAGTCGTGTTACAAGTGAACATGCGGGAGAACCAGACAAAGATGGAAAATACAAAGTAATTGCCAAAAGTCAGCTCTTAAAGCCTAATGAAGTTTGCACGGATTCGTATGTTATTGCTTGTCCATCGGACGAACGAGAAATATCTGAAAACTTTTATAGCTATTTGCGCACGAAATTTGCTCGATTTTTAATTTTGCAGACCTTGTCGTCAATCAATCTCTCGAGAGATCGATATGAATTTGTCCCTGTTCAAGATTTTTCAAAGTCATGGACAGATGCAGAACTTTATGAAAAATATGGCTTGACTGAGGAGGAAATTGCCTTTATAGAATCTATGATAAAGCCCATGGAGTTAGGTGGTGATGACGATGGCAACTGATTTCTTCCCGCAACGCCCCAATGCCCACCCAATGATTTACGCCTACGAGGACACTAATCCGCAGTATAAAGGGCTTTTGAAGGTGGGCTATACCGCCATTGATGTGGACAAGCGTGTTGCCCAGCAGTATCCCACCAAACGACCGGATGGCAGTGTTCCCTATCGCATTGTCTACCGGGAAAGTGCTATGTATCCGGACGGTTCCTCGTTCACTGACCATGATGTTCACCGGGCTTTGAAACGCAAGAAAATAACCAGCATGGGCGGCGAATGGTTTCGCTGTACCGTGGATGATGTGCGGGCGGCGGTACTGGCAGTCAGAAACCATACTGCCAATGTAGAGAACCGGATCAACAGCTTTTCCATGCGCCCGGAACAGCAGGAAGCCGTGGATAAAACCGCAGCCTATTTTCAAAGTGCCTATGCGGAGGATTCCACACGCTACCCCAAGTTTTTGTGGAACTGCAAAATGCGCTTTGGTAAGACCTTTGCGTCCTATCAGCTGGCAAAACGAATGGGATTCAAACGGATTCTGATTCTGACTTTCAAGCCTGCTGTGGTCAGTGCATGGCAGGAGGACTTGAACAGCCACATTGATTTTGAGGGCTGGCAATTTATCAGCCGGAACACAGAACTGACCTATGAAACAGCGGACAAGTCCCGTCCCATCGTCTGTTTTGGCTCTTTTCAGGACTATCTGGGAGTAAATAAGGAAACCGGCGGCATCAAGGCAAAAAACGAGTGGGTACATTCCACCAACTGGGATTTGGTTATCTTTGATGAGTACCACTTCGGAGCATGGAAGGAAAACGCCAAAAAGCTGTTTGAGCAGGAGGACGAGGACAGCTACGACAGTGAGGATATGGATAAGTATGACCGTGGCAACGCCTACGATGAAACTTTCCTGCCCATCACAACCATGTATTATCTGTATCTCTCCGGTACACCGTTCCGGGCACTGAATTCCGGTGAATTTATCGAGGATCAGATTTACAACTGGACATACTCAGATGAACAGCGGGCAAAGGAAAACTGGCAGGGTGACGGAAATCCCTATGCGGCACTGCCCCGCATGGTGATGATGACTTACCGTATCCCGGATAGTATCCGTCAGATCGCCATGCAGGGAGAGTTCAACGAGTTTGACCTGAATGTGTTTTTCTCTGCCAAAGGCAAAGGTGCGGAGGCTCGCTTTGTCTATGAAAATGAGGTGCAGAAGTGGCTGGATCTGATTCGAGGTGCTTATCTGGAAACCAGTGTGGATGATTTGAAGCTGGGCGCCAAGAAGCCTGCCATGCCGTATGCCGATGTACGCCTGCTGAATGTGTTGCAGCATACGCTCTGGTTTCTGCCCAATGTGGCATCCTGCTATGCGATGAAAAATCTGCTGATGCAGAAGCAGAATACTTTCTATCATGATTACACCATCAATGTCTGTGCGGGTACGGGCGCTGGAATTGGTGCAGCGGCTCTGGAGCCGGTGCAAAAATCCATGCGTGACCCATTGGAGAGCAAGACAATCACTCTCTCTTGCGGTAAGCTGACAACAGGTGTTACAGTCAAGCCGTGGACAGGCATTTTTATGCTTCGGAATTTGTCCAGTCCAGAAACCTATTTTCAGGCAGCGTTCCGGGTGCAGAGTCCGTGGGAGATCACGATCGATGGCGGCAAAAAGGAAATTGTCAAGCAGGAATGTTATGTGTTTGACTTTGCTCTTGACCGGGCACTCAAGCAGATTTCCGATTACAGTTGCCGTCTAAACATTGACGAAGGCAATCCGGAAAAGAAAGTGGCGGAATTTATCAATTTTCTGCCGGTCATTGCCTATGATGGCAGCACCATGCGACAGATTGATGCAGGTGAGGTTCTGGACATCGCTATGGCAGGTACATCTGCCACCTTGCTTGCCAAACGCTGGGAAAGTGCGCTGCTTGTCAATGTGGATAACGATACCCTTTCCCGTTTGATGGCAAATCAGGCGGCAATGGATGCTCTGATGAAAATTGAGGGCTTCCGTAGTCTGAATGAGGATATAAAGACCATTATCAATAAGTCCGAAGCCGTAAAAAAGGCAAAGAAAGAGGGCACAGAAAAACTTACTCCCAAAGAGAAAAAGGAGCTGAGTGAGGAAGAAAAAGAGTATAAATCCAAACGCAAACAGATTCAGGAGAAGCTGATTAAGTTCGCCACCCGTATTCCAGTTTTTATGTATCTAACCGATTATCGGGAACGATGCCTGAAGGATGTTATCACACAGCTGGAGCCGGGGCTTTTCAAGAAAGTAACGGGTCTGGATGTCAAGGATTTTGAGTTGTTGGTATCTCTCGGAGTGTTCAATGATTCGCTGATGAACGATGCTGTTTATAAGTTTAAGAGATACGAAGATGCCAGTTTGAGCTATACCGGCATTAACCGGCATGAAGGCGAGAATCGTGGCGGCTGGGATACCGTTATCACGGATGCTGATTATAACAGTATGTTTGCTTTGCAACAGGCTTCGATGGAAGCGCCGATTCCTTCGGCAGATGATTTGCCGGAAAAACCGTTTCTGGATTTTGCAGAAGCTGTTAGGGACATGGATCAGCCCGAAAAGGATAAGCAGCATTCACAGAAGATTGCAGAAAGACCGGCTGCGTATGGGCAGCATTTGGAAAAGCCACGCTATACCCCGCCAACGCCAAAACCGGCAGAACCTTCACCACAAAAGCAGGTGGATTTGTCCCGTGTTGTGGTTGGCGGTCAGCTTCGGCATAAAGCATTCGGCATGGGAACGGTCAAAGAAATCCAAGGAGGCTTGATTATCGTAGTGTTTGGAGGGACAGAGAAAAAGTTCCAGTTCCCCGGTGCGTTGCTGCAAGGCTTCCTAAGTTTGCCAGAATGATCTTCCTACCATAAACTACCAGCAAAAGAAGACGCACAGTAATCCCTTGGTAACAAGGGCGCACTTCTATACAGGGTAAACCCTGTATGCGTGCGCTCTGCGAGGCAAACAGCCCGGACGATGGAAGTCCGGGCTGTTTTGCGTCACTGCGTTCCGTAACAGGGGCTGCACCCCTTGCGCCGCTTATGCGGCTATCCCTGCCCGCTTTGGATGGGAAACAATCTGTTTGCACAGACAGTTTCCCATCCAAAGCCTAAAACTCAACACGCAAATTTTACCGCTTGTCCGAAAGACAGGCGGTATTTTTTATCTGCAAATAAAGGAGGAATCTACGATGCCAACAACCGAAAAACTGAAACAGGAGATCGCAGACGCAGAAAAGAAGCTGGCGCAGGAGCGCAGCAGGCTCCAGCGGCTGGAAAACCGAAAATCCTATTATGAGAAGGGAGACAGGAAGAAACGGGCGCACCGCCTCATTACCAGAGGGGCTGCCGTGGAGAGCATTGCACCGCTGGTAAAGGTTTTGAGCGAAACGGAGTTCTATGCTTTTACGGAAAAGATTTTTGCTTTGCCGGAAGTCAGGGCTTTGTTGATGGAAACGGTCAATGCACACAATGAGGCAAGCCAGAAAGGAAAGGGATAAGTATCGCACTATTTCACTTCCATGTTACCCAGATAAAACGCAGTGCAGGGCAATCCGCTGTTGCGTCCGCTGCTTACCGATCCGGCGAAAAGCTGCACAGCGAGTATTACGGAGAGGACAGCGACTACACCCGGAAAGGCGGTGTGCTCTGTTCGGAAATCCTGCTGCCGCCCCACGCCCCACCTTCCTTCGCAGACCGACAAACCCTGTGGAACGAGGTGGAAAAGGCAGAACGGGGCAAGAAAGCCCAGCTTGCATACAGTTTTGACATTGCCTTGCAGAACGAGTTTTCCATGGAGGAATCGGCCTTGCAAGGCAATTTTTATTGGAGCAATTTGTGAGCCGAGGTATGGTGGTTGATTTCTCCGTTCACACCCCCGACAAGGGGGACGGCGGCATTGCCAATCCGCATTTTCATGTCATGTGTCCCATCCGTCCCCTGCTACCGGATGGGAAATGGGGCAACAAGCAGCGGCGGGAATATCTCTTGGATGAAAACGGGGAGCGCATACGGGATGAAGCAGGAAACTATGTGTTCAACGCTGTCCCCACCACGGACTGGGGCAAACCGGAAACGCTGGAACATTGGCGGGAACAGTGGGCGGCAATGTGTAATGCTCGATTTGCCGAAAAAGGGCTGGACTGCCGCATCGACCACCGCAGTTACGAGCGTCAGGGTATGGAGCAACTGCCTACCGTCCATGAGGGGCCGGCAATCCGCCAGATGGAGGCCAGAGGTATCCGTACCGATAAAGGCGAATTTAACCGCTGGGTTAAGGCGACCAATGCCTTGATCGGCAAACTGAAAAAGAAAATTGCGGCGCTGCTTGACTGGCTAAAAGAAGCACATGAGGAATTGAACAAGCCGCAAGCCCCCAATCTGGCGGAACTGCTCGGCGAGTATTATACCAACCGCAGCACAGGCGCATGGAGCCGGAAAGCGAAGATTGGAAATCTTAAAGAGTTCAATGAGATTTGTAATTATCTCATGCAGAACAACTTGGCAACGCCGGAACAGTTGCAGGAGCGTGTATCTGCGCTGAGTGACCGAATTGACATTTTGAAGAGCGCCCTGTCTGACAAATCTGACCGCATGAAGGAGTTGGAGGAACATCTTCGCATGGTGCAGTTTTACACCGACGGAAAGCCTGTTGCAGACAAGCTGGCAGCCATCAAGTGGAAAGGCAGGCGTGAGCAATTCATGTCTGAAAATGAGAATGTACTCCGCCTGTATCACATGGCAGAGCGCAAATTAAAGCCGCATTTTAAGGATGGAAAATTGCCAATCACGGCATGGCTCAAGGAGCATGACCGTCTGGAGCAGGAATACAAGACGGGGCAAGCGGAACTTTCACCTATCTATGCGGAGGTTAAAAAACTTTGGCAGATCAAATACAAGGTAGAACAGGTTGTCCGTGCGCAGGAAAATCCCGAGCAGAGCCGCAGGAAACAACATCAGATCGACCATTAAGGAGGATTTCAAAAATGGAACTCAACCGGAAAGAGGATAACAACCTCATAAGGAAACTTGCAAAAATACTTCTCGGAGATGCATTGCCCAATGGTAAGCCTGTAAATTCATTCATATTGCTTGATGATGCTTCACGGGCTGAATTGCAGAGGTGGGCAAATATGAGTGATGCGGAATTTGCAGCCGCACAACTCAGCGGCGATTCCATCTGCATTGATGCGGATGATGTCATCAGACAGCTGGAAGAAAAATATGCCCTTGACCCACAGCTGCTCGATGATTTCTTTTCAGGTTTTGATGCAGACGATTTGGATCTTTTGGAAGAAATCAGTCAATGGGAAGATTCTGACCATGGCGAGCCAACGGAATATTTTTTCTCCAATCCTGATCTCTATTTCAAGCCCGAACCGCTGCCGCCCGACCGCCCCAAACACAGTTTCTGGTTTGACGAAACCGGGCATATCCGTGTAAAAAATCCATCTGCGTTCTGGCTGCCGGAGTTCACTTTACAGCGTGAGATCGGCGGCACCATTTACACCATCACGGGCAGCTATGACGGAACAGAAACGCTGGATAGAAAGATGGAGCGCATTTTGACTCAAAAGTTTACAGAAAATGCGGAGGATGATGAATGACAAATACCGGGAATCTTGGTACAATAGAAGCAACCAATCCTGTACTGACAGTTGCCCCTTTGAAGGAGGATACAGAAATGTTACGGGCAACTGATAAAATCACCGCACTCTATTGCCGCCTCTCCCAAGAGGATGCCAACGAGGGCGACAGTAATTCCATCACCAATCAAAAGGACATCCTGCTCCGATACGCAAAAGAGCACCGTTTCCCGAATCCAACATTTTTTGTGGATGACGGATACAGCGGTACAAACTATGATCGCCCCGGATTTCAGCAGATGCTTTCAGAAATCGAGGCAGGAAAAGTGGCTGTGGTGCTGTCGAAAGACCTTTCTCGGCTGGGACGAAATTCCTCGCTGACTGGCTTGTATATTAACTTCACTTTTCCGAAATATGGTGTGCGCTATATCGCCATCAACGACCACTTCGACACCATTGACCCCAACAGCACCGACAACGATGTTGCGGGGATCAAAAACTGGTTCAATGAGTTTTTTGCCAAGGACACCAGTCGCAAAATCCGTGCGGTACAGAAGGCCAAGGGCGAGCAGGGCATCCCGCTGACGACCAATGTCCCCTTTGGCTACCGCAAAGATCCGGAGGATCGGACAAAGTGGGTCGTGGACGAGGCAGCCGCTCTTGTGGTCAAGCGTATCTTTAAGCTGTGTATGGAAGGCCGGGGGCCGATGCAGATTGCCAAACTCTTGCAGGCGGAACAGGTGCTCAACCCTACCGCCTATAAGCGGAGAGAGGGCATTAACACCCCAAGTCCTGAAACCGCTGATCCGTACCACTGGAACCCCAATACCGTTGTTCATATTCTGGAACGACGGGAATACACCGGCTGTACGGTTAATTTCAAGACCTACACCAACTCCATCTGGGACAAGAAGCAGCGGGAAACACCCATTGAGAAGCAGGCAGTATTCTACAACACCCATCCGGCTATCATTGAGCAGGAAGTCTTTGACAAGGTGCAGGAGATCCGCAAGCAGCGCCACCGAAGGACAAAAACCGGAAAGAGTAGCCTGTTCTCCGGCATGGTTTACTGTGCTGACTGCGGGGTAAAGATGCGCTACTGCACCACCAACTACTTTGAGAAGCGGCAAGACCATTTTGTATGCGCCAGCTACCGCAGCAACACAGGAACCTGTTCGGCCCATTTCATCCGGGCAGTTGTACTGGAAGAATTGGTCTGGATGCACATGAAAACAGTAATCTCCTATGTAACCCGGCATGAATCCCATTTTCGGACAGTTATGGAGCATAGACTCCGGCTGTCCAGTGAAGAAGCTGTCCGGGGATACAAGAAGCGTCTGGCGCAGGCAGAACGCCGTCTTGGGGAACTTGACCGGCTGTTTATCCGTATCTATGAGGATAATGTGGCCGGGAAACTTTCTGATGAACGGTTTGCACTGATGAGCAAGACCTATGAGGACGAGCAGGCGCAGCTTAAAGTGGAAATCCAGACCTTGCAGCAGGAAATCGAAGTACAGGAACGACAGATTGAAAATTTGGAGCAGTTCATCCAGCGGGTACACAAATACGAGGATTTGCAGGAAATGACCCCTTACGCCTTGCGGGAGCTTGTCAAAGGAATCTACATCGAAGCGCCTGACAAGAGCAGTGGGAAGCGCAGACAGGGTATCCGCATCTCCTATGACCTTGTGGGCTTTATCCCCGTGGAGGAACTGATAAAACAGGAAACGGCATGACCGAAGCCATGCCGTTCCTGCAAAAAGCAATATTACTTTCTTATGACCCCCGGCCATT
>ULQD01066336.1_pt1 | contig 12371 bp, 9 predicted proteins | sample 1954121 | NCBI WGS metagenome assembly ULQD01 (sample SAMEA4835646, study PRJEB28245) | human gut metagenome | biome: gut microbiome; material: fecal sample | place: Denmark | collected 2008 | reverse complement strand
GTGCGTCTGCTAATGATCCGGGCGGTGCCGGATGGGGAGAGCAATCCATTATTTGAGGAAACCTTTGCGCTTTTTAAAGACTATTATGGCGAACATTGCAATGATAACACAAAGCCGTATGCAGGTGTTGTAGAGCTGATCGAGACTTTGAAGAAGAAAGGATATGCGGTCGCAATCGTATCGAATAAGATTGATTTTGCAGTCAAAGAATTAAACGACCTTTATTTTAAAGGAATTGTTCCTGTAGCAATCGGTGAAAAAGAGGACATCCGCAGAAAACCGGCTCCGGATACGGTTTTTGAGGCATTGAAAGAATTAGGAAAAACAAAGGAAGAAGCAATCTATGTAGGCGACTCTGATGTGGATATCGAGACCGCGAAAAATGCGGGCATGCCTTGTATCTCGGTTCTCTGGGGATTCCGTGACAAAGAGTTTTTAGCAGAGCACGGAGCAGAGTATTATGCTGAAACAACGGAGGAAGTGTCAGAATTGATAGCAAAGATCGAAGAGTAGGCAAAACTGTTATGTCCACCGATTGAAGGAAATGTCAATATTATACAATTTCCTGACAATATTTTGTATGGAAAAAGCATCTGGAAAATTATAGAATCGCAGGTAGGAAAGTATCGGATCATTAAGCAAAATGCGAGAGAAAAGAGGTTTTATGATGCAGGAACGGCCAAATATTGTTTTATTGATGACAGATCAAATGAGAGGAGATTGTCTTGGTATCGCAGGACATCCGGATGTGAAAACACCATACCTGGACAGTTTGGCGGATATGGGTACGCTGTATACGAATGCATATTCCGCCTGTCCTACCTGTGTTCCGGCACGTGCTACGCTGCATACAGGGATGTCTCAGAGACATACCGGACGTGTCGGCTATGAGGATGGTGTACGGTGGGATTATGAACATACGTTAGCGGGTGAACTAAGTAAAGCCGGATATTACACGCAATGCGTTGGCAAGATGCATGTGCATCCGCTTCGGAATTATCTGGGATTTCATAATGTCCGTCTGCATGATGGTTATCTTCATGCGTATCGTGCACCAGATGTTCCATATTATGAAAGCCAGAAGGTGGCAGACGATTATTACTGGTGGCTCAAGCAGCAGCTGGGTGTGGCGGCAGATCCACTGGAAAGCGGGCTGGATTGTAATAGCTGGATCAGCCGCTCATGGATGCAGGAAGAAAAATATCATCCGACTAACTGGGTGGCAGAGGAATGTCTCGATTTTCTTCGCAGGCGGGATACCGAGATGCCGTTTTTTTTGATGGCAAGCTTTGTGCGTCCCCATGCACCGCTCGATCCGCCGCAGTATTATCTTGACTTGTATCAGAATAAAGAGTTAGTGCCACCTTACACTGGAGACTGGAATGATAAGGAAAGGCTTGAAAGGGAGGGACATAACTACCACTCTCTTACAGGACCTGCTGACAGAACCTATGTGCAACAGATGAGGGCAGCCTACTATGCATCGATCACACACATCGATCACCAGATCGGACGGATCATTTTAGAGCTTGTGGAACGCAGGCTTATGGAGAATACGGTCATATTGTTTGTGTCCGACCACGGAGATATGTTAGGTGATCATCTGCAGTTTCAAAAGGCGAAGCCATATCAGGGAAGTGTCCATGTACCAATGTTTCTTTCAGGACCTCAAAAGTATGTGGGGGAATGGCATAAAAGGTGTGAAGATCTTGCGGAACTGAGGGATATCATGCCAACCATCTTAGAACTGGCCGGAGCACCGATTCCGGAGAACATAGATGGCAGCAGTCTGCTGCACGCATTGTCCCGCACCTGGCTGCATGGAGAACATACGCTGGGAGAATTGTCATCACAATTCATACTCACGAAAGAGGATAAGTATATCTGGTATTCGCAGACAGGCGAGGAGCAATATTTCGATTTAAAAACAGATCCCCATGAAACGCATAATGCAATCCATGAGGATGCCTATCGCAAACGTATAAAACATCTGCGTTGTCTTTTGACGGAAGCGTTAAGAGACAGTGAGGAAGGTTATGTCTGCAACGGGGAACTGATCGTAGGAAAAACGCCGCAAACGGTGTTGCGGCGCTGATAACAATTCCTTATTCAAAAAACAATATCGTAAAAACACATATCATTAAGACAAAATACCGGTTGACTGTAAAAACAGGACGAACATCATGACAGGTGCGACATAGCGGATCATAATGCGGTAAAGCTTTTTACGGCGGAATTTATGTCCGCTCCGCTCCATTTCGTCGATCACATAATCCGGTGTCATCAGCCATCCAATCAGAACGGTAGAAAGCAGGGCAATGAGCGGCATCATCACACTATTGCTAACGTAGTCCATGATATCGAGAAGCTGTCCGGTGGAGCCATTTGGAAGCTGTACCTCAAAATAGAAAACACTATATCCAAGTGCGATCACCGCTGTGCAGGGACAGATTGTGTGCGGTAGTACCACCGGAGCATCCTTTGGCTGCCTGTACCCATGTTACGATAGAGAAGCTTTTAGAATATCCTTTGATCATAGAAACACCGGGGTGTGATAATGACATACTGCATTTATTAAATGAATGTGCTGTCAGACCCAATATCGTGCACAGACATTGCTGGAATATCTGGAGGCAAAAGGATATTAAGGTTATACGCAAACGTTAGAGTAAAAATCACCCGGCAATTGCAAGATATATCCCCCCGGGGAGCTTGCAGGACCGGACATTCCTAAAGTAAAATAGTCGGCATGGAGATGGATAACACCCTGACAGGTGGCAGATCTTACAAACAGAAAATGGAGATTAGGAATGAAAAAGAGAATTTTTGCGATGCTGATGGCAGCAGCAATGATGCTTTCCATGGCAGCCTGTGGAAACGGCGCAGAAGAAAAGGAAACAGAAAATTCCGCTGGAACCGAAGCGCAGGCAGCGGGCGGAGAGTCGACACTTGTATATGGAAGTAATGATTACACGCGTATCAATCCGGCAATGGATGAGCATGGTGAGATCAATATTCTGATTTTCAGCGGACTGACATCACATGATGGTGAGAATCAGGTTGCTCCGGGGCTTGCAAAGAGCTGGGACTACGATGAAGATACTTTAACTTATACATTCCATTTAGAGGAGAATGTAAAGTGGCATGATGGGGAACCATTTACAGCAGATGATGTAAAATTCACAATCGAAGCAATCATGGATCCTGATAACGGTTCAGAAAATGCCCCGAACTACGAAGATGTAACAGCCATTGACGTGATCGACGATCATACGATCGCATTCACGCTTTCAGCACCGAACGTAGCTTTTCTTGACTATATGACAATGGCAATTCTGCCAAAGCATTTACTGGAAGGCGAAGATATGCAGGAGTCGGATTTCTTCCGCCATCCGATCGGTACCGGTCCATACAAATTAGACAGCTGGGATGCGGGACAGGCGATCACACTTGTAAAGAACGAGGATTATTTCAAGGGTACACCAAATATCGACAAGATCATTTTTAAGATCGTACCGGATGATAATGCAAAAGCGATCCAGATGCAGTCCGGAGAACTGGATCTTGCATTACTGACACCGAAGGATGCGAAGACCTTTGCAGATCAGGATGGTTATACATGCTATGATATGAAGACATCGGATTACCGCGGAATCCTTTACAATTTTAATAATGATTACTGGACAGCAAATAAAGACATTATTCCTGCGATCAATTATGCAATTGACAGACAGGCGATCATTGATGCGGTTCTCCTCGGACAGGGAATGACCGCATACGGACCATTGCAGCGTAATATTTACAACAATGAGAATGTAGAACATTATGATTACGATCCGGAAAAATCAAAAGAAATCATGGAGTCTGTCGGATGTACGATGGGTGAAGACGGATTCTACTACAGAGACGGCGAAAAGATCGGTTTCGTTATAAGCGTCGGAGCAGGTGACCAGGTAAGACTCGATATCGCCCAGGCAGCAGCACAGCAGTTAAAAGAAGTTGGTATTGACTGTATGGTAGAAGTTCCGACAGAGGTTGACTGGGGCGGACAGATGGCGTATCTGATCGGCTGGGGAAGTCCTTTTGATGCAGATGACCATACTTACAAAGTATTTGGTACAGACAAGGGCGCTAACTACAGTTCTTATTCCAATGCACTGGTAGACCAGTATCTGATTGAGGCAAGAGAGTCTGCAGATCCTGCGGTGCGTGCAGAGGCATATGACAAGTTTCAGGAAGAGCTGGCAAAAGATCCGGCATTTACCTTTATCTGTTATATTGATGCAAATTATGTGGCAAATTCTTCTATTCAGGGAATCGCAGCAGACACTGTTATGGGACATCACGGTGTCGGAATTTTCTGGAATGTTGCAGACTGGACGATCGGGAACTAGGAAATAACTGCCGGAGGCAGCAGAAGGAATTCACTATGGAAGAACAGAGCAGAACATATATATTGGAAGCTTCAGATTTATCGGTCAGTTTTGAAACGGACGCCGGTGAAGTACAGGCAGTCAGAGATGTAAGCCTCTCCCTGAAAGAGGGAGAGGTTCTTGCGATTGTGGGAGAGTCCGGCTGTGGGAAAAGCGTCCTGTGTAAAAGTCTGATGAAAATGCTTCCGGGGAATGCCAGAATAAAATCAGGAAAAATTCTGGCAAATGGAATCGATATTACCGGGTACAAAGAGCGTGACATGGCGAAATTGCGTGGAACGCTTTTTTCCATGGTATTTCAGGATCCGATGACAGCATTAAATCCGACGATGACAATTGGCAGACAGATAGAAGAAGCAATTAAAATACACAATCCTCATATAAAGCGTGATGCATTAGAAAAGCGTGTCATAGAGCTGATGGGATTAGTCGGTATCGATCAGGCAGACGAGCGGAGGAATTTATACCCGTATCATTTTTCGGGAGGCATGAGACAGCGCAGTGTGTTAGCAATCGCACTGGCAGGAAATCCGTCTATCCTGATCGCAGATGAGCCGACAACAGCGTTAGATGTGACGATACAGGCACAGATTTTGGATCTGTTCCGCGATATCCAGAAGAAAATGCATACCTCAACTATTTTTGTGACGCATGATCTGGGCGTTGTCGCAAGAGTTGCGGACCGGGTGGCTGTCATGTATGCAGGGAAAATCGTGGAACTTGGAACAACAGAGGACATTTTTTATGATGCAAGGCATCCATATACATGGGGGCTTATGCAGGCACTTCCGGCGTATGCAAAAGGGAAAGAGATGCTGCATGCGATCCCGGGAATGCCGCCGGTATTGATCGATCCTCCCAGGGGGGATGCGTTTGCATGCAGAAATGAATATGCACTTGCAATTGATTATGAAAAAGAACCGCCAATGTTTAGAATATCGGACACACACCATGCGGCAACCTGGCTGCTGGATGAGAGAGCACCTGAAATAAAACCGCCTTCGCCCGTATGCAGTTCCTTTTTGGCAGAAGGAGATCAGAGAGAAGGATGTGAAGAAACAGCGGAGCGTAAAAAGACTTCTATGGTGGAAGAATGTCAGAATGATGCAGAAAACAGGGAGACTTTAGTGGCTGTAAATCATCTCACGAAAAGCTTTTCCATTGGAAAAAGAAATGTGCACAAAGCTGTAGATGATGTGAGTTTCCGGATTTATAAGGGTGAAGTTTTTGGACTGGTAGGTGAATCCGGTTCCGGAAAATCAACTGTGGCAAATTGCGTGATGAATTTATGTAAACCAGATAGCGGAGAGATTTTATATAAGGAAATTGATACCTGCCGCAGTAAGGAGTTCCGGAAAAATAAAAAAATGCTTCAGTGTGAGCGGCAGATTATTTTTCAGGACTCCACTTCCAGTTTGAATCCTCGTATGAAAGTGAAGGATATTTTGTCAGAGCCCTTCCGGATACAGCACATCACACCGAAAAGAGGAACACTTTCAGCGGAGGCAGCATTTCAGCTGAAGTATGTTGGATTGGATAATTCCTATCTGGAAAAATATCCTTCGGAGCTCTCAGGCGGACAAAGGCAGCGTGTTGCAATTGCGCGCGCAGTAGCGATGGAACCGGAACTGCTGGTCGCAGATGAACCGATCGCATCCTTAGACGTATCCATTCAGGCACAGATCGTGAGTCTGTTCCGGCATTTGCAGAAGGAACACGGGTTTTCGTTTCTGTTCATTGCACACGATCTTTCCATGGTACGTTTTTTGTGTGACCGGGTAGGTGTGATGTATGACGGCAAATTAGTAGAAGTAGGAAATGTGGAGGATATTTTCAGACATCCGAAGCACCCATATACGAAGGCATTGATCGAGTCGATCCCAATTCCGGATCCACACAGGGAGCGGCAAAGAGCAAGAGAGAAAGAACATGAGTAAAAAAGAGATTGGTATCTATATAATAAAAAAAATATTGCTGTTTCTGGCAAGTATTTTTTTGTTGTCAGTGATCGTATTTTATATTTCCAGACTGGCGCCGGGAGATCCGCTTGTCTCTTACTATGGGGAAAGAGTGGAAAAAATGAGCCCCGAGGAACATGACTGGGCGATGGAGAAGCTGGGACTGAACGAGTCTGTTTCTGTTCAGTATGTAAAATGGCTTTCGAATGCATTTCATGGAGAATTCGGCATCTCCTATAAATACAAAATGGATGTGCTGGAAGTGATTTCCGGAAGAGTCGGAAATACAATGCTGCTGGGCGGGATTGGCTTTGTGCTTATTTTTACACTGGCGTTGTTATTGGGAATTTTGTGTGCATGGCACGAAGAAAAATGGCTGGATAAAATCATATGCCAGGTCGGAACGGTCACAAGCTGTATACCGGAGTTCTGGTTTTCACTGGTACTGATCCTTTTCTTTGCAGTTGAGCTTCATATATTGCCAAGTTCCGGCGCCTACACGATCGGAAAAGAGAAAGATACTGCTGACAGGATACAGCATCTCATATTGCCGGTCACAGTTGTAGTGATGGGACACCTATGGTACTACGCTTATATGATCCGCAATACGATTTTGGAGGAAGTGCGGGCAGATTATGTGCTGCTGGCGAAATCAAAAGGGCTAACAAAAAATAAGATCCTTTTCCACCATTGCCTCCGTAACATTATTCCAAGCTATCTGAGCATTATGGCGATCTCGGTGCCTCATATTTTAGGAGGAACCTATATTGTTGAGACGGTATTCTCTTATCCGGGGCTTGGAACATTGGCTTATGAGAGTGCCAGATATAAAGATTATAATTTACTGATGGTTTTATGTATTCTTACAGGTATTGTCGTGGTTGTCTGCAACATGATCGCCCAGACGATAAATGAGAGGATCGATCCGAGAATACGTCAGTGACAGAAAGGAACCGATGATGGATACAGATTTTCAGATTGTGGGAATTAGAAATACAGAGGATCAGATTGTTAGCAGGCATAAAAAATGGTATCAGGGAAAACCGCTGATATCAGCGCTGCTGCTTGCGGTCATCCTGTCAGGCTGCCTGTGCTGTCATCTGATCATGACAAAAGATCCCGGCTATATGGATCTGGCACATTACAATGAGGCACCGGGAGGAGAGTTTCTCTTTGGGACAGATACGATGGGGAGAGATATTTTTTCCATGATCTGGTATGGGGGACGGATCTCACTTTTGATCGGAGTGCTTGCGACGTTTCTCTCTACGGTACTTGCAATTGTCTTTGGTGCAGTCAGCGGATGTGCGCCGGAGTGGGTGGATTCACTGCTCATGCGTTTTACAGAGATTTTCTTAAGCATCCCGAATCTGCTGCTGGTCATTTTATTGCAGGCAATCTTAGGAAAAGCCAGCATTTTCAGTATTTCGTTTATTATCGGGATCACGAGCTGGCCAAGTATCGCCAAAGTGGTACGCACGGAAGTAAAACAGATCCGAAATAGCGGGTATGTCATCGCAGCAAGATGTATGGGAGGAAGCTTCCGGCATGTCTTGTGGAAACACCTGACTCCAAATTTTGCTTCATCGATCATGTTTATGGTTGTCATGAATATCAGAAGTGCGATCATTGCAGAGTCAACCTTAAGCTTCATGGGAATCGGTCTGCCGCTAGAGCAGATTTCGTGGGGAAGCATGCTTTCAAATGCAGACAAAGCACTGATGACAAAGTCATGGTGGATCATTCTCATACCGGGTCTTTTTCTGACAGTCACGCTCATGTGCATGACAAATCTTGGAAATTATTTGAGAAAGGCTGTCAACCGGAAGGAAAGTTATCTGTAACTGTGTCAGTGCATACATGACTTTACAGTTGACAAGACAGTTGTAAAGTGATACTTTAAACAAGAATCTTAAAACCATGGTAATGAGAAATTTTGTCGTGATAAGGCAGAAAAATCTGAGAAAAGAGTGGATGATGGAATGGAAGTAATGCCTCACTTAAAACTGCGCGATGACCTCGGCATTCAGTATGCGATCCTTCCTGGAGACCCGGCAAGGGTGGAGCGGATCGCAGAACAGTTAGAGGACGTGGAGGAGTTAGAATTTAACAGGGAATATAAAAGCATTGCAGGAACTTACAAGGGAATCCGCGTGCTTGCAGTTTCTACGGGGATCGGCGGTCCTTCGACCGGAATTGCTGTGGAAGAGCTGGCGCGTATCGGCGTGACGCATGCGATCCGTATCGGAAGCTGCGGTGCATTACAAAAAGAGATCAGATTAGGGGATCTGATCTTAGTGCAGGGTGCGGTGAGAGATGAAGGAACTTCCAGAACGTACATAGATTCCATTTATCCGGCAATCCCGGATTTTGAACTGATGAATGCCTGTGTAGAGGCAGCAGAGGAGGAGCAGATTCCGGCGCATGTCGGAATGGCACGGAGTCATGACAGTTTTTACACGGACAGAGAGGACGAGATCGACGCACTGTGGGTCGGCAGAGGAGTGCTTGGCTGTGATATGGAGACGGCGGCGCTGTTTGTGATCGGAAAACTCCGGGGTGTGAAGACTGCCTCTATCTTAAATACGGTGGTGGAATACGAGGATAACCTTGAAGATAACATTAACAACTATACGGATGGAGTGAATGCAACCGTACAGGGAGAAAAAAATGAGATTCATGTAGCATTGGAGGCACTGTACAGGTGCTCCGGAAAATGAGGAGGACAACGTTATGAAGAACATTTTTAAAACAAAATTAAACACAGCAAGTCTGGTATTGATCCCGGCATGTATCGGTATCAATTACCTCGGAAAATTATTTGCTTCCGTATTAAAACTGCCGTTATGGTTAGATTCCATCGGAACCTGTATCGGTGGCGCACTCGGCGGACCGATCATTGGTGCGATCTGTGGAGCAGCCAACAACCTGATCTATGGTTTTACAACCGGTGATTCCATTACATTAGTGTATGCCCTCACAAGTCTTGGCATCGGTCTTGTCGTTGGTATTATGGCACGTCTCGGCAAAATGGAAAAAGTAAACGGTGCGTTACTGACTTCTTTAGCCGGCGGTCTTGCAGCAGTATTGATTTCCACTCCGTTAAACGTTATTTTCTGGGGCGGTACAACAGGAAATGTCTGGGGCGATGCAGTATTCGCAGCAACACAGGCAGCAAATCTCCCGGTTGTATTAGGTTCTTTCTTAGATGAAGTCGTTGTGGATGTTCCGGATAAGATCATTACGGTATTGATCGTGTTTGCAATTTTAAAAGGACTTCCGAAAAAACTTACTGCTCTTTATGATGTGAACGATAGTGTGGAGAGCTTAGACTAAGAAGTGAAAACATATTCTGATGGAGTGATTTAGATGAAAAGTATCAGCCTTTATGTGGATAAAGATACCTATTTGACCAGAATGCATCCTTTTACGAAACTGTGTTATATCCTGACAGCGGTCGCTGCATCGCTGATCACAGGGAAGTTATGGGCATTCGCTATATTCATTGGAATCAGTCTTGTAATGCTTATCAGTGGAAAAATCATGAAAAAGGTTTTTCCACTGATTGCTTTTTCATTTACAATTCTGATCACCATATTTTTGATCCATGGTTTATTTAATCATGAAAATGCAAACTTAATGTTTCAGTTAGGACCGTTAAAGTTCTATCGGGAAGGAATGATGTATGCGCTTCGCATCAGCTGTAACGTCTTAAATATGCTGCTGGCATTTGCGGTGTTTGTACTCACAACTAAGCCGGCAGAGCTGGTAGAGGATCTGGAGCAGGCCGGATTTTCACCGAAGATCGGATATGTCATCAGTTCTGTTTTTCAGATCGTACCGCAGATGAGCGGGACGATGAACACGATTATGGATGCACAGCGGAGCCGTGGGCTTGAGACGGAGGGAAATCTGATCACCAGGGCAAAATCTTTTCTTCCGTTAATTTCGCCGGTTGTCATGAGTTCGCTCATCAACACAAGAGAGCGTGCGATCGCACTGGAAATCCGGGGCTTTGAGGCTGGGCAGAAAAAGACCTGTCTCAGGGAAGGAAAAATGAAAACTTCCGACCGCGTGTTATGTCTGGTGATGGCTGTGGTGATTGCAGGGGCTATAGTGGTGAGGATTGTGCTGTAAATCGTCATGCTGCAAAACTGAAAATGTGTATTGTTAAAGCTGGAAAAAATGATATATGGAAAAAGGAAGAATTATGGCATATATAAAGGTTGAAAATTTAAAATACCGCTATCCCAACACAACAAAGCTTGCGTTGGATGGGTTGGATTTTGAAATAGAAAAAGGTTCTTTTATCGGGATCGTTGGAGAGAACGGAGCCGGAAAAAGTACGCTCTGTCAGGCGTTCAACGGTCTTATTCCGGGATTTTTCAAAGGAGCTTATGGAGGAAAAGTTCTGATCGAGGACACTGAGGTGGCAAAAACGACTGTATCGAAGCTGTGTCAGAAGGTAGGACTGGTATTCCAAAATCCGTTTAACCAGCTCTCCGGTGCAAAGGAAACTGTTTTTGAGGAAATTGCATTTGGTCTGCAGAACTTCGGCGTGCCAAAAGAAGAGATGATAAGCCGTGTGGATGAAGTGATGGAACTGCTGGATATTGCAGCTTACCGGGACAGAAATCCGTTTGATCTGTCCGGCGGTCAGATGCAGAGGGTGGCGCTGGCAGGTATCCTTGCGATGAAACCGGAAGTGATCGTGTTAGACGAACCTACCTCACAGCTTGATCCGGCGGGAAGCGAGGAAGTTTTTGCGGCGGTCGATAAGCTCGCAAAATCAGGGATCACGATCATTATGGTGGAGCAGAAGCTGGAAAAACTGGCAGAATACTGTGATAAGATTTTGTTGCTGCATCAGGGAAAGCAGATTGCATTCGATACGCCGGAACAGATTTTTTCCAGAGCGGATCTGCAGAGCTATGGGGTGAATCCACCTGCCTATACAAGAATCTGTCAGGCTTTTGGCGTGAAGAAAGAGAATGGATGTTATCCGGCTTCGCTTAAGGATGCGTTGGCGTTAAAAGATTTGTTTCCGGGGGAGGAAGCGTTCTGCCCGGAAAAAATATTATTAGACAATAATAAAGATATGAAAAATAAGAATGGGCAGATTGAAGATTCTGTAACTACAGATGAAAGCATGAAACTGACTATAAGTTGTAAGAAAAATGTTTTTGACATCGAACATCTGGAATTTCAATATCTCGAAAATGTTCCGGTTCTGCAGGACATAAACCTTACAATTGACCACAGACCAACTGCGGTCATCGGTCAGAACGGCGCAGGAAAAACGACACTTGTAAAGCTGTTAAAAGGTCTGTTAAAGCCGGTGGGCGGTAGCATCTACTACGGTGGAAGCGACATGGCAGAAAAGACCGTTGCAATGTTGGCAGGGGAGATCGGTTACGTATTCCAGAATCCGGACGACCAGATTTTCAAATATCATGTGATCGATGAAGTCATGTTCGGACCGCAGAATATCGGAATGACAAAAGAGCAGGCAAAGGAAAAAGCTGTTGCAGCATTAAAGCTGGTCGGGCTGGAACAGCTTGCAGACGAAAATCCTTATGATCTGGAATTGTCAGAGCGGAAACTGGTTGCGATCGCTTCCGTTCTTGCGATGGATACAAAAGTGCTCATTCTGGATGAACCGACGATCGCGCAGGACTGGAAGGGCAGAAAGATCATTCAGAAAATGATCCGGGATCTGAGCAGTCAGGGAAAAACGGTTATTGCGATTTTACACGATATGGATTTTGTGGCAGAAAGTTTCGAGCGTGTGATCGTTATGGCGCACGGAAAAGTGCTCGCAGATGGCACAAAAGAGGAAGTGTTTGCACAGAAGGATGTTTTGGAGCAGGCAAGGATTGACCAGCCGTATCTGACAAAACTGTGCCAGCAGCTTGGGTACAAGAAGCTGTATTTTTCACTGAAAGACTAGGAAGAAGTGCAATTATAAGAAAAAGAATCT
>ULQD01028793.1_pt1 | contig 12484 bp, 12 predicted proteins | sample 1954121 | NCBI WGS metagenome assembly ULQD01 (sample SAMEA4835646, study PRJEB28245) | human gut metagenome | biome: gut microbiome; material: fecal sample | place: Denmark | collected 2008 | reverse complement strand
TTCAGATCATTTGCTGTAACAGCATACTCCGATTTTTCCAAAAAGTCTTTTCGTAAGTATACCATGTCGGTGAGCTGTTTCCCGTCTTCATAAATAGGTTGATCATAATTGTCTATGAAGAAGTTTTTCAGTCGATGTGAGATGCGAAAGCCACAATGTTTGTAGAAAGAGAGAGCAGAAGGCGTATCTCCCGTACCGACAAGCATGGCGGAACATTTGTCCTGATAGTATCTGAAAAGATAATCGACCAGCCGCTTCCCGTATCCTTTGCGTTGGGAAGAGGGATAAACGGCTATGTTTTTTATTTCGTAGATACTTCCTCCTTCACACGTAACCACAGAGATTGCCCTAAGACCATCATCATAGAGAGCAAACATCTCACCACGTTCCAGGTATTTGTCTATCATGCTTTCTTGCTCATCTGCCAACAACAGCAAATCCAAGAATTGTTTCTTGTTAGAAGTAATAAGTCTTATTTCCATGTTACTATTTTACAGCTCTGTATCTGCTTTTGCTTTCGTTATTGTTTTCTGCTCGTCATGTATCCGGCATAGCTCACGGTATGTTTTTCTACAAACTTTTTTTGTAAACTGATGCCCCGGCAAGTTACCCATTCGGAGGTTCTATTTTAGTTGATAGCAATAGTATAAGATACTACGACCGCTTTTACTCCAGCCTCGGGATATTTCCTTTTATAGTATTCCGTCAAGTCCTTATATAGATATACTATATTGGGAGTTAAATCGACAGATTTTGATTTGGCAGCAGGACCCACAAATACATCAAATGAGGGATAGCCTGTCTCATTCCCGTCTTCATCCAGAAAAGACCATTCCATGAAACCATTTACTTGTCCTTCCGGTGGCAGTATCTTATACACTTCGGGAAGTTCTTCTTGAGTCTTATCGGTCCTTTTTATCAGACCAGGACCTAATGCATTGAAGTCATTTTTTATTGCAAACCATTTCGGTCCTTCACTGTTCCCATAGTATAAATAGTGATAATCCAATGGCAGAATAGAATTATTCCTCAAATCCTCTTCAATCACCTCTTTGTTATCAGCTTCTACCGCATATCTATACTCTGGAAGGAATTTTTCTTTATAGAATACTTCCGGAATAAAGTGTTTCGGTAACCCTTCGGAGCCTTTTTTCTCTTTGTATATTATTTCGAGTAAGTCATATTCCGTCCAGGCAGGTTGCCCCATGCTGTGATCCAAATAACTTGTTTCACTTATTTTTATTTTATACTCATATCCCTTTTCAAATTCAAATCCGTCAATATATCCCAAGGCTTCCCACTCTTCCGTATTTTCCTTTTTTACGGGATATACTTCTTTCAGATAATCACGTCCTTCTGACCATATTACACCCGGTTTCATTTCCGATGCCACAGTCAGAACGTATTCTTTGTAGTCAGTAATTTTTCTACCTTCTTCATCTTCTTTATCACAACTGATAAAGCTGAATGTTAAAAGGAATAGTATCAGTATTCCAAATAGATTCTTTGTTTTCATGTTACATTGATTTTATAGTTCTGAATTTACTATTACAACTTCGGAATGATATGTTATATAAGTTATGTCAATTATTTTAGAACATCAAATCTTTCATTTTCCTTTTGAGCATATTCTTTAAAGAAACTTATCACATTCGGATAGAAATTTTCAAAATTTCCATATTTTGATTGTTTCTTTTCATATTTTCTCAGCAGGGTAACCAACTCAGGCATCCATCTGAAATTACGTTGTACCTGTTCCAATAGCACATTCCTTATATCTTCTTTCTCAAAATCATTATCAAGCATATAACAGATAACCGCTGCGCGAACAAGTGATTCGTTTATCATAGTCTGCCAACTGCCATAGGCCTGTTGTGACATACTCATAAGTGAGTTCATATATAAAGCATTTGCTGCAGCTTCCAGTTGTTTTACATGTTCAGGATATTTATTTTCATCCAGATAATGATTGATGAAAGAATGGTTAAATTCATGGATCAGCGTAGGCAGAAATCTATTGTTGTACATGGGTATGTCTTCTTCATTAACGAAATAACCCACTACTGCAAAAATATCCTTCTTTCGTCCTTTTAATTGTCGGGTTACACCATAGTTACCTCCACCGTTACAGAATCCTATTATGATCGTATAGTTTTCCTGAGGTTCATTACCATAGAATTTGGAATACCAGTCTGCATTAAAAGAGCTTGTTACATTATCCTGAAAAGATTTAATACCTTTTTCGTAAATATCGTTATGTGCTTTGAAAAACTCATTGAACTTTGTATCATTATAAAAGTTATTGAGATAAGACAGGAATTTATCTTTATCTACATCTTTCCATCTATCATCCAAATTAGGAGTATCTTCTTCTATCAAAGATAGAACTCCGTCTTTGTTTTTCAGATGCACTGCCATTGACATAACTGCATCATAAGATATGCCATTACTATTTCTTAAATCTTTCATATACAAGACAGCAGGATGATCTGTATTATCTTTAAAATAGCTGTCCATGTCCTTTATGTATCGGCCTGCCATATCCATGTGATATTCAGTGAAACCTGCCATACGGGACAATATACTCATAAGTTCCACATTTTCATTGACCTGCGGGATAACAGATTGTGCCTTTGCACAAAGACATGCTACGAATAATGCGATAAATAAAATTATTTTTTTCATTTTATAAAAGTGAGTTTGAGGTTTATTGTTCTGATTTTATACAACTTTTTACTATTGTTTCTATTATTCATAGTCACCTCTAAAGTGGTAAACTAAACGTGGAAAATCATCATATTTCTTACCATTAACCCATAATTCCAGAGGAGAGATATTAAACATTATGAAATTATGTCCTACTTCAGCGTCCCCACCAAAAGTCTGAGCAAAAACAATCCGAATAGAAGAAGGTGCTCCATAACCGCCTAATACGTCGACATCCTTAGGTCGCAATCCAAAATTTATATTCCTACCGTCACTCTGATGAAAATCATAACCAGCAACAACTTCCATCTCTCCAATTTCACGCAGGCGCTCCGACAGGCCTTCATCTGAAATCAGTTCTACATATGGCAGTAATGACATATTGAATTTGAGTGAATCGCGTGAAACAGCTATTGCATTCTGAAGTTCTGTTATACTTGAACCTTGATAATAGTCTACTTGTACAGTGCCATGATAGGTTCCTTTCATGTCGAATAGCATCTGTTGTATTTCTTCTTTAGAAAACCCCTCTTCGTCTTTGTTGCAACTTGTAAGGCTAAGCACACTAAGGAATAATATTAGTATTCCTAATAATTTCTTTGTTTTCATATTACTTTGATTTATCTATTATCTAAAATTTAATGTGTATCAATATACCATGATGTTTGAGGGTAATCCACCATTTTACTGTTTGTACTTGGTTCGGAGGTCGTTATTCCTGAATATCTTTCCACTGCAATAGGCCCTCTTGATGCGGTGTAGAATTCTTCGGTATGTGTCTTGTGAGGGACAACTCTCTCCATTAGTGTTGTGAAATCATTATATACTTCTGTATCTGTACCGCATAGAGTCTGTACATAGTCGCCAAAATCATAGAATATCACAGGAGAGTAACCATCCATGCGCTGGATATGTGAAGTTTGTGTACTATCAAAAGAATAATTGGAGTGAATCTGTTTCATCAGTTCAGCTAGTTCATCGAGATAAGAACAGTCTGTTACAGCCAGTGTTCCATAAGGATATTGATAGTTGGAATAAAACTGATAAAAAGACTCGCATATTGCCTTATAGTCAGGATTCTCTGATAAGAGATATTTGCCCATTGTAGAATATGGCATACCAAAAACCATCACTTCTGTCGGACAAGCAATCATATAGTTGGTTACATGGTGCAGTTCGTAAGCAACTTCCAAAGATGACATATAGCAATCGTCAAATAGAATATACTCCATAAACAATCCGTTATTGGATAAGCTTTTGGCAAGAGTACTTATGTCTGTTTGGTATTCGGCTGTTAATCCACCGAAAAAGCGTGTCATAGGAACATTCTCATAATCCCAGTGATAAATAAATTCTTCCTTTGCTTTGCTGCGGCTTTGTACCACAGGCAGCCACCCCATGCCGTGACAACCGATAATCATTGAATAGCTTTCAGCTGGAGCAAATGTTTTCATATCCCTGAGGATATTAGTCAAGCCGACTTCTGTTGTAAATGGAGGATTTACATATTCTTTTAATACATTCCTTTTGCACGAACCGTTATTTAAAGTTATCTCAAACATCTCTGCTTCAGAAGAACTTGTAGATAAAAATACGATAACCCTTTCGTTCTCTAATCCTTTTTCTTGTATAGCTTTTTCCATGTCAGAAATGTTATTATAAAAATAGCTTGTCAGATTAGTTGACCATGGGAGATACATAAAGACGGTTCTTGGGTTATTAATCTCTAATTCAAATTCTTCTTTTTTACATGAAATAAACAAGAATATGGATAGCATAAATAACATTAGATTGTTTATTTTCATAGGACTTCGATTTTTGGATTTATAATTCAATATTTACTTTTTCCCTTGTTGTTTTTCTGTTCATCACGCACACGACAAAGTTCGCGGTGTGCTTTTTCCTTATACTCCTAAAGAACTTTGATTTCGTTATGAAAAATGAATTTGACTAAACTATCAAGGGCTATATAAATATTACAAATGTAGCTATTATAATTGACTTATCATTATATCTATGAACTAAAACAGCTATTATCAACACCTTATCCTTTTCATTTTACAAGAAACATCATCGAGATTAGTGGTTTACTGCTTGCTGACATGTTCACATTTAAGGTGACACGGCTTGTCAAATGATTGTATTGATTCGATTCAGGTGAACTATACGCTTTCATGCTCCGATATGATGGCGTTTCCTATAAAGATGTCTTTTACAGCCTGAAGCAGTTTCTCTTTTTCGAAATTCTTCAATTTACCCGGGTATTTTAAGTTCTTTAAAAAGTCTATGAATGAAAGGGCTAAATATTTAAGACATTCTTCCTTCGTAGTCAACTTAAAATAACCATCGAAATCCACCACAAAATCTGCTGTAAGACATTTATACATTCTTACCTCAGGAGTTACAGAACCCCTATATTTCATAGTTTTATCCTCATAGTATTTAGGACGATGTGCTTGAAAGAATTTACTGAACTTAGGTGACAAGCATATAAGCCTTATACTTATTGTTTCCACTAAATCAGAATTAAACCCAAGTAACCCTTTTGATAGTACGCTCTTAAATGCATAGAGAGCATCATCATAGAAGCTAAAACTTGAAAGCTCCCTGGAAGCTACTATTCCTAATACTATTTTCATACTTTATCAATTTGCTTCAGAAACATACAAATATAGTTTTTATAATTGATTTGGAATTATAGAGATGAATTATTCTGTTACTTTGACACTCAATCATTCGCCCTAAAATTATCTATCTTATTTATGAAGGCCAAAGGTTTTTCATCTTCTATACTGAAGACGATTCATTTTATAAAATGAGTCCGCGTTAAAATCATTCTTTCACATATAACTGAAAAAACATTTTAAAGCGGACTCAACAATAGAAATTACTTAAGCTTGAACGATACAGGTATAGTGTATTTTACTCTTACAGGCTGTCCTTTCTGCATACCAGGTTTCCATTTCGGCATGGCTTTCAGTACACGCAAAGCTTCTTCATCAAGGGCTGGATCGATGGAACGTACAACTTTAAACTCGGCAGGAGTTCCGTCTTTTTCTACTACAAACTGTACAATGACGCGACCTTCTATTTTGCGTTCTTGTGCCGATTTGGGATACTTGATATTCTCTTGAAGGAAAGTCATCAGTTCCTGCATTCCTCCTGAATATTGAGGCATCTGTTCTACCACATCGAATGCTTTTTCTTCCGCAGGATTCTCTGCTGGAGTTTCCGCTGCATCCGGACTAACTGGTGTGACAACTTCTTCTTTTGCATCTGTCTTTTCTGATGCATCCTGCGAACAGGAGATGTTTCCGGCAACGAGTAGAGCAAAGGCCGGAAGGGTGAACAGTGCATATTTAATATGCGCTGCACCATTTGATTTTTTCTTGTTCATCATAATGATACGTTGTTTAAGATGAGAAAAATTAAAATTATTGGATAACCCGTACTTGTGATTGTATGCCAATCCAAGCAGGTGATATTGATAACTTTTGGTAGCAAATCCTGCTTCCATCACTTTCTTGTCGGCTAAGAATTCCAGATTGAGTCTGACTTCTCGTTTTATCAGCCAGACAAAAGGATTTATCCAGCAGCAGATGCTGACTATTTCGGCAATAAGAATATCGATGGAATGCTTTTGCTTTACGTGAGCCAATTCGTGTGTCAGGATCTCGTCCATTTCGTTTTCCTTTACGACAGTTGGATTCATGAAAATCCATCCAAAGAAAGAAAACGGTCCGGAAGGATTTTTCAGGCATTTTACGCAGATACCGTTTATCATCTTCGCTGGCGTGTGCAAAATGATACGATACAGACTGACTACCTGAATAAAGAATCTGATGGTCAGTAGTGCTATTCCAGCAAGATAGATGTATTTGATCCATTCGGACAGAATGAATACCTGATTCCCTGTTCCCGCAGCTTTACTTCCTACTACAATCTCTGGCAACACTACCGAATAGTCGAAGTGAGTGAGCATAATCAGGCTGTCACGACTTTCCATCCATTCCCGTATGTCGATGAGAGGCAGGATAAAAGGTAAGATAAGCGATACCATCAGGATGAATCTTCGTGAGTGGAAGAATGTATCCCGTGTACACAGCAGCTTATACAATGCGTAAAACAGAATCAATCCAATATTGACTTGAAGAAGATATAGCATATAAAAGAAGTATTATATATCTGTAGATGTTTATTCGTGGATTTCAAACTTTTATTTGTTTTCCTGCTTTTCAATCAGGTCGATAATCTCGTTGAGCTCGTCTTTGGAGATTTTCTGTTCTTTGGCAAAAAACGAAACCATCTCCTTATAAGAGTTGGCAAAATAATTACGCACGATATTTCCCACGGAGTTGCTGGTATATTCTTCCTGCTTTACCAGTGGCGTGTACCGGTACGTGTTTCCAAATCTTTCGGCTTTCAGATATCCTTTGCGCTTCAGATTGTTCACAATCGAGGCTACTGTCGTGTAAGGAGGCTTCGGTTCATCATAACATGTCACGATCTCTTTCACAAAACATGGTCCTAAGTTCCAGATAAAGCGCATGGCTTCTTCTTCTTGATAAGTTAGCTTTTCCATATTGAATGAGTTTTATTACGAACTTTTCGCAAATCTACGAAATTATCGTAATGCATCGTTATTCAAAAGGTTAATTAATATAAAAGAAATGTTTTTTCAAGAAAATCATCATATGTTTTATGCCATAATCCGGAATTGATCGGGATAAAAACCGCTGTTGTACCTTGATTCTCATGGTTTCATGTAATCTATATTTCGAAGAAAAGATTTGAATAATTATGGATGGTAAATTTATACCCATGTTGTGTTGTGGATTTTCGTATTCCGTTTGGGCATCAGTCTGTCAATAGACTTCTGTTGTTAAAATAGGTTAGAAGGTAATAGTTATATGAATTATTTCATTTATATTTAAATTTATAATTAAACTATGAAACATATGAAAGGGGGACGCTTTATTATAGTATCTGCACTTTGTTTATTTTGTTCGGAGATTTATGCTCAGGAGCATATCAAGAACGACAGTGTAAAACTGAATACAGATAGTTTGATCATGCTGCGTGAGCATATGATGTCTCCTCAAGTGGGTGAATACTCGGCAGATTTTAGAGAAAATATGCTGAATGATCCTATGACCGAAATTCCAGAAGTACAGAATATAGAATTTAAACTACGTAAGCCCTTCTATATACCTCCTTATTATTCCAATTCTTCTCCCAGGTTTTATGGCGATTATACAACAGGCGGACGAATCTTTCCGAATTTCTATGGTAGTGGTATGCAGGAAACATTGCCCGGACTGGGAAGGCTTAATCAGGCTTCACTCTTTTATCGTTATGACCTGAATGATTATTTTTCTATTCAGGCAGGGGTGAATGCTGTTAAGTATAATTTCCCGATGAGTGTGGGACAGTCTTTGGGGACTTTCGGAAGCATAACCTATCATCCTACAGATAGACTTCGGATAAGTGCTTTTGGCTCTTATTCGCCGGATAGTCGTTATGGCTTTAATCGGAATGTGTACGGAGCTACTGTCGGTTATGATTTTACAGATCGATTTGGTATGGAAGTGGGTGTGCAGAGATATTACGATCCTCAACGGGGATGGCAGACTGTTCCGATTGTTACACCTTATTATAAATTCAATAAATTCGATTTGGGCATTGATGTGGGTGGAATACTATATGAAATACTAAGAAGTGTCGTTATTGACAAGCGGGGCGGCTCACCGGTTATCATGCCTCCCGGAAGATGAAACTGAGGGAATATACAGTTTGAAAATTAATTCAGAGGTTGATTGTTATGAGGAATCTATGTAATATATTGTGGCTGAGCTTGTGTATGTGTTTGGCCGGATGTAATGATCATGTTTTTATAGACGACTATTTGCCTGACGTGCCGACTATACAGTTGTCGGAAACGGATACGGTTGCCAGAATAGCCTTTAAGTCGGATAATTGGGATATTTTGAATATATATGGAACCTATGAGAATGTATGGGGAGTGATTTGTGACCTCGAGGGGAAGCCCGACGGGAGAAATTTTCCTTTGGAGAACGGCGAAAATGCTGTAATTAAGTTAGGTTATGATTATTGTGACTTCAGGGTAGAGAAAAGGAATGGTCGGGAACTCTGTATTTTCTCTGGTGATAATAGGAATGGAAAAGCATTTGATGTCGAGATAGTTGTGGGCAATGAATACGAAATAAAGTCCATTCCGGTGTCATTGGCTCCTACTTCGAAATACGAAGTTGACAGCATCGTATATGATTGGGAGAGTTTATCTTATTCCGACAATATGCTGGAGCCTGATTATTCGGTGATGATAGATAACACCCAGTCCACTCAACCTACGAGTTGGAACTTCGATCCGATGGAATCATCCTTCGCGCGTAAAATCTCTTTCAGAGATAAAAGTGGGTGGAATGAAGAAAAACAGTACAAATGTTTTTTAGGAACTCCCTTGCCGTTGGTAGTCATTCCCGATTTTATAGACGGAAAACCAGTATTGGAAGACACGAAAGTGGAGTTTGGAAGCGATTCCCAGCAAATCGGCAATGTCATCAATTCCAGCTTGGTCGGGAAGAAATATACGATTCCTCCTGGTGAGAAATGGAAAATTTCTGTCGATTATCTGATAGAGCAATATTGGATAAATTATAAATTGTACACTTCCCATCCTTTTAGCGGAAGGAAGAAAACGTTTGAAGGTACCATTTATAGTAAACGGCCCTACGAATTTTATATAACTCCTGAAAAACAAGAGTAAGATGAACAGAAAAACGAATAGGCTTATAGCTGTGTGTATGTTTTTATGCTTGTCTGTTTATGTCATGGCAAGTAGCAAGGATAGTACAAGTCAGCGATTAATCCATATAATAGGGGTCGATTTCCGACCTGCTTATACATTTCCTACCAATGGATTTTTTAAAGGTGCGAATGCTGCACAAACTCCTGTCAGGAAGACTTTCTCGGGACATGTGAAGTATGGATTTAAATTCGCCCCCGATACTTATTGGGGACGTATGTATCCATATGCTATACAAGGTCTTGGAGTAGGATATAATATCTTTTTCAATTCATCCGAGATAGGTAATCCGCTGGCTGTCTATGCCTTTCAAACATATAGGATTGCCAGTATAACCCGTCGTTTGTCTTTCGACTATGAGTGGAATTTTGGAGCTTCCTTCGGATGGAAGAAATACGATAAGGAAACCAATCCGATGAATAATGTAGTTGGCTCGAAAATAAATGCCTATATTAATTTCGGCTTGTTGCTTAACTGGCAGATTGATGCCTGTACGAACCTGCGGGCCGGAGTTGGAGTTACACATTATTCGAATGGCAATACGGGATATCCTAACTCTGGAGTTAATACGATAGGCGGAAGTATCGGGCTGATACGCTACTTCGGCAGCAAGGAGAAGCTTGAATTGTATGATAGAAGATATGCTACTTATCGGAATAGAAATGCGTTCAAGCCCTATATCAGTTATGATCTGATTGTATATGGAGCTTTGAAAAAGAAAGGAGTATTTCCTCCGGAAAGTTCTCCGGTGCTTGTACCTGGTTCTTTTGCTGTAGGAGGATTGAATTTTACTCCGATGTATAATTTCAGTAACTATTTTCGTGCCGGTTTGTCGCTGGATGCGCAATATGATGAGAGTGCTAACATAAACGAACATATAGCCAATACTGTAGGTGGCGTTGATGCGGAGAATATCCGGTTTCACCGGCCACCACTGAAAGAACAACTGGCTGTTGGATTGTCGGTTCGGGCAGAGATTGTCATGCCTATTTTTTCGATTAATTTGGGTGTCGGACGGAATATTCTATGTAAAGGAGCAGATACTGATTCATTTTATCAGATTGTAGCCTTGAAGACAGATATCACTAAAAATTTATTTTTGCATGTAGGGTATCAGCTTTACAAATTCAGGAAGCCGAATAACTTGATGCTGGGAGTGGGAGTTCGGTTTAATGCTAAACGGTAAGCTCATTTGAAAAAGGCTTTTGGAATTCTATTATTTGTTGGTTTATCCTTACATTTGTATGATCATAAGAAAAGATATAATAACAGAGTTTTAAGATACTATGAAAAATTTGATTTTGCCGATAGGAGCCCTTGCTCTTTATTCATCGGCTTTTGCGCAACAGTTGCCGGAGCGTCCGAATGTGTTGCTTATTTATGCCGATGATATCGGTTATGGGGATTTGAGTTGTAACGGAACTTCGGCTGTACGTACGCCCAATGTGGAAAGATTGGCTTCTGAAGGAATTCGTTTTACGAATGCTCATTGTGCGGCTGCTACAAGTACTCCTTCGCGTTATGCCTTGCTGACAGGAGAGTATGCCTGGCGTAGGAAGGGAACCGGCATTGCAGCGGGAAATGCTGCCATGATTATAACTCCCGAACGTTATACCATTGCTGATATGTTTAAGGATGCGGGTTATCAGACAGGGGTAGTAGGAAAATGGCATCTCGGATTGGGGAATGAAACCGGCAAGCAGGACTGGAATGGTGTGGTCAAGCCTAATCCGGCAGATATTGGCTTCGATTATTCTTATATCATGGCGGCAACCGCCGATCGTACTCCATGCATCTTTATGGAGAATGGTAAGGGAGTTGGATTGGACCCTGATGATCCTGTGTATGTAAGTTATACAAAGAATTTTCCCGGTGAACCTACGGGGAAGGATAATCCGGAACTTTTGCGTATGCTTCCTTCGCATGGTCACGACCAGTCTATCGTCAATGGAATTTCACGTATCGGATATATGAAAGGTGGAAAGAGTGCTTTGTGGAAAGACGAAGACATAGCCGATAGTATAACCGCCCATGCCATCCGCTTTATAGAGAAGAGTCAGCAGTCGAAGGAGCCTTTCTTCCTCTACTTGGCTACAAACGATATTCATGTACCTCGTGTTCCTCATAAGCGCTTTGCCGGTAAGAGTGGGTTAGGTCCTCGTGGCGATGCATTGTTGTCTTTCGACTGGACTGTGGGGCAGGTGATGGAAACATTGAAAAAACTGAATCTGGATGATAATACGATTGTGATTCTCTCGAGCGACAATGGTGCCGTTATTGATGACGGTTATCAGGATCAGGCGGTCGAGCTGTTGGGCAACCACAAGGCTACTGGTGTGTACAGAGGCGGTAAATACAGTAGTTATGAGGGCGGAACGCGTGTCCCATGCATTATACGCTGGAAGGGACAGATTACCCCCGGAGTTTCAGACTATTTGGTGAGTCAGGTTGACTGGTTTGCATCGTTTGCTTCGATGTGTGGTGTTAACCTTCCAGAAGGGAGTGCACCCGATAGTGAAAATCACTTGAATTCGTGGATGGATGCCAAGCAGGAAGGACGATCATGGACCGTGGAACATAATGTGCAGAATAACTTGTCGATAACGGATGGGGTGTGGAAGTATATACCAGCGGCAGATGGACCTGCTGTCAACAAACAGACTAATACGGAGTTAGGAAACAATCCAGCTGAGGATCAGCTATATGACTTGACTTCTGATCCGGGGGAACATTTCAATGTGGCCAAAGAAAATCCGGAGATGGTTCAGAAAATGCGTACTGAACTTTTGAGGATTATTAATAGTGGTCTGCATTATAAAAGCCTGAAAGAGTCGAAAAAAGACGAATAATACATCAAGAATGGCATGTCCGATGATATTGCAAGATTCGACCGGACATGCCATTCTTATTTTTTAGGGATATTCAGTAAATGTCCCCAAAATAAGATGGCAT
>ULQD01020816.1_pt1 | contig 12581 bp, 20 predicted proteins | sample 1954121 | NCBI WGS metagenome assembly ULQD01 (sample SAMEA4835646, study PRJEB28245) | human gut metagenome | biome: gut microbiome; material: fecal sample | place: Denmark | collected 2008 | reverse complement strand
CTTTGTCCACCTGCCAATGAGTAGAGACGCGAATATAGATGGCCGCCTTCTTCGCGGCCAGTTTCTCGGCGATGCGAGAAGCCATACGAAGTCCTCCTTTTTCGGGATATTCCATAGGAACGTCCGACCAAAAATCCACGGACGTTCCGTGTATAACCGTAACCATACCGTAACCGTAACCTATACCGTAAACGTAACGTAACCGTTAGATATAGTTTTGGGGCACCGCTGCTGCGATGCCCCGTATGTGTTTTTATTGCGAGACTGCTTTTGCGAAGCCTCTGGCCGCTGCCACAAGCCCCATCGTGCCATCCATCAGGGCGTCAATGCTGAGAGGCAAGATACTGATGGAGCCGTCGGGTGCAGGCTGCATTGAGGCCGTGTCCGCATAGGGAATGAGGGCCTCGAAGAAACTGTCGGCCTCGGCAGGACCTCGCCCGTTGCTCTGGAGCTGGTGTCGGGTGACACGGGGCTCGGCCACCACGTCCGAGCGATGCTGCCCAATGGTGAACTTGAAGAGCTGGTACGGGCGGCCGTCGCCGAGCGGAGCATATTGAACGATGATCTCGCGGCCGATGGAGACGGCGCTGAAGCCGTCCATGACTTCGAGGGCACCGATGAACTCGGTCACGTCGTCTGGGTCAACGCCTTTTGCTGCAGAGAAGCGGTCAATGAGTTCACGGCTGGTAAAGACCTTGTGTGCGGAGGCTGAGTCGATGACCTCGAAGAGCAATTCGCCATCAGCCAGCGTTGCGGCGAGAGCCTTGCTGACATTGCCTTTGCCGGAGAAACCCGCAAGACCGGAGCGAACGAGGACGTCGATGATGTCGGCAGCCTGTCCTTCGGCGCGGTAGAAATGGTCGGCACAGACCTCGTTGAGCTGCTCCACGCTCCACGCCCGCACAATGGAGGCAACGCGGCGTAGATGCTTGGGATCGATGTCGGTCGGCGACGCACCGGCAAGGGGAAGAGGAAGCCGAACGGCGATACAGCCGGTGGGCGAGATGAACAGGTCGATGCGATACTCACGTCCTACGGTATCGGTGAGTCTGACGCCCTGCCCGATGCAGACGAGGTTCGCGTAGTTGCTGGGGATGCTGTCCAGACGTTCAACCTCCGAGCCGATTTCGGCAAAGAAGGCAGAACGTCCCAAGTCTTTGCCGAAGATCATGGTTAGTTCTCCTCTCGATATTTTTTGAGTACAGTTTCGACGATGGTACGGTCATCTGGTGAGGCCAGAGCGTACAGAGTGGCAAACTCGCGGACTTCTGTGGGGACTGCCTCGTAGCGGTCGTTGCTGAGGCCCAGCAGCCAGTCAACAGAAACGCCGAAGTAGCGGGCAAGCCGAACGACGTACTTGAGTTCGGGTTCACGGACGCCCTGAAGGTATCTCGACAGGGTAGGCGTTGAGACGTTGATCTCTGCGGCGATGTCCTTGGCGTAGAGACCCCTGCTTTCAATCAGGTCGCGCAGGTTCTTCTTGAAGGCGGTAAAATCGAGTTCGAGTTCCATGATGTGCTTCTCCTTTGCCAGCGTGATTGTTCATATTAGCCATTGTATAGCTCTTTGGGTAAAATCGCAAACATTTTTTGCGAGAAAACTGCAAAAAACTATTGACATTAGCCGCGTGGATAATTATAATAATCACATAGGTCAATTATCTTCAAAAAAAGATAGGCAGAAAGGGGTGAACATTATGAAACCACTCGAAATCAAGGGAGCCCGCGCAAGGCTTGGATTTACGCAGAAGTACATGGCAGAGAAGCTCGGCCTCACGGAAGTCTCCTATGGGAGAAAAGAGAGAGGCGAAGTAGAGTTTACCTTGGATGAAGTCCCGGAGGTCGCCAGCCTGCTCACGCTGAACAATGCGCAGGTGAACGACTTTTTCTTCGACGGCAAGTTGCCAACTGGTTAATCGAGGCCATCATCGGCGTCGGTGTATATTTTTTTGCCCGATGATTAGCCGCTCGGATAATTCATCTTGCCACTACGGTAATTATAGGCGATTGGAGGCTCAGAGAAAATGGGACGTGACGCTACGAAAGCGGCGGGAAATCCGTGGTATCAAGCCAGAAAAAAGGCTGCTGAATATGATGACAGGCTATGTAGCCGTGAGAGCGCGGCTGAGCAACTTGGAATGTCGGTATCTTCGCTGGCAGATGCAGAGCTGGGGAACACAAAGTTCATGCCGGTCGATAAGGCGGTGCTCATGGCTGACAGGTACAACGCCCCGTGGTTGCTGAACCACTACTGTCTGAACGAGTGCCCGATTGGATGCAGACATTCGCTCTCCGACGAAGTGGTGGGGATTGATCGCGTGACGGTCAAGCTGCTGAAGAGCTTGAAGACCGAACAGCTCGGAGAGGTCAAGGACACGCTCCTCGACATTGCGGCTGACGGGAAAATCACCGAAGACGAGAAGCCGGCGCTTCAAGAGGTTTTGACCTACCTCGACGATCTGGCAAAGACCGTGAGCGAGCTGAAGACCATCGGAGAGATGGCTCTGAACGAAGATGGTGATGCCCATGGATCAAAGTAGTCTGATGGCTATACTCGCGGAAGAGTATGGCATCAAAAGCCCACAGGAGCTTGCGGAGGCTATTCGGCGGATGAAACCGTTGGATCTGGCCCCGTTCTGCGCGACACCTGAGAAAACGAAGGAGGACAAAGCATCATGACCCGAATGGAACGGCGAAGAAGACGCCGCCGCATCTTGCGAATCAAGCTGGCGACCACAGCGGCCGTGCTGGCGATGACCACGGCCAGCATCGTAGCCCTGACAGGGGGGGCGGCCGAAACGGTGCCCGAACCAACACCGCAGCCGTACGCGTTGCAGGCTGAGCCGGTTCTGCTGGTTGCAGAGCACGACAGTACATATCAGCCCGTCCAGATGACGACCGAGCCTGCTCAGGAACCGGAACCCGTAGAGGAAGAGGACGAGAACGAGAAAATCGAGGCCGCTCTGCTGGAGCAAGGCTATCTGCACGAGGAGATCCCGCTGGACTTCGACCTGCAGTGCCATCTGATTGCGGTCTGCGAAGAATACGGCGTCCCTCAGAACGTGGCTCTGGGCGTCATTCAGGCCGAAAGCTCGTTCACGGCCACAGCCGCAAACGGAAGCTGCTACGGCTATATGCAGATCAACAGCATCAATTCCGAATGGCTGTCTGAGAAAATCGGGGTCACGGATCTGACCGACCCGTACCAGAATATCCGCTCTGGTGTGTTCATCCTGAGCGACCTGTATGGGAAGTACGGGGACTGGCACAAAGCCTTGATTTGTTACAACTACGGCGAGGGCGGAGCTCGGGAGCACGTCTTCAGCAAAGGCTACACGACCACGTCGTACAGCCGCACGGTGATGGAATACGCGGACGCATGGGCGGAGGTGCTGGCATGATCGACACGGCGAAGCTGAACACCGAGGAGCTGGGAAACATCATCGTGGACGTCCAGAACGAGACCGGCTTCTGGTTTGATGTGGATGACATGGTCGCCATCATGCAGCACACCGTCCGCAAGGCAGACCTGAACGGCAAGGACGAGGCGTATGTGCCGCTCCTGTTCAGAAACGAGCTGGAAGATTATGTGATGCGCGAGAGAATCAATGCGATTGGGAGGAGAAACTTATGTGCGACATCTGTATGCACAGCCCTTGCCTGAGCGGCTGCCCAAACGCGCCAGACCCGACGCCGGTGACGCACTGCTGCTCCTGCGGAGAGCCGATTATTCCCGGCGACGAGTACGGCATCATCGACGGTGAGGCGTGGTGCGAGGACTGCTTGGAAGACCTGCCGCTCTGCGTCCTGATACCGAAGCTGGGAGGAGAATGGAGAACCGCGAGCGAGGAGGACATTCCAGATGGATATGACGGTTGAGGTTCCTGAACTGCCAGAGCTGACGTTCGACGAGGCCAGCCACATCTACCGGCTGAACGGAGACATCATCCCGAGCGTGTCGAAGCTGATGGAGCCGCTGAAAGACCAGTGCTACGGCGGTATCAGCAAGAGAACGCTTGAGAACGCCGCCATCAAAGGATCTGCGGTGCATAACAGCATCGAGAACTGGATCAAGTTCGGCATCGACGATATTCCGTCGGAGCATCGCGGCTACTTCAACGGCTTCATGGAGTGGTGGAAGCAGTATAAACCGCGGGTCTTCGGCTCTGAGGTGCGCATCTACCACAAGCTGATGCGCTACGGCGGGACGATTGACCTGCTCTGCGAGATCGGCGGCCTGCTGGAGCTTATCGACTTCAAGACGACGTACACGCTGCTGGAAATGGCCTGCGGTGTCCAGCTTGAAGCCTACTCGCAGGCACTTATTTCCCACGGCATCACACCGCAAAGAAAGCACATCCTGCATCTGAAAAAGGACGGGAAATGGGCGTTCCGCGAGTTCCCGGCCAAAGACCCCGCCAGATGCCGCGTAGTCGGGGCACTGAAATGTCTGTACGACTATGAACAGTCTTACAAATAAATGAAAAGGAGTGTCAGTATGAACGACGCAAAGACCATCGGAAGCAATGCCCTTGTCCTTGACACCGCAGAAGAGAACGTGACCGTGATGAACGCTGAAGAGAGCAAGCTCGGCAACGAAGTCAGCTTGATTGAGCAGCGGGCCGAAGCGGTCGTCGTCGCCTCTGGAGCGGATTTCGAGGACGCTGGCCTGTTCCTGAAGCAGATCAAGCAGGCTCAGAAGCAGGTCAAGGACTATTGGGAGCCTCTCCGCGTGTCCGCCAAGAAGAGCTACGACGAGGTTCTGACCCACAGAAAGGAAATGATTGAGCCTCTGGAAAAGGCGGAGAAGATCGTCAAGACCAAGGTGAACGAGTACAGCGCGGAGCAGGAGCGCAAGCGCCGTGAGCAGGAGGAGGCCATGCGCCGACTGGCTCAGGCCGAGATCGACCGCCACCTGAATGAAGCTGCCGAAGCCGAGGCTAATGGTGACGCTGTTGGCGCAGAGTACGCTATGGCCGAAGCCGAGATGATGGAAGGGGTGTCCATCGCCGGTGGCGTCCAGCATCAGACGCCCAAGGTCAAGGGCATCTCCCAGAGCAAGACGTGGGAAATCTGCGAGTCCGAGTGCGACTGGTCTAAGGTTCCCGTGTCTCTCATTGGCATTGAGCTGCGGCCGGTCGATAAGGCTGCGGTGCTCCGCCTGATTAAGATGTCCAAGGGCCAGGTCGAGATCCCCGGTATCAAGTTCCGCGAAACCTACACCACCAGCGTCAGCACCCGGTAAAACCGGAGAATAACAGGAGGTCAACATGAGCAACGAAAACAAACTGAGCACGGCGCCCGCTGGGGCTGTGGCTCAGAAAACGGCCGGCGGGGGAGCCTTGAGCGTCTTCGCTGACGGCGCGAGCTTCAATACGGCTCTGCGCATGGCCCAGTGCCTTGCGTCGTCTACGGTAGTCCCCAAGGAGTACCATGGAAACGTCGGTAACTGCATGATCGCTATTGAGATGGCATCTCGCATCAACACCAGTCCGATGATGGTGATGCAGAACCTCTACATCGTCAACGGGCGCCCTGCGTGGTCGAGCCAGTGGATTATCGCCATGATTAACAGCAGCCGCCGGTATAAGACCGAGCTGCAGTTCGAGTTCGGGCGTGATAGGGCCGACGGTGGCCTGAGCTGCCGCGCTTGGGCGGAGGATTACTCCGGTCACAAGGTCTACGGCCCGAAAATCACGATGAATATGGCGAACGACGAAGGCTGGACGAGCAAAAACGGCAGCAAGTGGAAGACCATGCCCGACGTGATGATCCAGTACCGCGCCGCTTCGTTCTTCGGCCGCATGAACTGCCCCGATATGATTATGGGCATTTACAGTCAGGAGGAAGTCCTCGACATGGGCGAGCTTCCGACGGATGGCTTCGCTCTGGTGGTCGATCCTGCTACCGGCGAAGTGACCGAAGCCGAAAAGGACGAACCTATCACGCAGGATCAGCGCCAGACGCTTTTCAAGATGGCGACGAGCGCCTTTGGACAGGAAGCGAACGGCGTCCTGAAATCCCTGCTGGCCGCCGAGGGCTACGAGTCCACGGAGGGCCTGCCTACGTCTGTGTATCACCGCATCACCGAAAAGGTCATGGAAATGGCTCAGGAGAAGAAACCTGAACCTGAAGCTCCGCAGGAAGCCAGCGATACCGTTTCTGCCAGCGACCAGCCCGATTTCCCCGGTAAAGAGTGATGCGATCCGACGGCATAGCCGTCATACAGACAGGCAGGTGAGAAAATGGCATGGATCAGCGTACACGAAAGTATCGACGGGCCGAAGCTGCGGAATCTGTATAAGCAGCTCGGTTGCTCAAAGTTCGAGGCGACGGGCATCCTGAACTTCTTGTGGTTCTGGGGGCTTACGAACGCTGAGAGGGACGGGCTCATACTGTATGCAGAAAAAGAGGACATCGAGCGATACCTGTACGGCGTCGGCGCAGGTTGTGTGCTCGATCCGAAGAAAATCGTGGATGCACTCTTCGATAGCGGCTGGCTCGACTGGTCGCCTCACGGAATCTGCATCCACGACTGGGAGACTTGGCAAGCCCAATGGCAAAAGGCCAAGGATGCCCGAGAGCGCGACGCTGCCCGCAAGCGCGAGAGTCGGCGGAACAGCAAAGCGGCGGCCCAAAATGAGGAAAAGGCGGACGCGGCGAAGGACGGTCACACGGACGGTCCCGCGGACGGCGAGGAAAAGCAGCTTAAAATCGACGGGGGAGAGACTCCCGCAGCCGAAAAAGCGCCGGCCGAGCCTCCTGAACCGCCGAAGCCCCCTGCGGAACCGGCAACGCCAAAGTACACGCCGACCTTCGACGAGTTCTGGGACGCATACCCGAAAAAGGCTGAGAAAGGCAACGCCTTCAAGAAGTATCAGGCCCGCATCCATGAGGGCTTCTCCCCGGAGGAGCTGCTGATGGCCGCTCGGAACTATGCGACCCAGTGCAAGAGGCTCGGCACCGAGAAGCAGTACATCAAGCACCCGAAGACGTTCCTGAGCGACAGCCGGCCGTTCCTTGACTATCTGCCAGATAAGAAGAAGGCCCAGCCGCCCGAGGACGCGGTGCCCAACAACAAAAATCCGTTTGCGGAATACGGGGAGGAATGACAAATGCAAGGATTTGACCCGCAGACCATTTTGCCCCGTATTGCCGCCCAAGGGCTTGAACGGCAGGAGATCCGCCCAGGCGATTGGTTCGACGATGACGGAATGCTCATGTGCGGGAAGTGCGGTGAGCCGAGGCAGGGGATGGTGACGGTGTCCGCTCCGATGGAGGGCAACCCCGAGAACAAGATGACGTTCAAGGCCACTCGCTCCTGCAAGTGCGACCGAGACAAGGAGGCCGCCGAGAAGCAGGCCGAGCAGAACAAAAAGGACATGGAGCGTGTCGCCCGTCTGAAAAAGGCGAGCCTCATGGATGAAAAGCTCCGCGAGGCATCCTTCGACAGCTTCCAAGTCACGAAGTACAACGCCCGAAATCTGAAGCTGTGCCGCCGATACGCTGAGGCGTTCGACGAGATGGTGTCCAAAAATCAGGGTTTGATTTTCTGGGGAAGCGTTGGTACGGGTAAGAGCTTTGCGGCTGCCTGTATCGCCAACCACCTGCTGAACCGCGGCGTCCCCGTGATGATGACCTCCCTTGTGAAGCTGCTGGAGCTCATTCAGGGCGGCGAGGAGAAGGAGAGCGACATCATCGCCCGGATGAACAGCGCGAAGCTGGTCATCTTCGACGATCTGGGTGCCGAGCGCAACACCGATTATGCGCTTGAGAAGATTTACAACATCATCGACAGCCGGTATCGGCGGAAGCTCCCGATGCTCCTGACCACGAACCTGACCATCGACGAGATGAAGGACGAGGAGGACAGACGGTACAGCCGCATTTATGACCGCATCTTCGAGACCTGCTACTCGATGCAGTTCACCGGCCCGAGTTGGCGGAAGAAGGAAGCCAGCCGGCGGTTCACGGAGATGGAGAAGCTGTTCGATATTGACTGAAAGGAGAAGCCAAATGGAAATGAAGCAGCGGGTACAGCATCTTATCGCTGACGTCGAGAGGGCCTGTATCAAGTACAAGCTGAACATGACGATTTACGACGGGAAGCTCGCGTTCGTCGATCAGGAGAGCCGCCACATCGTCGCAACGTGGGGCCCGCAGTTCAAACTCAGCGAGGAGCCTGAACATGGCGGGGAGTAAAGAGGTCTTCTACCTCAAAATCGGGAGTGAAGCCGACCGCGTGACGGTCGCCTCGATCCTGTTCCGAAACGGGTATTCCGTCCAGCCCGTGAAGCAGAAGAAGGACGGGAGAAGCAACGAATACCTCGTCAAGTATTGGATTGGCGAGACGATGGTGGAGGGGGCGGAGATACCAAAATGAAGCTGAAGTTTTCCGTCCTTGGAGAGCCGGCGGGCAAAGGCAGGCCGCGATTCCGAAACGCTGGCGCGTTTGTTCAGCCCTACACACCGGAGAAGACGGTCAGCTATGAGAACCTCGTCAGGCTCGAATACCGCCGTCAATGCAACGACTTCAAGTTCCCCAAGGACACACCGCTTGATGTGCGCATCACGGCGTACTACGGCATCCCCAAAAGTGTCAGCAAAAAGAAAGCGCAGCTCATGCGCGAGCGGAAAATCAGACCGATGAAGAAGCCCGACTTCGACAACATCGGCAAAATCGTGTGTGACTCTCTGAACGACATCGCCTATCACGATGACGCTCAGATTGTAGACGCACAGGTAAGAAAGTTCTTCAGCGACGACCCGAGGGTTGTCGTGACAATTCAGGAAGCAGAATAGGAGGCAATCATGAAGAAACTCGCAAAACTCAGCCCCGGCCGCATTTTCAACTTCGCCGGTGAGAAGTTCGTCGTCATGGAACAGCGCGACGGCGCTGCGTTCGTCCTGCTGGCTCAGAGCAAGGAGTCATGCCCGTTCAACGACAAGGACGATGCGGAGAACCGCAACGACTACACCCGCTCCACCTTGAAGGAGCGCATCGACAAGTGGGTGGAGGCCCTGCCTCGCACCTCGGAGGAGGCCGCGGCCATTCTCCCGTTTGAGGTGGATCTGAGCTGCACCGACCGTAGCAAGAGCTACGGCACCATCACGGTCAAGGCGGCCCCCCTGACGCTTTGGCAGTACGGCCAGTTCAAGGAGTTGATCCAGCTGAACGAGGATGACTGGTACTGGCTCGTCACGCCTTGGGCGTGTCGGTGGCTCCGCTCCCCGCGCACCATCAGCACCTACTACGTGTGGAACGTCTACTCCGATGGCGGCTACGACGGCTACAGCGCATCCAACTCGATCGGCATCCGCCCCGCTTTGCTTCTTAACTCTGACCTCTTGGTCTCTTTGGACGACGAGGTTGAGGATGATTGCTGCGGCGAATGCGACTGCTGCGGCGGCAAGGGCCTGCCCAGCCTCGACGGTATCAGCACGGCGACGCTGCTGGAGGAGATCCAGCGCAGAGCGATGCGGGCCGGCTCGGTCTTCATGGGTGAGGATGGGACGGACGAATGAGAGATCTGGAGTTTAGCGGCTATTGGGAAGGCGAAGCCGTGTACTCGTGCGACTGCTGCGGCAAAAACGTTTCGTTTCCGTTCGATAGCGAGGACATCGACTCGAAGGCCCACCGGAAAGAGCTGCGGGAGCGGCTCGGATGGATCACGACAAAGGTGGATGGCGAGTGGCACGACTTCTGCTGTGAAGCCTGCCGAAACAAGTACATCCGCGACACGACAAAATGAAGGAGGAAAATACCATGAGCAAGGACTATTCTCTGTCCCTGAGAGGCGAGGCTTTCAACAGCCTGTGCGCTGACTTCGACACCACGCTCCGTGACGTGCTGGCTGGCATGATCGAGACGGAGCAGAACACCGGCGAGATCAACATTAAGGTCAAAATCACCCTCACCGATGACTCGGCCCCCGACTACACCGTGGCCGGCGGCCATCAGACCAGAGAGGTGACGAAGCCGAAGTTCGACCACACCGTCGCCTACGTCATCCAGCGCAAGGAGAAGAAGAGCGGCAGCTTCTCCGGTAACTTCGAGCTGGTCTTCGACAAGGCCAGCGGCCAGTATTTCTACCGTGACATAGACAACGGCCAGACCACGCTCTTTGATGGTGACGGCGATTCTGTTGACTTCGCCAACACCCAATATGACGTCGTTGACGAAGGCCCCAGAGGGCTTCCTGCGGCCTCAGAGAGCCACGTCATCAACGGGGAGGAAGTTGCACCCGCAGACGCAGAGGATGCCACTCCTGACGCTGCTGGCGAGTTTGAGGAGAAAGCCATCGACCCCGCGCATGATCCGTCCAAGCCCTTCGGTTGGCTCCGCCAGTTCATCGGTGAGACGATGAACGTCACCGAGGCGATGGGCAATTACACCGTCCGTACGCAGGGCAACAAGGTTGTCCTGTCCTCTGCGACCAGCCCCGAGAACCCGTTCTACTGCTCCGCTGAGAAGCTGAGCCCCCATGTCGGTCACGCCGTCGTGTGCGTCGGCTATGGCGATGACGAGATCGTGAACATCTCCATTGAGTGTGAGGATTGCAGCGAGGTTCTGTTCGACATCGACTCCCCCCATGTCGGCATGGAGGATGCCGCAGAGGAAGAGGCTTCGGGCGAAGAGGAGCCGACCGAGGAGACGGATGCGACCGACGCTGCCGCAGAGGAAGAGCCTGTCACCGAGGAGCCTGCTGACGAGAACGAGCCCAAAGGCTACGAGTACGACGAACCCGAGGCGTAACGAACCGCGATTTGAGCAGAGAGGAGGGCTGGCATGAAAAGCCCAATCGACATAGTGCGAGGCAGGATCGTTGACATCGACAAGCACGGCATCGTGACCATCAAGGCCCGCTACGACGACTGGCCGATGCTCCTGAAGCGCGAGTACAAGGAGTGCAATATCCAGATGATCGACAGTCGCCCGCTGTCCGATAAGCAGAGGCGCACCTGTTACAAGCTCATTCGAGAGATCTCGAACTACACCGGCATGGGGCTTGACCCGACCAAGGAGTACATGAAGCTGAAGTTCATCGCAGAAGACCTGCAGGAGACGGCTGACCAGATGTTCTCCCTGAGCAACGCCCCTATGAGCCTTGTGTGTGCGTTCCAGCGGTTTTTGGTGCGGTTCATCCTCGACTGGGACATTCCGTGCAGCTTCTCTCTGCTCGATTTTGTGGATGATGTTCAGGACTATGTGTACGCTTGCTTGGTGAGCAAGAAGTGTTGCATCTGCGGGAAACCGTGCGACCTGCACCACGTCGATCATGTCGGCGCGGGCCGCGACCGCGAGGAGATCATTCACGAGGGAATGGAGGTGCTCCCGCTTTGCAGGGAGCACCATTCCGAAGTCCACGTGATAGGGTGGCTGACGTTCCAGAAGAAGCACCACCTCACGAGAGGTGTCCTGCTGGATAAGCACCTGTGCAAGCTATACAGACTGAAACGAAAGGAAGAAACCGAGAATGCTGAACAAGATAATCTTGATGGGCAGATTGACCCGTGACCCCGAACTGCGGCGCACCGGAAGCGGGACGGCCGTGACCTCGTTTGCGCTGGCCGTTGACCGCGACTTCAAGGGGCAGGGGGGCGAGAAAGAGACGGACTTCATCGACGTGGTCGCGTGGAGAAACACCGCCGAGTTCGTGAGCAAGTATTTCACGAAGGGGCGCATGGCCGTTGTGGAAGGTCGGCTCCAGATCCGCGACTGGAAGGACAAGGAGGGCAATACCGCCGCAGCGCGGAGGTTGTGGCCGACAATGTCTATTTCGGGGACAGCAACAAGGACGGCGGTAATCGGCCTGGAGGCGGAAGCTACGGTGGCAGCTACGACAACAGCTACCAGCAGCCCAGCGGAGATTTTTCCGAGATTCCCGATGACGACGCCGGTGAACTGCCGTTCTGATAGGAGAGCATCGAATGGAAAAGAGTAAGATCGAGTGGTGCGACAGCACATGGAACCCCGTGAGCGGCTGCTACCATCCGTGCCCGTACTGTTACGCCAGATCGACGGCGAATCGCTTCAAAGGCTGCGACTGTGCGGCCGGCGGAGAGACCGACGAGAATGTGGTGTACCTGAAGGAACGGCTGACTGTTACCAGCAAGGACGGCGTCGTCCGAAATGCGGCGTACCCCTTCGGCTTCACGCCTACGTTCCATGAGTACCGCCTCAATGACCCGCTGACGAAGGGGTTCGGCAAGACGATTTTCGTCTGTTCGATGGCTGACCTGTTCGGGGATTGGGTGCCTGACGAGTGGATCAAGAAGGTGTTCGACGCCTGCAAGGCTGCCTCTGGGCATAGATACCTGTTCCTCACCAAAAACCCAGCGCGTTACATCCGACTGTACGAGGCGGGCCTGCTGCCTGCGGGTGACGAGTTCTGGTACGGCTCAACGACGACCGAGCGTGATGTGCCGATGTTCTGGTCGGATGAACACCATACCTTCGCCAGCATTGAGCCGATTTTGGGGCCGCTGGGCAACCCGAAGAAGGACATCATAGAGCCGATGGACTGGTTCATCCTCGGCGCGGAGACGGGCAACCGCAAGGATAAGGTCGTCCCGAAGCGC
>ULQD01072656.1_pt1 | contig 12727 bp, 10 predicted proteins | sample 1954121 | NCBI WGS metagenome assembly ULQD01 (sample SAMEA4835646, study PRJEB28245) | human gut metagenome | biome: gut microbiome; material: fecal sample | place: Denmark | collected 2008 | reverse complement strand
CCCCCGCCGTATCAATTATCGGAGGGAATTATTTGTACTGAAACCTACCGCTCATGCCTTTCCGCAAAGCACGCTTACCTATCTGGGAAATGTGATGAATGCACAAGCCGTTTCTTTCTATGCCGGGCACGGCGTGGCAAGCATCGCTCCTGCTTTTGAGCGGGCACCGGCAGAAAAGGCGGTATTGATGTTTTGCAAACATTGCCTGCGCTACAGCATGGGATGGTGTCCTGTCCATCAACGGGAACGCTCTCCGTACCGTGAGCCTTATTACCTGGTGTCGACAGATGGTAAACGCTTCCGCCTGGAGTTTGACTGTAAGAACTGCCAAATGAAAGTGAATGCCGTATGAGAGAGAAGGTCCGGTTCTGCGTAGCCTTGTGTTGTTCGGTGGTCATGGTTCTGTTGGCCTCTTGCCGTTATTCCCTGCCCGATCTTCCGGCGGAGGGAATGAGCCGGAAGACCAAAGACTCTCTGACTTACCTTTCCAAGTATCATTATACGTGGAATACGAACCTGGAGGTGTTGGACGATTCGGTTCGTCTGGAATATCTTCCGTTGAAGGATGCCTATGTCAATCTGTATAAAGGTGACCGTGTGGTTGTGGCAGAGTTTTCTGTCCATCCGCAGGACAGTGTAGACAGTATCTGGGTAAAAGTAGCCCATTCTCAGGAAGTGCAGGGGTGGGTACGCAATAAAGAGTTGGTGCGTTCGTTCGTACCGACTGATAGTATTTCGCAGTTCATCCATCTGTTCAGCGATACCCACGCTTCATATTTCGTTTTCATATTCGCCTTGTTTGTCGGGGTCTATCTGCTCCGTGCTTTTATGAAGAAGCGGTTACAGATGGTTTACTTTAATGATATCGACAGCGTCTATCCGTTGTTTCTTTGCCTGTTGATGGCATTCAGCGCTACAGTCTACGAGACGATGCAGGTGTTTGTACCCGACACCTGGGAGCATTTTTACTTCAATCCCACCTTGTCTCCGTTCAAGGTGCCTTTCATTCTTTCGGTATTCCTGACCGGCATTTGGCTGTTTATCATCGTCACTTTGGCCGTACTTGATGATCTGTTCCGTCAGCTTACTCCTGCCGCTGCTGTTTTCTACTTGCTGGGACTGATGTCATGCTGCATTTTTTGTTACTTCTTCTTTATTCTCACCACACACATCTATATCGGCTATTTCTTTCTGGCCTGTTTCATCTGGCTTTTTGTAAAGAAAGTACGTAGGGGCTCCGGCTATAAATACCGTTGTGGGAACTGTGGACAAAAGCTTCGGGAGAAGGGTCAATGTCCTCACTGTGGGGCTGTTAACGAATAAATCGGGAATGTGGTATGAATGTTGGGGAGATACTCTCCGTTGGTTTAAAACCAAGAGGAGTTTACCCAAAAAGGTAAGGGGCATTGGTTTTAAACCAACACCCCTTACCTTTTAAACTAAAAATTAGTCGATCTTATGTCTGGTTTTATTATATTAGAATCGGCATCTTATGTCTACCCCGAAGTGTACCGGAAGTCCTTTCTGCATAAATCCGTTGCCCATTGATTCGAAGTAGAAAGTAGCATACTTCTTATCCAGCGCATTGCGAACCCAGAAGTCGATTTGTCCGTTCCCCTTCGCCAGGCTGACACGGCTATTCAGCGTTCCGTAGAATGACTGGCTTACATCGTTTTGCTCTGTCCAGTAGATGCGTCCGGCACCATTATAATTCACGTTCACCTGTACATGGTCCAGCCAGTGGCGGGGAGCAATGCGGAAGATGTATTGCCCACCCACGTTGAGAGTATGTTTCGGTACGAAAGGTACATAATTGCCGTCATAGCTGATTTCATTTTGTCCCCGGTCGATGGTTTTATAATCGGTGAACGTGGCATACGTATATCCGTAGCTTGCGTTCATGCTGAGAGCATCGGTCAGGTTAGCACGCAGTGCCGCTTCAGCCCCATAGCTCCGGCTTTTGCCGGCATTGACCGTAATACGCCCCAATCCGCTTTTGGCAAACTGGGCGATTTGCTGATCACGCGTATCCATCAGGAAGGCGGCAAGATCCATCCATAGCTTACCTTCCCACAGAGTGAGGTGACTGCCCACTTCGTAATTCCAGGAATATTCGGGCTTGTAGATGGTCGATGCTTTCGGATCCGCATTCTCACCCGCATCCGGAATATTCGACAAGATGCGGTCCGCGATGGCCTGTGGCATGCCTTGAGTCACGAGGCGGTCGAAGATCTGTTTCGTGCCTGCCTTGATCTGTCCCTGCATGTCGTTTTGCATATTACCCTGTATCAGATCCGAGAACATCTGTATATTGTATCCTCCCGAACGGTATCCGCGTGATACGGTGGCATATACGTTGTTACCCTTCTTCCATTCGTATTGCAGGGCGAACTTGGGTAATAGCTGCAGATAGTCGTTGCTGAACTTGCCGTTCAGGCGTGGTGAACTGGTCTGTTCCAGGCGTACAGGCATGAAAGGGCTTGTCATGTTGAACTGATAGTCAATGGTACTGCCCGAGTTGTATTTCATCCAGTTCTTTTCGTAGTCCAGACGTAGTCCTACGGTAGCCGAAAGCCCTTTTATCAGCAAGTCACGGAAGGTGGACTGATGATAGACTGCTCCACTGAGGATCGGTGTGTGGAAGCGTCCGTCCACCAACAACGTAGGGTTCGTGATGTCCAGGTTCATTTTCATTCCCATCGCCGATAGATCGGGGAAGTGACTGTTGATGCCTTTCTCCAGCATTTCTGTCACCCCGTCTTCCTTGAATGTAACCGGCCCGTTGGTGGTGAGCCACTGATAGAACCCGAAGGCACCTGTGGTCCATTCCCAGCGTCGTCCGGATTTCGATTTGAGGACGATTTCTTCGGAGATCGTGGTCAGCTTCTGCTTCTGTTCCAGCACATAGATATTGGCAGGAGAGAAGTCTTGATCGATAAACATACGGTCACGTAAGTGTTGCAGTCCCGTTACCGAACTCAGTGTGAAGTGGTCTCCCTGATATTCCAGATTCAACCCTGCATTCAGCAGATTGCGATAGTAACTGCTGGGATCATTGTAGGCCGGTTTCAGGTAGGTTCCCGTGTGCTTGTCATAAGCTCCGTAAGCATATCCTCCCTGATCGCTGTACTCATAGCTGACGTTCAAGTCCAGCTTCATGTTCTCGCTGGGCAGGTAGATGCCTCGGAACCGTCCTCCGGCAGCCTGGCTTTTGTCTATCTTTTTGTTAAGGTAGGTATTCTTGAAAAAACCTCCTCCGTATTCATAAAATGCTCCGGTGGAGAAGGCAAACTGATTCGACATGCGGTGATAGTGAGTCACGGAAGCATTGTAATTATCGTAAGTCCCGGCACTCAGTCGAAGGTCGGTGCCTTGATAACTGAAAGGCGATTTGGTGTGTACCTTGATCAGTCCTCCCATGGTGTTGCGTCCATAGAGGGTTCCCTGCGGACCGCGCAACACGTCGATGCGCTCAATGTCGGCATAGTTGAAGTCGAAAGCTGATTTGTCGATGTAAGGGACATTGTCTACGTACAAACCCACTGACGGTGTATTGATGCGTGAACCGATCCCACGGATGTAGATGGCGGAAGTCAGTTTCGAGCCATAGTCGGGGATGAAGATATTCGGAACAAGTGCCGTCAGGCTCTTGATGGAGTTCACCTGATTGGCCTGCATATCCTGTTGTGAGAGCATGGTTACCGCGGTTGGCTGTTCGCGTAGTTTGCGGTTTTCTTTCGGAGCTGCGATGACTACAATCTCTTCCACATCTATCACTTTCAGTGTGTCTTTCGGAAGCTCTTCAGCCCATGTGCCACCGGCAGAAAAGAGGGCAAGGGCAATAAGAATACTGTTTTTCTTCATGTGCTGTATCTTTTCATTGATTCGTTTGCAAAGATGCAGCAAAAAATGTTAAACGGCAATCCTCATTTATTAGGATATATGCTTTCACCATGGATTCACCACATAGTTCGCTATATGCGGTCTGCCTCCACATACCCGTTCATCACCGCATAGATGGTTAGGCCCGAAACCGATTTGATGCCCAGCTTTTCGGTAATGTTCTTCCGATGCGTGATTACGGTGGTCAGGCCGATATTCAGTTTGTCCGCGATCTCTTTGTTGATCAGTCCTTTGGTGATCAGGACCAGCACCTCGATTTCGCGTGCCGAGAGTTCGTGTCCGGTGGTCGGCGGGGTAGGAGGCATGTCCTTTACCGGATAGCCGTCATGATGTGCATGCTGGTGGAGCTTCAGGATGTCTTTCACCAACTGTTCCTCTGCCTGGTAGATGTTGAGTATGGGGACGCCGGAGAGTTGGAACTGGTGGCTGTCTCCCGCCAACACGATGGTTTTCCGCTTTCGGGGGAGGAAGAAAGCGTTGTGCTCCACATAAATCTGTGCCGAGATGAAGTAGTGGGCATACATGTCCGGGGTGTCATCTGTCAGTTCGCCGAAGCTATGGAACGTGCGGATGACTGCCATGGGGATCATTCTCTCCAGGATTGTTTTCAGTCCCAGGCTGGTGAGGGTGTTCGCCTCTACGATAGCTATTTCTGGTTGGTGATTCATCATAAGTCTATGGATTCATAAATTGTGCTACTGCTTCTGCGCATCGTTCTCCATCGATTCCTGCCGAGACGATGCCGCCCGCATAACCGGCTCCTTCGCCACAGGGGAAGAGACCGCGTAAGGTGATGTGTTGCAGGGTATCCTTGTCTCGTACGATGCGGACCGGAGAAGAGGTACGGGTTTCTACCCCTATCATCACGGCTTCGTTGGTCAGGAAACCGTGGCTGCTGCGCCCGAACTGTTGGAAGCCTTGTGACAGTCGTCCGGCAATGAATTCCGGCATCCAGAAATGCAAGGGAGAGGATATCAATCCGGGGCTGTACGAAGACTCCGGCAAGTCGTAACTCAGTTTCTTGCGTGTAAAGTCCACCATGCGTTGTGCGGGTGCCGTTTGGCGTCTGCCTCCTTGCAACCAACACTGGCGTTCCAACTCTTCCTGGAAGTGCAGCACAGCCAGTTCGGGGAAGGTTTCTTCTGCTTCATTGTTTACCGTTAACCGTTTATCGTTGATGATGTCTTCCGGTTGTATCTCCACCACCATTCCCGAGTTACTCCACCGGGATCCGCGATTGGATGGCGACATTCCGTTGACTACCACCTGTTCGGGACCGCTGGCCGCCGGTACGATGAATCCCCCGGGACACATGCAGAAACTGTATACTCCGCGGCCGTCCACTTGTGTGACGAAACTGTATTCGGCAGCCGGCAGGTATTTGCCTCTGCCGTTCCGGTTGTGGTATTGTATTTGGTCTATCAGTCCTGCAGGATGTTCCAGACGCACTCCGACGGCTATTCCTTTAGCTTCGATAGTCACATTGTTGGCGGCCAGCCAGCGATATACATCTCTTGCCGAATGACCTGTTGCTAGGATGACCGGACCGAGGAATGTTTCGCCCGTATTCGTCTCTATTCCTTTCACTTCTCCCTGTTCGATGATCAATGCATCCATCCGTGTCTTGAAGTGTACTTCGCCTCCACATTCAATAATCGTATTGCGCATATTCTCTATCACCCGTGGCAGCTTGTCCGTGCCGATATGCGGATGGGCATCTACCAGAATGGCCGTAGAAGCACCATGTTGGCAGAATACATTGAGGATCTTGTCCACATTCCCGCGCTTCTTGCTTCGGGTATACAGCTTTCCGTCCGAGTATGCGCCGGCTCCTCCTTCACCGAAACTGTAGTTCGATTCCGGGTCTACCCGATGCTCCCGGCTGATCTGTGCCAGGTCTTTCTTACGTTCGCGCACATCCTTGCCACGCTCCACGACGACAGGACGCAGCCCCAGTTCTATCAGCCGTAATGCGGCAAACAGTCCTCCGGGGCCTGCACCTACCACAATAACCTGCGGTTTTCCTTCCACATTATTATATATAGTATGTTCGTACTCATCGTCCTTAGGCATTTCGTTCAGGTATACCCGAACTTTGAGATTGACGTAGATCGTGCGTTGGCGGGCATCGATACTCCGTTTCAGTGTACGCAGGGCGGTAATATCGCGCTGATTCAGTCCTTTCTCCTGTGAAAGGTATGCTTTGAGTTGCTGCTCGCTGGCGGCAATTTCGGGAAGGATGCGGAGTTGGTATTCTTGTATCATGGTTCACCACAGATTACACGGATTAACACAGATTATTATTTTAAATAACATATCGTTTAATACCGTTTTGAAGGTTTGTTATATTGAAGTTAATTAATAGTCCCAAATGGTGTTTGGACAATTTTAAGTATGTCATTATCTGAGCCGTATGGATAGGAAGTAAACTCTCTACAGATTTAAGTTCAAGAACAATCTGCTTCTCTACCAGTATATCCATACGGTATCCGTTGTCTAATTTCATTTCCTTATAATAAACAGGCAGTTCTTTCTGCCTTTCATACTTTATGCCGGCCTTGTCGAACTCGTAACATAGGCATGTTTCATAGGTGCTTTCTAAAAGCCCTACTCCTAAAGTTTTATGAACCTCATAGGCACATCCTATGATTTTATATGATAGTTCGTTTATATTCTCCATCTTGGTAATCTGTGTTAATCCGTGTAATCTGTGGTGAACTCACCCGAAGAGCGTCCGGAATGCTTCTTCCACCTTTCTTACCGGCACCAGTTCTATCCTCAGCTTCTTTGTATCGATGCCCTGCATGTTGTATTTAGGTAGGATGAACCGTTTGAACCCGAGCTTCTCAGCTTCACCGATACGTTGTTCGATCCGGTTTACCGGACGGATTTCACCGGATAATCCGATTTCTCCGGCCATGCAAACCTCAGGTTCGATGGCAGCATCCATATTGGATGAAAGGATGGCACTGATAACAGCCAGGTCGATGGCAGGGTCGTTAACCTTCAGTCCTCCGGCAATATTTAGAAAGACATCTTTTTGTGCCAGCTTAAATCCGACACGTTTCTCTAATACGGCCAGCAGCATGTTCATGCGGCGAATATCGAATCCCGTTGCCGAACGTTGCGGATTGCCGTAAACCGCAGAGCTGACAAGTGCTTGCGTCTCTATCAGGAAGGGTCTTACCCCTTCGATGGCAGATGCGATGGCTACCCCGCTCATGCCTTCGTGGTCCTGCGACAGTAACAATTCCGAAGGGTTGCTGACTTGGCGAAGCCCGTCTTGACGCATTTCATAGATGCCCAATTCAGCGGTACTTCCAAAGCGGTTCTTGATGCTGCGCAGGATACGGTACATATAATGCTGGTCTCCCTCGAATTGGAGTACGGTGTCTACGATGTGCTCTAGAACCTTCGGTCCGGCAATGCTGCCTTCTTTGTTGATATGCCCGATCAGCAACACCGGGGTATGCGTCTCTTTGGCAAAACGGAGGATGGATGCCGAGCACTCCCGGACTTGCGCGATGCTTCCCGGTGACGATTCGATGCTTTCGGTCGATATCGTCTGTATGGAGTCGATGATTACTAGGTCCGGACGTGTATTCTTGATATGTACATAGATCTGTTCCAACGATGTTTCGCAGACAATCAGACAGTCGCTCGAAGTTCGGGTTAACCGGTCGGCACGAAGTTTCAGTTGCCTTGCGCTCTCTTCTCCCGAGATGTAGAGTATCCTCCGCTCAGGCATGTGGAGCACGGTTTGAAGCACCAGTGTGGACTTCCCGATGCCGGGTTCGCCACCGATCAGTACCAGCGATCCGGGTACCAGCCCGCCTCCCAGCACCCGGTTCAGCTCCTCGTCGTGCATGTCGATGCGGGGTTCTTCATCTGCTTCGATCTCGCTCAGGGTGACGGGTTTGGCTTTGGGCGATTCGATGCCAGATACCGGACGTTTATTCGGAACTTCCTTGCGGACAATCTCTTCTACATAGGTATTCCATTCGCCACACGAAGGACATTTGCCCACCCATTTGGGTGATTCCTGTCCGCAGTTACTGCATACATAAACGGTTTTCTCTTTTGCCATTGATCTCTTGATAAATAGGTCTCAAAGTTACGCATTTCGTCTTTTTCTGCCAAACAGAATATAGCTTTTGACTCCTGAACCCCGTGAAGTCGTTTTTCTTTTTGATAAAGCCTCTGACCGATTGTCAGTGAAATGGATGGATTACTGACTCTATGGAGCGTATCATGCGGTTTCGCTGACAAGCTCTGTGTAGAAAGATAGTGATCCGGAAATGGAATCCGGATAAATACTCCCGGATAACTGCATATCCGTCACTTCTGTTATCGGTTTATTGGGGTTTGGATCTCCGGATTATTAACTTCGTGCCGATAAACTGTTAACTTCATCGGAATACGATGTTAACTTCCTGCAAATAGAGTGTTAATTTCCTGTAGACAGAGGCTTTGTTTCTTGAAAGGAGAGCCTCTTTGGGGAGAGATTGTATTTCTTGTAACGCTGGTTGGTTATGGATCTTGATCGGGCTGAAACTGTTGAAAAGATTGTGTTTGGAAACTATATTCGTCTGAATCAAGCAGAAAAGTGTTACTTTACTTTCTTCTTGTTTTGAGAAATATGTATTTTAGTGTCAATCTGATTGTGTCTTAAACGAAATGACGACGTTTTTTGAACCATTCTTTATCTTGTGCCCGGAATAATGGATTCTGAGTTCTTAGGAATATCGTTTTGACAAATAGATAATTGCTTTTTTTATTGTTAGCAAATCTGTTTGGATACTGTGTTTCTGTTATTTTATTCTGTAAGTTTTGAGTAAATTCGATTGGTAAATATTATCTTTGTGTAAGTAATTATAAAAGCATGACACTATGACGATTGCAGTTGATTTTGACGGAACGATAGTGATAGACCGCTATCCCGACATTGGTAATGAGATCCCTTTTGCGGTGGAAACCTTGAAGCTGTTGCAACAAGAGCGCCACAGACTTATTTTATGGAGTGTGCGTGAAGGTAAACTACTGGACGAGGCCGTGGCATGGTGCAGAGAAAGAGGGGTGGAGTTTTATGCCGTTAACAAGGAATACCCCGAACAAAAAAATCAGGATGACGGATTCTCCAGGAAACTGAAAGCTGATCTCTTTATTGACGATCGTAATGTGGGAGGACTGCTCGATTGGGGTATTGTATACCGGATGATAAAAGAACACAAAACGTACCGGGACATTTATGCTTCAGGAGATGATGTATTGAAAAAGAAAAAGAGAGGGTGGTTTTAAGAGAATGCCGTTTGTGCAGATTTTATGCCTGCCGTCATAACAGCATTCTCTTTTGAGAAGATGAAATGAAAAGTTGGTATTATTAATGGTACGTTTAATGGGTGTGTCCATATCCATATCCGTAACCGTATCCGTATTTCTTCTCTGCCAGATTACCGCCGTTTACAATCAGTGAAATGTGGTTTAACCGTCCTGTATGTTCCGTATTCACAATTTCAGGCAATACATTCTTGTAGGTATAATTTATGCGACAAACGTACAAGGTGAAATCCGTCACTTTGCTTAAGCTCAGCGTATCACTGGCTAAGCCGGTAGGTGCTGAGTCTACAATGATATAGTCGAAGTGCTTCCGGAAGTAAGTAAAGGCATCCTTCAGTCTTTCCCTTTCCAAGAGTTCTGCCGGATTGGGAGGGACAGGACCCGATGGGACCACGGATAACAGTTCGTGCATTCCCGATGGATAAATGATACTTTCCGGTTTTACCTCGTTTCCAGCAAGGAAATTCGTTATTCCTTGCCGGTTCTGAATATGAAAATGCTCTGCTAACCGGGGGCGTCTGATGTCTAAACCGACAATGAGTACCCGGCATCCGAGAAAAGCAAAGGAAAGGGCTAAGTTGATACTGATGAAGCTCTTGCCCTCTCCGCTGGTGGCCGAGGTAATGAGTATGCACTTCTCGTCTCCTTTTTCCGTCAAGAAACGCAGGTTGCTTCGCAGTCGGCGGAAAGACTCTTCCATAAGCCCGTTCTTGCCTTCGGTCACACCGATTTGTTCTTTATCGAGGGGAATCGTCCCTACTATGGGAAGTTGTATGGCTTCTACCTCGGATATTGATGAAATCTTGGTACGGAACATGTCTTTGAACAGAATCAGTGCTATGGTCATGATGCAAGCCATAAACAAACTTCCTGCATAAATCATCGGACTTTTGGGGGCAATGGGAGCATCGGCGGTTAACGGTGCGTCGATCACCCTTGCTTTATTTATGGTTGCCGCCAAAGAGATGGTGGCCTGTTCGCGCCGTTCCAATAGCATCAGATACAGGTTAGCCTTGATCTGCTGTTGGCGGTCTATGTTATTGAACTCTCTCTCCTGTTTGGGCATGTTGCCAATACGTGAATTGAAATAGTTCGTCTTGCGTATGATATCCTTGCGGGCAATCTCGAGTCCCTCTTTTACTCCCGTGACAGATGACAAGATGTTTTTTCGCAAAGCCGTGATGTTTATATTTTGGTTTACGATGGTAGGATTGTCCGGCTTCATGGTATTCAACAGGCGTTCACGTTCCAGTAGTTCCTTATTGTATTCGTTAATCAGACGCATCAATTCCATGTCCGAAATCCCGGTATTTACCGGCAATAGGGAAAAGTGATACTGTTCATCTTTCAGATAATCGTAGATGTAGGTGGTCATGTTCAATTGGGTTTCCACTTCCAACAGTTTCTTTTCGTATTCGTTGTTGGTGTTCAAGTCGAGATCCATGTTCGTTTTAAGATCGATCAGTCTTTCCTTTTCTTTATACTGTTCCAGATGCTTTTCTACAAATCCCAATTCACGGCTGATGCTGTCCAGCCTTTCCTCCAGAAAGATCAATGTATTTCCTGTTACCTTATTTTTGTCGTTCATGGCATCGCGGTTGTAGACTTCTATCAGTTTGATAAGAAATGCTTCTGCCCGCTTCTTATCTGTATCTTTGAAAGTGAGGCTGATGATGGATGTCTTTTTCGAAGTTGTGGCAACGGTCAGCTTTTGCAAGCAATGGTTTACTGCGTCTGTCGGCCGGCAGATATTTACCTTGACGGTCCGGTCGAAAGTTCTATTGGGAAGTAACTCCAAGGTACATAATCCTGCCAGTGTCTTTATGGTTGCGGGAAAGGTGGTGAAAGATTCTGTCAGGCAAATGTCATGCAGGGCACTTCGCGCTTCATAATGATCGCCCATTTTCTCTATTTGTATTAGCAGTGCCTCCTGTAAAGTATCCATTGCGGCTTTCTCCAACGTCACGTTGATGGGAGGGGTGGTGGTCTCCGTATATCCGAGTCCTTCCTTTATTCTATAGCTCGTGTGCATATTCAGTTCGTTGATGACTTGCAATAATATGGATCTTGAACGCAATATTTCCAGTTCGTCTTCTATCTGAGTATTTGTTGCTGCCATATTGGACGGAGATACTTGATTAAACAGATCGTTGATTGCTTTGTCACTTCCTTCAGAATCTTTGATCACTACCGAGGCTGAAGCCTGGTATACCGGTGTGGTGATGTGTACATAGATATATGCGCCTGTCAGTGCGACAGCGATTGCTATCAGGAACCACCTCCAGTGTACTATGACTTTATAGAATAGTTCGATTAAGTCTATTTCCTGTTCTTGTTGTTTCTGTTCGTTTTCCATGGGGCGTAATTTGTTTTGTTATCTTAATATGGTCACAATCAGTCCGGCCATTGATATTAATATAGATGTGATAGAAATCAGCAGATTGGTGGAAGAACCGATATTGGCTCCCTGTGTTTTGGCTTTATTGGGTTCCACATATACAATGTCGTTCTGATGCAGATAAAAATCGGAAGAGTGGATGACGTTTACATCATTGAGGTTGACGGTGATTAATCGTTGCTGGTTGTTTTCTTTGCGGATGATGCGTACGTTGTTCCGTTTGCCATAGATGGTAAGGTCACCTGCCATTGCTATTGCTTCAAGAAGATTCACCTGTTCATTGTTTACCGTATATATGCCGGGATGGTTTACTTCTCCGATTACGGAGATTTTATAATTCACCAGGCGCACCGTAACAATGGGCTGTTCTTTCAGATAGCGTTTCAGCTTCTCGGCGATCATATCCGAAATCTCCTGGGTTGTCATTCTCTCTACCTTTAACTCTCCAAGTACGGGTAAGGTAATCCTTCCCTCACTGTTCACCAAGTAGTTTTGCAGGATCGGTTGGCTCGTCGAGTTGGTGGCATTAAACTCGTTTTGTGATGTGGGTACTATTAAATTGAAAGGGAGAGCCGCTTCCGGTTCGGAGCAACTAATGGAAATCGTAAGCAAATCTTTCGGCATGATACGGGCATTGAACTCTACAGGAGCATGGCTCTTCTCCGTACCTAACTGCTGTAAATAAGCCACTCGTTTGCTTGAGGAACATGATGTGCAGAGAATGCACCAAAATAACGCTGTCCATACGGTTTCTTTCATCATTGTATATCGCTGCCCGTCATTCCCCGAACCGGCGTTTGAGTAAATAAAAAAAGCGTGGGAACTGCTGCTATTATCTGTCAAAGAGGCATCGCCAAACGCCCGAGTATAGATAATAAAGACAACAGCCCACGCCCAACTATATACTATTGAAGGATATACATTGAGCATGAGCGTTTTGTTGCCTATTATTCTTATACTCCTCTGAAATTGGCGATTTCCTTTGACAAGAATAATATGGTAAACGCTTCTAACTACTTAAATATGTTTAGTTTAAAAAAATACATTAACGCTCTTTAAACTGAGTGCAAAAATAATCAATAATTTATA
>ULQD01017109.1_pt1 | contig 12755 bp, 10 predicted proteins | sample 1954121 | NCBI WGS metagenome assembly ULQD01 (sample SAMEA4835646, study PRJEB28245) | human gut metagenome | biome: gut microbiome; material: fecal sample | place: Denmark | collected 2008 | reverse complement strand
CAGTGACATAAAGTAAGACATTTCTTTTTCCTCCTAAAACTCCAGATAGGGATATCGCTGTTACGCTCTATCCCTATCGAAGTATATTTTGTTAGAACCGTACTTAAATACCTGTATAACTCTTACTGAATTGCTACGTAATCATCGGGAACGGTGATACCCAGCTCCTCACAGATTTTGGCATTGTACTTCTTGGTAACATTGGGAGCATAACGTACATCCATAGTAGTGATGTCTGCGCCCTCAGCCAGGATCTCGTAAGCCATCTCACCGGTAGCATATCCCAGATCGTAATAGCTGATGGATAAGGTTGCTACGCCACAGCCGTTGCAGATACCCTCTTCACCTGCAATAACAGGGATCTTAGCGGGAGCTACGACATTATATACAGTCTCGGTTACGGATGCCAGTGTGTTGTCGGTAGGGATGTACAGAACATCGCACTCGCCTGCGGCAGCCGTGGTAACGGACTGTACTTCGTTGGTATCAGCGATAGCATACTCTTTATATGCAATACCATCTTTGTCCAGAGCAGCCTCAAACAGCTGGATCTGATACAGAGAGTTAGCTTCTGCGGAGCAATATAACAGACCAACCTGCTTTACATCCGGGAACAGTTCCTTTAACATAGCTTCCTGCTCTTCAATAGGAGCCAGATCAGAAGTACCGGAAATATTTCTGCCGGTAGCACCGGACCAGTCGGAGATCTCCAGTGCGGTAGCATAATCCGTTACGGAAGTACCTAAGATGGGGATCGTGGTGGTAGCTGCTGCTGCACTCTGTAAAGGAGAGGTTGCATTGGCAAGGATCAGATCCACACCATCAGATACGAACCCATTACAGATGGTAGCTGCGGTGGTCTGCTCACCCTGTGCATTCTGCAGATCAAATTTTACATTATCACCAAGCTTTTCTTTTAAAGCATCCTGGAATCCCTGGGTTGCTGCATCCAGAGCTTCATGCTCAACCAGCTGGCAGATACCGATGTTATATACCTTGCCATCTGTGGAAGCGGCACTAGTAGCTGCTGCTTCACTCTGAGCTGTGCCGGTAGCTGCTGCGGTGGAAGCAGTTCCGTTATCGGTGCTGCCACAACCTGTCAGGACAGATGCTGCCATTACTGCGGTAAGTACTACAGATAATAATTTCTTTTTCATAATAAATGTCCTCTTTTCTGCGGATCTTACGATCTGCTTACTGTAATGCATAGACGCTTTACCCCGTCAAAGCGTTGCACTGATAAATATCATAACCCATAAAAGGACATTCGTCAATCAAAATTCATCGATGCTTTGAATAATAATGATCTAATTTTTAGATATCATCTTTTTTCACCACATCTCCGGGTCTTTTGAAGATATGTCCAGCAGGGATCACCCCTCTGACACAGGAAGTAGGATACACGTTGGAATTGCGTCCGATGACTGTTCCGGGATTCAGTACGCTGTTGCAACCCACTTCTACATGGTCTCCCAACATGGCCCCCATCTTCTTCAGCCCGGTTTCAACCTTCTCTTCTCCGTTCTTTACAACCACCAGCGTCTTGTCGCTCTTCACGTTGGAAGTAATGGAACCGGCTCCCATATGGGACTTGAAGCCCAACACACTGTCTCCCACATAATTATAATGTGGCACCTGTACTTTATTGAACAGAACCACGTTCTTAAGTTCCGTGGAATTGCCAACTACCGCGCCTTTACCCACAATGGCATTGCCACGGACAAAGGCACAGTGACGGACCTCCGCTTCTTCATCAATGATCAGCGGACCGTTCAGGCAGGCGGTAGGAGCTACCTTTGCGTTCTTTGCCACCCAGATATCCTCGCCTCTTTTTTCATAAATTTCTTCCGGCAGTCTCTTACCCAGTTCCAGAATGAAATCGTGGATTCTGGGAAGCACCTCCCAGGGATATTCTGCCTCGGTGAACAGATCTGCCGCAATGGTCTCCTTCAGATCATACAGATTCTCAATCGTAATATTTTCCATGATAATTTCTCCTCATCTTTATTCCTTATTTTTGGCATTGGATTGCTTTGTTTTCTTCTGATAAAATTCTTCTGTAGCCTGGAACTGTCTCCATAGCACTCCCTGATTGTTCAGGCTGCGTACAGCGGTAGTTCGCCTTCCCACAAAATCCGTCAGCTTTCCCATGTACTCTTCCGGTGTGATCACACCATCCGCCACCATGGTAAGCCCCTTTTCCCAACTGGCCGTCAGTGCCGGATTTAAAAGTGGTCTTATGGAATCCGATACCACGTCATAGATCATCTCTCCCATCTGGGTGGGAGTCAGCACCTGGGTCTTCTTGTTCAGTGCCAGATATTCGATATTCACCAGTTTCTTCAGGATCTCCGCTCTCGTGGCGCTGGTGCCGATGCCGCTTCCCTTGATCTGGGCCCGCAGTTCTTCGTCCTCGATAAACTGGCCCGCATTTTCCATGGTCAGGATAATGCTTCCCGAAGTGTAACGCTTGGGCGGCGAAGTCTCGCCCTCCTTGATCTCATAGGTATCCGCAGTCAGAGAATCTCCTTTTTTCAGATGCATCAGCAGATTGGTAAGCTCTGCATCACATTTTTCATCAGCGCTTTCATTCTCATTCTCTTTATCTTCCTTCGGTGCCGTATTCTCCTTCTTAAAAGAGAAGTTCGCCACCTTCAGATACCCTTCCTGTACCAGTACCTTAAAGCTGGCAAAAAAGTTTTCTTCCTTTACCTTCACTGCCAGAGAGAACTTCTGATAGACTGCCGGAGGATAGAAAATACTCAGGAACCGGCGTACAATGACCTCGTACACTTTTGCCGCCGTAGGGGCCAGACCTGCCAGATTGTTCAGTCCCTGTCCCGTTGGAATGATGGCATAATGATCCGTGATCTGCTTATCATTCACGTAACGTGTCTTCGCAATATTCTTATAGGTCCCCTGCTCTAACACTTCTTTGGCAAAAGGAGTGGCCAGAGCATAGCTGCGTAAGCCACCGATATTCTTGTGGATTTCCTTTGCCACCGCCGTAGACAGGACTCTGGCATCCGTTCGGGGATAAGTGGTCATCTTTTTCTCATACAGTTCCTGTACGATCCGCAAAGTCTCATCCGGGCTGATCTTAAAGTATTTGGAACAGTCATTCTGTAACTCCGCCAGATTGTACAGAAGCGGTGCATTCTTGTTCTCTTTTTTCTTCTCAATGCCGGTGACAGTCACCGGGCCTGCCGGTTCTGCGGTAAGCTCTGCGATCAGACGCTCGGCATCCTCTTTTTTCTTGAAGCCGTTCTCTTTATACAGTGCCGGAGAATTATAATATTTCGAGCCTTCCACTGCTCTCCACTCTGCGGTAAAGGGCTTCTCCTGTAATTTAAAATTACCGATCACCCGGTAAAAGGGAGTCTTGGTGAACGAACGGATCTCCCGCTCTCTGTTCACGATCATTCCAAGGACACAGGTCATCACACGACCCACAGAAATCACTGCCCGGTCTCTTTTGAGATACCCTTTTACCGTGTTGCCGTATTTTAACGTCAGGGCTCTGGAAAAATTGATACCCATGAGATAATCTTCCTTGGCCCGCAGATAGGCAGCATTTCCCAGATTGTCGTAGGCTGAGAGATCTTTTGCCTCCCGGATTCCACGTAAGATCTCTTCCTCCGTCTGGGAGTCGATCCATACACGTTTCCGTTCCTTGTCCTGTACGCCCGACATCTGCTCCACCAGACGATAGATGTATTCTCCCTCTCTTCCGGAGTCGGTGCAGACATAAATTGTCGTAACATCCGGCCGGTTCAGCAGGGAACTTACGATCGTATACTGTTTTTTCGCACTTTCAATGACTTCGTATTTGAATTCCGTCGGTAGAAAAGGCAAGGTGTCAAAGCTCCATCTCCGGAACTTTTCATCATACACCTCCGGATAACTCATGGTCACCAGATGTCCCACACACCAGGTAACGATAGCCTCTTCCGATTCCAGATAGCCGTCTTTGGAACGCATATTGTATTTTAAAGCATTGGCAAATTCTCTTGCCACGCTCGGTTTCTCTGCAATAAATAAATTTTTACCCACGTAATACCATCTTTCCTGTCTTACGAGTTCTCATCCACGGAATGCACCAGTATCTGTACCGTTCCTTCCGTTAATGTCTTCTCATATCCATTCTCGCTAAATATCAGAATGCTGTCTACAGTCACATGTTCCCTCTTCATGGATGCCTGCAGCACATCATAATCTTTCGAAGTATAACATACCGTGCCGGAATAATCCACCACGATTTTTCTGCCGGTGTCCTCCCTGCACAGAAAATAGATTTTCCCCTGTCTGCTGTTCCAGAGTTCAACCGTCCGGAAACGTCCCTGCAGCACTTCCTGACAGATCCGGCGATAGGTCAACAGTTGAAAATCATTATATTCTTCCCGGATGTATTTTTCATAAAATGTACTGCCTTCTGTCCGCTCAGACGTCTGATGCGGAAACAGAAAGCAAAAATAAAACCGGACAAACGCATTACAGATCTCATATGTACCGGGCAGCACCTTCTCCACCAGCTCCAGTTCCATCAAATTCTTCAGATATACACTGATCTTTGCCCGGGAAAATCCGGTATGTGCATACATATCGTTCAGTTTTCCATGTCTTCCGTCTGCCAGCGTTGCCAGAATGGTGTCATAAACTGCCGTCTCCCGCGATTCCTCCGACAGCCATTTTATCATAAGCTCCGGCAGAAAGCTGTTCCTCTGTAAAAGCAGCCGGATCAGATTTTCTTCTGCCGAATTCTGCGGATAAAGCAGCCGCCACAGTCCCGGCAGCCCTCCCAATGCCGCATAAAGCGAAATACTTTCCTGTACCGTATAGTCGGAAAATATCTTACGCATGGCGGAAAAAGGCAGTTCCTTCACCTTCAGAAATCCGCTGACGGAAAATGCCAGATTTCCCACTTTGGAAATCATGCTGTTCTCCACCCAGCCGGAGGCATAGGTGGTCAGGATCACTAACAGTGCTTCTTTTTTCTCCTTCAGGAACCGAATCAGTTCCTGCAAAAACAAAGTATCCCCTTTTAAAAGATACTGAAAATTCTCTATGATAAGTACTTTCTTATCTGCTGTCGTTTCGCCTTTCTGTATTGTCATGCATTCCAGCAATTCCCGCCAGGAAGGATACTCTGCAATCTCCTTTCCCCGGCTTCGCAGTTCCCGTCCCCACAAATATTGTTGTTCTCTGGAAGAACAGTTTCCCGCACTATAACGCAACGTCTGTTTTTTCTCCGTAAAAGAGGTTAAGAGAGCCGTCTTGCCAACGCCTCTCTGTCCATACACCACCAGGATCTGACTCCCTGTTCTCTTATAATGATTTTCCAAAAAAGCTGTTTCCTGTTCCCTTCCAGTCAGCATGGCAGCCTCTTTCTTTCTGACCCAGCAGATCAGTACATCTTCTGCAACAGTTGTTCGATCTCTTCCTGTGACAACGGCTTTCCAAACAGATATCCCTGAATGATATCACACCCGATGGCCCGCAGATATTTATACTGCTGTTCTTCCTCCACGCCTTCCGCAATGGACTCAAATCCCAGGGATTTCACCATACTTACAATAGACTCCGTAATAATCCGGGTCGCAGAATCCGTCAGCAGCGTGTCGGTAAATGATTTATCAATCTTCAGCGTATTGATAGGCAGCTTCTTTAAGTAAGACAGGGAAGAAAATCCTGTTCCGAAGTCATCCAGTGAAATGCGAATCCCGTACTCCTTCAACAACTGCATTTTCTCGGTAACTGCACTGAAATCGTCGATCAAAATGCTTTCTGTGATCTCCAGTTCGATTTCATCCGGATCCACATCGTATTTATGAATGATATTCAGCAGGGTTTCCACAAAATCTTCCTTCTGGTACTGCAACGCGGAAATATTCACTGACAGCACAAAAGGAACTCCGTAACGGTTCCTCCATTCGGAAAAAGTACGGATACTCTGTTCCAGTACCCAGTTGCCGATAGGAATGATCGTTCCGTTCTTCTCCGCAATGGGAATGAATTTTGCCGGACTGATCATTCTGCCGTTGCCATCCTTCCAGCGGATCAGTGCCTCCACGCCCCGCAGTTTACGGTTGCCCGCATAATACTGGGGCTGATAATACAGCAGAAAATTATTCTCAAAAACAGCCTCTTTTAATTTGCTGTCCAGTTCTACATTTTTCAGGAAATCGTTCAGGATCGGCGTATCGAAATACTGGATCCGGTTCTTGCCCATGGCTTTTCCCTTGAACATTACGATTTCCGCACAGTTGATCAGTTCCAGTGCGGAAGTCGCAGCCTCCGGATATTCCGCCACACCGACACTTACGGTGATGTTCAGGACCTGCCCGCCCACCAGATAAAACGGCTCCCTGGTGCGCTTAACGATCTCCTTATGAATATGTTCCACACTTTTGTTCCCACAAGGATCATAAATGGCCATGCAGTAGACATCACTGGTCAGGTGGCAGACGATCACATCATCCCCGTTAAATTCCTTCAGAAAAGAGCCAAACTGCTGTACCAGTTCGTCCCCCGCCACGATTCCCAGTCCGTCATTTACCTTGCGGAAATCATCAATATCAATAACAAGAACGCTGACCAGCCGGTTATCCTCTTTGGCCCGACGAAGAAATTCGGTCAGAAGACGCACAAAATAATTACGGTTGTACAGTCCGGTCAGACTGTCGTAATACGCCATGTAGAGAAGCTCTTCGTTCTGTGTTTTCTGTTTGGTGATATTCTGTACCACAATAATCTGATCCGTCGGCCTGCCATCTTCGTAGAAAATCCTGCTGGAAAACTGCAGCCAGGTCTTCTTTCCCCTCTGCATACATTCCACAGAGTCCGTCTCCCGACCGCTCTTTTCCAAAAACAGCATTTCCCGAAGTGCCAGCACATACGGTTCGTCCACCATCTCCTGAAGTTTTACAAAATCTCTTCTGTCCAGAATCTGGAAGTCAAAGAAATCATCCCATTTTCCCAGCGTAGTGACCGTATTCTTTTCAAAAGAATAGTAGATATAAGCATAATCCATGGTATCGCACAACAGACGATACATTCTCTCCTTAGCGCTCAGTTTCTGATTCATTGCGCGCATAAGATCCAGCTGATAGCGTAACTCGTTCATAACCCCACTCACCCTTTATTTTTTGGTGATGTAACCCTGTGCTTTCAAAAGTTCTGCGCAAAGCAATGCTCCCCCAGCTGCTCCACGTAAGGTATTGTGTGACAAACCTACGAACTTGTAATCATATACGGTATCTTCTCTCAGACGACCTACACTGATACCCATACCGTTCTCGAAATCAACATCCAGAGCCACCTGAGGTCTGTTGTCCTCCTCCAGATACTGGATAAACTGCTTCGGTGCGCTGGGAAGTCCCAGTCTCTGAGGCTCACCGCTGAAGGTGACCAGTTTCTCGATCAGCTGCTCCTTGGTGGGCTTCTTACGGAATTTAACAAATACGGCTGCGGTATGTCCGTTCAATACCGGAACACGGATGCACTGACAGGTGATCACGGGAGAAGTTGCGGGAACGATCTTATCGCCTTCCACTTTACCCCAGATACGTAAGGGTTCTTTCTCACTCTTCTCTTCCTCACCACCGATGTAAGGAATGATATTGCCTACCATCTCGGGCCAGTCCTTAAAAGTCTTGCCTGCGCCGGAGATTGCCTGATAAGTGGTTGCTACCACTTCGTAAGGCTCGAATTCCTTCCATGCGGTCAGAACAGGTGTATAGCTCTGGATGGAGCAGTTGGGCTTTACAGCGATAAATCCTCTGGTGGTTCCCAGTCTCTTCTTCTGTGCCTCGATGATCTGGAAATGTTCGGGATTAATCTCGGGTACTACCATGGGAACATCGGGGGTCCATCTGTGGGCACTGTTGTTGGATACCACAGGGGTTTCGGTCTTTGCGTATGCTTCCTCGATGGCCTTGATCTCATCCTTGGTCATATCTACCGCACTGAATACGAAATCAACCTGTGCGGCTACTTTTTCTACTTCATTGACATTCATGACTACCAGCTTTTTCACAGCTTCGGGCATGGGAGTGGTCATCTTCCAACGGTCACCCACGGCCTCCTCATAAGTCTTGCCTGCGGAACGGGGGCTGGCAGCAATGGTCGTTACCTCGAACCAGGGATGGTTCTCCAACAGAGAGATAAATCTCTGACCTACCATACCGGTTCCGCCCAGGATACCTACACGTAATTTTTCACTCATTTTTCATTTCCTCCTCATCTTTGTGCATTTTTATTTTATCTGCAAAAGACCTGTTCAGTTTCCACTTACTGAATGCGGTCTTCCAAAGCCTGTTGATATACTTCTATGGCATTTGTTTTCAGGTATTCTTTATTTTTCTCAATGACCTGCTTCATCATTTCCGCACCGGGAGCACCGATGGTCAGCCGCTTTTCCACACAGGTCTTTAAGGAAATGGCATCGTAAATGTCCTCATCAAACTTATCACTGATGGAACGTAATTCTTCCAGGCTCAGGGCATCAATGGAAGTATCCTTTTCAATACAATACAGTACCAGGCGTCCGATAATGCCATGAGCATCCCGGAAAGGTACACCCTTACCTACCAGATAATCTGCGGCATCCGTAGCATTGGTAAATCCGTTCATGGCACTCTTTGCCATACGGTCCTTACGGAACTTCATGGTCTTTATCATGCCGGTAAATAAGGCAATACAGTCCGCTACGGTATCCATGGCATCAAAAGCCATCTCCTTGTCTTCCTGCATGTCTTTATTATAAGCAAGGGGCAGTCCCTTCATGGTGGTAAGTAACGCCATCAGGGCACCGTAGACTCTTCCGGTCTTGCCTCTTACCAGTTCGGCGATATCCGGGTTCTTCTTCTGAGGCATAATGCTGCTTCCAGTGGAATAGGCATCGTCCAGTTCCACGAACTGGTACTCATTGGAATTCCAGATAATGATTTCTTCGCTGAAACGGCTTAAATGCATCATGATCGTGGAAAGTGCGGAAAGGAACTCGATCAGATAATCTCTGTCCGCCACGGAATCGATACTGTTTAATGTCGGTCCTTCAAAACGAAGCAGCTTTGCGGTATACTCACGGTCTAACGGATACGTGGTACCGGCCAGTGCTCCTGCTCCCAGAGGACAATAATTCATACGTTTGTAAATATCGGCCAGACGCTGTCTGTCCCTCTTGAACATTTCAAAATAGGCACCATAATGATGAGCCAGAGTAATGGGCTGTGCCTTCTGTAAATGGGTGAATCCCGGCATATAGGTCTCTAAGTTGTTCTCCATGGTGTCCAGAATGGCTTCCAGAAGCTTTTCCAGAAGTCCGTCTGTCTCTGCCACTCTCGCTCTGGTATAGAGACGCATGTCCAACGCCACCTGGTCGTTACGGCTGCGTCCGGTGTGAAGCTTTTTACCTGCATCACCGATCCGGTCGATCAGGGTTGCCTCTACAAAACTGTGGATATCCTCCTGGGTTTCGTCGATTGTAAGCTTTCCGGCATCCACATCCTCTAAAATACCGGTCAGTCCTTCGATAATGCTCTTTTTCTCCTCCTCGGTGAGGATTCCCTGCTTTGCCAGCATGGTGGCATGTACGATACTTCCGGTGACATCTTCATGAAACAATCTCTTATCGAATGTTATGGACGCATTGAAATCAAATACCAGCTGATCGGTCTGTTTCGTAAAGCGTCCTCCCCATAATTGTGCCATGGTCATTCTCCCATCTTTTTATTCTGTCAGCAGCCTATCAGACAATTTTTCTCATAGACATTGATTGCAATTAATCATATCACAAACGACACTTTAATGCAATACAGTGAATTTCATCACTTTCGGGTAGCAAAAACACTTTTTTCTTTTAAATTCATACTATAACAATAAATATTCAAGTTAAGGAAGTATGCCTTTTTATGGGAGCTCTCATCGAATTAAAAAACATAGGTTACTCCTATCATAATCTGGCGGGCGAGACCGGTGCCATAAAAGATGTCTCCTTTCAGGTGGAGGAAGGGGAATTTGTCGCTTTAGTAGGTCCCAGCGGCTGCGGGAAGTCCACGCTGCTGTCTATCATTGCGGGACTGCTTGCTCCGGAGACCGGCACCATCGTAGTCAACAATCCCGACGGATCCCTTCACTATCCCCGTGTCGGCTATATGCTGCAGCACGATCATCTCTTCGAATGGCGTACCATCTACCAGAATGTCACTCTGGGACTGGAGATCCATCATGCTCTTACCAAAGAGCGTACCGACTATGTGAAACAGCTTCTGTCCGACTATGGTCTGGAAAGCTTTCAGGATAAACGTCCCAGCGAATTGTCCGGCGGCATGAAGCAGCGTGCTGCCCTGATCCGTACCCTTGCCCTGGATCCCCAGCTGCTCCTTCTGGATGAACCCTTCAGCGCCCTGGATTACCAGACCAGGCTCATGGTATCCGCGGATATCTGCCGGCTGATCCGGCAGGCTGGTAAGACTATGATCATCGTCACTCACGATCTGTCGGAAGCCATCAGTCTGGCCGACAAGGTCTATGTACTGTCTGCGAGGCCGGCGACGATCAAGGCCGTTCTCCCCATCCGGCTCACGCTTCCGGATGCATCACCGCTGGCTGCCAGAAATGCGCCAGAATTTCCATATTATTTCAAACAACTCTGGGAGGAATTAACGGATGAGACCACAAACTAAACAACCTCTGACCGTTCAGGAACAATATCTTCGAAAACACAAAAGCCATCACAGACAGGTCTCCTTCCTGCGCTTTTTTCTTCTGGGAATCTTTTTACTCCTGTGGGAAGTAAGTGCAGATCTTGACTGGATCGACAGTTTCTTTTTCTCCAGTCCCCACAGAGTCATTCTGTGCCTTGGCGAATTATGGACAGAGCGGTCCCTTCCGATGCATATCGGTATCACACTGTTAGAAACGATCCTGAGTTTCCTGCTGGTATTTTTCGTCAGTCTTCTGTTATCCACTCTGCTGTGGTTTTCCAGGCAGCTGTCGGAGATCTTAGAGCCTTATCTGGTACTGCTCAACAGCCTTCCGAAATCCGCTCTGGCTCCTCTGTTTATTGTCTGGCTGGGCACCGGGATCAACACCATCATCATTGCTGGAATCTCTGTGGCAGTATTCGGATCCATCATCAGCTTTTACACCGCCTTTCATCAGGTAGATCCGGAAAAGGAGATTCTGATCCGCACACTGGGTGGAAACCGCAGGGATATCTTTTTCAAAGTGGTACTGCCGGGATCCATTCCCACCCTGCTCAGTACCACCAAAGTCAATATCGGGCTGTCCCTGGTAGGTGTTATCATCGGGGAATTTCTCGCCGCCAGACGGGGACTGGGCTACCTGATCATCTACGGTTCCCAGGTCTTCCAGCTGGATATGGTAATCAGTTCCATCTTACTGCTATGTGTGATTGCCATGCTGCTCTATCTGCTGACACAGTCTCTGGAACATTACAGCAAAAAGCACCGCAACTGACCTTTCGGAGATCCGCAGGCGTTTTTGTCTTACGGTCTCCTACATAATTTACGGCTTTGTGAAACGTTCTGCGAAAATAAAAAATTTTACAGTTGCAAAATTTCCCAAGAACATATATAATAACCTAGTCCGCTGAAATAGCTCAGTTGGTAGAGCACTTCACTCGTAATGAAGGGGTCGTGGGTTCGAGTCCCATTTTCAGCTTATATGTATTAAAAAAGAGAAAGCTTTTCGCTTTCTCTTTTTTTGTAGTAACTCTTCAGAGCCATGCAAAGCTGCGTTCTGCAAATGTCTGCTTATCTTGCACCTTTGTCGTAGATCACTCCCAGTGCTCTCGGTGCACCGTTCTGTTTGGAGAAGAATACCAGAAGCAGCAAAGTCAGTACATAAGGCAGGATCATGACCAGATCCTGATAACTGCTGGGCATCTGCAGCACCTGTACCAGACGGTATCCACCGGATCTGGCAAATCCGAACAACAGACACGCTCCCAGAGTCGGCAGGATACGCCAGTTGCCGAAGATCAGTGCCGCAATAGCCAGATAACCGTAACCTACATAAATACTGGAGGAAAAGTTTGCGGAAATGGAATACGCGAAACAGATACCTCCCAGTCCCGACAACGCACCACAGATCATAATGGCTGCAAGACGGATCTGTCCCACCTGTCTTCCGGCCGCATCCACTGCATGGGGATTGTCACCGCAGGCACGCAGATGCATGCCGAAGCGGGTCTTATACATCACAAACCACGCCACGAAAGCCACTACCACAATCACCAGTTCAAAAGGATACAGATTGGTAAATACCGCTCCCAGTACCGGAATCTTAGAGATTCCCGGGATGGTAATTCTGGAAGAAACAGTCAGTACGAACTTATCGGACGTAGCACCAAATACCACTCTGTTGAACAGCTTCGTTAAATATGCGGTCAGCGCCATGGCCAGAATATTGACTACCACACCACTGATAACCTGATTGGCCTTGAACTTCAGACATAACATGGCATGGATCAGTGCAAACAGACTTCCGCCCACAGCCGCCATAACCATGGCAATGTAGAAAGGCGCCGGAGAGTCTCCGGCAAAGTTTCCCGCAATGGCAACCGCCACGAATGCACCGATAAAGGCGCCAAAACCCTGTAAGCCTTCTACCGCCAGCATGGTCACACCGGATTTCTCACAGTAGATGCCACCGATGGCCATAATAAATAAAGGCAGTGCAAAGGATAAACCGTCAATGATCACAATATCCATTTATTTGTCCTCCTTTGT
>ULQD01010868.1_pt1 | contig 12828 bp, 9 predicted proteins | sample 1954121 | NCBI WGS metagenome assembly ULQD01 (sample SAMEA4835646, study PRJEB28245) | human gut metagenome | biome: gut microbiome; material: fecal sample | place: Denmark | collected 2008 | reverse complement strand
CATTCAGAACCACAATCTGACGCTCTAACCAACTGAACTACGTCCACCATGTTACACTCAACAAGCTTTCTCGTTAAGCGGGTGCAAAGGTAGAAAGAATATTTCGTTCGCGCAAATTTTTGCGGCATTATTTTTCAAAAAAGTACTTTTTACCCTGTAAAACACTTAGCAGCCCCCTTTTATTCCTTGTTAGATATATAAAAGGAGCATCGGACCCAGGGCGGAGACATTGCCGACGGAGAAATCCTCGGCTCACCATACCACGCTACTCGGCCGCATGGCCATGGCTGTTGGACTCCGTCTTACTCTGGCTGCTGCCACTCACCGTCCCCGTAGTATCCTCGGGAGCGGGCTGCTCTATCTCCTCGGGCACCTCCTCTTCCACTTCGGGCTGTTCGGGCTGCTCGACGATCGTGTCAACCTGCGTTTGCGGTTTGTCGTCCACCACCGGTTCCTCATAAGGAATGGTATCGGCAGGCAGGACATCAGGCTGCTCGGGCTGCGACGACGAGGTAGAGAACATGGCGAAGCCTATCACGGCCACTACCAGCACCACTACCGCCACGCCTATCCACAGCCAGTGCCGGTTGGGGCGGTCGTCCTCGTCCACCGTGGCAGCATGCCAAGGATTCTTCGGGCCGCCACCCGTGGGTCGGGGCGCCTCGTAGTGCTCACCCTTGGCAGCATTGGGCAGCGTGATCTGCATCACGCCATGACACTCCGGACATTGGCATTCGACCGTCATGCCCGGTTCGGCATCGATGATAAACTGCGTTCCGCAGTTGTCGCAAGTAATCTGATATTTCATTTATTACTCCTTTCCAAGTTTGATCAAGACTGTGCTTGGCAGTTCTTCTCCAGTTCAGGCTTCACGACCTGGAGCACCCTTTCGGTCGCTCCCGTGAGTTTTTCGACAAAGGCAGCAGCCCGTCCCGCACTCGCCTGGAGGAAAGCCTCATCCTTGGTGAAGCGGTCCATCAGCTGAGCAAAGCCCGCATCATCAGAGACCTCGAAGCCACCCTGGGCCGCTATCAGTCCCTGCGCCTCCTGGAAATGCTTGTTGTTGGGTCCGAAAAGGACCGGCATACCCCATACCGCGGCCTCCAGCACATTGTGGATGCCCACACCGAAGCCTCCTCCCACATAGGCCACGCGGCCATAGTGATAGACCGAGGAGAGAAGTCCGAAGCAGTCGATGATCAAGACATCAGCATCGGCCACGGTCTCCTCGCTCGACTGGGTGTAGCGGGCCACCTTCTTGCCTTGCAGCAACTGGCTGATCTGCGCCAGGTGCTCCTCCTTGATGACATGAGGGGCGATGATGAGTTTCCACTCGGGACGGGAGGCAAAATAGCGAAGGAAGAGTTCCTCGTCGGGCAACCAAGAGGACCCTGCCACGAAGACACGGTGCGAGTCGCCGACAAAGCGCTCCACCAGGGGCAACTGCTTGCGCGCCTCCCTCACCTGGAGCACGCGGTCGAAACGGGTATCGCCCACGACTTCCACCTGGTCGATGCCTATCGACGAGAGCAGCTGGCTACTCTCCTCGTTCTGGACGAAGAAGCGGCTGAAACAGCGCAGCACGCGGCCATACTGCCGTCCGTAGGGACGGAAAAAGATCTGACCAGGGCGGAAGATGCTGCTCACGCTATAGGTCGGCACCCCGCGATGGTTTAAGATATGGAGGTAGTTGTACCAAAACTCATACTTCACGAAGAAGGCCATGACAGGGCGTACCGTACGAAGGAAGCGGCGCGCGTTGCCGACGGTGTCGATTGGGAGGTAGGTGACGATATCCGCCCCCTTGTAGTCCTTGCGCACCTCGTAGCCCGAAGGCGAGAAGAAGGTGAGCAGGATCTTGTAGTCGGGAAACTTGCGGCGTATGGCCTCCATCAACGGACGGCCTTGCTCAAACTCGCCGAGCGACGCGGCATGAAACCAGACATAGCGAGCCGAAGGATCGACCCGCTGCTGAAGCACGCCAAAGGCTGCTTGCTCGCCACGCCACATCTTGCGCACCTTCGAGTCGAAGCGCGCAGCAATGCGGACGCCCAGTTGCATGGCATACATGATGAAGTTGTACATTACCTCTTGTAGGGTTGATGATTGGCTAATGACGTGAGAGACAGAATGGCGGGCGCGCCCGCCCGTTCTTATCCCAGTTCGCTGATGGCGCGATGGAGGCGACGGAGGGTCTCCTCCTTGCCGAGGAAGGCCGAGATGTCAAACATACCGGGACCCTTGCCGATACCGACAAGCGCCAGGCGGAACGCGTTCATCACGTCGCCGAGCTTGTAGCCCTTCTCCTCGACCCACTTCATCACCACTAGCTCCTGGCCCTCTACCGAGAAGTCCTCGACCTCCTGGAGCACCTGCGCCAGTTCGGTCATCTGCTGGGCGGAATACTCCTTCCAGCGCTTCTTCGCCGTCTTCTCGTCATACTCCGTGGGAGCGATGAAGAAGAAGGCGCAAAGCGGCCACAACTCATGGACGAAATCGACACGGTCCTTCATCATGTGGACCACCTGGCGCACACGATCCATGGTCGTATCGACGCCATTGTTGGCCACGATGGGCGCGAAGAGGCCTGCGATCTCCTCGTCGCTCTTCCGCAGCATATACTCGTGGTTGAACCAAATCGCTTTCTTGTAGTCGAACTTCGCTCCTGCCTTGGAGCACTTCGTGATGTCGAAGGCCTCCACCAGCTCGTCGAGCGAGAACATCTCCTGCTCCGTGCCCGGATTCCATCCCAGCAGGGCAAGGAAATTGACCACCGCCTCGGGGAAATAGCCACTCTCGCGGAAGCCTGTGCTGACCTCTCCCGTCTTCGGGTCTTCCCACTCCAGGGGGAAGACGGGGAATCCGAGGCGGTCGCCATCACGCTTCGACAGTTTACCCTTGCCCTCAGGCTTGAGCAGCAACGGCAGGTGGGCGAAGCGCGGCATGGTGTCCTCCCAGCCGAAAGCACGGTAGAGCAGGACGTGGAGGGGCGCACTCGGGAGCCACTCCTCGCCACGGATCACGTGGCTGATGCCCATCAAGTGGTCATCGACAATATTGGCCAAGTGGTAGGTGGGCAGCTCGTCGTGGCTCTTGTAGAGCACCTTGTCATCGAGGATATCGGTCTTGACGTGGACGTCGCCACGGATCATATCGTGGACCACGACCTCCTCGCCCGGCTCCACGAGGAAACGGACGACATACTGCTCGCCGTCGTCGATGAGCTGCTTGACCTCCTCGGCAGAACGCGTGAGCGAGTTGCGCATCGTCAGTCGCGTGTGGGCGTCATACTGGAAGTTCTTCACCTCAGCACGCTTCTGCTCCAGTTCCTCGGGCGTATCGAAGGCATAGTAGGCCTTGCCCTCGTCGAGGAGCTGCTGCACATACTCCTTATAGATCTCCCTGCGCTCGCTCTGACGGTACGGGCCGTGGCTTCCACCGAAGCTGACACCCTCGTCAAAGTGGATACCCAACCAGCGGAACGACTCCAGGATATACTCTTCCACTCCCGGTACGAAGCGGCTGGAGTCTGTGTCCTCAATGCGGAATACCAGCGATCCATGATGCTGGCGGGCAAACAAATAGTTGAACAAAGCCGTGCGAACACCGCCAATATGCAACGCTCCCGTGGGACTGGGTGCAAAGCGAACCCGCACCTGCGAAGACGCTGCTTCTGCTGTAAATTTTTCTTCCATCATAAATTGATAAGCGTGGATAGCCTAAAATTTTCGGCAAAAGTAATGCTTTTTTTTCGATTATACCATATTTTTTTCGTAATTTCGCCGAGTAAAGGCATTTAAGCCCCCATACTAAGGGCTAAGAACCAACCAAAACGAACATTACGCATCATGAAGCAATTCAGACATAACGGCACCAGCAACTGGCCTTCCATCCTTACGCGCATAGCGCTCGTGCTGACGAGCGTGACCATCATCGTCCTGTTTTTGCCCCGCGACAGCAGCCGACTTCTGCACTATAGCGAGGGCCAGCCGTGGACGGACGGCGCTCTGATCGCCCCCATCGACTTCCCCGTCTTCAAGTCGGAGGCGACCCTGAAGTATGAGCGCGACTCCGTGCGCGAACGCTTCCAGCCCTACTTCAACTGGGACGACCGCGTGGAGGAGCAGTCGCTCCAGGCGTTTCATGAGAAGTTCAAGGACGGCATACCGGGACTGACGGGCAACTACGTCCAGATCATCGCCCATAGGTTGCACCAGATCTACGAGCGCGGCGTGCTCGACCCCACCCAGCTGGCGCAGTATAGCGATGGCGACACGACGACAGCCATCCGCGTCGTGACGGGCAAGGAGGCCGTGACGCTGCCCACAGATAGTGTGCTGACGACGCTCGGCGCCTACCAATACCTCTTCCTCGACGACCGTCTGATGCCGGTGAGGGCCAAGCTACAGGCTTGCAACCTCAACGATTTCATCTCGCCCAACCTCCGCTACGACCGAAGCCGGAGCGAAATGGAGCTCAACGACAATCTCAGCCTCATCACGCAGGCAAGCGGAATGGTGCTCAAGGGGCAGCGCATCATCACCCAGGGCGACATCGTCACCTCGCGGATGATGCTCGTGCTCAACTCCTACGAGCGCGCCATGGCGAAGCAGAGCGCCTCGGAGAACGAATTGCGATCGACCATAGCGGGACAGACTATCTACATTCTGCTGCTCGTCTCGCTCTTCACCCTCTACCTGGCGCTCTTCCGCAAGGACTACTTCACGAAGCCGCGATCCATAGCCATGCTCTACGCCTTGCTCGTTTTCTTCCCGCTCCTGACGTCCTTCATGATGAAGCACCCGTTCTTCAGCATCTATATCATCCCGTTTGCCATCTCGCCCATCTTCGGGCGCGTCTTCATGGATTCGCGAACGGCCTTCATCCAGCACGTCACGACCATCCTCATCTGTGCCGTGGCCGTGAAATACCAGTATGAGTTTATCACCGTACAGCTGGTGGCGGGCCTCGTGGCAATCTACTCGCTCCGCGAACTGTCGCGAAGGAGTCAGATATTCCTCACGGCGATCCTCGTCACGGCAGCCTCGGCGCTGGTCTATTTCGCGCTCCAGCTCATCCAGACGGATGATGTCTCGAAGCTCGACCGCGCCATCTACTACCACTTCACGATCAATGGTTTCTTCCTCCTCTTCACCTATCCATTGATGCTGGTGATCGAGAAGGCCTTCGGATTCACCTCGACGGTGACGCTCTTCGAGCTTTCCAATACAAACAACCCGTTGCTTCGCGAACTGAGCGAGAAGGCGCCGGGCACATTCCAGCACTCCATCACCGTGGGCAACCTGGGAGCGGAGATAGCCAACAAGATTGGGGCCAAGGCGCAACTGGTGCGTACGGGGGCGCTCTACCATGACATCGGAAAGATGGAGAACGCGGTCTATTTCACGGAGAACCAGGCGGGCTTCAACCCGCACGACAAACTGTCGGACACGGAGAGCGCGGCCAACATCATCGGCCACGTCACGGAGGGTCTGCGCCTGGCCGAGGAGCACCACCTGCCACAGGTCATCCGCGACTTCATCGCCACGCACCACGGCACGGGACTGACGCGCTACTTCTACATCAAATATACCAACGAGCATCCCGACGAGGAGGTCGATGAGAGCCTGTTCCGCTACTCGGGTCCGAACCCGTTCACGCGTGAGCAAGCGATCCTGATGATCTGCGACACGGTAGAGGCGGCTTCGCGATCCCTCAAGGAGTATTCTCCCGAGAGCATCAGCGCCTTGGTCGATAGTATCATCCAGGCACAGGTGCGCGAGGGCTTCTTCAACGACTGCCCCATCACCTTCCGCGACCTGCAGACAGCCAAGAACGTGCTCATCGGGCGCCTGAAGTCGATCTACCACACCCGTATCTCCTACCCCGAACTCAGCGAGGAGGCTCGCAAGAAAGTGGAAGAGAAGAAAGAGGAGGAGGAGAAAAAGCGGGAAGAACTTACCGAGCAGGTGACGGAAGGCACGGAGAAGAAAGAGGAAGACAACGTATAATTGGAATAAAATTGACAAGCGTCCTGCCTCGGCAGGACATCGGGTAAAAAAGAGAATGGGACTCATCGGCCTTCGTCATGTGAAGGCTTGGTGAGTCCCTTTCTTCTGTTGCTTCTATTTTTCCTATCGCTATTAGGGCACGACCACTACAGGCTGCGGCGATAGATTTCTATCACTTCGTCGCGGGTCAAGGTGTGGTAGCCACCGGTATTGCGGGGACAGACGTCGGCATACTTTTCGATGTCGGCTTCCTTGGCATCAACCTCCGTGATGGTCATGGCGAGGCCGAGTTCGCGCATCCAGGACTCCATCGTCTCCAGTCCTTCGAGGGCCACGGCCTTGTCGTCCTTGCCCTCGGGACGTACGTCCCATACAGCGAGGGCCAGGCGCTTGAAGCGGGCCACGGCCTCGTCGCTCTTCTCTATCAGCAGGCGGTAGTAGGCACCCGAGACTGCCGAGAGCGTATGGCCATGGATGGCATTTGTAAAGGCTGCCACGGCCTGTCCCAGCATGTGGACCTCCCAGTCCGTGGCCTTGCCACACTCCGTCAGACCATTGAGGCCCCACGTGGCCGTCCACATGATGTTGCTGCGCGCCTCATAGTCCTCGGGGTTGATCAAGGCCTTGCGCGAACTGACGATCAGCGAGCGCATGAGGCCCTCGGCCAGGTAGTCGCTCGTGTTGTCGTCGCTTCCCGAGAGATACTGCTCCAGGATGTGGGACATGATGTCGTAGATACCCGCCACCATGTGATACTTCGGGACGGTGTAGGTAAACTCCGGGTTGAGGATGGCAAAGTCAGGATTGCGGAAGTGGTTGAACAACTTCAGTTCCTCCTTGTGCGAGGAGATGACCGACCCACTATTCATTTCCGATCCTGTGCCCGCCATGGTCAACACCACGCCCACGGGTGTCCAACGACTGTCGAGTTTGCCGAAATGCTTGAAATAGTAGTCCCACGGATCGCGCTCCTGGTAGGCTGAGGCCGAGACCGCCTTGGCATAGTCGGCCGTGGAACCGCCACCGACGGCGAGGATGAGATCCACTCCCTCCTCGCGCACCTTGCGAGCACCCTCCAGCACCTTCTCGATGTCCGGATTGGGCAAGACGCCTCCGTCCTCGATGATGGTCTTGCCCGCCTCGCGCAGCACCTTGACCACCTGGTCGTAGATGCCAAAGCGCTTGATGGATCCTCCGCCATAGGAGAGCATGACCTTCGGACCATAGTTTTTGAGTTCGTCGCCGAGCAAGCCCAGCGCGTCCTTACCAAAATGTACTTTGGTAGCGTTGTGATAAGTGAAGTTTCCTAACATAACCTTTCTTCTTTATGTGATTGATAACGCTTGCAAAGGTAGCCATTTTCTCTCGATCTCCCGAAACCCTTTTTGGGGAAAAACTTACCCAAAGGACGGAAATCAGTCCTCCAGCGCAGCAAGGAAACTGCGGATGCTGGGAAAGAGCAAGTTGCTCCCCTCCCCCGCCAAAGCTTCGTCGGGGAGCGGTCCCGAGTTGATGGCGACCGTGAAGCAGCCTGCTGCCACGCCCGCTCTCACCCCTAAGGGAGCGTTTTCGACCACGATGCCCTGCCACGGCTGCAAGTTGCCCGCCTTGCGCAGTCCCGCGAGATAAGGATCGGGCGCCGGCTTGCCGTTCTTCACGTCATAAGCCGTGGTGATATGCGCCTCGTCGAGGAAGTCGCCGAAGTCGTGGAGCAAGCGCAGGATGAGCGGCCGCTGTCCGCTGCCCGTGACGACATTGATGCTCAGTCCGCGAGACGCAAACCAGCCCATCAATTCGCGCACGCCGTCGAAGATACGCGTCTCCGGCAACTCATGGAAGTAGCGCGTCTTGACGTCATACATCCTTTGTGCCTCCGCCTCATCGACCTCGCGCCCCAGTTGGCGCTTCACATAGTCGCGGATCGTGTCCACGCCCCTTGCCCCCTCTGTGGCATAGGCGTCGGCCTCCGTGAAATGGATTCCGAAGTCGCTCATGGCACGCTTCCATGCCTTCGCATGATGGGGCATACTATCATAGAGCACGCCATCCATATCAAACAGTACGGCCTTGGGGTCAAACCGTTCGTAGCCGTGCTGATCCAAATAGTGCTTGATCTCGTTGTCGAACATAATCACTTGATTCCATCAAAAAGGCGACGTGTCAGAGTCGGAGAAAAGCCGTTAGGCCCTTGCCTTCCGAGACACGCCGCCATGCTATTGCTATCTCTCTTTACGCCTCCTGGCTCAGACGCTCCTGGATGGCCTTGCTCTCGGCCTCATATCCCGGTTTGTCGAGCAGGGCGAACATATTCTTCTTATACGCCTCCACGCCCGGCTGGTTGAAGGGGTTGACGCCGAGGACGTTGCCACTAATGCCACAGCCGATCTCGAAGAAGTAGATGAGCTGGCCGATGTAGTAGGCATTGAGGCGCGGCAGGGTGATACGGATCTGCGGCACTCCTCCGTCGGAATGGGCCAGGCGCGTGCCCAGCTCCGCCATCTTGTTGACCTCATCGACGCGCTTCCCCTCCAGGAAGTTGAGGCCGTCGAGGTTCTCCTCGTCGTGCGGGAAGAGCAGCTCATGCTCGGGTGTCTCCACGCTCAGCACGGTCTCCCAGATGGAGCGCTCGCCCTCCTGGATCCATTGTCCCATGGAGTGGAGGTCCGTGGTGAAATCGCAAGACGCGGGGAAGATGCCCTTATGATCCTTGCCCTCGCTCTCTCCATAGAGCTGCTTCCACCACTCGGCCACGAAATGGAGCTTCGGCTGGAAGTTGGCCATGATCTCGATCTTCTTGCCCGCCTTCTGGTAGAGCGCGTTGCGCACGGCTGCATACTGCGCCGCGATATTGTCGCAGTAGGGCACGTCCAGTCCTGTGGCCTTCTCCATGTCCTGGGCGCCCGCCACGAGCTGGCGGATATCAAATCCTGCCACGGCGATCGGGAGCAGACCCACCGGCGTGAGGACCGAGAAGCGTCCACCCACGTTGTCGGGGATGACGAACGTCTTGTAGCCCTCCTTGTCGGCAGCCGCACGGGCCGCACCCTTGTGGACGTCGGTGATGGCGACGATCACGTCCTTGGCAGCCTCCTTGCCCCGCTCGGCCTCACATTGCTTCTTCAGCAGGCGGAAAGTGAGGGCCGTCTCCGTGGTCGTGCCGCTCTTGGAGATATTGATCACGCCAAAGCGCTTACCCTTCAGATAGGTGGTCAGTTCGTAGAGGTAGTCCTCGCCAATGTTGTTGCCAGCAAAGAGGATGATCGGGTTGCGGTCGTCGCGGACCAGCCACGAGAAACTATTGCCCAGAGCCTCAATGATGGCGCGTGCGCCGAGGTAAGAACCTCCAATACCGGCCACGACGACATAGTCGCACTGGCTGCGGAGCGTGTCGGCCACGGCCTGCACCTCGTTGAGAAACTCCGGTGTGATGCTCGACGGCAGATGCAGCCATCCGAGGAAGTCATTGCCCGGGCAGGTGCCCTGCTCCAAAGCGGTCTGAGCCGCTGCTACCTGAGGTGCGTAAGCCTCCAGGGTCCCCGGATCGAGGAAGGAGAGCGCCTTGGTGATGTCTAAACGAATCTTTTCCATAAACCTATTGTGTGATTTGTTGTGTTATTGTGTTGCGGATGGGTGGTATCCATCCTTGTTATCCTTATTATATATATCATATCGCCTCACGCCCCCGGATTGGTCATGCTCCTGATGGCCTCGGCGGCATTGGCCCTCTCGTAGAGGATGCGATAGACGGTGTCGAGCGTCGGCGTATGCAGGTGGACGTGGTGGGCGCGGAGCTCCTGGGCGATGACGTACATACACTTCGTGCCGAAATAGCCCTCGGCGATCATCTCCATCTCGGCCTGGGCCGCCTTGACGGTATAGCCCCGCCCGATCATGGCGCCAAACGTGTAGTTGCGCGAGAGGCGCGAGTAGCCCGTGACGAGCTGGTCGCCCAGATAGACCGTATCGAGCATGTCTCGCCAGATGGGGTTGAGGGCATTGAGGAATGCGTTCATCTCCTGCATGGCGTTGGTCATGAGCACGGCGTGGAAGTTGTCGCCAAAGTCGAGCGACCGGCAGATGCCGGCACAGATGGCATAGACGTTCTTCAGCACGGCCGCATACTCGATGCCGACGACGTCGCGCGAGGTCTTGGTCTTGATGTAGTGGGAGCGGAGGACGTTGCTGAAGGCCTGGGCCCGCGCCTCGTCCGTGCAGCCCACGGTCAGGTAGGTGAGGCGCTGCTGGGCCACCTCCTCGGCATGGGAGGGTCCGCCGATGCAGGCCAACTGGCCCTCGGGCACGCCAAAGCGGCGGTGGACATACTCCGTGAAGACCGTGTTCTCGCCCGGCACGACCCCCTTGATGGCCGTGACGACAAACTTGTCGCGCATGGGCACGCGCACCTTGTCGAGCAGTTCCTTCGTATAAGGCGACGGCGTGACGAAGAGCAGCGTGTCGTAGTGGGAGACGATGTAGTTGATGTCCGACGAGAAGTCTATCTCCGCGACGTCGAAGGCGAGGTTGCGGAGATAGCCCGGGTTGTGGCGGAGCAGCTTGAAGCGGTCGATGGTAATCGGGCGCCGCACATACCACCCTATCTCGTGGGTATGCTCCACTATCACCTTGGCCAAGGCCGTAGCCCAACTGCCGCTACCTATGACAGCTATACGTCCGTTTACCATCGCGCTTCCTGTAGTTGACTATTACTTTTTTATATGGAGTAATCCTTCGACCTATGCCTCCGTCTCAGCCGGGGTCACAGCGTCTATCCAGCGCTGGATCTCATCGACCGACGGCTTCTCATAGCCGAGTTTATACTTCTTGTTGATCTCGCCGAGCTTCTGCTGCAGGCCCTGAGCCTTCTCGCCACAGATGTCGGAGAGGAGGTTGAAGCCCGCCTTGCGGAGCACATAGACCCACTCCTCGGCCACACCTATCTTGGCCCAGGCCTCGATGCTATCCTGCGGCATTTTCTTCTCCGGCTTCATCTGGGGGAAGAGAATCACCTCCTGGATGGTCTCCTGGCCCGTCATGAGCATCGTCAGACGGTCGATACCGATACCGATACCGCTGGTCGGCGGCATGCCGTACTGCAGGGCGCGCAGGAAGTCATGGTCGATGATCATGGCCTCGTCGTCTCCCTTCTCGCTCAGGCGCATCTGCTCCTTGAAGCGCATCTCCTGGTCGATGGGGTCGTTGAGCTCGGAGTAGGCGTTGGCCACCTCCTTGCCGTTGACCATCAACTCGAAGCGCTCGGTCAGTCCGGGCTTGCTGCGATGCATCTTCGTCAGCGGCGACATCTCGACGGGGTAGTCCGTGATGAAGGTCGGCTGGATGAACGTGCCCTCGCAGAACTCTCCGAAGAGTTCGTCGATGAGTTTGCCCTTGCCCATGGTCTCATCGACCTCCATGCCCTTGGAGAGGCAGAAGGCGCGGATCTCCTCCTCGGTCTTGTCCGTGCAGTCGAAGCCCGTTTTCTCCTGGATGGCCTCGAGGATGGGAAGGCGGCGGAAGGGAGCCTTGAAGGAGATGACGTGGTCGCCATGCTTCACCTCCGTGGCGCCATTGTTGACGGCCTTGCAGATGGTCTCGAGCAGCTGCTCGGTGAAGGCCATCATCCAGTTGTAGTCCTTATACTGCACATAGAGCTCCATGCAGGTAAACTCGGGGTTGTGGAACTTGTCCATACCCTCGTTGCGGAAGTTCTTGCCGATCTCATAGACGCCCTCAAATCCACCTACGATCAGTCGCTTCAGATAGAGCTCGGTGGCGATACGCATGTACATATCGACGTTGAGGGCGTTGAAATGGGTGATGAAGGGGCGGGCCGAGGCGCCTCCAGCGATGGACTGGAGGGTCGGGGTCTCGACCTCGGTATAGCCGTGGCGGTCGAAGAAGGCGCGCATGGTGCGAAGCACGGTGGCACGCTTGAGGAAGGTGTCCTTGACGCCGTCGTTGACGACGAGATCGACATAGCGGCGACGGGCACGCAACTCGGGGTCGTCAAACTTGTCGTAGGCCACGCCGTCCTTGTACTTGACGATGGGCAGCGGCTTGAGGCTTTTCGACAGGAGGACGAGCTCCTGGGCATGGACGCTGATCTCGCCCATCTGGGTCTTGAAGACGAAGCCACGCACGCCGATGAAGTCGCCGATGTCGAGCAACTTCTTGAAAACTACGTTGTATAAGTTTTTGTCCTCGCCCGGGCAAATGTCGTCGCGGGTGATGTAAACTTGGATTCTGCCTTTGCTATCCTGAAGTTCGACAAAGCTGGCCTTGCCCATGATACGGCGGCTCATCATACGTCCTGCAATGACCACCTCGCGCTTCTCGTCCTCCTTAAATTCGTCTCTGATCTCGGTAGAGAAAGCGTTGGTAGGATATTCTGCTGCGGGATACGGGTCGATACCCATCTCGCGCAGCTGCTGCAAACTTTGTCGGCGGCCAATCTCCTGGTCGCTCATTTCTAAAATGTTCATATTACCTAAGATATGATTCTATAATTATTTCTACGTTTGCAAAGATACAAAGAATATTCCGAAGGGCGTATCTTTTTACTGTTTTTTAGCGTATTGCGGGGAAAACAACCGCGGAAACAGCGTGTCGCGGGGAAAAGAATTGCGAAAATAGTAGAAAACAACCGGTATAACAATAACGGGTCCATCGCCGGGACACATAGCAAAAGAACTTGTACAACAAGCAACAACGCTTGCTTGTCCAACCAAGTTAGCTTTCTTCACTCAATGTCCATGACGACGTTAGGACAAGTGAAGAAAACAACCAATACAATATTTACCTGTACGCTTGAAATTATCCA
>ULQD01068427.1_pt1 | contig 12924 bp, 10 predicted proteins | sample 1954121 | NCBI WGS metagenome assembly ULQD01 (sample SAMEA4835646, study PRJEB28245) | human gut metagenome | biome: gut microbiome; material: fecal sample | place: Denmark | collected 2008 | reverse complement strand
AGTAGCCATTCTTTCTCCTGCACTTTGCTACGTATTGCAAAGAAATTCGGAAGCCTGGTTCGATGGATATCAAATTAGCTACGAGTTACTGATATTGAATGCTGCGTTTACTTTTCTGGGGCTTTGCCTGCTCATCAAAAGGAAATCGTCAGCAGCCCCTATCAACAACTCTTTAATAAAAAAACATTAAAATGAAAAAGAAAATCAATTGCTTCATACCTTTTGGCAATCCGAAAGATACGATACAAACTGTAAAAGAATTGCAAGCTTCAGAATTAGTGAACAAAATCTACCTGCTAAGCGCTGATACCAACAAAGAGTGCTTACCGGGGTGTGAATGTCTCCTCATTAACGGTCTCTACTCTACAAGTACGATTAAAACAATTGCTGACAACGCAGATGATGCCAGCTATCTTTTGCTTTACACGAAACAGACCCCGCTAAAACTAGGATTGTACGCACTGGAACGCATGACACAGATTATACAGAGTTCCTCAGAAAATGCAATGGTATACGCAGATCATTACCAACTGGTTGACGGAGTTCTCAAACAAACTCCCGTTATTGATTATCAACAAGGAAGCCTCCGGGATGATTTTGATTTCGGTTCGGTGCTTTTATTCAATTCCGAAATTTTCACCCTTGCTTCAAGTATTCTGGAGGAAACAGTTTTCCAATATGCTGCATTTTATGAAATGCGTCTGATGCTAGGTAATCTATTTCAAATCATCCATATCAATGAGTTCCTTTACACAGAAATAGAAACAGATACCCGGAAAAGCGGAGAAAAACAATTCGACTACGTAAATCCTAAAAATCGGGAAGTACAGATCGAAATGGAGAAAGTTTGTATCAAGCATCTGAAAGAAATCAATGCCTATGTAAGACCTTCTTCCCGAACAGTAAACCTGGACAGAGAAGCTTTTGAGTTTGAAGCATCTGTCATCATACCTGTCCGTAATCGTATCCGGACCATTCGTGACGCCGTAAATTCTGCTTTGAGCCAGCAAACGACTTTTCCCTTTAATGTGATTGTGATCGACAATCACTCAACGGACGGTACCACCGAAGCCCTCCAGAAATTTAGTGCGGACAATAGACTAATACATATCATTCCCCAGGAGAATGATCTCGGTATAGGAGGTTGCTGGAATGTAGGAGTACACCATGAGAAATGCGGTAAATTTGCCGTGCAACTGGATAGCGATGACCTGTATAAGGATGAGCATACCTTACAGAAAATCGTCGATACCTTCTATCAGCAGAACTGTGCAATGGTGATAGGGACTTACCTAATGACGGATTTTCAGATGAACGAGATAGCTCCCGGTGTCATTGACCATAAAGAGTGGACAGTAGAGGACGGTCCCAACAATGCTTTACGTATCAATGGGTTGGGTGCCCCACGGGCCTTCTACACTCCCATCCTTCGCAAGATCAAATTCCCCAATACCAGTTATGGAGAAGATTATGCCATAGGTCTGAGTATTTCTCGTGAATATACGATCGGTCGTATTTATGATGTAATCTATCTTTGCCGCCGTTGGGAAGGCAACTCTGACGCAGCATTAGATATCGAAAAAATTAACCGGAACAATTTCTACAAAGACAGTATCCGAACCTGGGAGTTACAGGCAAGAATCCGGATGCACAGCATCGATGAAAGTTTTCAGCGTCTCGTCAACGAGATGATAGAAAAACAGAAAAAAGACTGGAAGCTGGCAAAAAAGAATTATAAGGAATTAGAACAGAATCTTAAAAAAGAAAAGACGCTGGAACTCAAACTAGGAGGGGACACCAAGAGAGTCAGATTCTTCCCAAATCCACAACGGGCAATCTCTACAATGGCCCAGACCGACTCTCAGTCCATACAAGAAAGACCTTGTTTTCTGTGCAATGACAATCGCCCGGCAGAACAAACGTCTTTGTCACTCGGACATTATGAGGTATGCCTCAATCCTTATCCGATTTTCCGCCGGCATCTGACCATAATTGAAGAGGAACATACCCCGCAAACCATCAAAAACCGTTTTGAGGATATGCTTTTCCTTGCCGAAAACATGAACGAGTTCCTCATCTTATATAACGGACCGGAATGCGGAGCTTCCGCCCCTGACCATATGCACTTTCAGGCAGCAGGAAAAGAGGAAAAGATTGCCAATCCTTTTGGGATGACTTTCATATCGGACATGCTTAGTTCTGAAGATAGCGTACATAGTCATCTAGAAAACGGGTTCACCACGAGCATTGGCATTTCATCTCCAAACAGAAGAGGGATCATTGAAATGTTTGAGTATCTTTACGATAAGATAGTTTCTATTTATCATGACAAAGAACCTTTAATCAATGTGATTGCCTGGTATGGACTCGAAACAGTAAACCGCACTGGAGGCGATGAAATAAAACAGTGGAACTGTATTATTTTCCTACGTTCTAAACATCGGCCGGAATGTTATTATGCCCAAGGGAAAAAAGGCTTATTGATAAGCCCGGCTATTGCGGAGATGTGTGGCGTATTCCCCATTGTAAGAGAAGAAGATTTGGATAAGATAACAGCTAAAAAAATCACTCAGATTTACAAGGAGGTCAGTTTGTCACAGGAACAGTTAAAAGCACTCACCGATCAAACATCCTAGTAAAGAAGAAATGGAAGAACCTCAGATTACAGTCGGTATCCTTTCGGGAAAAGAAATTGAATTTTCTTTTCCCGAAAGCTTCACTACTCCTGACGGCACAAAGGTTTCAGGGGCACAAAAGGCTGTTTATCAAAAAGAAAAGATATACTGGTCAGGGAAAGAATACGATGAATTGATATTCTACCCTCAGCCAAATGCCGGGATCTTCTTTGAGCTAAAGGATGTCACCATCGGCATCAATTTTCATTGGGAACGCAAAGAAGTACAACGCTTCCAGGGAGCTTTGAAAATCATTGTCGAAGGAGAGACACTGACCGCCATCAATGTAATCTCTATAGAAGATTACCTGACAAGTGTCATCTCATCAGAAATGAGTGCCACCGCCTCTTTGGAACTACTGAAAGCGCATGCAGTCATTTCCAGAAGCTGGCTGATCAATAAATTGAGAGTGGAGAATGAAAAATGGAAAGCTACTATACAGCCGGACAGCGCAGCCAACTCTCCACATTCCACTCTCCACTCTCAACTTATCAAATGGTATGATCATGAAGCGCATACGCACTTTGATGTTTGTGCGGATGATCATTGCCAGCGCTATCAGGGAATTACCCGTGCTTCTACTCCACAAGCTATCGAAGCTGTTTCAGCTACCCGTGGAGAGGTGCTGATGTATGAAGGAAAGATTTGCGATGCGCGATTCTCCAAATGTTGTGGCGGTGCAATGGAAGAGTTTCAGAATTGTTGGGAGAATGTGAGGCATCCTTATCTGACCGGTAAACGAGATTACATACCAGAATCCCATGCTTCTGATTCGGAGAAACAAATAACAGGTCCGGCAATACAGCTTCCCGATCTGACGCAGGAAGAAGAAGCGGACCGATGGATACGAACTTCTCCGGATGCTTTCTGTAATACGCAGGATAAAAAGATTCTGAGTCAGGTTCTTAATAACTACGATCAGGAAACGACTGATTTCTACCGTTGGAAAATCAGTTATAGCCAACAGGAACTAGCTGAGTTAATCCATCAACGTTCGGGAATTGATTTCGGGGAAATCATAGACTTAATCCCTGTAGAGCGAGGAACTTCCGGACGCCTGATACGATTAAAGATAGTAGGTACTTTACGGACACTGACCATCGGAAAAGAATTAGAGATCCGACGTACATTGTCGCCTTCCCATCTTTATAGTTCAGCATTCCTTGTGGATAAGGAAAAAGGAGAAGAGGGAAATGTTCCAACCCGCTTTACACTGACGGGAGCCGGTTGGGGACACGGAGTAGGACTTTGTCAGATCGGTGCGGCAGTAATGGGAGAGCGAGGTTATTATTACAAAGATATTTTAGCTCACTATTATCCCGGAAGCAGACTTGAAAAACAATATGAATAACATCTGAGACTAATGCCATGATATCAACAAGAAATGCCAAGAACATAATACCAAGAAACAATCGAAATCCGTGGAGCTGGATTCCGACTCTTTATTTTGCGGAAGGACTGCCTTATGTGGCTGTGATGACAATTGCCGTTATCATGTACAAGCGCCTGGGATTGTCGAATACAGAAATAGCGCTCTATACTTCCTGGTTATATCTGCCTTGGACGATCAAACCATTATGGAGTCCTTTCGTAGATCTGGTCAAGACAAAGCGTTCCTGGATTATTGCCATGCAGGGTTTGATTGCTGCCGGTTTCGCCGGTATTGCCTTTTTTATCCCGACTCCACACTATGTGCAACTCACTCTTGCATTCTTTTGGCTGATGGCATTCAGTTCTGCCACGCATGACATTGCGGCTGACGGCTTTTATATGCTTGGCCTCAACAACAAAGAACAATCCTTCTTCGTAGGCATCAGAAACACTTGCTATCGTTTCGCCAATATCTTCGGGCAGGGAATCCTGGTTATGTTGGCAGGCTGGTTGGAAACATCGCATGGCAATGTTCCAATGGCCTGGAGCATCACTTTCTATCTGATGGCAGGATTATTCCTCGGACTGACACTATACCATCGCTTTATTCTCCCTCACCCTGCTTCAGATGTCAAAAGACCGGGGTTAACACCGGGTAAGTTACTGGAAGATTTCTTTAAGACATTCGTCACTTTCTTTGAGAAGAAAAACCTGGGACTTATGTTTTTCTTCCTGCTCACCTATCGGTTGGGAGAATCCCAACTTGCTAAAATAGCCTCTCCATTCTTATTGGATGGTGCCGAACAAGGCGGATTGGGATTATCAACCGCATCCGTCGGAGTCATTTATGGCACCATCGGCGTAGCCGCCCTACTGATAGGCGGCATCATCAGCGGTTTCCTCGTTTCCCGTGACGGTTTTAAGAAATGGATCATTCCCATGGCGCTGGCTATCAACCTCCCCGACCTTTTATATGTCTGGATGGCAGCAGCTACTCCGGACAACCTCCTGCTAATCTCCATTTGTGTAGCCATCGAACAGCTGGGATATGGCTTCGGCTTTACTGCCTATATGCTTTATCTGATTTATATTGCAGATGGTGAACACAAAACAGCTCATTATGCCATTGGAACAGGTTTTATGGCACTTGGCATGATGCTTCCGGGAATGCCGGCAGGATGGATACAGGAACATCTTGGATACACCAACTTCTTTATCTGGGTATGCGTATGCACCATTCCCGGCATCCTTGCTTCATGGATGATCCGCAATCGACTGGACAGTTCCTTCGGAAAAAAGAGATAAAATTGAATTACTTATAACTTAACACATTAAAAAGTAACAGTCATGAATGTAACAACAAGTAACAAACGCCTATTGGCACTCGATGTGATGCGGGGCATCACCATCGCGGGTATGATCTTAGTAAATACGCCCGGTTCCTGGCAACATGCGTATGCTCCCCTCAAACATGCCGAGTGGATTGGATTAACTCCTACCGATCTGGTATTCCCATTCTTTATGTTCATTATGGGAATCTCCACGTACATCTCTTTGAGAAAGTACAATTTCACCTTCAGTGTTCCCGCGGGTTTAAAAATTCTCAAACGGACCGTGATCATTTTCCTGATTGGAATTGGCATCAGCTGGCTTTCCATTCTCTGCTTCCAGCACGATCCCTTCCCTATCGACCAGATTCGCATTCTCGGAGTCATGCAACGGCTTGCTTTGGGATATGGAGTTACTGCCATAGTCGCTTTACTCATGAAGCATAAATATATACCTTATTTAATTGCTGTACTTCTCATTAGTTATTTTGCAATCCTTGCCCTCGGCAATGGATATGTCTACGACGAAACAAATATTCTTTCCATCGTCGACCGTGCAGTATTAGGACAAGCTCATATCTATGGCGGTCAGATACTTGATCCGGAAGGACTGCTTAGTACTATTTCAGCCATCGCCCACGTCTTAATCGGCTTCTGTGCCGGAAAGCTATTGATGGAAGTAAAAGATATTCATGAGAAGCTGGAACGTTTGTTCCTGATAGGTACTATCCTTACTTTCGCAGGTTTCTTACTGAGTTATGGTTCCCCTATCTGCAAGAAAGTATGGTCTCCTTCCTTCGTACTCGTAACCTGCGGTCTGGGTTCCAGTTTTCTGGCATTACTCGTATGGATCATTGACATTAAAGGTTATAAAAACTGGAGCCGTTTCTTCGAATCGTTTGGAGTAAATCCGCTATTTATTTATGTATTGGCAGATATTCTGGCGATTACGCTGGCAGTCATTCCTATGACCTACCAAGGTGAAGCGACTTCTTTACATGGCTATATTTACAGCGCACTCCTACAACCTGTCTTCGGAGATAAAGGAGGCTCACTGGTATTTGCCCTGCTTTTTGTCCTTCTCAACTGGGCAATAGGCTACATTCTATATAAAAAGAAAATATACATTAAGATATGATACTCATTGCAGACAGTGGTTCTACCAAAACAGACTGGTGTGTCGTACTGAACGGCACAGTTATCAAGCGACTTGGAACGAAAGGGATCAACCCTTTCTTCCAGTCGGAAGAAGAAATCCAACAGAAGCTGACAGCTTCCCTTCTGCCTCAACTGCCGGAAGGGAAATTCAATGCAGTTTACTTCTACGGAGCAGGTTGTACACCCGAGAAAGCTCCCGTCCTCCGACGGGCTATTGCAGACAGTCTGCCCGTTATCGGGAATATTAAAGCAAATTCGGATATGCTGGCTGCCGCCCACGGGCTATGTGGCCAGGAGGCTGGTATCGCCTGTATTTTGGGGACGGGGTCCAATTCTTGTTTTTACAATGGAAAAGAGATCGTCAGTAACATCTCTCCTCTCGGATTTATTTTGGGAGATGAAGGTAGCGGTGCCGTACTTGGAAAACTGCTGGTAGGAGATATTCTGAAAAATCAACTTCCTGCCACCTTGAAAGAAGAGTTTCTGAAGCAGTTCGATCTGACGCCTCCCGAAATCATCGACCGGGTTTATCGCCAGCCCTTTCCCAATCGTTTTTTGGCCAGTCTCTCTCCTTTTATCGCACAGCATTTGGAAGAACCGGCTATCCGCCAATTAGTTCTGAACAGCTTTATAGCTTTCTTTCGCAGGAATGTGATGCAGTATGATTACAAGCAATATCCGGTACACTTCATCGGATCGATAGCCTACTGTTACAAAGAGATTCTACAGGATGCTGCCCGACAAACAGGTATTCAGATAGGTAAGATTCTCCAAAGTCCGATGGAAGGATTGATTCAATATCATAGCCAATTATCATTCCATCCTTAATATAATAGAAGAAGAACATCCTAAAGACTAAAAGTATAATTAAAACTCTCCGGCATATCCGCAAGAGTTTTAATTATACTTTAAACTTTTAACGCTAACCGTTATGTAAAGAATGGATAGAATTAACGATTGCCTCTGTAAAACAAATGATCTACATCTCTACCAAGATACGGAATACCTTTCCCGGATCAGCTGCCCATTCTTTCATTGCCTCCAAAGCATCTTCCGGTTTTGCAATCTTTGAGATCAGTTCTTCTACCGGACACTTACCTTCTTTCATATAGTTGATTACCGCACGGAAATCAGCAGGCAATGCATTTCTGGAACCACGAATATCCAGTTCTTTCTGGACGAAATACTTGGTCTGAAAAGCGACTTCTTTTTTGGCGTAGCCAATACAAACCACACGACCGGTAAAGCCAACTTCATCCACAGCCATTACATAAGTCACAGGACTGCCGACAGCTTCAATCACGACATCAGCTCCAAACCCTGCGGTGATTTCCTGTATCCGCTCATGTACATTCTCTGTTTTAGAGTTTACTGCGTAAGACGCTCCCACTCTTTTGGCCAGTACCAGTTTTTCATCATCCAGATCGACCGCAATCACCGTCGCTCCTCTCAAGGCAGCACGTACAATAGCGCCAATCCCAATCATACCACAACCAATCACCATCACATACTCATTATCGATGACCTGAGCACGGGAAACAGCATGAAATCCTACACTCATCGGCTCAATCAGAGCACAGTCACGGGATGAGATATTACCTGCCGGGATAATCTTCGTCCAAGGAAGCACGGCGTATTCGCACATCACTCCATTCCGTTGTACGCCTAATGTCTCATTATGCTCGCAGGCATTGACACGCCCGTTACGGCACGAAGCACATTTACCACAATTGGTATATGGGTTCAATGTTACATTCATCCCTTTCTCAAAGCCAGCCGGAACATCCGGACCGATCTCTTCAATCACTGCTCCTACTTCATGCCCCGGTATTACAGGGAGTTTCACCATCGGGTTACGCCCCAGAAAAGTGTTTAAATCGGAGCCACAGAAGCCGACATACTTGATTCTTACCAATACTTCACCGACACCGACGGCCGGCTTTTCCAGTTCAACCACCTTCATTTCGGAGGAGTTGACAATTTGAACTGCTTTCATTTTATTTGTTTGAGATAAATTTATTAATCAATTACTTTATAGCCCTTCCAACCGTAATAGGCACAAAACGCAAAACAAATCATCGGTATGCCATAAGCGACATAATAAATATGTTCATTAACGTGCATGAAGTACGCTGTCAACTGAGGAAGACAGGCATTACCGACAATTGCCATTACCAAAAAGGCCGAACCGCTCTTTGTCTGATTTCCGAGTCCTTTCAGTGCCAAAGAGAACTGTGTAGGATACATGATAGACATAAAGAAAGAGATGGCGAGCATCGCATACAGTCCGATCATTCCTCCCCATAGCATCACGACACCACACAAAAGGATATTCATCAAAGCATACACCAGCAACATATCCTGCGGACGGAACTTGACCATCAATCCCGTACCAATCCAGCGCCCTAGCAAGAAGGCCAGCATGTACAGTCCAAAGAAAGTGGTAGCCGTATCTTCCGGCAAACCGGCATAGGTGCAGCAGTAAACGAGAAACAGACTGTTGATAGCTGTTTGCCCACCATTATAAAAGAACTGCGCGATGACTCCCCAACGTAAATGCGAGCGTTTCAGCACATCGAAATCAATCAGTTTTTCTTTCTTTCCGGATGCAGGTTCCGCTCCTTCATCTCCAATCTTCGGCAATTTTGAGAAAACAAATACGACCGCTATCGCAAGAAGCAACAGAGCCAATATCAGATAAGGAAGTTTCATCGCATCCGTTTCCAGTTGTATATAAGCCTGCCAGCCTCCCGGATAATCAACAGGAAGCGTCTCGCGTGTATAATGGGTACCGCTTAGAATCAGCTTGCTCAGAAACATCGCTGCGATAAAAGCGCCTAGTCCATTGAAGGATTGCGCCAGATTCAATCGGCGCGGAGCCGTTTCGGGAGCTCCCAGCACGGTGACATAAAGATTGGCGGCTGTCTCCAGAAAACACATTCCGGTAGCGATAATGAAGAAGATGCAGAGATAAGCCCAATATTCTTTCAGCATGGCAGCAGGAAAGAACAGCAATCCGCCGACAGCTGCCAGCAACAGCCCGAAGATGATTCCCGCCTTATAGCTATAACGCTTCATGAACATAGCTATCGGGATAGGGAAAATAAAGTAAGCCAGCCAATAAGCGGTCTCCGTAAAAGAGGCCTCGAAGGTGTTCAGTTCACAGGTTTTCATCAACTGCCGGATCATTGTGGGAAGCAGATTGCTGCTGATCGCCCACAAGAAGAAAAGGCTGAAAACCAGTGCGAGAGGAATGGTATATGTATTCTTTTTCATGTGTACAGTGATTGTTTAGCGGTATAGTGGCTGTTTCCTTTCTATTCCGACATATTTTTAATGTATGGGAGTTCCGGAAGTTCTGCAAACCCGTAGAATTTCCGCGCATTCCCGCCCAGGAATAACGTTTTCTCCGCTTCCGACAATTCCGGGGATTTCACCACAAAGTCATAAGACATCTTATAAGTAATGGCTGTTATCGTGCGCGGATAATCCGAGCCCCACATCAGTTTCTCCATGCCAACCAGTTCTGCGGCTTCACGAATAGCCTTTATGGCACCTTTAAACGGATAAAACTCGTCATTGAACAGCCATGTGATACCACCGGACTCAATCATCACATTCGGATGACGTGCCAACTTAATCTGCTCCTTCCAATCCGGAAGAGTAACCATCCCGAAATGGCCGACAGCAATCTTCAATCGAGGACATTCCTGAATAATCTCTTCCATCTCCGGAACCTGTATCGCCCCCTCTGCCAAGTCGACAGACAAGATCACTCCCCGCTCTTCCATCCACCGGAACATCTGCATCATTTCAGGACAGTTCAACATTACCCGTCCCTCTTTCAGAAGTAAGCGCTGGGCAGGAATCTTAATCGCTTTAAATCCCTTCCCGATCAGTTCTTTCGCCTGTTCCAGATAGCCCGGCTTGCGAAACTCACACATTCCGCAAACAAAGAAACGGTCCGGATAGCGTGAAACAACCTCCATCAAATAATCGTTCTGAATGCCGTCTATAAATTCTTGTGTAATAACCGCAGCCGAGACTTGGGCATAATCCATATTAGACAGAAAAACTTCCGCACTATTCACCCCGTCAATCATAAAAGGAGGAACCATCTGCCGAATCTCCCCCATAAACAGGGAGCGTCCGTTCTCTAAAGTACGGATAGGAAAACCATCGACCACCGTATCTTGGCGAAGCCACAGATGGGCATGCGCATCAATAATCGTATAATCCATAGAATCGATCGTTTTTTAAGAGTTTGCCCAACTTACACGCTGCTGTTCTCCGATAATTTCCCGCACTTCACGCACGAGTTCCCAATCGACCGGTTCTTCAATAAAGCCGATATTTTTCTTCACATTCTCCGGATTAGTGGTGCTGAACAGGGTAGTCGCAATCTTTGGATTACTCACCGAGAATTGCATAGCGAGCTTTTCTATCGGATAATTCTTTGCTTTACAATGCTCCATCGCTTTGCGACAGGCATCTACCAATGGCCTGGGAGCCGGATGCCAGACCGGAACACCACGTTCGCTCAGCAAGCCCATCGAGAGAGGAGAAGCATTGATGACACCGATTTCTTTCGATTCGAAATAGTCAAGGAAGTCAGCCAATTTATCATCACACAGGCAATAGTGACAGAAGCTAAGAACAGATTCAATGGTACCGCTTGGCGAACGGTCTATCACCCATTTCAGGTTTTCGAGTTGCAAGTCAGTGATTCCGACATGGCCTACCACTCCTTTCTCACGCAGTTCGACCAAAGCAGGCAATGTCTCATTAACCACCTGATTCAGGTCGGCAAACTCAATATCATGCACATTGATCAAATCGATGAAGTCAATATTCAGACGTTCCATACTTTCATATACACTCTCCGTCGCACGCTTTGCCGAGTAGTCCCATGTATTGACTCCGTCTTTGCCATAGCGTCCGACTTTCGTAGAAAGATAATAACGGTCGCGAGGAATATCCTTCAGCGCTTTGCCTAGAACAGTCTCTGCCTTATAATGTCCGTAATAAGGGGAAACATCGATAAAGTTCATTCCGGCTTCGATGGCTGTAAACACAGCCTGAATGCCTTCTTTTTCTTTTAAATCATGGAAAACTCCTCCCAGAGAGGAAGCTCCGAAGCTGAGAGACGATACTTTCATCCCTGTCTTTCCGATTTCATGGTATTGCATACGTATAGGGTTTTAAATTATTTTGTATGCGACAAAAGTAAGGGGTGAACCCTTCTCAACGGACAAGAGAGGGGCGAAAAAGCTACGTAACGGTTTACGTAAAAAATCTTTCTTTAAATGCGGAGATTTATCAGGGAATATGCTTTCTTTGCAGATAAATCTAAGTTGGAGACCTTCAGATGGAAAACCGGAAACATACTTCACTCAAAGACCTCGCCCAAGCATTAGGCGTATCCATCCCTACTGTATCCCGAGCGCTGAAAGACAGCCCGGAAATCAGCCGTGAACTTTGCGCCAAAGCCAAGAAGCTGGCCAAAGAGATGAATTATCGTCCCAATCCTTTCGCTATGAGTCTGCGAAAGAATGCGCCGCGCATCATCGGAGTGATCGTTCCGGATATTGTCACTCATTTCTTTGCCTCCATTCTGAACGGGATAGAGAACATGGCGATCGATAACGGATATTTCGTCATTATCACAACATCGCACGAGTCTTTCGAGCATGAAAAAAGGAATATAGAGAATCTGGTCAATATGCGGGTAGAGGGGATTATCGCCTGCCTGTCTCAGGAAACAACTGACTTTTCTCATTTTGCCGCATTGAAAGAGATCAATATGCCGCTGATTCTGTTCGACCGTGTTTGCCTGACCGATCAATTCTCGTCGGTAATAGCAGACGGAGCACAATCCGCACAAATGGCTACCCAGCATCTGCTGGACAATGGAAGTAAACGGGTGGCTTTTATCGGCGGTGCCAATCATCTGGATATTGTAAAAAGAAGGAAGCATGGTTATCTGGAAGCCTTGCGCGATAACCGGATTCCGATTGAAAAGGAATTAGTTGTCTGCCGGAAAATTGATTATGAGGAAGGACAGATTGCTACGGAAACATTATTATCTCTCCCCCAGCCTCCCGATGCCATCCTTGCCATGAATGACACATTGGCTTTTGCCGCTATGGAAGTAATCAAAAGGCACGGACTTCGTATTCCCGACGATATCGCCATCATCGGATACACGGATGAGCAGCACGCCAATTATGTGGAACCCAAGCTATCTGCCGTATCGCATCAGACTTATAAGATGGGGGAAACAGCCTGTCAACTGCTGATTGATCAGATTAAGGGAGACAGGACGGTCAAGCAAGTGGTGATTCCGACACATTTGCAGATAAGGGAGAGCAGCATAAAAGAAAAATAAGTCC
>ULQD01009186.1_pt1 | contig 12947 bp, 9 predicted proteins | sample 1954121 | NCBI WGS metagenome assembly ULQD01 (sample SAMEA4835646, study PRJEB28245) | human gut metagenome | biome: gut microbiome; material: fecal sample | place: Denmark | collected 2008 | reverse complement strand
GCTGCCCGCCGGTACCGGTACCACCTTCTACGCCATAACGCTTGATACTCATACTCAACTCCTTAGTCCATCCGACGACGCAGGAAACGCCCTGCCCGTCCGGTAATTTTCTTATCACTGCCGTAGCTCATCACGCCGTTGACCATCACCGCCTCAATGCCGTCCGCCGGTCGTTTCGGGTCGGAGAAACTGGCGACATCGCGCACCGTCTGCGGGTCAAACAGCACCAGGTCGGCAAAGTAGCCAATTTTCACCAGCCCGCGATCCGCCAGCTGGAAGCGCGCCGCCGACAGCCCGGTCATCTTGTGTACCGCGATAGTCAGCGGGAATAGCTGCTCGTCGCGGCTATAGTGGCCGAGCACCCGCGGGAAGGCGCCCCACAGGCGCGGATGCGGCATCGGATCGTTCGGCAGCCCGTCAGAGCCAATCATGGTGACCGGATAGCGCATCACCCGCCGTACGTCCTGCTCATCCATGTTGTGATAAATAGCGCCCGCCGGCATCAGCCGCGCCGCGGCGTCGTGCAGGCTCACCTGCCACTCATCGGCGATCTGCTGCAGCGTTTTCCCCGCCTGCTCCGGCTGCGCTTCGGACCAGGTAATCACGATATCAAACTCGTCGGTCACCTGCTTCATATCCAGCGTCGACGAGCTGGCGGAGTAGGGATAACAGTCGCAGGCGATATCCTGCTGCTGGCGCATCTCATCGAAAAACGCCAGCGTCTCTTTGGTACGCCCCCAGTTTTTCGCCCCGGCGCACTTGTGGTGCGAAACCACCACCGGCACGTTGCCGTGGCGACCAATACGGAAGGCTTCGTCCAGCGCCTCGAGAATCGGCTCAAACTCTGAACGTAAATGGGTGGTATAGACGCCCTTCCCGGCCGCCAGCTCTTCCGCCAGCGCCATCACCTCCTCGGTGGTCGACTGGAAGGCGCTGGCGTAGGCCAGCCCGGTACTGAGCCCTAATGCTCCCTGGCGCAGCGCATCGCGTAGCTGTACGCGCATGCCGGCGATTTCCGTCTCGTTCGCCGGACGAAACAGATCGTCCATATGGTTATTACGCAGCGCGGTGTGACCGATTAACGTGCCGACATTCAGCGACGGTCGCGCCGCCTCCACCGCATGGGCATAAGCCTCCACGGTGGGATAGATAAAGTGTTGCTGCTCGCCGAGGAGATTCATCGGGTCCGGCACTTCCCCCCGCATGGTGGCGGTCGCCGCACTGATCCCGCAGTTGCCGACGATCACCGTCGTCACCCCCTGGCTGAGCTTCGGCAAGTACTCCGGCATGCGGATCACGTTGATATCATCATGGGTATGCACATCAATAAAGCCCGGCGCCAGTACCCGCCCCTGGCCATCAATCACCTGCTCCGCCGCAACGTCCAGCGCCGGGGCGATAGCCATAATTCGATCGCCCTTCACCGCCACATCAGCACGGTATTGCGGCCCGCCGCTCCCGTCGATCACCGTGACGTTTTTGAAAAGCCAGTCAACTTTCATAGCAATTACTCCCTTTCGACATGCCGATAAGTTAACCATTTACAAGCGCAAAAAACAGTGGAAAACTACGCAAAACCCAAATAGTTTTGTGATACTTTTATTCAAAAGGAATAACATTTTTATATTAAAAATATATTTATCAAATAGTTATAAATGATACCCAGCGACTAACCGATTATAAACCCTGAAAGGATAGTGTTATGAAATACCATTCAGCACCGCTCATCCCGCACAAATCCGCCCTCATGTCCGCGCCGGCTAATCTGCTGGCGGAAGAGGTCTGTCTACCCGCCGCGCTGCTAAAAAAGTCGGCGCTGGAAAATAATATTTCATGGATGCAGCGCTACGCCGACGCCCGCAGCGTATCGCTGGCGCCGCATGGTAAAACGACAATGACGCCATGGATATTTCAGGCGCAGCAGCGAGCGGGGGCGTGGGGGATCGGCGTGGGCAGCGCCTGGCAGGCTAGCGCGGCAATGGCCAGCGGCATCCAACGCGTCCTGATGGTTAATCAGCTGGTCGGCAAAGCCAATATGCAGGTGGTCGCGCAGCTAAAAGCCCACTATCGGGCGGTGGATTTTATCTGCTGCGTCGATAGCGAGGTCAACGTGCGCGCCCTCTCCACATTCTTCGCAGACCAGGGACAAACGCTGGATGTGCTGATTGAACTTGGCGTGCCTGGCGGGCGCTGCGGCTGTCGTAGCGTCAATGACGCGCTGGCGCTGGCGCAGCGGGTAAGCGACCTGCCGGGGTTACGGCTACGCGGACTGGAACTGTATGAAGGGGTGCTGCACGGCGACGATCCGCAGCCGCAGGTGGAAGCGCTGTTACAGCAGGCCGCGGCGCTTTCCTGCCGCATGGAGCCGCTGGTTGACGGCGAATTTATTCTCACCGGCGCGGGCACCGTCTGGTATGACGTGGTGTGCAACATCTGGCTGGCGGCGGCAAAACCGCGCCGCTGCCGTATCGTCATCCGCCCTGGCTGTTATATCACCCACGATCGCGGGATCTACGATCTCGCCCAACAAGCGCTGATCGCCCGCGATCCGATTGCCTGCGATCTCGCCGGCGATCTCACTTCAGCGCTGGAGCTGATGGCGATGGTGCAATCGGTGCCGGAGGCGGATCGCGCGGTAGTGAATTTCGGCAAGCGCGACTGCGCTTTCGACGCCGGGCTGCCGCAGCCGATCGCCCATTATCGTAATGGCCAGCAGTTAGCGCTGCGCGCGGAGTCGATCGTCAGCACCGGCATCATGGATCAGCATTGTATGCTGCGCCTGGCGCCGGGCAGCGATGTGCAGGTCGGCGATATTCTGCTGTTCGGCACCTCGCACCCCTGTCTGACCTTTGATAAGTGGAAGACGTTGCTGCTGGTCGATGACGACTACAACGTGCTGGACGAGCTCGACACGCTGTTTTGACAGGCATCCGGATAGCGGCGCTTCGCGCCTTACCCGGGCTACACAACCCGCGACGTTCGGTAGCCCGGCTAAGCGTAGCGCGAGCCGGGGGATGTATCGGGTAGCGGCGCTTCGCGCCTTACCCGCCCTGGCGCAAGGCGCAAATCTCATCATGCAATGAACGACTGATAATGACCCCCTGCCGTTCACTCTGCTGGCGGCAGGCAAAACGCCGCTCGCCCGGCAGCCGCGCGCCCTGATCTTGCATCGCATTGAACAGCGTTTCGGCGCGCTCCAGCTGCTCTGGTGCCTGCGCGCCGAGAAAGCGCTGCGGATCCAGCGCCAGAATCAGCTCGCCGCCGTAGGGGAGACCGCCCGCGCCGTTATCCCACGCCAGCGATTCGGCGCTGGTCATATCGCCGATAAGCGGCCCGGCCAACAGCTCAACCATTGCCGCCAGCGCCGAGCCCTTATGGCCGCCAAAGGTTAACATCGCGCCGTTCAGCACCTCTGCGGCATCGGTCGTTGGCTGTCCCTGACTGTCGATTCCCCAGCCTTCCGGTAGCGCTTTGCCGGCGCGCTGATGCAGCTGGATCTCGCCGCGCGCCGCGGCGCTGGTCGCCATATCAACAATAAACGGCGGCTTATCCTGCCGCGGCCAGCCGAAGGCGATGGGGTTGGTGCCGAACAGCGGACGTGTGCCGCCCGCCGGGGCGACCCAGGCGTGGCTTGGCGTACAGGCCAGCCCTACCAGCCCTGCCTCGGTCAACGGCTCAATATCGGCAAACAGCGCGGAAAAATGAACGCAGCGATTAATTGCCAGCGCCGCAATGCCATTGTGGCGCGCCTTCTCCAGCAGCAGCGGCAGCGCGCGCTCGTAGGCCAGCAGTGAAAAAGCGCCCCCGGCGTCCGCCCGCGCAATCCCCGGCGCCTGGTCATGGATCTGCGGCTCGGCATCGGGCGATACCTTACCTTTGCGCAGGGTATCGACAATGCCCAACAGCCGCCACAGGCCGTGGGAAGCGCAGCCGTCGCGCTCCCCGGCGGTCACATTGCGGGCAATCGCCGCCGCGTGGTCGGCGCTAAATCCATTGGCGCTGAGTACCTCCAGCGCCAGGTCATAAGCTTCAGGTAACGATAGAGTTACCGACTCCATACTGTTCTCCTTTACTCTTCTTCGTCTCCGCTAAAGTTAGCCTGCGGCAGGCAGCTGCGCGCGCCCCAGTAGTAAGTCCCCAACGACATCGCCGCCACCAGCACCGTATCCCAGGGGTGACCGATAACATTAAGCCCGCCGAAGCTGCCCAGCCAGGAAAAGAGGATAATCAACGCATAAAAAACGATCAGCCACAGCGAAGACTTAACCTGCTGCGCCAGGCTCACGGTATGTTCCGGCACCTTACCTTTGCACATCACGTAGACGACAAACATCACGATTTGCAGCCCCAACAGCCACGAGAGCGTATTCCAGCCGGACCAGTAGACTATCAGCGCCGAGATCATAAACGATATCGGGCCGATGATGCCGAAGGCGCGCACGCGGAACGGCCGCGGTAGATCCGGCGCGTTGCGGCGCAGCCCGGCGGCAGTCACCGGGGCGATGGCGTAGCTCAGCACCAGGGCTGCCGATACCACGCTAATGAGCTGTTCCCAGGAGGGGAACGGCAGCGTCCAGAAAATCGACAGCCCAAAGGTCAGCCATAGCGCCGGGCGCGGAATCCCGGACGCTTTATCAATATGGGTAAAGGCCTTAAAGAAAGTACCCGCCTTCGCCCAGCCGTAGATCACCCGCGGCGTCGCGTTCATATAGATATTGCCGGTGCCGCTCGGGGAGATAATCGCATCGCTTATCACCATAAAGGCCAGCCAACCCATGCCGAGGGTAATGGCGATATCGCGATACGGCAGCGAGAACTGTTTGCTCACCTCGGCCCAGCCGCCGTTCAGCATCTCGGTGGGGATACTGCCAAGGAACGCCAGCTGCAGCAGCACGTAGATAATCGTCGACAGCACCACTGATAAAATCAACGCAATAGGGATAGTCCGCTGCGGCTTTTGTACTTCGCTGGCCACCGAGATAATCGGCGTCAGCCCCAGATAAGCGAAGATAATTCCGCCCGCGCTAATTGCCGCTTCCACCCCGGACATGCCGAACGGCGCAATCCCCTGAGCGTGCAGGTTCTCCGGTTTAAAGAAGGCGAACAGCGTCACCACCACCAGCAGCGGCACCAGAAACTTGAGCACGCTGATGAAGTTGTTCGATCGGGCGAAGGTCTTAACGCTGTAGTAGTTAAGCGCAAAGAAGAAACAGAGTAGCAAGAACTGCACCACCCACCCCAGCAGCGTCGGCGAACTGGAGCCCGGTTGGGTCAGCGCCGGAAACCAGGCGGCGGCATATTGCCGGGCGGCGACAATTTCAATCGAGATCAGGCTGGAGAAAGCAATCAGGGTGATGAACCCCAGTAGATAGCCCATCAGCTCGCCGTGGGAAAAGACCGGGTAGCGAATAATGCCGCCGGCGCGCGGCAGCGCCGCCCCCAGCTCGCAGTAGACAATCCCCAGCAGCAGCACCGCAAAGCCGCCGATCACCCACGATGCGATCCCGGCCGGACCAGCGATGGATGCGACGTGGCTGGCAGCGAATAACCATCCGGAGCCGAAAATTGCCCCCAGGCCGATAAAGGTGAGATCGGTTAGGGTCAGCTGTTTTTTAAACTTACCCGACTCTGCAACGCGGGTTTGACTGTTATGCGTAGAGTGAATGGTCATGGTGATGCCCTTGCGTCAATGAGAGGAGGAAATCGCTTCCCGGGTCCACTGGCCGTTGACCAGGCGCAGCAGGTTCAAAGGGTTCGCATCCTGCAGCGCCGGCGGTAACAGGGCGGCGGGCGCGTTCTGCAGACAGACCGGGCGCAGAAAGCGTTCAATCGCCCGACTGCCGACCGAGGTCCCGCGTGCGTCGGTGGTCGCCGGCCACGGGCCGCCGTGGACCATCGCATCGCACACTTCCACGCCGGTGGGATAACCGTTAAACAGCACCCGTCCAGCCTTCTCACAAAGCAGCGGTAGAAGGCTCGCCGCCAGCGGGCCATCATCCGCCTCGGCATGCAGCGTCGCGGTGAGCTGACCCTGCTGCGCTTTCACCACCGCCTTCAGTTGGGCCTCATCATCCACTTCCACCAGTAGCGATAACGGGCCGAAAACTTCGGTCTGCAGCAGCGTATCCTGCGCCAACAGATCCTCGACCTGAGCCTGCCACAGCAGGGTCTGCGCCTGCCCGGCGCCGGCGGCGATGCCGCTCGCCAACTTCTCGATACGCGGGTGCGCCGCAAGCGCCGCCACGCCCTGACGGTAGTGCTGAAGGGTCGGCGCATTGAGCAACACCTGCGGCATGGAGCCCGCTACCGCCGCGCACAGCGCCGACTTAAAGCGTTCCAGCCCGGCGCCGCGCAGCGCCAGAATCAGCCCCGGACGGGTACAGAACTGGCCGCCGCCGAGGGTGAATGACGCCACCAGCTCGTTTGCCAGCGCCTCGGCCCGCGTCTGCAGCGCCTGCGGCAGAATAATCAATGGGTTAATCGCCGACATTTCAGCAAACAGCGGAATTGGCTGCGGGCGCTGCTGCGCCAGCTGATACAGCGCCTTACCGCCGGCTAACGAACCGGTAAAGCCAACGGCCTGAATCGCCGGATGACGGACCAATTCGGCGCCGATATCGGTCCCGAAAATCATATTGAATACGCCGCCGGGTAAACCGCACCGTACCACCGCCCTGACGATCGCCTCGGCGGTCAGCTCGGCGGTGGCCATATGGCCCGGATGGGCCTTCACCACCACCGGACAGCCAGCCGCCAGCGCCGAGGCGGTATCGCCGCCGGCGGTGGAAAAGGCCAACGGAAAGTTGCTGGCGCCAAACACCGCCACCGGCCCTAACGCCTGCTGATACTGGCGCAGGTCCGGGCGCGGCAGCGGCTGACGGTCGGCTAAGGCGGTATCAATACGGGCGGCGAAGGTATCGCCGCGCAGGATCACGCCAGCAAACATCCGCAACTGGCCGCTGGTGCGCGCCCGTTCTCCCTGTAGCCGCGCCAGCGGCAGCGCGGTCTCCTGTCCGGCGATAGCAAAAAACGGCTCGCCCAGCGCATCCAGTTCATCAGCAATGGCGTTGAGAAAGCGCGCCCGCTGCTGCGGCGTGGTTTGTGAATAGACGGCAAAGGCCTGCTGCGCGGCTTCTGCGGCCTGAGCGGCTTCCTCACAGGAAGCCGGATAAAAGCGGTGGCCGGTGGCTTCGCCGTCCACCGCCCGCAGGCTCAATAGCGTCGCCTCACCGCTGGCAATACGGCGTCCGGCGATAAACTGCCGTCCCGCCATGGTCTGAGATGCATTCATATTGACTCCTGTGCTCAGAGGCCGACATCCGGCAGCGTCGGACGAGTGGCCAGCGCCTGTTCAACGATCGCCACCACCTGCTGGCGCGTTTCGCCTTCCAGCGCCAGACGCGGCGGACGGGTAATGGCGCTACCGCGGCCCAGCAACTCTTCACACAGCTTGATGCACTGCACCAGATCCGGACGCGCATCGAGATGCAGCAGCGGCATGAACCAGCGGTACAACGCCATCGCCTCTTCGTAACGCTGCTGGAGGGCGAGACGGAATAACGTTTCCCCTTCGCGCGGGAAGGCGTTGGACATTCCGGAGATCCAGCCTTCCGCGCCGACGGCAATACTTTCCACCACCACGTCATCCAGCCCGGCAAACAGCACGAAGCGGTCGCCAACGGTGTTACGCAGGTCGATAAAGCGGCGGGTATCGCCGGAGGAGTCTTTAAAGCAGACGATGTTCTCGCAGTCGGTCAGGGTGGCGAGAATGTCCGGCGTCACGTCGTTTTTGTAAATCGGCGGGTTGTTATACACCATAATCGGCAGGTCGGTAGCGCTCGCCACGCTGCGGAAGTGGGCCGCGGTTTCATGCGGTTTTGAGGAGTAGACCAGCGCCGGCATCACCATGATCCCGTCGACGCCGACGCGCTCCGCCTCTTTCGCCATTTTCTGGGCAAAGGCGGTGGTGAACTCGGCCACCCCGGCGATGACCGGAATTTTGCCGCCGGCGGCATCCTTCGCCACCTCGATAATCTGTAGTTTTTCATCGGTGCTCAGCGAGGTGTTTTCACCTACGCTGCCGCACACCACCAACCCGGAAACGCCATCTTTCACCAGGTTTTTCATCACCGCGTGAGTGGCGTCTAAATCGAGGGAGTAATCGCTACGAAACTGCGTGCTGACCGCCGGGAATACGCCGCTCCAGTGAATCGCTTTTTTGCTCATGCTCGGTTCCTTGTCGTCATTTTGTTAAGTCGAAGTGAATGAATGGTGAATATTCACTGACAGATTGACGTGTCGCGGAACCGGCGGCTTGTCGGTTTTCCCTCAATACGATGACGAAATTAGCACAGTCGGCAAAAGTGTGAGCCAGCGTTTATCCGAGCAGCGTGAGGCGAAAATCGCGCGGCGTCGAGCCGGTCATCGCCTTGAACTGGCGGCTAAAAGCGCTGTGATCGGTATAGCCGCACTGCAGGGCGATATCGGTAATCGGCGTATCGCCAGCCAACAGTTCGGTGGCTTTTTCCAGGCGCACTTTGTGGATCATCTGCCGCGGGGTGAGATGAAAGATCCGCTTGCAGTAGCGTTCGATCTGCGCAATCGACATCCCGCTTAAGGCGGTTAACTCTTCCATGGCGATCGGCCGGTGATAGTGGCGGCGGATATGATCGTCGACGATCGCCAGCCGCTGCCATGCCGGATGGCGGGCGTGGGCCTCCTGCAGATCGTGCGAGATCCCGGCCATGCCGATCATCTGGCCGCTGATATCGCGCAGCGCCAATTTCTGCGTCAGGCACCAGCCGCGCTCGCGGCCATTGTAGAGATGCATTTCCAGCTGATCGCGCAGGGTCACGCCTTCCCGTAGTACCCGAAGATCCTGTTCGGTATAACCCTGACCCAGCGCGGAAGGAAAGACATCGGCGGAGGTTTTGCCCAGCAGCGAGGAGACGCTTTTGAAACCACAGCGGCGGGCCAGCGTCAGGTTCGCCAACAAATAACGCGCCTGGCGATCTTTGATAAAAAAGACCACATTAGGAATGGCATTGAGCAGGGGCGCAATCAGCGCCAGCGCATTCAGCAGCGCCGGCATATTTTCCGGCCGCTGGCGCGCCAGCCCTTCGCAGATCTGGCTCAGCTCATCGACGGCCAGCTCAGGTTGGTTAACCGCGCGCGGCGGCGCCGCATCAGAAACACCGATCATAAGGCCTCCTCATGGTTAGTGACCGAAGGATATTTATTCACTTTCCGTTAACACCACAAGCGGCAAGCGCTGGATTTGCGATCCTGGATCCGCTTTACGCCTTCCCCTGATTTAGCCACTGGCGCAATGGTCACTTTCGGTTTACCACAGCATTAAGCAAATGATTAATAAGAAATAACTATGTGAAATAGAAATATACCGCGCTTATTACTATGCAGATTTCGTCATTTTCTCTGACGAAAGCGCTCAAGCAGGCCGGGAAAGGTTGCGCCAGCATGATGAAACATGTTGTTAACTTCCGGAGAGTCTGATGACCGCGCCACGCCCCCCTGTTACGCTGAGAGCTATTGATTCACATACCGGCGGCGAACCGACCCGCCTGATCGTTGACGGCTTCCCCGACCTCGGCGACGGCAGCATGGCGGAGCGCCGCGACCGCTTCGCCCGCGACTTCGACCATTGGCGTCAGGCGGCCATTCTTGAACCGCGCGGCAATGACGTACTGGTCGGCGCGCTGCTGTGCAAACCGGTCTCGGCGGCGGCCACCGCTGGCGTGATTTTCTTCAACAACGCCGGTTTTCTGAATATGTGCGGCCACGGCACTATCGGGCTTATCGCCTCGCTGGCCTGGCTTGGGCGTATCCAGCCAGGCGTACATCTGATTGAAACGCCGGTCGGCGACGTAAGCGCCACGTTGCACGACGATGGCAGCGTATCGGTGCAAAACGTCCCGGCCCGCCGCTGGAAAAAACAGATCCGCGTTGAAACCGCGCTGGGTCCCGTCATCGGCGATATTGCCTGGGGCGGCAACTGGTTTTTCCTGATTAACGACCACCCGTTCGCCATAACGCCCGAACAGATTCCACAGCTCACCGACTACGCCTGGGCGGTACGCGAGGGGCTGGAAGCCGCGGGGATCCGCGGCGACGACGGCGGCGTTATCGACCATATCGAACTCTTCGCCGATGACGATACCGCCGACAGCCGCAGCTTCGTACTCTGTCCGGGAAAGGCCTGGGATCGCTCGCCGTGCGGTACCGGCACCAGCGCCAAGCTGGCCTGCCTGGCGCAGAATGGCAAGTTGCAGCCGGGGGAAATATGGCGCCAGGCCAGCATCATCGGCAGCCAGTTTACCGCCAGCTACCAGCGCACCGCGGAAGGCATCATCCCCACGATCCGCGGCGAAGCCTGGGTATGCGGCGATAACCAGTTGATCCTCAACCCTGACGATCCCTTCTGCTGGGGGATCGCGCCGTGAAGCAGTGCGACGTCATCGTGATCGGCGCCGGGATCATCGGCGCCGCCTGCGCGTGGCAGCTGGCGAAGCGGGGGCAGAGCGTGACGCTGATCGATAACGGTCAGCCCGGCGCCACGGCGGCCGGTATGGGCCATCTGGTGTGCATGGATGATGACCCCGCCGAGCTTGCCTTGTCGGCGTGGTCGCTGGAACGCTGGCGCGCTATCACGCCGCGGATGCCCGACAATTGCGCCTGGCGCGGCTGCGGCACGCTGTGGCTGGCGGAAAGCGAAGAAGAGATGACCGTCGCCGACGAAAAACAGCGGCGGATGGCCGGCCATCAGGTGCACAGCGAACGCCAGACTCCGCAGCAGATCGCCGGGCGCGAGCCGCTGCTGCGCGGCGGGCTGGCCGGCGGGCTATGGGTACCGGGCGATGGCATCGTCTACGCGCCGAACGTCGCCCGCTGGCTGATAGCCGATGCCGGAGACCATCTTACCTGCCTGCGCGATAGCGTACAGACGATTGACGAGCCGCAGGTGCTGCTCGCCAGCGGCCAACGGCTACAGGCGCGGGCGATCGTGGTGGCCTGCGGCCTTGAAGCCAACGCGCTGTTAGCAGAAAACTGGCTGCGACCGAAAAAAGGCCAACTGGCGATTACCGATCGCTACCGGCCGCGGGTGCAGCACCAGCTGGTTGAGCTGGGTTACGGCGCCAGCGCCCACGGCGGCGGCACCTCGGTGGCGTTTAACCTTCAGCCGCGGCCCACCGGCCAGCTGCTGATTGGCTCGTCGCGTCAGTTTGATAACCGCGAGCGCGAGTTGGATCTGCCCCTGCTGGCGCAGATGCTCGATCGCGCCCGCCATTTCGTGCCGGCGCTGGCGACGTTGAATATCATCCGCTGCTGGAGCGGTCTGCGCGCCGCCTCGCAGGATGGCAACCCGCTGATCGGCCCGCACCCCGCTCGCCGTGGCGTATGGTTAGCGCTGGGCCATGAAGGGCTGGGCGTCACCACCGCGCCGGCCACGGCCGAACTGCTGGCGGCGCAGATCCTCGATGAACGCAGCCCACTGGCGCCCGACGCCTGGCTCCCGGTACGTTTGTGTCAACAGGAGGCGATTGCATGAAGGCCACTCTCAACATCACCGTCGATGGCCAGCCTCTGACGGTGCCGGAAGGGATCAGCGTGGCGGCGGCGCTGGCGTTGACCGGCGACCCCACCACCCGCCAGGCGGTTAACGGCGAGCTCCGCGCGCCGTTTTGCGGCATGGGCGTCTGCCAGGAGTGCCGGATCGCCGTCGACGGCCATCGGGTGCTGGCCTGTCAGACCCTGTGCCGGGCCGGTATGCAAATAGAAAGGAGCCGCGATGAACACGCTGCGCTGTGACATTTTAATCCTCGGCGCCGGCCCCGCCGGCATGGCGGCCGCACTCTCCGCCGCCGCCTGCGATAAACAGGTCATCATCCTCGACGATAACCCCGCCCCTGGCGGACAAATCTGGCGTGCGGGTCCGCAGGCGACGCAACCCGCCCTGGCCCGGCGCTACCGCGACGCCATCGCCGCGTCTGCCGCCATCCGGTTAGTGAACGGCGCGCGGCTGATTGCCCGCCCCTCCGCGCACAGTGTGCTGTTTGAAACCGCCGACGGCGGTGGTGTGGTTTACTGGCAGAAACTGATCCTCTGCTGCGGCGCGCGCGAGCTGTCGCTGCCCTTTCCCGGCTGGACCTTACCCGGCGTGACCGGCGCGGGCGGCCTGCAGGCGCAAATCAAACAGGGCCTGGCGCTGAAAGGAGAAAAGGTGGTGATTGCCGGCAGCGGTCCGCTACTGCTGGCGGTGGCGGATACGGTGAACAAGGCCGGAGGCGAAGTGACGAATATCATTGAGCAAGCGCCGCTCCCGGCACTGCTGCGCTTCGCCGGTGGGCTGTGGCGCTGGCCGCAGAAGCTGCGCCAGTTAGCGACGCTGGCTCCGAAAGGCTATCTTAGCGGCACGCAGGTGATCCGCGCTCACGGCACAACGCGGCTGGAAGCCGTTACGTTGCGCCAGCGCGGCGTCGAGCGAACTATCGCCTGCGATCGGCTGGCTATCGGCTACGGGCTGATACCCAATATCGAGACGGCGCTGCTGTTTGGCTGCGCCACGGCGCAGGAGGCGATACAGGTTAACCGCTGGCAGCAGACCAGCATCGCGGATATCTACGCCGCCGGCGAGTGCACCGGTTTCGGCGGTAGCGAACTGGCGCTGGCGGAGGGCGAAATCGCCGGTTTTGCCGCCGCCGGGGCCAGCCATCAAGCGCAGGCGTTATTTGCCCGCCGCGCCCGCTGGCAGCGCTTCGCCGACGCCATAAACCGCGCCTTCCGGCTGGCGGAGTCGTTGAAAAACGCGGCGACGCCGGAGAGCCTGCTGTGCCGCTGCGAGGATGTGCGCTGCGGCGACGTGGCTGCCGCCGACGACTGGCTGCAGGCCAAACTGACCCAGCGCTGCGGAATGGGCGCCTGTCAGGGGC
>ULQD01033494.1_pt1 | contig 13002 bp, 10 predicted proteins | sample 1954121 | NCBI WGS metagenome assembly ULQD01 (sample SAMEA4835646, study PRJEB28245) | human gut metagenome | biome: gut microbiome; material: fecal sample | place: Denmark | collected 2008 | reverse complement strand
CAAAGGCTATCGGTCTTGTAATCCCAGAGCTGAACGGAAAGTTAATCGGATCTGCACAGCGTGTACCAACCCCTACAGGATCTACTACAATTCTTACAGCAGTTGTTAAGAAGGCTGGCGTTACTAAGGAAGACATCAACGCAGCTATGAAGGCAGCAGCTAATGAGTCCTTCGGATACAATGAGGACGAGATCGTATCTTCTGATATCGTTGGTATGAGATTCGGTTCTTTATTCGATGCTACTCAGACAATGGTTAACCCAATCGGTGATGATCTGTATGAGGTTCAGGTTGTTTCTTGGTATGATAACGAGAACAGCTACACATCTCAGATGGTTCGTACAATCAAGTACTTCTCTGAGTTAGCATAATCTATCTTAGTTTATGTGAAAGGGTCCGGCCTGTAGGGCCGGACCTTTTTTCATTATGACAAATAAGAAGAAAAGGAAAGGGTTCCGCTGTTTCATGCAGCTGCGGAGTATGAAACAACCGGCTGGAAAGTCATTTCCTTTTCTTAGGGTTTAAAATTGCCAAAAAGGCAGAACGGAGAATAAAAACATGGCATTAAATAAGAAAACAGTTGATGATATCAACGCAAAGGGCAAGAGAGTCCTTGTAAGATGTGACTTCAATGTACCACTGAAAGCTGGCGAGATCACAGATGATACCCGTATCAAAGCTGCTCTTCCTACAATTAAGAAGTTATTAAACGATGGTGGAAAGGTAATCCTTTGCTCCCATCTTGGAAAAGTAAAGAACGGACCAAACGAAGGAGAGTCCCTTGCACCGGTTGCCAAGAGACTTGAGGAGCTTCTCGGACAGAAAGTAAACTTCGTATCTGATTACAACGTAACAGGCGAGGCAGCTACAAAGGCTGTTGAGGAAATGAAAGAGGGAGAAGTTGTATTACTTCAGAATACCCGTTTTCGTGGCGCTGAGGAGACAAAGAACGGTGAGCAGTTCTCTAAGGAACTTGCTGATCTTGCAGACATCTATGTATGTGATGCATTCGGTTCCTCCCACAGAGCACACGCTTCTGTAGCCGGTGTTACAAAGTTCATCACTGCAAAGGGTGGACAGAATGTTGTTGGTTACCTGATGGAGAAGGAGATCGCCTTCTTAGGAAATGCTGTTGAGAATCCGGTACGTCCATTCGTAGCAATCCTCGGTGGTGCTAAGGTAGCAGACAAACTCAACGTTATTAACAACCTGCTTGAGAAGTGTGATACTCTTATCATCGGTGGTGGTATGGCTTACACATTCATCAAGGCTCAGGGATATGAGATCGGACTTTCTCTCTGCGATGATGAGAAGCTTGATTACTGTAAGGAAATGATGGCTAAGGCTGAGAAGATGGGCAAGAAGATCCTTCTTCCTGTAGATGCTGTTACCATCAAGGATTTCCCGGATCCAATCGACGGACCTGTAGAGACAGAAGTATGTGATATCACAGCTATGCCGGCAGACCGTGAGGGATGCGATATCGGACCTAAGTCCGCAGAGATGTTTGCAGATGCTGTTAAGACAGCTAAGACTGTAGTATGGAACGGACCGATGGGTGTATTCGAGAACCCGACACTTGCAGCTGGTACTCTTGCAGTAGCTAAGGCTCTTGCAGAGACCGATGCAACAACAATCATCGGTGGTGGAGATTCCGCTGCTGCTGTAAACCAGATGGGTTATGCTGATAAGATGAGCCATATTTCTACCGGTGGTGGAGCTTCCCTTGAATTCTTAGAGGGTAAGGAACTGCCAGGCGTAGTAGCAGCAGACGATAAATAAAAGACAGTTAAATTATTTACAGATTAGGAGAAATAAAAATCATGGCAAGAAAGAAAATCGTAGCCGGCAACTGGAAAATGAACATGACTCCAAGCCAGGCTGTAAAGTTAGTAGAAGAGTTAAAGCCATTAGTAGTATCTGACAGCGTAGATGTTGTTTACTGTGTACCTGCAATCGATATCGTACCAGTTGTAGAGGCTGTGAAAGGAACCAACGTACAGGTTGGTGCCGAGAACATGTACTTCGAAGAGAAGGGGGCATACACAGGTGAGATCTCCGCAGAGATGCTGGTAGACGCTGGTGTTAAGTACGTTGTAATCGGACATTCCGAGAGACGTGACTACTTCAAAGAGGATGATGTTCTCTTAAATAAGAAGGTTAAGAAGGCAATCGAGGCAGGACTTACTCCAATCCTTTGCTGTGGAGAGACTTTAGAGCAGAGAGAGATGGGTGTAACACTTGACTGGATCAGACTTCAGATCAAATCTGATCTTGCAGGCGTTGCAGCAGCAGACGTTGCAAACATGGTAATCGCTTATGAGCCAATCTGGGCAATCGGAACAGGCAAGACTGCTACATCCGATCAGGCACAGGAAGTCTGTGGCGCAATCCGTGCATGTGTAGCTGAAATCTATGATCAGGCTACTGCTGATTCTGTTCGTATCCAGTACGGCGGATCTGTAAATGCAGGAAATGCAGCAGAGCTGTTCGCAAAGCCGGACATCGATGGTGGTCTGGTTGGCGGAGCATCCCTGAAAGCTGATTTCGGTAAGATTGTAAACTACTAGAATCTGATATTGTATGGTTATAGGGCTATTCATCTGAATTTCAGGTGAATAGCCTTTGAAATTTTACACATGAAGAAAAAATGTCTGGAATGTGTCGTTCTCTTGTTGTTTATTTTTGCTTTGACACATGGCATCATCCAAAATACACAGCCGCTGAAAGAGACTAAGGAAGTACAAACTGAATATGAGGAAAAAACCTCCCAGGTCACGGAGAAATCACAGGAAACCGAGCCGGAAGTACAGGATCTGGAAAACCAGATTTTAAGGACTGCCTCCGGAAAGTTTTTTCAGAAATATCCGGTGGATGAAGCCTTTATGGGATGGATTGAAACGAAGTATGGGAGCGGTGTGCTGCAGAGTCTGTATACACAGCTGGAAAACGGAAATCAGGACCCGGATCTGTGGTATCGGTTTACCGGAAACAGTATGCATGTTCTGTGGCTTATGTATTGCAGGCAGCAACAGTATATGTCGTATTCGTATGAGGATGTGATCTGGAAAGAAGCATCCGATCCGGCATGCATCCGTCTGGATTTTGTCGGGGATATCTGTCTGGATGAGAATTGGTGTACGGGGAAGACGGCAAAGAATCACATGGCGGATTATTTTTCCGATGAAGTAAAAAAGGAACTGATTTCGGCAGATTTTACGATGGCAAACAATGAGTTTGCTTATACAACACGGGGACAGCGGCAGGTTGGCAAAGCATACTGTTTTCGGGCAGATCCCAAAGATGCCGGATTCCTGCGCACACTGGGAATAGATATGGTCTCTGTGGCAAATAATCATGTGTTTGATTATGGTGAGCAGGGATTTTTAGATACGCTGGATGCATTGCATGCAGCGGGAATTCCGTACAGTGGTGGTGGCAGAAATCTGACAGAGGCAAGCGCTGTGCGTTATGTGGTCACAGGTGGACGAAAGATTGCGATTGTATCTGCAACGGAAATCGAAAGGTTTTATCATTTTACACAGAAAGCCCAGAAGGAGAAACCGGGAGTATTAAAGACCCAGCAGGAAGAGGTATGGAAGAAAGAACTGAAGCGTGCGAAGAAGAACAGTGATTATGTGATCGCGTATGTTCACTGGGGAACAGAAGGAAAGATCCATTATGGGCAGGATCAGACAGAGATTGCAGAACTTTGTGTAAAAGCTGGTGCAGACGCCGTGATTGGTGGACATCCGCACCGTCTGCAGGGCGTTGAGTTTATAAAAAATGTGCCGGTGGCATACAGCGTGGGAAATTTCTGGTTTTCTACCGGAAAACTTTACACAACGATTGCACAGATTCAGATTGATGATTCCGGCAGTCTGAAATTGCGGATGATTCCGTGCATACAGGATTCGCTTACGCCTTCGATTCTGACAGAAAAAAAACAGATCAAAGCATTTTATCATTATCTGGCAGACATCTCCAATCATGTGGGAATTGATGAGGACGGATTCTTTTATCCATATAAAAATGTCGAAAAACCGGGAGTTTCTCCTTATGCCTATACGTCCGGAAGGCGTTATGGACAGTATTTTGATGATGTGGATCTGGATTTAAAATCGATAGATATCGTGGGAAATTTGCAGTGAACACTTGCAATCCCGTTCAAATTATGTAATATAATAAGTGTTTGTGTAACAATAATGAAATACAATAGTATAGGATTGTTACAATGGAAAGAGAGGATGAATTATGAGCAAAAAACCTGTTGTTTTAATGGTTCTTGACGGTTATGGTCTGAATGACCGTACAGAGGGAAATGCCATTGCGCTGGCAAATACCCCGGTGATGGATAAATTAATGAAGGAATGTCCTTTTGTAAAGGGACAGGCTTCCGGCCTGGCAGTAGGACTTCCGGACGGACAGATGGGTAACTCTGAGGTTGGACATATGAATATCGGTGCCGGCCGCATTATTTACCAGGATCTGACCAGAATTACCAAGGCAATCGAAGACGGTGACTTTTTCGAGAATAAGGCACTGCTTGCAGCCATGGATAATTGTAAGAAAAATGATTCGGACCTGCATCTGTGGGGACTTCTTTCCGATGGTGGTGTGCACAGTCATATTACACATCTTTACGGACTGCTTGAGATGGCAAAGAAGCAGGGACTGAGCAAGGTATATGTTCATGCATTCTTAGACGGACGTGATACACCTCCTGCATCCGGAAAAGAATTTATCGAAGAACTGGAAAAGAAGATGAAAGAGATCGGTGTTGGAAAGATTGCTTCTTTATCCGGACGTTACTATGCAATGGATCGTGATAATAACTGGGATCGTGTACAGAAAGCCTATGATTCCCTGACAAAGGGTGAGGGCGTACAGGCAGAAGATGCGGTTAAGGCAATGGAAGATTCTTATGCAAAGGATGTAACAGACGAGTTCGTACTTCCTACCGTAATTACAGAGAATGGAAAACCGGTCTCTGTTGTAAAAGAGAATGATTCCGTGATCTTCTTTAACTTCCGTCCGGACCGTGCCCGTGAAATGACACGTGCATTCTGTGATGACAAGTTTAACGGATTTGACCGTCCGTTCATTAAGACAACATTTGTCTGCTTTAAGGACTATGATGAGACGATCCCGAACAAGCTGATCGCATTTGAAAAAGAGCATATTGTAAATACATTCGGTGAGTACCTGGCAAAGTGCGGAAAGACACAGCTTCGTCTGGCCGAGACAGAGAAGTATGCACATGTTACATTCTTCTTTAATGGCGGAGTGGAAGAGCCAAACGTTGATGAGGCACGTCTGCTGGTAAATTCCCCGAAGGATGTTGCAACATATGATCTGAAGCCGGAAATGAGTGCTCCGGAGGTTGGTATGGATCTTGTTGAGGCTATTAAGTCAGACAAGTATGATGTGATCGTTATCAACTTTGCAAACCCGGATATGGTCGGACACACCGGTGTGATTCCGGCAGCCATCAAGGCAGTCGAGCGTGTGGACGGACTGGTAGGAGATGCAGTCCAGGCGGTGAAGGATATGGATGGTGTTCTGTTTATCTGTGCAGATCACGGAAATGCAGAGAAAATGATTGACTACGAAACAGGTGAGCCACATACTGCCCATACAACCAATCCGGTACCGTTTATTCTCGTAAATGCGGATCCGAAGTATACACTGCGTGAGGGCGGATGCCTGGCAGATATTGCCCCGACCCTGCTTCAGATTATGGGATTAGAGCAGCCGAAAGAGATGACCGGAAAGAGTTTGTTAATCGAAAAATAAAAGAATAAGGAGAGCGAAAATGAAGGAATTTGAACCATTCAAAGAAGGAAAAGTAAGAGAAGTCTATGATAACGGAGACAGCCTGATCATTGTAGCTACTGACCGTATTTCCGCATTTGACAACATTTTAAAGAACAGGATTACGGACAAGGGCGCAATTCTGACCCAGATGTCAAAGTTCTGGTTTGATTTTACAAAGGATGTTGTTCCGAATCATATGATTTCTGTAGATGTCAGGGATATGCCGGAATTTTTCCAACAGGAGCGTTTTGACGGAAACAGCATGATGTGCAAGAAGCTTGAGATGCTCCCAATCGAGTGTATCGTTCGTGGCTATATCACAGGAAGCGGCTGGGCAAGCTACAAAGAAAACGGCACGGTGTGTGGCATTAAGCTTCCAGAAGGACTGGTAGAGTCTGATAAGCTTCCGGAGCCGATTTATACACCGAGTACCAAGGCAGATCTGGGCGATCATGATGAGAATATTTCCTTCGAGCAGTCTGTAGATGTGTTGGAGAAAATTTATCCTGGAAAAGGACTTGATTACGCAACACAGATCAAGGATTGCACCATCGCTCTCTACAAGAAATGTGCAGAGTATGCACTTTCCAAAGGAATTATCATTGCAGATACCAAGTTTGAGTTCGGTCTGGACGAGAACGGTAAAGTCGTTCTCGGTGATGAGATGCTTACACCGGACAGCTCCAGATTCTGGCCACTGGAAGGGTACAAGCCGGGACAGGGACAGCCTTCTTTCGACAAGCAGTATGTCAGAGACTGGCTCAAGGCAAATCCGGACAATGATTTCCTTCTTCCGGAAGAAGTTGTTACAAAGACCGTTGATAAGTACAAAGAAGCATATGAGCTTCTGACAGGTAAGCCTTTTACAAGATAGATATAGGAGATCACAATGATTCAGAATAACAGTTATGATGCGGATACACTTCATGAGGAGTGTGGCGTCTTCGGAATGTATGATTTTGACGGTGCAGATGTAGCATCGACAATATATTATGGACTGTTTGCCCTGCAGCACCGTGGCCAGGAGAGCTGCGGTATTGCAGTCAGCGATACCAGCGGTCCTAAGGGCAAGGTCCTTTCCTACAAGGGAATGGGACTTGTAAATGAAGTGTTCGCACCGGAAAATCTTGAGCAGATGAAGGGGGACATCGGAGTCGGACATGTACGTTACTCAACGGCCGGTTCTTCTACCCGTGAAAATGCCCAGCCACTCGTGTTAAATTATGTCAAAGGTACATTGGCACTTGCCCACAATGGCAATCTGATCAATGCACCGCAGCTTCGTAAGGAGCTGGAATATACGGGAGCAATTTTCCAGACCACCATTGATTCTGAGGTGATTGCCTACTATATTGCGAGGGAACGGTTGAATTCCCAGTCAGCAGAAGAAGCTGTGCGCCGTGCGTGTCAGCGTCTTAAGGGAGCTTACGCACTGGTTGTGACAAGTCCGCGTAAATTGATCGGGGCGCGTGACCCATACGGCTTTAAGCCGCTTTGTATCGGAAAGCGTGACAATTCTTATATTATCACATCGGAAACCTGTGCACTTGACACCATTGGTGCAACATTTGTGCGTGATGTGCTGCCGGGAGAAGTTGTGACCATTTCTCCGGAAAAAGGTATTGAGTCCGATATGACCATGGCACTTCCGAAAGAAAAGGAAGCACGCTGTATTTTTGAGTACATCTATTTTGCAAGACCGGACAGTCATATTGACGGGGTGAGTGTATATGCAAGCCGGATCAAGGCCGGAAAGTTTCTGGCACAGGATTCCCCGGTAGAGGCAGATCTGGTGACAGGTGTGCCGGAGTCCGGAAATGCTGCAGCACTTGGCTATTCTCTGGCATCCGGGATTCCGTATGGTACAGCCTTTGTCAAGAACAGCTATGTGGGACGTACGTTTATCAAGCCAAAGCAGAGCAGCAGGGAATCCAGCGTACAGGTGAAGCTGAATGTGCTGCGTGAGGCAGTGGCAGGGAAACGTGTCATTATGATCGATGATTCGATTGTAAGAGGTACGACATCGGATCGTATTGTGCGCATGTTAAGGGATGCAGGAGCAACCGAGGTGCATGTACGCATCAGTTCTCCGCCATTTTTATGGCCTTGTTATTTCGGAACCGATATTCCGGCGCGTGAGCAGTTGATTGCCTACAACCGTACGATTGAAGAGATCTGCCAGATTATCGGAGCAGATTCCCTTGGTTATCTCGGAATCGACCGTCTGAAAGAAATGGCGGAAGGACTTCCGATCTGTACCGGCTGTTTTACGGGCAAATACCCGATGGAACCGCCGAAACAGGACATTCGCGGAGAGTATTATGACAAAGAGATTGATCTTGAGCGCAAGATGAGCCGATAAGTTGTTACCAATGTATTCAAATAAAAGGAGAAGAACATGAGCACAGACAGATATACAAGCCCTCTTTCCGAGCGTTATGCCAGCAAGGAAATGCAGTACATTTTTTCCCAGGATATGAAGTTTTCCACATGGAGAAAACTCTGGATCGCACTGGCTGAGACAGAGATGGAACTCGGACTTTCCGAGAATGGAAAGCCGGTCATCACACAGGATATGATTGATGAGATGAAAGAACATGTCAATGATATTAATTATGATGTAGCAGTTGCACGTGAAAAACTGGTGCGTCATGATGTCATGAGTCATGTGTATGCTTATGGACAGCAGTGCCCGAAGGCAGCCGGTATCATTCATCTGGGGGCTACTTCCTGCTATGTCGGAGATAATACAGACATCATCATTATGAATGAGGCATTAAAGCTCGTACATAAAAAACTGGTCAGCGTGATTGCGGAGCTGTCCAATTTTGCAGAAAAATATAAGGATCAGCCGACCCTTGCATTTACGCATTTCCAGCCGGCACAGCCGACAACAGTCGGAAAGCGTGCAACACTCTGGACACAGGAGTTTCTGATGGATCTGGAGGATCTGGAGTATGTACAGAGTACGTTAAAACTGCTCGGATCGAAAGGAACGACCGGTACACAGGCAAGTTTCCTGGAACTTTTTGACGGGGATCAGGAGACGATCGATAAGATTGATCCGATGATCGCAGAGAAAATGGGATTTAAGTCCTGCTATCCGGTTTCCGGACAGACCTATTCCCGTAAAGTGGATACCCGTGTTTTAAATGTTTTAGCAGGGATTGCTGCCAGTGCGCATAAGATGTCTAACGATATCCGTCTTCTGCAGCATTTAAAAGAAGTAGAGGAGCCATTTGAAAAGAACCAGATCGGATCTTCTGCGATGGCATACAAGCGCAACCCGATGCGGAGTGAGCGTATCGCTTCCCTGTCCCGCTATGTGATGGTAGATGCATTAAATCCGGCCATTACTTCTGCAACACAGTGGTTTGAACGTACACTTGATGATTCTGCCAACAAGCGTCTGTCGGTTCCGGAAGGATTCCTTGCAATCGATGGTATCCTGGATCTGTGCTTAAATGTTGTAGATGGCCTGGTGGTATATCCGAAGGTAATTTACAAGCACTTTATGGCAGAGATTCCATTCATGGCAACCGAAAATATTATGATGGATGCCGTAAAAGAGGGTGGAAACCGTCAGGAACTGCACGAGAAAATCCGTCAGCTGTCCATGCAGGCAGGAAAGACCGTCAAGGAAGAGGGTAAGGATAACAATCTGGTAGATCTGATTGCAGCAGATCCGGCTTTTGGTCTGACAAAAGAACAGATCGAGGCAAACTTAAAACCAGAGCTGTATGTGGGTCGTGCACCGCGTCAGGTGGAAGTATTCCTGCGTGATGTGGTTCGTCCAGTGCTGGATGCACACAAAGAGGAACTCGGCGTTACTGCAGAAATTAACGTATAAATGAACCTATAAACAGACCGGTCGGTTATGCTAAGAGACCTCCCATAACATGGGAGGTCTTTCTTTTTCTTTGGATTTGAATAAATTTCTTTCTTTTTCACACAATAATGAAAAAAGGAGGACAATAGGAATGGGTCTGATGATCAAAATTATTGAAATTCATGGAAGGGAAATTCTGGATTCAAGAGGAAATCCTACGGTTGAGGTGGAAGTGACCGCGCAGACAGAGACAACGGGAAAGAAGACTACGGGCAGGGAATCTGTGCCATCCGGAGCCAGTACCGGAAGATTTGAGGCGATTGAGCTGCGGGATGGACAGGAACGTTATTTTGGGCTTGGAGTACAGCGCGTTGTGGATCACATCAACACAAAGATCCGCAGGGAGCTGTTGGGAATGAATGTGCTGGAACAGGTACAGATTGACCGCAAACTTGTGGAACTGGATGGGACAGACAACAAAGGAAATCTGGGGGCCAATGCTTTACTTGGTGTTTCTTTAGCCTGTGCGCGCTGCGCAGCGGCAGCACTGGATATGCCGTTGTACCGTTATCTGGGAGGACCGAATGCAAAAAAATGGCCGATGCCGATGATGAATGTCATAAATGGCGGAGCGCACGCAAAGAATTACCTGGATTTTCAGGAATTTATGATTGTACCGGTCGGAGCCGAGTCGTTTCCGGATGCACTCCGGATGGGTGCGGAAATTTATCATTTTCTGAAAAAAATTTTGCAGAAAGAAGGCAAACTGACGGCAGTGGGGGATGAAGGCGGATTTGCACCGGATTTTTCCAATGCGGGAGAAGTGTTTGCATGTCTGCAGCGTGCCGTGGAGGAAGCCGGATATAAGGTGGGCAGCGATGTTGCATTTGCCATGGATGCGGCAGCATCCGAGTTGTACAGTGAGGAAGACGGAATGTATCATTTTCCGGGAGAAGCGCAGACACATGCAGAGGTGGATGTCAATCTGCGGCGTCCGGACACGCAGGGCGGTGCTTATACATCTGACGCACATGTGAAAACGCAGGAAACCACCGAAAAAAAAGAAATCCTGCGCAGTGCACAGGAAATGATTTCGCTGTATGAAGAACTTACCACGGAATATCCGCTGATTTCTATTGAGGACGGTCTGGATGAAGACGACTGGGAAGGCTGGCAGGAATTGACAAAGCGCATGAAAGAACAGGTGATGCTGGTGGGAGATGATCTGTTTGTCACGAATGTGAAACGAATCCGGTGCGGAATGGATCTTAAGGTGGCAAATGGTGTGCTGATTAAGGTCAATCAGATCGGAACGCTTACGGAAGCCATGGATGCGATTGAACTGGCACAGAAGAACGGCTATAAGGCAATTATTTCACATCGTTCCGGAGAAACGGAAGATTCTTTTATTGCAGATCTCGCGGTGGCGGTAAATGCCGGCTGGATCAAGACAGGCGCTCCGTGCAGAGGAGAGCGCACTGCCAAGTATAACCAGCTTCTGCGGATCAGTGAAACATTATAAGAGATTCAGACGTTTGGACATGATCTCCGGATTGACCGCTTCCGAGATGGCGGTGTGTTTGTCGATTCGTCCGTCTTTATAAAGCTGTAAGATGCTGCTGTCCATGGCGATCATATTTTCTGCGGCCGTGACAGCGGTATTTATGGTTTCATAATCACGCATTTCTCCAAGGAGAATGACATCCGGACTCTGGCGCAATGCAGCACGAAGTGCCGTCAGATAGCTTGCGGTATCGGTATTGATCTCCCGCTGGGAAGCAATGCTTTCCATTTCGCCGGTCCGGGAACCGATTACAATCCAGCTGGCGTACATCTGGGAAAAGATGCCGGACAGCAGCCGTGCTTTGTCGAATGATTCCCCGTGGCGGATATTCTCGTGACATTTGTCGATAAGTGCCTGCATATGCGGATTATTGACAAGTTCGCGTGCCAGGGTAAGACCGATATTACTGTCGAGTCCGCTGGAGAGAACCAGATACAGGCAGTTTGCAACGCGTCCTGAGGCAACCGTCATGGCAAGTTTCTGTCCGAGGAACAATACGCGCCCGAGATCGGTGTGATATAAAATCATACAGATGATAAGCAATACCAGAAAGGCAATGATAAATCCAAGCATATAATGATTGAGAATGGTACTGATGTGCAGAAGCGTCCGTGCGGTCCCGGTCAGCTCGCTTCCGAGTTCGGCATAAACTTTGGAAAAAACAGGTACGACTTTTGCATCAGAACCAGAATCACGGCGATCATCAGAAAGGTCATGACTGCAGCGTAATCAAAACAGATTCCTTTCTCAGCGGTGAAAACCTCATCGGTATCGGGAAGATATCCGCTTGTTACACTGGAAGCTTTGGAATAATTATCGGTAAAATGTGTAATGATATAATTATATAATTATATACACTGCTGATGATGTCCAGATCGCTGGAAGCACCGTCTGCAAGTTCTTCGGCCTTGGCCACAGGGAGGGAATCGGCGGTGAAGTTCACGTACTTTGGGAACATCCACCAGTGAACAGACAGACACACAGTAATATAATCGGAATAAATCTGTACATTTGACAGGATTTCATGGTATACTCCTAATGATACAGTAAGTTCTATATTATCTGTGTTATATTATAAAGTGGAAATGAAAAGGAAAATTGTGAAATATAAAAAAATGTTGAAAAGACTTTTCTTTTATGATATAATTAGTTAGTCGTGAGTTTAGAATTAGGAGGTGGAAATCGTGACCGTTTTAAATACGATTTTAACTATTGTATTTATTATACTGAGTATTGTAATTACAGTGATTATCTTAATGCAGGAGGGTAAATCTGCAGGTCTTGGCGCGATCGCCGGAGCAGCAGATACTTACTGGGGCAAAAATAAGGGACGTTCCATGGAAGGAATGCTTGTAAAGCTTACAAGAATTTTTGTGATTCTGTTCCTTGTCATTGCAATGGTTCTGAATTTGGGAATCTGGTAGAAACCGGAAGCTGTCGATTACATCGGCAGCTTTTTTTGTTTCATTATATAAGGAGAAGATCTGGGTATGGACGCAAAGTATGAACAGCGGAAAAAAATGATATATGACTTTATGTGTGATGATATGTATGTCCCGATGAAAATCAAGGAACTGGCGATCGTCCTCGGAGTGAAGAAGGATCAGCGCCCACAGCTGGAACAGATATTAAATGAACTGATGACAGAAGGGCGCATTGTCTGTTCAAAGAGAGGAAAGTTCAGCAAATCCGAAGAGAAAAAGATCACAGGCACGTTCCAGGCACATCCGAAAGGATTCGGATTTGTCAGCGTGGAGGGGGAAAAGGAAGATATCTTTATTCCGGAATCCGA
>ULQD01074168.1_pt1 | contig 13007 bp, 9 predicted proteins | sample 1954121 | NCBI WGS metagenome assembly ULQD01 (sample SAMEA4835646, study PRJEB28245) | human gut metagenome | biome: gut microbiome; material: fecal sample | place: Denmark | collected 2008 | reverse complement strand
CGAATGGTCATAAGAATTTCTTTACAGAAACATTAGCATATAGTTTGCGTAAAGTCAATGAATTAGTGAATTAGTGCTCGCGGTCCTAATTTTTTTATTTAAATTCCACCGCCCGCGTACCTATTCTTTTGGACAAATGGTTCTCTATCACAGAACACAAAGTTAATTATAGACAAAAGTTACGAGACTAATTTATCAAAATGTGCTATTGATTTTTAAACGGCAAAAAATATATAATGATGTTACGAAATGAAGAACGCGATTACCAAATGGAGAACACAAGATGGTAAATGAGGCAGAAGTAAAAGTAAAGAGCCTGCAGAAAGCTCTTGAAATTTTAAACTGCTTTACGAAAAAAAGCAGTTGGGGTGTGACAGAGATCAGCGAACAGCTGGATCTGAACAAAAGTAATGTACATAACATTTTGACGACGTTCAAAGCAATGGGGTATCTGGATCAGGATGATGAAAGCGGCAGATATAAGCTGGGACTCAGCGTGTACTCCCTGTGTTATTCTCTGGGACAGAACTTAAGCATCGGTAGTGTGGCAGCTCCGTATTTACAGGAACTTGCAGATATGGCAGGTGAGAGAGTCTATCTTGCGATCCCGCATGAACAGGAAATTCTCTATGTGACTTCTGCTTATCCGAAGACATCCATTGACCTTATGCGACCGATCATGGGTGAACATGCGCAGATGCATTGCACCGGGCTGGGCAAGGCAATGCTGGCATACCTCCCGGAGGAGAAACAGAGGGCCTATGCAGCCAGAAAGCTGGAATCCTATACCGATTACACCATCACGGATGGTGATGCACTGATGAAGGAACTCAGAGAGACCCGACAGCGCGGTTATGCAATAGACAATATGGAACATGAATTTGGTGTGAAATGTGTAGCAGTTCCGGTACTCGGCAGAAACGGTCAGGTGGTAGCGGGAGTGAGTATTACTGGACCGTCCCTGAGGTTTTATGACGAACGGATCCAGTCACTGGCAAAGGAATTACAGAATAAAATAAGGGAATTACAAAACATTCTTTATTAAGCTAAAAATGTGAAAAGGGGATTGAGAAATCAATCCTTTTCAAAAAAACATATTAGAGAATAGTGTTCTTTAATAGAGAACAATAAGAAACAATGATTGCACAGAAGGAGAGACAACATGAAAACATCGCCGTGGAAGAAGATCAAGAAATGCAAATATCTGTACATTATGATGTTGCTTCCGATCATCTATTACATCCTGTTCCATTACCTGCCTTTGTACGGGGTGTTGATCGCATTCAAGGATTACAAGATTGCAAAGGGTGTATGGGGAAGCCCTTGGGTCGGCTTTAAATGGTTCGAGAAGTTCCTGGCGGATCCTTATTTTTGGAAACTGGTGAAAAATACATTACTGTTAAATATTTACGGACTGCTGTGGGGCTTCCCGGTACCGATTCTTCTGGCATTGATGTTGAACGAAGTAACAAATGCAAAGTTCAAGAGAGCGATCCAGACTGTCAGCTACCTTCCGCATTTCATTTCCACCGTGGTTGTCTGTGGTATGGTAATGAACTTCTTGTCTTTGGATGGAATCATCAACCAGATCATTGCAGCATTCGGTTTTGATAAGATCCAGTTTATGGTATTACCCGAATGGTTCCGTACCATATTTACCGCATCCGGTATCTGGCAGACCTGTGGCTGGACTTCCATTATTTATTTGTCTGCTTTGACCTCTGTGGATCAGGAGATTCTAGAGGCGGCAATGATCGATGGAGCAAACCGTTTCCAGAGAATTAAGTCGGTAACGCTCCCCTCCATCGCACCGACCATCTCCATTATGCTGATCATGCAGATTGGACGGCTGATGTCCCTGGGATATGAGAAGATCATCCTGTTGTATAACGGATCTACTTATGAGACTGCGGATGTCATTTCCACTTATGTATATAGACGAGGTATTCTGAGTGCAGACTTCAGTTATTCTACAGCGGTGGGTCTGTTCCAGTCAGTCATCGGTGTGATCCTGCTGGTAGCATCCAACCAGATATCGAAAAAACTCAGTGACAGCAGCTTGTGGTAGGAGGACAGAAATGGCTAAGAAAGTAAAAATAAAAAGCAAAAAACCGCAGGGAATCGGCAGTAAAATATTTGATGTTGTGAACTATCTTCTGCTGGCAATTCTCGGATTCATTATGTTCTACCCGATGTTTTATGTATTTATTGTGTCTATCAGTTCTTCTCAGTATATCAATCAGGGACTGGTAACACTGTTCCCCAGAGGAATCAATTTCGATGCCTACAAGGCGGTATTCGAGAATCAGAGAATCTGGAGCGGCTATAAGAACACCTTTTTATACACAGGTCTGGGAACCCTGATCTGCCTGGTACTTACCGCATTGTGCGCCTATCCTCTTTCCAGAAAAGATTTTTACGGAAGAAAGGCATTTACCGTGCTGATCATGATCACAATGTTTGTAAACGGTGGTATGATCCCAACCTATCTGGTGATCAACAAGCTTCATATGATCAATACTATGTGGGCTATCGTTCTGCCGCCCGCCATCAGTACCTACAATATGATTGTTATGAGAACTTCCTTCCAGGCGATCCCAGATTCCTTGGTAGAATCTGCATACCTGGACGGTGCGAACGACATTACGATTTTCAGCAAGATTGTCCTGCCGCTGTCTAAACCGATTATCGCAACCATGACATTATACTATGCCGTGTACCATTGGAACAGCTACTTCCCTTCCATGCTGTACCTGAATGATCAGAAAAAATATCCTGTACAGGTTGTCATGCGTGACATCGTAATACAGGGTGACACTTCCGAGATCACGGGAAGTGTCAATATCATCGCAACCAACTATAAATATGCAGTGATCATTATTTCCATCGTACCTATTCTGCTTGTATACCCTCTGTTACAGAAGTACTTCACAAAGGGTGTTATGGTCGGAGCAGTTAAGGGATAAAGAAACAAACTATAAAGTAAGAATGTATTTAAGAAAAGGAGAGGTTAAATGAAAAAGAAAGCATTCCAAAAACTGACAGCCTTAGTGGCAGTAACAGCAATGAGCGCATCTCTGTTGACAGGATGTGGTTCCGATGCTTCCGGCAGCAATGATGCCGCAACAAATAATGCACAGGAGAGCGCTGCAAGTGTAGGGACACAGGAAGCAAACAGCGAGCATCCTTCCTGGATCAGCGAGGATCCTCTGGAGATTGGTATTATGGTCATGGACTCCAGCCAGCAGCCCATGGCACAGGACAGCAAGTCCCACGAGGCAATTTTTGAAGCAACCAATGTAAAGCTGGATTTCCAGATTGTTCCTTCCAGCAGCTATGATGAGAAGAAAAACATTGCGCTGTCTACACAGAATTTCCCGGATATCATTTATCTGAGAAGCGCAAGTGATATTTCCGATTTCGCATCCGAGGGTATTTTTGAGCCTCTGAGCCAGTATATCAACGAAGAGACCATGCCGAACTTCTACAAGTTCTGGCAGCAGTATCCCGAAATGCAGAGATACATGGTAGACGGCGAAATGTAGGTATTCCCTGTAGTACTGCGTGATGAGTGGGCCAACGGATTCGGCCCCGTAATCCGTACCGACCTTCTGGAAGAGAACGGCATCGCAACCCCGACCACATGGGATGAAGTACTGGATGCACTGGCACAGTTAAAAGAGATCTATCCTGACAGCACTCCATGGGCAATCAGAAAGGGAACTGCGAACCTGTTAAAGACCACTTCCTATATGTTAGGTTCCGGTTTCGGTTCCGTATCTGCAAGCTCAGGTATGTACTGGGATGAGGATCTGGGCAAGTATGTATACGGTCCTGCAGATACCAATTTCAAAGAAGTGCTGAAGTTCCTGAATAAGGCATATACCACCGGTGTTCTGGATCAGGAATATGCAACGACTGATTCTGATTCGATGACGACTAAGTGTAGCAGTGGTCAGTCCTTCTTCTTCGTAGATAACAGTGGCTTCGGTCAGAACTACACTAACGAATTACGTAAGATTGCCGGAAATGAGAATGCTACTTTCCAGGTACTGCCGATTCCTGAGAACAGCCTGGGTGAGAGACGTGCCGTATCCTACGATACCAGATTTGGTAAGCTGTATGCAATCAATGCAAATGCTAAGAACAAAGATCAGATCATTAAGTTCATCGACTGGATGTACTCCATGGAGGCTTCCGACATTACCAACTACGGTATCGAGGGTGAGACTTTCCAGTACAACGCAGACGGCGAGGCAGAATATATTTCCGATTATGTAATGCAGTTCAAGGATGCATCACCTTCTGACTATTATGCATGCTGGACAGATATTGGTGCAGGTAAGCTGGACTTCTCAATGTATGCATGTAACATCAAGACCCAGCGTGAGATCCAGATGATCACCGGAAGTTGGTCTGATCTGACAGAAGATTACTGGAAGATCATCAATGATGATGACGCTTATGTACAGCCTCACATCGCACCTTCCTTTACTACCGAAGAAGCAGACCGTGTGAAAGAACTGACAACGGATCTGGATACTTTCTTTACGCAGGAATATGATAAGTACATTACCGGCAAGGAATCTATCGACAACTGGGATGCACTGATCAAGAAGGCAGAAGATATGGGTGTAAGAGAACTGGAGCAGCTGTGGAATGACGCAGAAGCCCGTGCTGTAGCAGGAACCAAATAAGTTATTGAACAAAAGAAAGTAACAGAACATAACGCAGAGTGAACGGGCATGTTACCCGTTCATTCTGCTAAAAAGAGAGAATCAGGCAATGGAAGGTGTGACTGACAGTATGAAGATTACAAATTATACACAGGAATTTATCACAGATGATAACAAACCCTTTGACAGTGCCCATGCCTCAACACTGCTGGAATTAAAGGACGGTGGCATTCTGGCGGCATGGTTTGGCGGTGCATGGGAAAAGAACCCGGACGTAGCGATCTGGACAGCGATACGTGATAAGGACGGCTGGGGACAACCGGTAAAGGCAGCGGATGTAAGAGGAATTGCCATGTGGAATCCCGTACTTTTCCGTAAGGAGGATGGAAAAATTATCCTTTTCTATAAGGTCGGCAAGCTGATCTCGGAATGGGTGACATGGTATATGGAAAGCGAAGATGAAGGACACACCTTTTCAGAGCCGCAGGAACTGGTACCCGGAGATATCGGAGGAAGAGGTCCTGTCAAGAATAAACCTATCCGGTTAAGTGACGGCACCGTACTGGCTCCCGGATCTCTGGAAGGGGAATTGTGGGACGGATTCGTGGATATCTCCAAAGATGACTGCCGCACCTGGGAGAGAAGCGATCTGGTGCCGCTGCACAGACTGGCGATCACAGATAAGGGCGTTCATAATGTGCAGGTGATCGACAGACCTTATGACAGACATTATATCTACGGAAAAGGGATCATTCAGCCTACCCTCTGGGAGGATCGGGATGGAAAAGTACATATGCTTTGCCGCAGCAGCAGCTCCCGTATCATCCGCAGCGATTCCGAGGATGGCGGAAGAACTTGGTGTCTGGCATATGATACCGGACTTCCCAACAATAACAGCGGTATCGATCTGGTCAAATTAAAGAATGGAGATCTTGTGTTAGTCTATAATCCCAGAGAGAATCTGCCAGGTTATTACAAGGGACCGAGAACCCCGCTCAGCGTTGCGTTGTCCAGAGACAACGGAGAGACCTTCGAGATCATCTGTACATTAGAGGATCAGAGAGGCGACTATTGTTATCCTTCCGTAATATGCAACGATGACAATAAGATTATGATCACTTATACCTGGAAACGGGAAAAGATCGTATATGTAAGCTTTACATTAGAGGACTGATTATGAAGGACAGCAGGACAAAGGAAGATATCTACAGAAAATTTCAGAATCCGGCAAGAGAATACCGGGGAACACCCTTTTGGTCCTGGAATGCGGAAATGACTCCGGAAGAAGTCAGACGGCAGGTGAGAGAGCTTTATGAGCAGGGGGTCGGAGGATTCTTCATTCACTCTCGGGATGGTCTGGAGACTCCCTATCTTGGCAGGGAATGGATGGACTGTGTGGAAGCAGCGGTGGATGAAGCAAAACAGCTTGGTATATCGGCCTGGCTATATGATGATGACCGCTGGCCCTCAGGGAATGCCGGAGGAATGGTGGCAGCCGGAGGAGATGCCTATCGCCTGAAAGGATTGACCCTGCAGGTATGTGATACCTGTGATCCTGCGGTATGGCAGGAAGAACACCTTATTGCAGTTTTCACCGCCTTGGTACAGGGAGATGTCATTTATTTTCTTGAGCGACTGGAGAATGACATGACAAAAGTTCCGGAGCCGGAAGAGAATACACAGTACCCTGGATGCCGGCAGGTATTTCTTATTTTACGTTTGGAAATATCGGCGAAAAGTGAATGGTTTAACGGGGAGACTCCGGTAGATAATCTGAATCCTGATACAGTAAAGAGATTCCTGCATCTGACCCATGATAAATATCTGGAACGGTTTGGAGAGGAATTCGGGAAAACGATTCCGGGAATTTTTACAGATGAACCCAGTCTGGCAGACACACATTCTGCTTTTAGGGCAGACCGGAGCTGGATTCCCTGGACTTACGGATTCACAGATTATTTCCGGGAGAAGAACGGCTATGATCCGATTGACAAAATCCCACTATTTTTCTTCGAAGGAGAGGGCAGTGCGAAGATAAGGCATGACTATTGGCATGCCATCGCACTGCGGTTTAGCGAGAATTATTCCGGACAGATCGCCGCATGGTGCAGAGAACATCATCTTCTCATGACAGGACATTTTCTTCAGGAGGATAAGCTGGGACTGTCTACCAGAGTCAGCGGAGCAACGATGCCGCTGTATGAATATGAGGATATTCCCGGAGTGGATATCCTTCAGGACAAGACGGACGAATTTCTTACCGTGAAGCAATGTGTCAGTGTGGCACACCAGATGGGGAAAAAGAATGTCATCTCCGAGACCTATGGCGTGACCGGATGGGATTTTACCTTCGAAGGACAGCGGCATATCGGAGACTGGCAATACGCACTGGGCGTGAATAAGCGTTGCCAGCATCTGGCGTTATATTCCCTGACGGGCGGCAGGAAGAGAGACTGTCCTCCTGGCTTCGGCTACAATATCCCCTGGTGGAGTAAAGATCATGTGGTGGAGGATTATTTCGGGCGGTTGAGTGCCGTGCTGGAAGAAGGTTCTCCCAGCCAGCAGTATCTGTTGCTGCATCCGGCGACTACGGCATGGAGCATGATGGGGGCCAGTCCCTATGGCAATCCTGTGCGCCGCAAGGAACGGGATCTGCAGAAGGTCAACGAATACGGATGGGAATATAATACGCTGCTGGAAAAGCTTTGCAATCATCATCTGGATCCCGATCTGGGGGATGAGATTCTGTTGGCCAGGCACGGATCTGTAGAACAGGGCAGACTGATCCTGGGGAAAATGCAGTACCGGGCAGTGGTGCTGCCGAAGATTGGCACCATGCTGAGCAGTACATACCGACTTTTGAAAGAATTTGTGAAGCAGGGCGGTCAGTTGATCGTGACTAATCCGGGACCGGTTCTACTGGATGCCATGGAAAGCGATCTTCCGGCAGAACTGTTTACCGCGAAAAATTGTGTGGTGGTAAATAGTGATGAGGAACTTATAAAAGCACTGGAAGATGTGGGAGCTCGGACTGTAAGTATCCGGAACGGAGACAGGGAAGAAACCCGCTGTATCGCCTTGCAGAAATTTCTGGAAAAGGGACAGCTTCTGTTCGTGACAAACTATCACCGGACGGAAGACTGTGAGGTAGAGATTCACGTACCCTTGGAAGCTTCTGTAGAAGAGTGGGACGCACTTACTGGAAATCATAAAACGTTGGATGTCGTGACCGGACAGGGACAGACCGTTTTTAAAACTCGGTTTGAGGCACAGACTTCACGTCTGTTTTTCCTAGAAAAAATCGAAGGGAAGACAACCGGCACAAACGTAATGCATACAGAGGCTGATGAAACAGAACTTCAGAGATTGCCGAAAAGGACGGCAATCCGGCTGACGGATCCTAATTTGTATACTTTGGATAGTTGTAGATATCAAATACGGGAAGGACACTGGTCGGAACCGATGCAGGTCTGGGAGGCGCAGGAACAGATCCGTACCGGACTGGGAATGCGCTCCATAGCAACCCTTGGAAAAGAACAGCGTTACCGTTGGGTAAGAGAACCTCATCCTGCGGACGGAACGGAAGTCTCACTGGAATTTACATTTGAGACGGTGAAAAAAATTACAGGCTACACGGAACTTGCAATCGAACATCCAGAAAATTTTCAGATCTATCTGAACAGACAGCCGGTGGAACAGCGGATCACGGGATGCCTGTATGACAGAGGGATCAAGAGGATTCCACTTCCGGGCTGGGCAGAAGGAGAGAACAGGCTATTGCTGATCTGCCGTTATCGTAATTCCATGGAACTGGAAAACTGTTATCTCTGCGGAGAGTTCGGTGTAAATACGGAACGGAAGATTACAGAACAGCCGACAGCACTGCTGATCGGAGACTGGACGGCTCAGGGATTGTACCATTATGCAGGCAGCGTCAAATATCTGTATGATTTTCGATGGAATCCACACTGTAAAAAGAGACCGGATAGCCGGATTTATTTGAAATTGAAAGATTTTAAGGGTACCTGCGCTACGGTCAGACTGGGAAGGGCTTTCTATGAAATTCCCTGGAGAGCAGCCGGAATGATTGATATTACAGAGGCATTAGAAGAAGGTGACAATCACCTTGAGATAGAAATATACAGTTCCTTGCGGAATTTATTCGGTCCTTTTCATCTCGCAGGAGGCAGACCGGAAGTGACGAATGATTCTGTATTTCGTACCAGCGGTGAAAAATATACACCGGAATATAAGGTGGAACCCTACGGAATCCTTAAGGCACCGGTACTGATAGAAAGGTAAGATACAAATAAAGAAGTCCGCGGGGCGGGCAGATGGGAGCAACAATGAAAAATGAATTTCCTAATGGAGTATGGCCGGTGATGCTGACTCCTTATACAGAGGACAATAAAATTGACTATCCAGCGCTGGAGAAACTGACCGAATGGTATTTTGAAAATGACTGTGATGGATTGTTTGCGGTATGTCAGTCCAGCGAAATGTTCCAGCTGACACTGGAAGAACGCTGTAAAATCGCAGCGGCTGTGAAGAAGTATGCCAACGGAAAACCGGTGATTGCATCCGGACATATTTCTGATTCCATGGAGGATCAGGAGGAAGAACTGAAGCGCATGGCAGATACCGGAATCGACGCACTGATCCTGATCTCCAACAGACCTGCTGCACAGCAGGAATCCGATCAGGTGATGATCGAAAGGCTGCAGACATTGATGGAACAGCTTCCGAAGGATATCCCACTTGGATTTTATGAATGTCCTTATCCCTACAAGAGAGTGCTGAGCAAAGAAGTGGTGAAGTTCCTGGTAGACAGTGAGAGATTCTACTTTCTGAAAGATACCAGTTGCGATATGGCGAGCATGAGCGAAAAATTGCAGCTGATCCAGGGAAGCAATCTGAAGCTTTACAATGCCAATACTGCGACCTTACTGGAATCATTGCAGGAGGGAGCCGCCGGATACAGCGGAGTCATGGCGAATTTCCATCCGAGACTGTACAGCTGGTTGTGCAAAAACTATGCCGCACAGCCTGAGAAAGCCCGGAAACTGACAGATCTGCTGACCATGTGCTCCCTGATCGAGAACAGCAACTATCCCGTGAATGCGAAATATGCATTACAGAAGATGGGAGTTCCCATGACACTGCACAGCAGAAGAGTAGACTGGAAGAGACTGACGGTCGCACAGCGGATGGAAGCAGAGCAGCTTATCCGCCTGTCAGCAGAGGTAGAGGATGAACTGGGAATTGCCCGCTAGGAGACCTTAGGACTGCACCGGCGCTGCTACCGCAGTCCCATGGCAGAGGCAGAACAAGGAAATGAAAAAGAAAGAGGCAGCGCAGAAAAGAGGACAATATGGCTGAAAACAGATACATAGGAAAATATCCGGTGATCGGAATCCGTCCCGTGATCGATGCGAGACGTGGTTACCTGAATGTAAGAGGCTCGCTGGAAGAACAGACCATGAATATGGCTTCTTTTGCCAAAAAGCTGTTCGAAGAAAATCTTCGTTACAGCAACGGAGAGTCGGTAAAGGTAGTGATCTCACCTACCACCATCGGACGCGTGGCAGAAGCGGCAGAATGTGCGGACTTTTTTGAATCGGAAGGCGTTGCCATTACTCTGACCGTGACCCCCTGCTGGTGCTACGGTGCGGAAACCATGGATATGTCTCCTAACACGATTAAGGGTGTCTGGGGATTTAACGGTACGGAGAGACCCGGTGCCGTATACCTTGCATCCGTATTGGCAACACATGCCCAGAAGGGACTGCCTGCGTTTGGCATCTATGGACATGATGTACAGGAAGCAGATGCTGTCGAGATTCCGGAAGATGTGCAGGAGAAGCTGTTGCGTTTCGGCCGAGCAGCCGTGGCCGTGGCTACCATGAGAGGAAAATCCTATCTGCAGATCGGTTCTATCTGTATGGGTATTGGTGGATCCATTATTGATCCTGCATTTATCGAGGAATATCTGGGAATGAGAGTGGAATCCGTGGATGAAGTGGAGATCCTGCGCCGTATCCAGCAGGATATTTATGACAAGGATGAGTTTGAAAAGGCTTATAAGTGGACGAGAGAACATTGCCCGGATGGTTTGGACAAGAACCCTGCGGAGATCCGGAAGACTCCCGAAGAGAAGGAAGAGGACTGGAAATTCGTTGTAAAGACCATGTGCATCATCAAGGATCTGATGAACGGTAATGACAGATTACCTGCCGGAAGAGAAGAAGAGATGGTGGGACACAATGCTATTGCCGCAGGCTTCCAGGGACAGAGACAGTGGACGGATTATTATCCTAATACGGACTTTGCTGAGGCAATGCTGAATACCACATTCGACTGGAACGGCGCAAGAGAGCCTTATATTCTCGCAACGGAGAACGATGTATTAAACGGGCTGGGAATGTTGTTTTTGAAGCTTCTGACCAACCGTGCTCAGATTTTTGCGGATGTACGTACTTATTGGAGTCCGCAGGCAGTGAAGAAAGCAACCGGCTATGAAGTTGAAGGAGTGGCGAAGGAAGCAGGCGGATTTATCCATCTGATCAATTCCGGTGCGGCATGTCTGGATGCCAGCGGACAGGCCAGGGATGCAGAGGGGAACTCTGTCATGAAGCCATGGTATGAAGTGACGGAAGAAGATCAGAAGGCAATGCTGGAGGCAACGACCTGGAGCGAGGCAGATTTCGGCTATTTCCGTGGAGGCGGTTATTCCTCTCGTTTCGTGACAGAGGCACAGATGCCTGTGACCATGATCCGTCTGAATCTGGTCAAAGGAGTTGGCCCCACTTTACAGATCGCAGAAGGTTGGACGGTGAAGTTGCCGGAAGATGTGACAGATGTCTTATGGAAACGCACCGATTATACCTGGCCCTGCACCTGGTTCGCACCCAGATGCAATGGAAAAGAGGGTCCCTTCAAGAGTGCCTATGATGTTATGAATAACTGGGGAGCTAACCACGGTGCCATCAGCTACGGGCATGTAGGTGCGGATCTGATTACCTTGTGTTCCATGCTGCGTATTCCGGTAAGCATGCACAATGTACCGGAGGAGAAGATATTCCGTCCGGCATCCTGGAATGCATTCGGAATGGATAAAGAGGGACAGGATTATCGTGCTTGTGCTGCATACGGTCCCATGTACAGATAATACCACCGGAAGGATACACAATGGTCAAAGGATATATGGACGCTCTGCCGCAGTATTCCCAGGTCGGAATACCGGCAGAGTGCATAGAGAAGATAAGCGAATATGTAAACTCCTGGGAACTGGCGGCTCTGCCCTGCGGAAAATATGTGATCGATGGGGAGCGGATCTACGTCAGCATCCAGGAGTATGAGACAAAGTCCTATGGAGACTGTCGTTTTGAGACACATAAAAGATATGCGGATATTCAGTGTATTCTGCAGGGAAGGGAGCAGATCTGGGTAACAGAGCAGCCACTTCTCACACCGGACACCGAGTACGATCCTAAGGCAGATATCCGGTTCTGGAAGGCTGGAAAAGCATCTTTGTTGGATCTACACGCAGGAGAACTGGTCATACTCCTTCCGGGAGAGGCACACAAGCCCTGTGTCCGGTCGGGCGATGTTGGTAAAGTGAAGAAAGCTGTATTCAAGATTGCATTGTAACAGGGAGAAAAACAGAAACAGGACAGGCATTTGCCTGCCCACTTTGCCTGCCACTTTGCCTGCCCACTTTGCCTGCCCACTTTGCCTGCCCTGTTTTAAAATTAAATAGAAAAGTGTACAGAAATTGCCAAATATATGTTGGAAAAGTGTACAAAAATAACTTAAAATATTGTGGAAAAGCGGAAAATGTGGCATACTGATATCAGAAAAGCTTCAAAACGTTATGGTGAAGAGGTGAAGGCTGATGTTAGAGAGACGCATAAAGCAGGAAATTCGTGATTTTTTGGACGGTGATCGGAAAGAAGCGCTGATGGTAACCGGGGCCAGACAGGTAGGGAAGACCTATATTATCAGGGAATGTGCCAAAGAGATTTATAAAAATATTGTAGAGATCAATTTTGTGGAGAATCAGCAGGCAGTAAAGTTGTTTGCAAATACCACGGGCAGTAAGGATATTCTGCTGCGGCTTTCCGCATTGACGGATGTACCGATGATTCCTGGAGAGACTCTGATCTTTTTCGATGAAGTGCAGGAATGCCCGGAGATCGTAACGGCAATAAAGTTCCTGGTGGAAGACGGACAATATCGTTATATACTGAGTGGGTCGCTGCTGGGTGTGGAATTAAAAGATATCCGTTCTGTACCGGTGGGTTATTTATCTATTCTGGAAATGTATCCATT
>ULQD01065557.1_pt1 | contig 13110 bp, 10 predicted proteins | sample 1954121 | NCBI WGS metagenome assembly ULQD01 (sample SAMEA4835646, study PRJEB28245) | human gut metagenome | biome: gut microbiome; material: fecal sample | place: Denmark | collected 2008 | reverse complement strand
AGAGCAGCGATCACCGCTCCGTGTACGAGGTACAGTACTTTCTTGTTCATTTGTTTTCTCCTTTAGTTTTTATTTACGTGTGGAAGGTCCCGAACACACGAATGGATTTCCGAAAAGCCTTGATTTCAGGGCATTTCAGCCTTACCAGTATACCAGTATTCCGGAAAAAGTCAAGCCCGGGTACAATTTTGGCACAATTCAGGCACAGGATTAGATAAGGGGAGATAGAACCAGATAAAAGAAAAGCCTTGAAAATGGGTTTATTCTCCGCTTTATAGAGATTTAAGACATTTCAGGGGACTTATGTAAATGGTGAATTTTATTGACGAAATCAAAAGAGAGTGTTAAGATAATAATAAAAGAAAAGAGTGTTACCGTACAGCAACGGTTCACCTGGTTTTTAGTTACAGATCAAGAAAGCAACCTATTCCTGGCGAGGGCGGTTGCTTTTTTGATGTTTATGTTTCCGTGCAGTCTGTACGATACTGATAAGCGTTACGATGATACTGATGATCGTAACAACAATACCGACAATGCCTACCACTGTTTCCAGCATCTTATGTACCTTTCAATAGATTTCCCATCTGTATCACCTCCAATAATACTGGAAGCTCTCAAAATGTCATCATTTTGGCGAAAGGTGAACCGCTTACCGTTTTGGTAACACTCCACTATTATTATAAAATACAATGCCGGGAATAGATACTTTAGATTCGGAAAATAAGTAACGAAATATGCCATGCGGAAATTGGCTGTTTTCCCGAAAATAAAATTTGTGCAAAATAACCAATAGTTGCATTTTCTGCGTAAAAATGCGAAAATATAAGATAACGCATTGATTGCAAGAAGGTAAGGAGAAATATATGTATATTATCGCAGGGCTGGGAAATCCAGGCAAAGAATATGAAAATACCAGACATAATATCGGGTTTGATGTCATAGACAGATTAGCAGAGGAAGAAAATATCGCCGTCATGGAGAGTAAGCATAAGGCGCTGATCGGCAAGGGCTATGTGGCTGGACAGAAGGTGATCCTGGCGAAGCCCCAGACTTTCATGAATCTGAGCGGTGAGAGCATCCGGGAGATCGTGGATTATTACAAGGTGGATGACACCGCGGAACTGATCGTGATCTCCGACGATATCAGTCTGGATGTGGGACAGATCCGTATCCGCAAAAAAGGCAGCGCCGGTGGCCATAACGGCCTCAAGAATATCATCAAAATGTTAGGGCATGATACTTTTATCCGCGTGCGTATGGGCGTGGGAGAGAAGCCGAAGAACTTCGATCTGGCAGACTACGTGCTGGGACATTTTCCGGCGGAGGAACGAAGCATCATGGACGAAGCGGCGAAGACCGCAGCAGAAGCTATCCGTATGATCATCACTGAGAATGCGGATGCAGCCATGAACCATTTTAACAGTAAGAAAGCGTAACGGTTGTATAGTAAGAGGAAAAAGCGATGCAGGCACTGATTGCGCCACTGAAAGAACTGGCGGAATATGATGAGATCCGAAAAGTGACCAGACAGGGAAAAGGAACCGTAGCTCTGTCCGGCTGTGTGGACTCCCAGAAACTTCATATGATCTACGGACTCAGCGATGGCCTGAAATACAAGGTCATCGTTACTTATAATGACTTAAAAGCCAAGGAGATCTACGAGGAATACCGCTTTTATGACAGAAATGTCATGCTGTATCCGGCGAAGGACCTGATCTTTTTCCAGGCGGATATCCACGGCAATCAGCTGGTGCAGGAGCGGATCAAGACCCTGCGCAGAGTCGTGGAGGGTAAGCCGGTCACCATTGTTACCACCTATGCGGCACTGATGACACCGCAGGTATTGTGGGAGGAGAAAGACATCATCCGCACCGAGCGGGGCGGCAGTCTGGACGAGAGCAAACTGGCATCCAGACTGGTGGCTATGGGATATGAGAAAGCCTATCAGGTGGAAAGCCCGGGGCAGTTCTCCATCCGTGGCGGCATTGTGGATATCTTTGATCTGACGGAGGAAAACCCCTATCGTATCGAACTGTGGGGAGATGAGGTGGAGTCCATCCGCAGCTTCGACATCCTGAGCCAGCGTTCCATTGAGAAGCTGGAAAGCATCACTGTCTACCCGGCCACAGAGTTTGTACTGTCGGAAGAGCAGATCCGCAAGGGCATCAGTAAGCTTGAAAAAGAAGCAGACAAACAGGAAAAAATCTTCCGGGATGCCCACCAGCCGGAGGAAGCCCACAGGATCGCCACACAGGTCAGCGAATTAAAAGAACAGCTGTTGGAATTCCAAAGTAAGATCAATCTGGAAGGCTACATCCGTTATTTTTATGAAAATACGGTAACCATGCCGGAACTGCTGGCGGATATGGCGGGGCGTTCTCTTGTCTTCTACATCGATGAACCGGCGAGAGTGAAGGAACAGGCGGATGCCATCGAACTGGAATTTCGGGAGAGCATGGAACAACGTGCCAGAAAAGGTTATGTGCTGCCGGGACAGATGAACATTCTCTACAGTGGGGAACAGGTAGCGGCTACTTTAGAGAAAAATGCCGTGGTGACCCTGGCTACCATGGAGACCAAGTACGGATATTTCAAGAAAGAAATGCATGTGGATATTGCTGCCCGCAACATCGCCCCTTATAACAACAGCTTTGAAGCTCTGGTCAAGGATCTGAAAAAATATAAAAAGAACGGCTACCGGGTGCTGCTGTTGTCCGGTTCCCGTACCAGAGCCAGACGTCTGGCGGAGGATCTGCGGAACACCGAGGATGCCGGACTGACAGCAGTATACACAGAAGACCCCATGAGGGAAGTACAGCCTGGAGAGATCCTGACCTATTACGGGCATGTGAACAAGGGCTTTGAGTATCCCTGGCTGAAATTCGTGGTGCTGTCCGAGAGTGATATTTTCGGAGCGGAGAAGCGTAAGAAAAAGAAGAAAAAGCTCTATCAGGGGCAGAAGATCAATGATTTCAACGACCTGAAGATCGGGGATTATGTGGTACATGAGACCCACGGACTGGGCATCTATAAGGGCATCGAGAAGGTAGAGGTAGACAAGGTCGTCAAGGATTACCTCAAGATCGAATACCGGGACGGCGGCAATCTGTACATTCTGGCCACCGGGCTGGATGTGATTCAGAAGTACGCCTCCGCCGATGCAGCGAAGAAGCCGAAGCTGAACAAACTGGGCGGCAAGGAATGGGAACACACCAAGACGAAGGTACGCAGTGCCGTCAGCGCCGTGGCGAAGGATCTGGTGGAATTATACGCTATCCGACAGCAGAGCGAGGGCTATGCTTTTGGAAAAGATACGGTGTGGCAGCGGGAGTTCGAGGAAATGTTCCCCTTTGAAGAGACAGAGGATCAGCTGAATGCCATCGCGGACACCAAGGCGGATATGGAAAGCCATCGGATCATGGACCGCCTGATCTGCGGAGATGTGGGCTACGGCAAGACCGAGATCGCCATCCGTGCCGCTTTCAAGGCTGTGCAGGAGGGAAAACAGGTGGTCTATCTGGTGCCCACCACCATTCTGGCACAGCAGCATTACAACACCTTTGTGCAGAGAATGAAAGATTTCCCCATCAATATCGCACTGATGAGCCGTTTCCGCACCCCGTCGGAGATCAAAAAGACGGTGAAGGATCTGGAAAAGGGCATGGTGGATATCGTGATCGGTACCCACAGAGTATTATCTGCGGATGTGAAGTTCAAGGATCTGGGTCTGCTGATCATTGACGAGGAACAGCGTTTCGGTGTGGCCCATAAGGAGAAGATCAAGAAATTAAAAGAAAACGTGGACGTGCTGACCCTGACGGCAACCCCCATTCCCCGGACACTGCATATGAGCCTGATCGGTATCCGGGATATGAGCGTGCTGGAGGAGGCCCCCAATGACCGACTGCCGATCCAGACTTTTGTCTGCGAATACAATGACGAACTGGTGAGAGAGGCCATTGTCCGGGAAATGGCCCGGGGCGGACAGATCTACTATGTCTACAACCGGGTGAACAATATTGCGGATATCGCAGCACAGATCGCAAAGCTTGTGCCGGAAGCCAACGTGGCATACGCCCATGGACAGATGAAGGAACATGAGCTGGAGCGGATCATGTTCGATTTCATTAACGGAGAGATCGATGTGCTGGTATCCACAACCATCATAGAGACCGGACTGGATATCTCCAATGTCAACACCATGATCATCCATGATTCGGACAATCTGGGCCTGTCCCAGCTGTATCAGCTCAGAGGCCGTGTGGGTCGTTCCAACCGGAATGCCTATGCTTTTCTGATGTACAAGCGGGATAAGATGTTAAAAGAAGTGGCGGAAAAGCGGCTGGCGGCCATCAAGGAATTTACGGATCTGGGCAGCGGCTTCAAGATCGCCATGCGTGATCTGGAGATCCGCGGCGCCGGTAATCTGCTGGGATTAAGTCAGCACGGACATATGGAGGCCGTGGGATATGACCTGTACTGCAAGATGCTGAACGAAGCGGTGCAGAACCTGAAGGGCATTCATACGGCAGTGGATTTCGCTACGGTGATCGATCTGGATGTGGATGCTTACATTCCGGCGGAATACATTGTCAACGAGACACAGAAGCTGGATATTTACAAACGGATCGCCGGCATCGAGACGATAAAAGAGCGGGATGAAATGAAGGATGAACTGTTAGACCGCTTCGGCAACATTCCCAAGGCAGTGGACAATCTGCTGCGGATCGCCCTCATCCGTATGGCGGCCCACAGTCTGGACATGACGGAGATCAAGGGCAAGAACGAACGCATTACCTTCAACTTCCGGCCGGATGCGAAGATCGATCCCCGCAAGATTCCGGATTTCCTGAAAAAGCATAAGGATGAATTAAGCTTTACCGCTTACGGCAATCCGTTTTTTACCTACAAATATAAGAAAACAGGACTGGTGGAGACGGATGCGGAACTTTTGATGGGCAGGACTGAGGAATTGCTGGAAGAAATGAAAGAATTGGTGCTGGAAACAGAGCCGATTCAGAATAATTAAGAGAGTTTTATGGGACTTTAAAAATGATACCTTTTTATCAGAACAGGGAACAAAAGGATTCTGATAAGGAGGTATTTTTTATGAAAGGATATGTGACTGCCTGCGGATATATGGGATATGTGGAGAATGAATATATCTTATTTGCCAGCGAGGATGACTATTTTGAATATGTGGATTCGTTAAATTTTTAATTAATGTCCAGTGTCTTTACCGAGGCCGTGCATATGTGATATAGTACAAATGTAAAGAAAAAATGTAAGGGGTTTCAACGCTGCACTGTAAGGAGTAACGGTGAAATTCTGATAAAGCATTTGGCAAAATATGCAGATGGGAGTTTATATTATGGAACTGACTGAGAAGAAGGAATTTGACCTGCTCTCCCTGGGAGAGATCATGCTGAGATTATCACCGCCCGACAATGAGCGTATTACCAGAGGCGACAGCTTCAGCAAGCAGGCAGGAGGTGCAGAACTGAATGCCATTACCGGTGCGGCAATGCTGGGATTGCGCTGCGGTATCATTTCCAAGCTTCCGGCCAATGACCTGGGTGTATATATCAAGAACCGTGTACGTCTCTGCGGTGTCAGCGATGACTATCTGGTATACGATGATGACAAGGATGCCAGATTGGGCGTGTACTACTATGAGAATGGTGCTTACCCCAGAAAGCCCCGTATTGTATATGACCGTAAGAATACCTCCATCAACAAGCTGACCGTTGATGACTATGATGACAAGATCTACAGTGATACCCGCTGCTTCCATACCAGCGGCATCACACTGGCTCTCAGCCCGGAGCTGAGAGCTACCGCTGTTGAGATGATCAAGCGCTTTAAAGCACAGGGGGCCATCATCTCCTTCGATGTGAACTTCCGTGGGAACTTGTGGACCGGCGCCGAGGCGAAGGAATGCATCGAATCCATTCTGCCTTATGTGGACATCTTCTTCTGCTCCGAGGACACAGCGCGTTTGACCTTCCTGAAGGAAGGCGATGCCAAGAGCATTATGAAGAGCTTCACGGAGGAGTATCCAATCTCCATCGTGGCATCCACACAGCGTATTGTACATAGCCCGAAGCGTCATACCTTCGGCTCCATTATCTACAGTGCCAAGGATGATACCTATTATGAGGAAGCACCTTACACCGATATCGAAGTCGTAGACCGCATCGGAAGCGGTGACGCTTATATCTCCGGTGTCCTGTACGGACTGTTGGCACATCCCGGTGAGTATCAGAGAGCACTGGAATATGGCAATGCCATCAGCGCACTTAAGAACACCATCCCCGGTGACCTGCTGTGCACCGACTTAAAGGAGATCCAGGGGATCATCAAGGAGCACAAGTCCACCGGACGTATTGCGGAGATGGACCGCTAAAGCATTTACCCTTCTTATCTGATCGAACAAATAGAAAACACAAAGCTCTGCCATGTTAAGTTAAGTGCATGGCAGGGTTTTTTCTGTTTATTTTTAACAAAATTGAACCTAAAATATATTAAAAAGTTTGCTATACAAGATTAAATTAGTTTGATATACTAAAGACTGATATAGAACTAAAAGCAGGATATTATCAGACGGAAGATTCGAGAAACGGAAGGGAGACAGCAATTTGGAAAAGGAAGACCATATCCGGCAGAAAGAACAATGGAAACAACTGTCTCCTTCTGAAAAATGGCAGTATTTTATGGACTATTATCTGTGGGTTACCATAGGTGTGGCAGCGGGGATCGCTATTGTTATTTTCCTGATCGTACATTTTGCCACCAAGACCAGCTTCGTCATGGGAGTCATGGCAGTGAATACGGATGGAGAGCACATCGAAGCCACCGGTCCGGATTATTTTACGGATTTCCTGCGGGAGCACGGTGTGACTTCCAAACGGGATGTGGTCAACTTAAACTATACGATCTGGATCGATCCGAACTCGGATTCCGATGTGGATTCCACGAATCTCAGCACGATCCAGGTATTGTTCATGACCCGGTCGGTGGATGTGTTTTTTTCTGACGAAGAGTTTTTGAAGCTCATGGGTGGCACGGATTATCTGGCGGATTTAAGGGATTATCTGCCTAAGGAACTATTGGACAGATATGAAGATCAGCAGATCATGGTGTTAAATACCATGACGGGAGAAACGATTGTGGCGGGGATCCGGCTGGAGAACAACGAATGGGTAAGGAAGACCGGATGGTATCAGGAGACCGCAGCCGTGGGGCTGGCGGATGGCATGAAGAATCCGGAGCTGGCAGTGGCACTGTTGGAGGAGATCCTACAGTAGTTCCGTCACGGCTGCCTGCGCCTGCGGCAGATGATGCGCTGTGGGAACGTGGATGACAGAGCACGATGGGAACAGAAAGACATGGAGTATAAATAGGGCATGGAAAACATGGACGCAAAAGGAAATGACAGAAAACACTATCGGGGAATCGAGAAACAGACGGATAATCCGTTTTTGAACCTGTATCACATTGATGCCCTGGGACGGGACGGAACGCCGTTTCATTATTATTTTGCGTCCCGAAATGATGAAAACAATATCAAACACAAGACCCACAGTATGCGCCCCGAGGGCATGGCGGTCTACGCAGTGACAGAGGACGGAGAGAAACTGGTGCTGGTGCGTCAGTACCGGTATCCCGTGAATGATTATCTGTATGAATTGCCGGCGGGACTGATCGAGCCAGAGGAGACCGCTTCGGAGGCCGCCTGTCGGGAAATGATCGAGGAGACCGGCTGGAAACTGGAAGTCTACGAAGGCGGAGAACCGGCTTTCCGAAGAGGATTTTTCCTGGCACAGGGGCTGACAGACGAGAGCGGCAGCATGATCTTCGGAACCGTGACAGAGAATGTGGGACAGCAGATGGAAAATACCGAGGATATTCAGGTGATCCTGGCAGACAGACAGGAAGTACTTCGTATCCTGCGGGAAGAACGGGTGTCCATGCGCTGTGGACTGATGCTGATGCAGTTTTTGAAGACAGAACCGGAAGCACCGTTTGCTTTTTTATATCTGTGACATTGACAGATGCAAATACACTGTCATGGATATTATTTGGAAAATTTGGAAAAATGATTTTGCAAAAACGGTTTTTTAAGAATAAACATTGATAAAGAAAGAGGCAGATTATGGCGATCAGATACATCGAGCAGGACAGAACCTTCTGGTTGGACACGGAACACACCAGCTATCTTCTAGCAATTGTAGATCAGGAGAATTTTGTGGGACACGTATATTACGGTCAGAAATTGCAGTATACCGAGAATACACCGGCACCGGTATATTTGCTGCGTACGGGAGAAGCACCCTTCGTTCCGTCACAGAATAACAGAGAGCGTGTGTCATTTCTGGATTCTTTCCCCATGGAATATCCGGGAAACGGTCTGGGAGATTACAGAGAAAGCGCCATTTCCGTGCGGACAGCACAGGGACATGTAGGAGTGCAGTTACAGTATGTCTCTCATGAGATCGTAAAGGAGAAGCCGGCACTGCCGGGACTTCCTTCCACATTTCCGGGGGATGAGGACTGCGATACCCTGATCCTACATCTGGCGGATCCGGTCATCGGTCTGGCTGCAGACCTGATCTATACTACATTTGAAGAGGAAGATGTGATCACCCGCAGTGTGATCCTGAAAAATACGGCAGGGCAGCCTATTTATGTGACAAAAGTTATGTCTGCCTGCCTGGATCTGGACTGCACGGATGAAAAGTATGACATTCTTACGTTGCACGGATCCTGGGCGAGAGAGCGCCAGATGGAGAGAAGAAGTCTGATGCACGGCAAACAGAGTGTTGGCTCCGTGCGGGGAGAATCTTCCCATCAGGAGCATCCCTTTATCGCACTGCTTTCTGCGGATGCCACGCAGGATGCCGGTGAAGTCTACGGTATGCACTTTGTATACTCCGGCAATTTCCTGGCACAGGCGGAGCTTTCCCAGTTCGATTCCATCCGCATGACTATGGGCATTCATCCGGAGAACTTTGTCTGGAAACTGGAGCAGGGAGAAAGTTTCGCAGCACCGGAAGTCGTTATGACCTATTCCTCAGAAGGATTGAGCGGGATGACCCATCATTATCACGATATGTACCGTGGCCATCTGATCCGCGGCGAGTACCGTGATAAAAAGAGACCAATCCTGATCAACAACTGGGAAGCTACCTATTTTGATTTTAACACGGAAAAACTACTGAAGATCGCAGAGCAGGCATCAAAGCTCGGCATTGAGATGCTGGTCATGGATGACGGCTGGTTCGGACACCGTAACGATGACAGTACCAGCTTAGGTGACTGGAAGGTCAATGAGCAGAAACTGCCGGGGGGCTTAAAACCTCTGGTGGAGCAGGTCAATGCACTGGGGATGAAATTCGGTATCTGGTTCGAGCCGGAGATGATCTCCCCGGATTCGGATCTGTACAGGGAGCATCCCGACTGGGCCATCGCCATTCCGGGACGGGCAGGCAGCTTATGCAGGAACCAGTATGTGCTGGATCTGTCCCGAAAGGAAGTCAGAGATCATGCCTTTGAAAGCGTGGCGGCAGTGCTGCACAGTGCCAATATTGAATATGTGAAATGGGACATGAACAGGCAGCTGTCGGACCTTGGTAGCGTGGAATTGCCCGCGGACCGTCAGGGAGAGCTCTATCACAGATATGTGCTGGGTGTGTATGAACTGCAGGACAGACTGCTGCAGGAATTCCCGCATCTGCTTCTGGAGAACTGCTCCGGCGGCGGAGCGAGATTTGATCCGGGTATGTTATATTACAGCCCGCAGATCTGGTGCTCCGATGACATGGATGCCATTGAACGGCTGAAAATTCAGGAGGGCACGATGTTATTGTATCCGCTGTCCACCATGGGCGCCCATGTATCGGACTGCCCCAACCATACGGTGGGAAGAGTGACTCCTTTTGAGACCAGAGGTCATGTGGCACTGGCAGGCACCTTCGGCTATGAACTGGACATTACGAAGATCCCGGAGGAGGACAGACAGCAGATTCCCGCACAGACCGCCATGTATCACAAATACAACGATCTGATCCGCAGAGGGGATTATTCCCGGATTGCATCATTTTTGGAAAACGGTAATTATGACTGCTATCAGGTGACATCCAAGGATCAGAAAGAAGCGTTGGTAACCTATGTACAGGTACTTTCCCGACCGAACTTCCACAGCAGGAGAGTACGTCTGAAAGGCCTGGCACCGGAGAAACAGTATCGCATCGAGGAGACTGGGGAAATCTTTGGCGGCGACGTGCTGATGCAGGCAGGACTGATGGTGACACCTCTGTGGGGAGACTACCGCAGTAAGCTGATCCATCTGACCGAGGTGTAAAATTAAGGCAGTGACATGCCTTGACAAACGATTTTGAGAAATCTAATATGGAAGTATAATTGACGATTTATCGGGAAATGTGTAGAAAAATAGCGATAAGGAGTACAAAATTATGGCAAAAGCAGTAAAATTAGCAGATATCGCAGAGAGAGTTGGAGTCAGCACAGTAACAGTGTCCAAGGCACTGTCCGGACAAAAAGGCGTCAGCGAGGAAGTCCGGGAGAAGATCCGCAGCATTGCGGAGGAACTGGGTTATCAGCAGCCGTCAGCGGCAAGAAAAAGTCAGAACCAGAAGAGCTACAATATCGGTATTCTGATCTCTGAGAGATTCCTTGATAAATATGAATCGTTTTACTGGCAGATGTACCAGGCGGTAGCTACCAGAGCCACGGCAAAGGAATGCTTTACCATGCTGGAGGTCATCGGAATGTCAGAGGAAGAGAACGGCAGAATGCCGAAGCTGGTACAGGAACGCAAGGTGGATGGCATTATCGTTATCGGTAAGATGATGGATACTTACCTGCAGCATCTGAATACAGAAGCCGGGATCCCGGTGATCTATCTGGACTATTATAACGGAAGGGAAGCCAGCGATTCCGTTATTTCCAACAGTTATTACGGAACCTATGAACTGACCTACTATCTGTATCGGATGGGACATCACAAAATTGCTTATGTGGGAACCCTGCTTGCTACCGAGAGTATTACGGACCGGTATTTTGGTTATCAGAAGGCTCTTTTGGAGCTGGGACTGGAGCAGAAAAAGGAATGGGTCGTGGACGATCGGCACATTGAGACAGGTAAGATCGATACGGTGAATATGTTGCAGCTTCCCAAGGATATGCCTACCGCATTCGTATGCAACTGCGATCTGACTGCGAGCTTTCTGATCAAGAAACTGAGAGAGAACGGATATCGTGTGCCGGAGGACATCTCTGTGGTCGGCTTTGATAACTACCTGTATCCGGGGCTCAGTGACATCCATATCACGACGTATGAAGTAGATATGGGAGAGATGGCGAGAAGAGCCATTCATAATATGATCAAGAAGATCACCAGTGATAATTATAAGTCCGGAGTTACCGTGGTGGAAGGCCGACTGGTACTGAAGGACAGTGTGTCTCACGTATAGACTGCGGTGCATTCTGCCTGTAGACGAAGGGTGTGACACCAGTGTGCTTTTTGAACAGGTGGATGAAATGATTGGTATTGTCGATGCCTACCATAGCCCCCACTTCGTGAATCGGATTATCCGTAGATAGGAGCAGTGATTTTGCTGCTTCTATTTTTTTCCCTTGAAGATATTGCAGCGGGGAAGTATGGAATGTAGCGGAGAATTCCCGACACAGACGGTAGCGGCTGATGCCCAAAGTCTGCTCAAAGTATTCCAAAGAGTGATTTTCAGCATAGTTTTCCTCAAAATCCGCTTTCATGGACAGCAGATAAGCAGGAATGGGCTTCACATCCCGGGAGACGGACAGGGCGGACAGCATCAGTTCTACGAACATGTCGGTCAGTTCTCGGTGAAGCTGTATCTGCTCTGCAGGAGTCGGGGTGAATGAAAATTTGGTCAGCTGCTGCATCCGCTGTGAAACGCAGGAGCCGATGGGAATCGGGTAACAACAGGTAAAAGCAGCCTGAAATATGCTATAATAAGAAGAAAGCTCCGCTCCACTTAAGAAAAACATCTGAAAACGCCACTTTCCCTGCAACAGCCGGAGAGAGAACCCCTGGCTGCAATCTAAGAACAACAGATGCTCGTGATCCAGGACCACCTCGCTGCCCCGGGTAGTAAGGACGGCACTGCCCTCTAAGGTGTAAAGCAGCAGATATGAGGGAAAGGGGTTCCATTCATAATAGAAAGGATCCGAGAGCCGGAATTCTCCACCGGCCAGGGGCAGTAAAAAGCTCTTGTCTTCCAGGGATACTTTATAGATCTGCCCCAGCAGGATTTCCGGGGAACGCTGCCCCTCAACATCGGAGGAAGTGTGCCTCAATGCATTGAGAAAAGTGGTGGAAATGTTCATACAAAAACCTTGCCTTTCCGCAATCTTCAAACTTCGGCTGCTTTAGCAGCTTGTGCAGGAACAAAACTTCATGTGAAGAATTTATTTTTCACACTAGAAACATGCTTTTTTGAAAAAATTAATTAAGCTTAAATACATTATAAGCCATTATTTAAGCTGTTTCAATGACAAAGGATGCAAAGAAAACAAAATTAGTTAATTAAATCAGCTAATTTAATTCAAATTAATTACTTTAATTGTATAATATGTACAAAACATAGGCATAGAACTTGTGAAAATAGAAGATAATAACGAAAATAGCAAGAATAAGAGATTAAAAACAAGAATAGTTGATGATTAATTAATATGATTATGTATAATTAAATTAAGTTACAAAACAGTAAACGCTATCAAATGTAGCAAAAAACAAGGAGGCTAAATCCTCTCCTCGTCAGAGGACTCGGATTTTCCTTCGGAAAACTAGGAGGATTTCTTATGAAGATGAAAAAGTTTTTAGCTCTTTCCACAGCATCAGTCATGGCACTGTCTATGGCAGCATGTGGAAGCACAGACAACGGCGGCGCCGCTGAGAGTTCTGTAGCAAGCACCACTCCCGCAACTGCAGAAGCTTCCAGCGAGGCTGCAGCACCTGCAGAGGTTACCAGCCTGAATTACGCAGAGCTTACTTTGGGTGAGGATTACACCGACATTACCACGACCATTAAGGTCCTGACTAACCGT
>ULQD01039633.1_pt1 | contig 13155 bp, 8 predicted proteins | sample 1954121 | NCBI WGS metagenome assembly ULQD01 (sample SAMEA4835646, study PRJEB28245) | human gut metagenome | biome: gut microbiome; material: fecal sample | place: Denmark | collected 2008 | reverse complement strand
AGATAAGTTAGTAGGTGTTTATAAGCCTCACGAGTACGGTAATGTCATTCTTCCAATGTGCGTTATCAAACGCTTTGAAGATACCCTTGCACCTACCAAGCAGGCAGTCCTTGATAAAAATGCCAAACTTGACAAAGATGGCATTGTGGTGAAAAAGGGATTTTTGGAAACGGCTGCCGGTCAGCAATTCTATAACCTTTCTCCGTTCACATTTCAAAGCCTTCTGAACGATCCAGAGAATATCAAAGAGAACTTTGAATCATATCTTAATCATTTTTCTGAAAATGTAATCGACATCATCCATCGTATGGACTTCGACCGTGAACTCCAAAAGATGGCTGATAATAATGTGCTGTATCTTGTCATTAAAGAGTTCTGCACCGCCAAAGCCTATCTCGGAGCAGATGTCGTTACCAGTGTGGACATGGGGTACATCTTCGAAGAGCTGGTGCGTAAATTCTCGGAAAGCTATGACGAACAGGCAGGAGCACACTTTACCGCCCGCGACATTATCTATCTCATGGCAGAACTGCTTGTCGGCAACGATGAACAGAAGTTGGAGCGTGAAGGTATTACTGCCTCTATCTATGATATGGCGATGGGTACAAGCCAGATGCTGGGTTGCCTTACCGAACGTTTTCTGAAGATTGATCCGGAAGCGGAGATTACAAGCTACGGGCAGGAGTTGAACAACCAAACCTTTGCCATTGCCAAAGCCGATACACTTATCAAGGGAGGCAATGCCGACAATATGCGTCAAGGAGATACCCTTGGGGATGACAAGTTTTCCGGTTATAAGTTTGATTATATCATTTCAAACCCACCTTTTGGTATAGAATGGAAAACCTCGAAGAAGGCTGTAGAGGATGAATATATATTGGGTGAAGCTGGTAGATTTGCCCCCGGACTTCCTGCCATTGGCGATGGTCAGATGCTGTTCTTGTTGAACGGTATAGCCAAGCTGAAAGAAGATGAGGGTAGAATGGCAATCATTCAGAACGGCAGCAGTCTTTTCAAAGGGGATGCTGGCAGTGGCGAAAGTGAAATCCGTGGCTATTTGTTGGGAAACGACTGGTTGGAAGCTATCGTTCAGTTGCCTAACGACTTGTTCTATAATACTGGTATTGCTACATATATTTGGCTTATCACCAAGAACAAAAGCGAAGAACGTCAAGGTAAAGTCCAACTTATAGATGCAAGCCAATGTTATGACAAACGCCGGAAGAGTCTGGGAAATAAGCGTGTGGAGATAAGTGACTGCTGCCGAGAACTTATCATGGAGGCATACAAGGACTTTACAGATTGGGAATACATAAGTGAAGACGGTACTTTGAATGTTGAGAGCAAAGTGTTGGATAATGACTACTTCAAATTTTCTAAACTGACTGTTGAACGTCCTTTGGTGGATGAAAAGACGGGTGAACCCATATTCAAAAAGGGGAAAGTACAGCCGGATGCCAAGAAACGTGACATCGAGATTGTACCTTGGACGGAAGACATTGAGGAGTATATGCAGAAGAATGTCCTCCCCTACGCCCCAGATGCTTGGATTGACGAGAAGAAGACCAAGATTGGTTATGAGATTCCCTTCACACGTGAGTTCTACAAATATGTAACTCCGCGCAAGAGCGAAGAGATTTTTGCCTACTTGAAGGAGCTGGAACTACAAGAGGCAGAATTGATGACTAAAATTTTGGGATAGTTATGGCAAAGACTTACGATATATATAAGGATAGTGGCGTTGCTTGGATAGGGGAGATTCCGAGTCGATGGAAAGTCGGTTTTGTAGGACGGTATTTCGATGAAATTAAAAATCCTAATACCAATCAAGAGGAAACTAATACGCTTCAATTTAAAATGGGAGATATCATTTCCAAGAAAGATGGAGATAGTAAATATAATCCTGAAACTATTGAGGCTTACAATATTGTTGAACCAGGTACAATCATGATAAATGGACTAAATCTTTCATTTGATCTTATTTCACAAAGAGTAGCCCAAGTTCATGAAAAGGGGGTTATTACTTCAACCTACCTCGCCCTGAAACCAAAAGAAGGTATGAAGTCTGATTATGCAAAGTATCTTCTCAAAGCATATGATAACAATAAAGCTCTTCATGCGATGGGACGCGGTTTGCGGGCGACATTAAATTATGGAACTTTTCGTTCAGAACCAGTCCTTGTTCCTTCTGATAATGAACAGCAATCCATAGCTGTCTTTCTCGACCAGAAATGTAATGAGATAGACTCTTTGATTTCCTTACAGGAGGAGATGATAAGCGAATTGCAGGCTTATAAGCAGTCTATAATTACAGAGGCTGTCACCAAAGGACTTGACCCTAATGCAAAGATGAAAGACAGTGGTGTGGAATGGATTGGGGTAGTGCCGGAGGGGTGGAAGATAAAACCACTAAAATCGCTTTACTATACGGAAAAGGGATTGAATATCACAAAAGAAAACTTAGTGGAGAGTGGAATTCCTGTGCTAAGTTATGGGCAAATACATAGTAAAGAAAACCCAGGAACTCAAATCAATGATGTCCTTTTCAAATATGTTCCAGACACATATCTTAATTCATACCCAAAATGTTTGGTACAGAAAGGTTGTTTCCTCTTTGCAGACACTTCTGAAGATTATGAAGGATGTGGCAATGCTATATATGTTGATAGAGATATAACATTGTTTGCTGGTTATCATACAATTATTGCTCGTCCGATTATTGCTGGCGATTATAAATATCTTGCTTACCAGTTTTTAACTGATATATGGAGACAACAGATTCGTTCACGTGTCTCCGGAATTAAAGTATTTAGCGTTAATCAAAAACTTATAAAATTCACATCAGTTATACTACCAACAAGAGACGAGCAAACTGCCATTGTCACATACCTCGACACCAAGACCGCCCAAATAGACTCCTTGATTGCCATTAAGCGGGAGAAGATACAGGAGCTGAAGGACTACAAAAAGAGCATTATCTACGAGTATGTAACCGGTAAGAAAAGAGTTTAAGCCATGAAAGCGGACAATAAAACCTTACTGCTGCAACTACTTCAGCAGCACAAAGAATTGGGAATATCGAATCAGATAGATTACGACAAATTCTATCTCTACTTGATTATCACCCATTCCACAGCTATTGAGGGTAGCACAGTGACTGAAGTTGAAGCTCTGCTTCTGTTTGACGAGGGCATTACTGCAAAAGGTAAACCCATGGTTGAGCAGTTGATGAACCTTGACTTGAAAAATGCCTACGAATACGGCAGAGAATGGATAAAAAATCACGAAGACATCACTATTGACATCCTGGTTACGCTCGCTTCCAAAGTCATGGCAAGAACAGGCTCCGAATATAATTCTTTGGGTGGAAACTTTGATGCTTCAAAAGGAAAGTTGCGTAAACTGAATGTAACAGCTGGAGCCGGTGGACGATCGTATATGAATTGGATGAAAGTGCCTCAGAAACTGGAAGCATTTTGCAATGAACTTAATGCTCGCCGTAAAGCACTTGATTCTGGTGATATTGCAGCTATATACGAACTTAGTTTTTGGGCACATTATGAACTTGTAACCATTCATCCATGGGCAGATGGCAACGGCAGAACCAGCCGCCTGCTGATGAACCTTTTACAAATGGAATATGACGTGCTGCCAACAAAGGTACTCAAAGAAGATGAGGGGGAATACATACAAGCTCTTATCGATACAAGAGAAAATGAGGATATAGAAATATTCCTTAATTGCATGGCCGAGTTGCACTGCACTCATTTGAAGTATGACATCGAACAGTATGTTAAGTCGGTAGAGGTGGTCGATAAAACAGACTTAACTAAAAAAATGGTCGATAAATGGTCGATAAAGCTATCCATTGCTGAGAAATTGGTCGATATTTTATTGTTTATGGCCGATAAAGACGAAATAAAGACCGAAACAATTGTCAGTGTTTTCGGCTTCACCGAAACAACAGCCAAACGTTATCTGCGTCAGTTGACTGAATTCGGATATTTAGAAGCCCACGGAGGCAATAAAAACAGAACTTACTCTAAAAAAGATTAATTGTACTATGGCACATACAGGTTTATACGAGAAAAACTTTGAAGCGGATATTGAACAATATCTGCTCACGGAAGGTGGCTATATCAAAGGAAATCAAGCCACGTATGACAAGGAAAAAGCCATTGATCTTGATACTTTGATTCGCTTTATCAAAGATTCCCAGCCGAAAGTTTGGGAAAAGTTTGAACGTAAATATGGTAATGGTGTAAAGGCACAATTGTATAAAACTATACAAGGTGACATCCTGAAGTATGGGTTGATACATACATTGCGCAATGGAGTGAGCGACTTCGGCATTCCATTGAAACTCTGCTTCTTCGCTCCCACATCAACGCTTAATCCCGAACTGATAGAGAAGTACAATAAAAATATATTGGAGTGTACCCGCCAATTCGTGTACAGTAAGGATGTGAAGAACTCCATCGATATGGTGCTCTCTCTTAATGGTATTCCAGTAGTGGCAATAGAACTGAAAAACCAGTTTACCAACCAAGATTTAAATGACTCCATCGAACAATGGAAGACGCATAGAAATTCGAAAGAGCCTCTATTCCATTTTGACAATCGTATTCTGGCTTATTTCGGTTGCGACCTGTATGAGGCTGCAATGGCAACCGAATTGAAAGGAGAAAAAACATTCTTTATGCCGTTTAACCAAGGTAGCAATGGATCCGGTAATGTGGGTGGTGCAGGCAATCCGCAACGTAACGATGATGAGTATGTGACATCTTATCTATGGAAAGATGTACTGCGCAGAGATGTCTTGTTGGCAATCCTTCAACGCTACATCATGCGTCAGGAAGAAGAAAAAATTGCTATTATTAAAGACAGGCATGGAAAGGAGAAAGAGGTATCTGACAAAAGTGTAAAGATTATATTCCCACGCTATCACCAACTGGATGTAGTGGAAAAACTTATTGCGGATACTGAGCATGAGGGCTCTGGCTGCAATTACTTGATTCAGCACTCAGCCGGTTCCGGCAAATCCAATTCCATTGCTTGGCTGACATATCGGCTTTCTTCACTACACGACAATCACAACAATCACATATTCAAAGGCGTGTTTGTGGTGACTGACCGACGTGTATTGAACAAACAACTTCAAGACACCATACTCGGTTTTGAACATGTAGAGGGCACGGTAACTACTATCACGGAAAAAGATGCAAATGCTAGTGAAAAGCTGCGTGATGCCATCAACTCAGAGAAAACAGGTATTGTCATTACAACACTGCAACGCTTTCCTCAAATCTATGAGCAAATCACTTCACACAGTGGTAATCGTTATGCGGTCGTGGTAGATGAGGCTCATTCCAGTCAAAGTGGAAAGAGTGCGGAGAAGCTGAAAGCAGCTCTGGCTGATACAGACGAAGCCCTGAAGGAACTTGCTGACTGGGAAGAAAAAAGTGTTGAAGAACTGGAGAAAGAACAAGACAAGTTGATGCTCGACCTGCTAAGTCAAGGCCAGCATAAAAATCTCTCTTTTTATGCTTTTACAGCTACTCCAAAGCCCAAGACTCTTCAGACCTTTGGTATTTTAGTTGAAAAGGGAGAAACCCCCGATAAGGATAAATACAAGGCCTATCACAACTATTCTATGTTACAGGCTATTGAAGAAGGCTTTATCAAAGATGTGTTGAAAAACTATACTACGTACCAGATTTCATACGAAATAGCCCGTCAATCAGAGGATAACCCTGATTACGAAGAGACGCCAGCAACGATTGCTTTGAAAGCGTTCCATGATAATCACAAGGATACTATCAATAAAAAGACTGCTATTATCGTTGAGAAGTTTCGTGAAGTGACTCTTCAAAATATGGCAGGAAGAGCTAAGGCAATGGTCGTAACCTCCAGCCGTGCTCATGCAGTACGTTACTTTTTTGCAGTTAAGGAGTATTGCAGAAAACATCATATTACAGACATCAATCCGATGGTGGCATTTTCCGGCACGGTGGAATATAACGGTGTGGAATACACTGAGCCAAAACTCAATACGAGGGGAGAAAAGAGCATGTCTGAAGATAAACTTCCGCTCTACTTCGCAAGTGACTTTTACAACATGCTGATTGTGGCGGATAAGTATCAAACCGGGTTTGATGAACCGATGCTTCACACAATGTTCGTAGATAAGAAACTGAAAAATGTGAAAGCAGTACAGACTCTATCTCGTCTGAATCGTGCCAATCCTTTGAAAGAAGATACATACGTTTTTGATTTCGTAAATAGTTCTGAAGATATCAAAACTGCTTTCGAGCCATTCTATAAGGGTACTGAGTTAATCAATCCTGTGGATGTGAATTATGTATATCAGTTTCACAAAGACATCGAACTTTATCACCTATGGCGTACTGAAGATGAAGTAAAATTCTATGAATTGTTTATTGCTACACAGGACAAGACAAACAAATCAAAACTGGGTGCATTATCCAATGCATTGAAACCAATTGTAGATAGGTTTGAAGAACTGGACGAAGAAACTCGTTTTGCTGTACGTGGCAAAATTAAGAATTTTATTCGTTTCTACGCTTATATGGCGCAGATCGCCCGTACCTTTGATCGTTCGTTAATGAAGTCATATATATTTGCCGATTACCTCTATCGTGTGTTACCCAAGAATCCGCGAGAAAGAGTTGATTTGGACAAAAAGGTGCGTCTTGTAAACAATACTATCAAGGCAAATGAAATGATGCACATCTCTTTGGATGGTGACAAGCCTGAGATTAAGGGAGAAAATCCTGGAGCAGGTCGTAAACCTGAAGACGCTCGTGATTTGCTTGATAACATTATTGCCAAGGTGAATATTATGTTCCGTGGTGAATTCTCAGAAGCTGACCGGGTAATGGTGGAAGGTATATTTGACCTTATACAGAAGTCTGCAACGAAAAAAATGCAGAAACAAGCTGTTGGTAACGATGAGAATCAATTTGTAGAAAGCATTTTCCCAGATATTTTCAGTAAAGCAGCTCAGCAGTGCTATACGACACAGACCGATGCTTATCGTAAATTGTTTGAAAATCAGGAGTTCTATCAGACATTGATGCAACAGATGGGACATGCCATTTATGAACGCTATCGAGAGCAAGAGGAAAAAAACTATACCATAGAGAATTTACAAAGCAAAATGATTCCTTTAATCCGGGAAGAATTTGCTGGTATTGCCGGAACAAGCAGAACACTCGAAGAGGCATTCGTCTGGATGATAAAGGTAATTAAAGTATTCAGCATAGACAAGTACAACGGTTTGACAGATACAATACTCAATGCAATGTTCAAACTTTATTGTAGTCCGAATACCTTGACTTTGGCAGAAAAACGCATATATCTTAAGACCCTTGTAACAGGGTATGAATCATACCTAAAGAAGCTTCATTTCCTTATTAAAGACAAAGAGGTTACTGATAAAAATGGTGAAGTTGAATATGCGGCTCTGAGTAATGCTTTGTATTGTATGCAATTAAACAAACTGCAATATAGTGACAAATCTATTGACCGGAAGTTTGCACAGTATATTGATATTCTTGTGAACTTACGAAACGAAGAAAACCACCAAGCTAAGAGCCTTAACGCAAAAGAGATTCAATTAGGGATTTACGTTGTGACCACAATGTTTATGTATGTGACATTTAAAAATATAACAGAACTTGAAATGGTAGAAGATAAGTTTAATATCAAACATATTGACAAGCAGCCTAAAACATATACCATAATGGAAGAAGAGGCTGATACTCGTATGGTAGCAGAGAGGGCTTCTGAGTATTCTTCAAAAGGAAGCAATTAGATGTGATTTTTTCAACTTTAAATTTGCTATGCAAAAAGGCTGCATAGATGCGAATTAATTTTGTGGCGATAAATCAAGTTAAACCATTAAAAGTGTAATTATGGCTGATTATACTAGTCTTATTAATCGTATCGAAAGTAGATACAATCCGGATTCTCTTAGAGAAGTCCGACAGAATTCCATTTATTCCCTTTCTGGCATAGATAAGGATATTGCAAAATATGTAAAACTTGCAATGAATGAAGTTGATCCTATATACACGAACAAGACTTTAGAAGCAGGTGAAAATGCGAAATCACATTTACAAAGAGAACTACAGCAGAGTGTCAATTTTCGGTATCAGGGTTCCGTAATGACAAGAACTCATATTCGTGGTGTGAGTGATATTGACTTGCTTACAATTACAAGTAAGTTTCAAGACACAGATTACAGCAAAGCTAAAGCATTTGTTGAAAGTCATCCCTACTCGTATGACACAGAAACAATGCGAATAAAAAATTGGGTCAACAACTTTACAAGATATTTCGGAGATGCGAATAATGATTTAAGACAGCTTCGTCTGGAAGACGAGAGAATTTTACAATCTCATTATGTGATATGCGATATCGCGAAACCTAAATCCATCCGCATAACGAACCAAAACCTACATCGTGATGTTGACGTTGTCGTTGCTTCATGGCATGATTCTCTTGAATACATTAGTGGAAATGGTGATGTATATAGAGGCATTTACATTTATGATAAACAAAAGAATGAACGTCTTGGACCAGACTATCCATTCCTCAGTATAGATAGAATCAATACGAGAAGTTCATACACCGAAGGACGACTTAAAAAGATGATTCGATTCCTTAAAAATGTAAAAGCGGATGCTTCGGTAAATATTGACTTAACCAGTTTTGATATAAATGCAATCTGCTATGATATTAATATTGAAGAATATCGCAATTCTTACTATCTAGACTTGGTTCGGGTTTTATGGCTCAAGCTTTATCACTTATGCCAAAATGAATCTGAAGCAAATGGATTAAAATCTGTAGATGGAACTGAGTACATATTCAGAAATAATCCTTCTAAGTTTGATAACTTGAAACGATTGCATAACGAAGTTTGGAACATATATAAAGAATTACAATAAATGAAACCAAGGATATTTATAGGATCTTCTACAGAGGGATTAGCTGTTGCTCAAAGAATTAAAACATTTTTTGAGCCAGACTATGATTGTTATATTTGGAATGACGGTATATTTCAATTTAATGAAGGCTTTTTGGAAACCTTACTTAAGTCTGCAAGTTTGTTTGATTTTGGTTTTATGATATTTGCCGCTGACGATATTAGCAGAATCCGAAATCAAGAATATAATACAGCAAGAGATAATGTGCTTTTTGAATATGGACTCTTTTTGGGAAGAGTTGGAATTGACAGAGCCTATATCATTAAAGAAGATACGGTTAAAATCCCATCTGATATATTAGGCGTTACATTATTATCTTACACGACAACTTCTAACCAAGATGGGATCAAAATACCTAATCAGGACTTTGAAATGCAACTGTCAAATCTTAAAAAGAAAATTGATGAAAAAGTTGCCTTAGGACATCTGGGGCTTTTGCCTTCTACTGTTATCGCAATTTCTTATTTTGAAAATTTCATCAAATTGTTGGCAGATGAGATAATTAGACAAGGTGATAAAATTCAAATTGGGGATAAAATATACAAATCTGCGAAGATTAGAATTGTTATCCCAAGGACTCTTGATGCTGATATGAAAAGGCAAGCAACAATATATTTCCGCAAAATACATTTTGAATCTTATCCAATCACAACTGTTCACCGTAGTTATCCGATTTATGTCGAATCCACCTCTGAAGGTAATGTTAAGGATAAAGCAATTATTGCAGACATGCCAACTATCCTGAGTGGTATTGACAAGGCAATTGATATGTATTTCAGAGTAGGCCACATTGGTAAAACACAAGAACAAAAGCTTACAGAAGAAAGAGAATTGAATAACTTCACACGTGTTTTGAGTCTGCTAATTTCGCAAGAAGCTTTTTGCAGAGAAATTGTTGAAATCGTAGATGATGATAACCAACCGATATAGTCATCGTAACATTTTTTATGGCAAAGAATATAGAAATACGGAATAGTACAGCAGAGTTTCTTATCTTCATGCTTGAAGGCAAGGAGGATGGGATTCAAGTGATGTATAAGGATGAAACCATTTGGTGTACACAGAAAGCTATGGCGCAATTATTTGACTGCTCCACAGATAATATCGGACTTCACTTGAAAAATATATATGAAAGTGGAGAACTGATGCAGGACGCAACTACCGAGTATTTCTCGGCAGTTCAAGTGGAAGGTGGACGTCAGGTAAATCGTAAGCTGAAATTCTATAATCTCGATGCCATCATCAGTGTAGGTTATCGTGTAAATTCTGTTCGTGCCACGCAGTTCCGGCAGTGGTGTACGTTTGTACTCCGGCAGTTTGCCATCCGTGGATATGTGCTTGATCGTAAGCGAATGGAGAACGGATCTTTCTTGGGAGTGGACTACTTTGAACATTTGCTTGCCGAAATAAGGGAGATAAGGCTGAGTGAGCGTCGTTTTTATCAGAAACTGACCGATATTTATGCTACGGCAATAGACTACAACAAGGATGCTCCGACAACTCGTCTGTTTTTCAAGAAAGTACAGAACAAAATGCACTACGCTATACACGGACATACTGCTGCGGAGCTGATTGTTGAACGAGCCAATGCAGATAAAGAGCACATGGGATTGACAACTTGGGAAAAGGCTCCGAATGGGAAAATTGTCAAAACAGATGTGTCTGTTGCAAAAAACTATTTGCGAGAAAACGAATTGGAAGAAATGGGCAGAATAGTCAATGCGTCCCTTGATATGGCAGAAAATATGGCTAAGCGTCACATTCCAATGACAATGGAGGATTGGGCAAATCGTATTGACAAATTCATTGATGTGGCAGAACTCCCGATATTACAGGATAACGGAAACGTGTCAGCCGAATTTGCCAAAGAGTTTGCGGAAACGGAGTTTGAAAAGTACAGGGTTATTCAAGACAGACTGTTCCAGTCCGACTTTGACCGATTCAGTGATGGGAATCTACTCCCTTTGGATATAGAATGATATGGAGGTAAAAAGCAACGAGTTTCAATCCTGATTTTTAGGTTTAAGACTCGTCGCTTTGTAGTAATCTGCTATTTGGACCTGTCCAAAATTTTTAAAAGTAGTATCATTGCAGTAATTCCAGCCACGGCAATCAGAACAGTCCATAAACCGGTCTTCCAAATCAATGCGGAATGTAAAATCTCTGCATTTGCTATTATGATGCTGGCGAAAAAAGAAAACAGTACAACCAGTATGATAATCAAGATATAGAATGTTGTGTGCGGTATGAAAATATAGCTGTCAGCCTTGCGGATATTTCGCTCAGTTTCACTACATTTGTCTTGAATTTGGTGAAGGAACTTATCAAGGACAGATTGCCCGAATTTTTCGGCTTCTTCCTTTGTTTGCTGTGCAATTTCCAATTTATATTCTCGTAGAAATTCGAGCAGATTTTCCAGATTTGTAATCATGTAATGCACGTTATCATTCAGACTGGCAAGTTCCTTGACGTTCACTTTGAGCAGCCGTTTTTCTTCTTCCGGATATTCATTCTTGGGGGTGGCTTTTATGGATTTCGCTTCATTCATTTCTGCGGAAAAATCGAATTTCTTTTTCATAGGCTTATCGTTTTAATCCTGTTTTCGTTTTCTTTCCTAACGAACGACTGGCGGCACGAGCGCATCTGCGAACCCATTGCAAATCGTCCTCGTCCTTGTCTCTCCACGGAAGGTCGCTTTGCGAACCTCCACCACCTCCGCCGGTTGCTACATTCGGCGTTTCAAGCAGTCCTACAAAAATAGCCACTGCCATATCGGTAAGTTCCTGACTGTTGACAACAAATCTGTAATCAAATTCGTCATTGAAGCAGTCGAGTACTTTTTCCGGAATATAGAATCGGTGTTCCTTGCCTTCATGGATAAGGGTATAGGGAATCATATTTGGATGGTTTGGGCGATATTGGGTATAGTCAATAGAAGCCGCTTTATGTTCCGCTATCTGTTGGATGGTTTGCGGAGTATTGCTCCTAATAGCAACCGTTGGTTGGTGATGCAGCTTCTTCCATGTCGCAGGAAGTTTCGAGACCATCAGATTTCTGCCGACTCCCAATTCGGAAGCTTTGTATTTGGTGTTCCCATGCACGAGTGCATATCCACGGAGAATACCTTGCTTGTCCTCTCGTTCATATACGACGTAGCCTTTCCGTGCAAGAGCATTCTTATACTCATCCCATGACCACGATGGCATTGCTTTCAATACCTCCATACAATCCCGGTTTACTTGTGGTATGTTGCGATTTCGGATTTGTGCCGCAGTTGTCCATCCTCGTTTCTTTGCCACTCGCTCGGCGGCACGTTGTGCACGAAGATGAATGTTGTGATCATTGTTGATATTGCCGTCCTCATCCAAACGACAGACCGCAGCGTGGAGATGGGGAACTTCGCCTTTAGATTCCGTATGCAGCCAAACCGAGTATTTGCTATTAGCCAAATTGGTTTGGCAAGAACGGACTTTTCCGTCCTTGCCGATAATCACTTGTTTGTCGAACTCCTCAGCAAAGTCGTGCCAGAGCTTTTGCCAGTCCTCCATGTCATAGAACTGGGTATGTTCGGGAGAAGGACTCAGCTCGATTCTGATAACGGAGTTCTTTATCGGTCGATGCTGGGATAGGGTCAACTGCATGGAGTTCCATATCCCCATAGCGTCCGGTTCTGAGGGCAACAGGTTGTCCAATACCCGATAAATCTTCTCCGGATGTTTTTTGTGCTGTGATTCGCCGGTAATGTAACGGATGTCGTTTATACCGTGCGATATGGCTTTGGCTTTCGCAATCATTCTTCTTCGGATTTTGGGTTAGACGGAATTTTATTCTTCTCTTTTACTGCATTCAGGAACTGGCAGACATTTTCGGCCACATTGCCAAGTTCCTTGAGCCAGCCGACCATGAACGGAATCTGATTGAACATTGCCATGCACTGCTTTGTGGACATTCCGTGTAGGGCGGATGTGTATTTTATGAGGTCTGACCGACAATCGTCCAGATTCTGCAACAGAGCAGCTTCTTCTTTCGTAAGCCTTGCTTTGGGCTTGAAGTTATACGCACGTGATAATATGTAGTCACTTACGGTCATGCCGCATTGCCCGGCCAGTGATTTTATATGCTCCTTCTGAGTAGGAGTGAC
>ULQD01001846.1_pt1 | contig 13240 bp, 8 predicted proteins | sample 1954121 | NCBI WGS metagenome assembly ULQD01 (sample SAMEA4835646, study PRJEB28245) | human gut metagenome | biome: gut microbiome; material: fecal sample | place: Denmark | collected 2008 | reverse complement strand
CCGAACCGGGACCGGTTGCCAGCACCATCGGAAGCATACCCAGCACAAAGGCGAGGGAAGTCATCAAGATGGGGCGAAAACGCAATTGGGCGGCATGAATGGCAGACTGTATTAAATCACCTCCACGGTCTACCTGCACTTTGGCAAACTCTACAATCAGGATGGCATTTTTTGCTGCCAACCCGACAAGCATCACCAGTCCGATCTGGAAATATACATCGTTTTCCAATCCGCAAACCCATACTCCCAGATAAGCCCCCAAGGCAGCCACCGGCAAAGAGAGTAACACAGCAATCGGTACCGTCCAACTTTCGTACTGTGCTGCCAGGAAAAGGAATACAAATAGGAACACCAGCGCCAATACCAATCCGGTCTGTCCTCCCGCCTTTTTCTCCTGATAGGAAAGCCCACTCCACTCCAGTCCGATATTATCGGGCAAATGATACCGGGCAATCTGCTCCATAATCTCCATAGCCTGCCCGGAACTATACCCCTGTGCCGCCTCACCGCGGAATACAGCAGTAGTAAACATATTGAAACGTTTAATGCTGCCGGGCCCCGTAGTATATGATGCGTTTCCCAAAGAAGTCAGCGGAATCATAGCCCCGTTGGAAGCCTTCACGAAGAACAAGTTAATATTGTCCTTATGTTCCCGATAGGGTGCCTCAGCCTGAATGTATACCTTATAGATACGGTTGAACATATTGAAGTCATTTACATAAACCGAACCGGTATAAGCTTTCATTGTTGAAAAAACATCCGCCAAAGGCACACCTAGCATCTTCACTTTATCACGGTCCACATCGAAATAAAGCTGTGGAATATCCGACTGAAGTGAAGAAGAAAGTCCCGTCAACTCTTTGCGCTGAGAGGCATAATACATCAGCGTATCCGCCGCCTGTACCAAATTTTCGAAAGTAGCCTCGCCACGAGCCTCCAGTTGCATCTCAAAACCACCCGAGGTTCCCAAACCGGGAATAACAGGAGGAGTAGAAAGATAGACTTTACACTCCGGATACTCACTCAGGTCGTGACGGACGTTTGACATAATCTCATCAATCGATGTGTCCTTGCGGTCTTCCCACGGCTTCAAGATAACAGTCAATTCACTACGAGCCTGATTGCTACCTACACGGGGACTGCTTCCGGTAACATTCTGTACATAGGCTATATACGGATTCTTTTCCAGATAAGTGATGGCACGATCCGTCACCTCCCGGGTACGTTCCAGCGTAGCACCTTCTGGCAATTCCAACTCTATCTTGAAGTACCCTTGGTCTTCCACCGGAAGGAAACTTGTCGGAATCAGCCGGTGAATCAACAAAATACCAATAAGCACCACTCCGAAACCGGCCAATACACGACGCGGATTACCGATTACCCTACGGATAGCGATTACATATTTATGATTGCCCACGTTCAACCAATGGTTGATTTTACGGAAAACAATGTTCTTCTTTTTGCCATTGTCCGGTTTCAGAATCAGCGAACACATGACCGGACTCAGAGTCAGCGCCACAACAGTCGAAATCAGTACGGATACAGCGATGGTAATAGTAAACTGGCGGTAAAGTTGGCCCGTAATTCCGCTGAGGAAGCTCACCGGCACAAATACGGCACAAAGTACCAGCGAGGTAGCAATCAACGCACCTGCCAATCCATTCATGGCTTTCTTGGTAGCTTCATATGGCGGCAACTTCTCTTCCTCCATAATACGCTCTACATTTTCCACCACTACAATAGCATCATCCACCACAATACCGATGGCAAGAATCAACCCGAGCAATGTCAATATGTTCAGCGAGAAACCGAAAATCAGCATGAAACCAAATGTACCGATCAGTGAAATAGGAACGGCAACAATCGGAATCAACGTAGCCCGCCAACTCTGCAAAGAAAGATAAACGACGAGTACTACCAGGATCAATGCTTCAAACAAGGTCTTATAAACTTCATGAATAGACTCGGAAATATAAGTCGTCATATCGAACGGAACCTCATAGCTCAGCCCTTCAGGGAAGTTTTTACTGATTTCATCCATCGCCTCTTTTACACTTTTCGCTACTTCCATTGCGTTAGCGCCCGGAAGCATATAAATTCCCAAAACGGCAGCATTCTTACCATTGATGCCACTCTCCGTACTATATGATGAGGCTTCCAGTGAAACTCGTGCCACATCGCGCAGACGAATGATAGAGCCATTTGTATTGGCACGAATCACAATATTTTCGAATTGTTCTACAGTAGAAAGACGTCCCTGCGTAGTGATAGGGATTGTCACATCGAGCCCCTTCACCGGTTGCTGCCCAAGTACACCGGCAGCCGATTCACGGTTCTGATCCTTCAAAGCATTCTGCAAATCCTGTACAGTCAGCCCGAAGTTAGCCAATTTATCCGGTTCTGCCCAGATTTGCATGGCATAATAACGGCTACCGATATTCGACACACGTCCTACTCCCGGAATACGGCGGATTACATCGAGTACATTAATCGTCGCAAAATTACTCAAATAGATTTCGTCAAATTTCGGATCGGACGACATCAATGTAAGGGTCATCAACTGGCTGGGCGCCTGCTTTTCAACTGAAATTCCGTTTTGAATAACTTCAGCCGGCAAACGGCTTTCCGCCAGTTTCACCCGGTTCTGAATTTCTACAGCGGCCAGGTCCGGATCGGCAGAAACATCAAAAGTAACCGTTGCCGAGAAGCCTCCGGAATTGGAACTGTTCGACTCCATATAAAGCATACCCGGTGTTCCGTTAATCTCCTGTTCGATGGGAGTTGCTACAGCCTGCGAAACCGTAAGCGCACTGGCTCCCGGATAAGAGGCACTGATCTTCACTACCGGAGGAGTGATCTGCGGATACTGGTCGACAGGCAACATGGTCAGTCCGATGATGCCGATGATGACTATCAGTATCGAGATAACGATCGAGAAAACAGGTCTATCTATAAAAAAACTAACTTTCATATTCAGTAAGGTCTCACCCCGCCCCTCTCCCAACGAGAGGGAGGAAGAGTTTCTTTTAAATTATACGTTTTTATCTATCTCAGAAAAAGGGAGTCACTCAGTCTCTTTATTCTCAGCTGACGGCTGGGGCAAGGTAGCTCTCACTTTCATTCCCGGTGTCAGCTTGTGATACCCTTCCACCACCACTTCTTCACCTGCACCCAGACCTCTCTCCACAACGAGTTTATTACCAAATTCAGGTCCCAACTCAATGAACCGTTTCTCTGCCGTAGAATCTCTGCGCATCACATAAATATATGCTCCGCCTTTCTCGATAGTCACTGCTTTATGCGGTACAACGATGGCTCCTTCACGTACATCCAAGAGCAGCTTTACCTTCGTAAACTGTCCCGGAAGCAATACCTGTTTCGGGTTCGGCATCTCCGCTCTTACCGAAAAAGTACCGGTCTGCGGATCTACCTGAGGTTCGGCAAAATCCACATATCCTTTATAAGGGTATACCGTATTATCCGCTAAGGTAATGGTGATGTTCGGCTGCCAGGAACGGGAAGAGTCCTGCTGACCGATATTAATATTACGTTCTTTGCTCTTCAGGTAATCCAGAGCAGTCATGCTGAAGTCCACCAGCACCGTATCACTCTTCACAACTGTAGCCAAAAGCGATTTTCCACCCGGTCCCACCAGTGTCCCCAAATCCACATTACGTTCGCTGATGTGTCCGGACAACGGCGAACGGACCAATGTATAACCCAACTCCAACTCTGCCTGCGCCAGGTCCGCCTCACTCATGGCAACGGTTGCCACCGCACTTTCATAGGCCGCCTCCGCATTGTCCAGATCTAACTGGCTGGCCGCATTCTGGGCATACAAAGGCTTGATACGTTCCAAATCCCGCTTTGCTTTCAATGCCTGTGCTTCATCTTTTTTCAGTTGTGCCCGTGCTTTATCTGCCTTTGCGCGATATTGATCCTGATTGATCACAAAAAGCACCTGATTTTTATTCACATACGTCCCCTCGGCAAAGAGCATACTTTCCAGATACCCCTCCACACGGGCCCGCACTTCCACAAATTGTTGTGCACGTATGCGCCCCACATACTCACCGAAAATCTCTACATTATCCCTTTCTGCGGGCTCTACAATCACAGTCGGCACTTCCGGCTCTACTTTATGTGGTCGTGTCAGAATCCAGTAAATGCCTGCCACCAAAGCCAAACAGACAATGCCTGCAATTGTTCTTTTTCTCCTCAGTTTTAGCTCTTTTCTCGTAAAAAACAGTCTCATGCTTGTTTGTATTATTAAAATTAACTTATCCTTTATTAGCTACTTTACAAATCAGATACCAAATTACACCGAAACCGATCTTTTCAACTAAAAGTGCCTCCATACGTCTTACAAAGGCAATTTTAATGATTTACCGAACTTAGTTGCCATTCGTTAAAAGTGTGGAATTATGCCCATTAGTGTAGAATAATTCCACAAAAGGGCCGCAAAGATAATTCTTTTCTGCATAAGTTCCATAACTTTCACTTTTAATGGCATTCGCTACTTATTTATCAAATAATAGTATAAATTTGTAGTAACATTCATAATAACACTATAATGAAAAAACATTTGTCATTGATATTAGTTCTGTTACCGGTACTTTTTCTGGCACTCCCCGCTCTGGCACAAGAACGTAAAAAAGTCGGAGTGGTACTCAGTGGAGGAGGTGCAAAAGGGGTAGCACATATCCAGGCACTGAAAGTCATAGAAGAAGCCGGCATTCCAATCGATTATATAGTAGGTACCAGTATGGGATCCATTATCGGCGGATTATACTCTATCGGATATACTCCTCAGCAATTGGACAGCATGGTGCGCAAACAGGACTGGATGTTCTTACTGAGCGACCGGGTGAAACGTAGCGCCATGTCACTCAATGAACGTGAAAAGTCAGAAAAATATGTTTTTTCGTTTCCGTTTACCAAAAGTCCTAAAGATGCAGTTTCAGGTGGCATCATAAAAGGACAAAATCTGGCCAATCTTTTTACGGAACTGACAGTGGAATATCACGATTCCGTAGATTTCAACAAACTTCCCATCCCCTTTGCCTGCGTTTCACAAAATATCGTAAATGGCGAACAGATTGTGTTCCACAATGGAATACTTGCCACAGCTATGCGGGCCAGTATGGCTATTCCGGGAGTATTCACCCCGGTACGGAAGGATAGTATGATCCTGATTGACGGCGGCATGATCAACAACTACCCTGTAGATGTGGCCAGATCGATGGGTGCGGATATCATCATCGGGGTAGATGTACAAAACAATCTGAAAGGAATCGACAAACTAAACAGCGCTCCGGACATACTCTCTCAAATCATCGACCTGACAACTAAAAACAACCATCAAAGCAATGTCGGCCTGACCGATACTTATATAAAGGTAAATGTAGAAGGATATTCCTCGGCCAGTTTTACTCCCGCAGCCATCGACTCCCTGATGCACCGGGGAGAAGTAGCAGCCCGCAAGCAATGGGCTTCTCTGCTCGCTCTCAAAAAGAAAATCGGCATTGCAGACACGTTCGTACCCCAATCGCACGGCCCTTATACCATGTTCTCAAAGGACCGGACCCTGCATGTGAAAGAAATCACCTTCTCCGATGTAGAAGAAAACGATAAGAAATGGTTAATGAAGAAATGTAAACTGCAAGAAAACAGCAGAATCAGCATGCGTCAGATTGAGCAGGCACTGTTCATCCTACGTGGAAACCAGTCTTACTCAAATGCCAGTTATACACTGACCGATACTCCCGAAGGTTACAAACTAAACTTCCTGCTAGAGAAAAAGTACGAGAAAACGATTAATGTAGGCATCCGGTTCGACTCGGAAGAGATAGCCTCATTATTAATAAACGCTACGGCACAGTTAAAGACTCATATTCCCTCCAAAGTCTCCGTCACCGGGCGATTGGGCAAACGATACATGGCACGGGTAGACTATACATTGGAGCCGATGCAACAACGAAACGTCAACTTTTCGTACATGTTCCAATACAATGACATCAACATTTACGATCATGGTGACCGTGCCTATAACACTACTTACAAATATCATTCCGGTGAGTTTGGATTTTCGGATGTATGGTATAAAAACTTTCGGTTTGGGTTCGGAGCACGAATCGAGTATTTCAAATACAAAGATTTCCTCTTCAAGAAACCGGAATTTACGATGAATGTCAATTCCGAATATTTCATCAGCTATTTTGCACAATTGCGTTACAACACTTTCGACAAAGGGTATTTTCCATCTAAGGGAAGCAACTTCTCCGGAGCTTATTCGCTGTACACAGACAACTTTGCCCGATATAACGGACATGCCCCCTTCTCTGCACTCAGTGCTTCCTGGGAAAGTGTATTCTCCATAAGTAACCGCCTGACATTGATCCCGGCACTTTACGGCAGGGTATTGATCGGCCAAGAGATCCCTTATGCTTATGAAAATGCGTTAGGAGGCGATGTATTCGGCCGTTACCTTCCTCAACAACTCCCGTTTGCAGGAATTTACAATATAGAACTAACTCACAATTCCGTTGCCGTGGCTTCCTTGAAACTACGCCAACGCATGGGTAGCAAACATTATATCACGTTGGCCGGAAATTTCGCCTTGAGTGATGACAATTTTTTCAAAATCCTGAAAGGTAACCGGATTTACGGTTGCAGTATCGGATACGGCCTGGACAGTATGTTCGGTCCGTTGGAAGCTTCATTAGGATATTCCAATCAATCCAAAGACGTGGGATTCTACGTAAATTTAGGATTCTCTTTTTAAGAAACTTAACCCGTATCCCGATAGGGTGTAGCCTTATGAAGCAAAGGGTGTAGCCATCCGGGCAATAGGGTGTAGCCCTGCCGTGCGGATGGCTACACCCTATTTCGGTCCCTTCTCAGACGACCGGACAACCGGACAGACAGAGCACGGATTTATTTAATTATTTCAAATTTATTACTCAGAACCAAAGAAAGTCATTATCTTTACCGAAAATATTTTCTATATACTCACATAAAACATTTGGAATAATGGCAAAGAGAAGAGAACTTAAAAAAAACGTAAATTATATCGCAGGTGAATTATTTTCGGAGTGTCTGATCAACAGTAAGTTTATACCGGGTACCGACAAAAAGAAAGCTGACGAGTTGATGGTGGAAATTATGAAAATGCAAGATGAATTCATCAGTCGAATCAGTCATACAGAACCGGGTAACGTGAAAGGATTCTACAAAAAATTCCGTTCGGACTTCAATGCAAAGGTAAATGAAATCATCGACGCTATCGCGAAACTGAATTAAGAATGAAGAAAGCAATATATAGCTTTATCTACTATCACCTGTTGGGGTGGAAAACCAATGTAACGGTACCGAACTATGATAAATGTGTAATCTGTGCGGCACCTCATACAACGAATATGGACCTCTTTATCGGTAAACTGTTTTATGGAGCGATAGGCCGTAAAACCAGTTTCATGATGAAAAAAGAGTGGTTTTTCTTTCCTTTAGGAATCTTGTTCAAGGCCGTAGGCGGCATCCCCGTAAATCGAGGACGCAAAAGCTCACTGGTAGAACAAATGGCAGAGGTTTTTGCCAAAAGACCTAAGTTTCATCTTGCAATCACTCCCGAAGGAACCCGTAAACGCAACCCCAACTGGAAAAAAGGATTCTACTACATCGCATTGAAAGCGCAAGTCCCTATCGTGCTGATCGGAATCGATTACAATACGAAAACAGTTACCTCCACCAAAGCAATCATGCCCAGCGGAGACATTGAAAAGGACATGCGTGAAATAAAACTTTATTTCAAAGATTTCAAGGGAAAACATCCCGAGAACTTCTCCATTGGAGACGTTGAATGATTATTCATGAAAATCTCGATTGTACAGACAGATATTATCTGGGAAAATAAACAGGAAAATCTCCGTTTGCTCCGCGAAAAGCTATCACCTCTTCGCGGAACAACGGAGATTGTTGTTTTACCGGAGATGTTTACAACAGGATTCAGCATGAACAGCCGGCTATTAGCCGAACCGGTTTCCGGTACCACGCTCCGGAGTCTCAAAAATTATGCCGTAGAATTTCATTTGGCATTGGCCGGGAGTTTCATTTGTGAAGAACAAGGTTCTTATTATAACCGGGCTTTCCTGATCACTCCCGATGGACAGGAATTTTACTATGACAAACGCCACCTCTTCCGCATGGGACACGAAGCGGAACATTTTTCGGCAGGCAGCCGGAAAGTGATCATTCCCTACAACGGTTGGAACATCTGCCTACAGGTATGTTACGACCTCCGCTTTCCTGTCTGGAGCAGGAATGTGAACAATGAATATGACCTCCTTATATATGTAGCCAGTTGGCCGACTCCACGTATTCAGGCATGGAATACATTATTATGCGCACGTGCCATTGAAAATCAATGTTATGTATGCGGTGTGAACCGTATAGGACAGGACGGCAACGGGCTCTGTTATCCAGGGTATTCCGCTTTATATGGACCTAAAGGAGAAAACCTGACAGGAACTCCCGATTCGGAAGAAAAAATACAAACCATTGAACTTAGCCTGGAAGCCCTCACTACTTTTCGTCATAAATTCCCTTGCTGGAAAGATGCAGACCCCTTTCTCCTTTACTAAATATCCAAGCCTAAATTTCCGTATTTACTAAAAATATATCTTGAATTATAGTATATAAATGCAAAAAAGTATCTAATTTTGCCAGACAATCAATTTATTGTACCCAAAAACAAACCCTAATTTAACTCATAACACGAATGTTAACCCAATTAATTAATGCACGTATACTCACCCCCCAAGGATGGATGAAAGACGGTTCCGTGCTTATCAGAGACAATAAGATTTTAGAAGTCACAAACTGCGATCTGGCCGTTATCGGAGCTGAACTTATTGACGTCAAAGGTATGTATGTAGTCCCCGGTGGAGTAGAAATCCACGTGCATGGTGGTGGAGGCCGCGACTTTATGGAATGTACGGAAGATGCTTTCCGGGCAGCGGTCCATACTCACATGAAACATGGCACAACAAGTATCTTCCCCACACTGTCATCATCTACAGTCCCCATGATTCAACAAGCTGCAGAAACCTGTACCAAGTTGATGGAAGAGAAAAACAGCCCTATCCTGGGACTGCACCTCGAAGGTCATTACCTGAACATGAAAATGGCAGGAGGACAAATTCCGGAAAACATTAAAAATCCTGATCCGAATGAATACATTCCGATCGTAGAACAGTATCATTGCATCAAGCGTTGGGATGCTGCTCCGGAACTTCCGGGAGCCATGCAATTCGGTAAATATATTGCTGCCAAAGGCATACTGCCTTCCGTAGCACATACACAAGCCGAATTTGAAGATATCCGTACAGCTTATGAAGCCGGATACACTCATGCAACCCACTTCTATAATGCAATGCCCGGCTTCCACAAACGCAGAGAGTACAAGTACGAAGGTACAGTCGAAAGCATTTATCTGTTGGATGACATGACAGTAGAAGTAGTAGCCGACGGTATTCACGTCCCCCCTACGATCCTGAGACTCGTATATAAAATAAAAGGTGTGGAAAGAACCTGTCTGATCACCGATGCCCTTGCATGTGCCGATAGTGATAGCAAAGAGGCTTTCGACCCGCGCGTAATTATCGAAGACGGAGTCTGCAAACTGGCCGACCATTCTGCTTTGGCGGGAAGTGTCGCCACCATGGACCGCCTGATCCGCACCGTTGTGCAGAAAGCAGAGATCCCACTGGAAGATGCAGTTCGCATGGCTTCCGAAACTCCGGCACGCATCATGGGGGTATATGATCGCAAAGGTTCCTTGCAAAAAGGTAAGGATGCCGATATTCTGGTACTGGACGAAGACCTCAACGTAAGAGCCGTATGGGCCATGGGTAAGTTGGTACCTGAAACAAATACTCTGTTTTAAACGATAAACGTTTTTGAGCGATAACGATTAACAGGCTGTGCCGGTGCAGCCCGTTAATCGTTTATTATTTATCGCCTGTTACTTATCGCTCATTGTTCAAAACCGTTCATCGTTTATCTCCCATCATTTATCGTTCCCTCCTCCCTATTTATAGGTAAAAAAAGATTTTAATTTAATTTCCCTGTCAACCTTATCGCATAGTTGATTGTTTTTATATATATTTGTTCAGAGTTTCCAATAACGACAAAGACTCAGTCAAACTTAATTAATAACAAACTTATGAAGACAAATCTTAGTTCTCAGATTACTCTCAACAGGGTCTCCCCCAGGTATTACAGACCAGAGAATGCATTCGAGAGATCGGTATTGACCCGATTAGAGAAAATTCCTACAGACATCTATGAATCTGTAGAAGAAGGTGCAAATCATATCGCTTGCGAAATAGCACAGGTTATTCGTGATAAACAGAAAGCAGGACGTTTCTGCGTACTGGCATTGCCGGGTGGAAATTCTCCGCGCAGCGTATATGCCGAATTAATTCGCATGCACAAAGAAGAGGGACTCAGTTTCCGTAACGTAATTGTATTCAACATGTACGAATACTATCCGTTGTCTCAAGATGCAATCAACAGTAATTTCAATGCGTTGAAAGAGATGTTCCTCGATCATGTAGATATCGATAAACAGAATATCTTTACTCCGGACGGTACGATTGCCAAAGATACCATCTTTGAATACTGCCGCCTGTACGAACAGCGCATCGAAAGCTTCGGTGGTATCGATATCGCCCTGTTAGGCATCGGCCGTGTAGGTAATATAGCCTTCAACGAACCGGGGTCACGCCTGAACTCTACCACCCGACTGATTTTGCTGGATAGCGGTTCACGCAACGAAGCATCCAAGATATTCGGCACCATCGACAACACCCCTATCAGTTCTATTACGATGGGTGTAGCCACAATTCTTGCTGCTAAGAAAATCTATTTGTTGGCATGGGGTGAAGAAAAAGCCCACATGGTAAAAGAGTGTGTAGAAGGTAACGTAACAGATACCATTCCGGCATCTTACTTACAGACCCACAACAATGCACATGTAGCTATCGACCTGTCAGCAGCTTCCAACCTGACACGCATTCAACGTCCATGGCTAGTCACTTCCTGCGAATGGAATGACAAACTGATCCGTAGCGCAATCGTGTGGCTGTGCCAATTGACCGGCAAACCAATCCTGAAACTGACCAATAAAGATTACAACGAAAATGGCTTGAGCGAGCTGCTTGCCCTCTTCGGATCTGCTTATAACGTAAATATCAAGATATTCAACGACCTGCAGCACACCATTACCGGATGGCCGGGTGGTAAACCGAAAGCAGACGACACATATCGTCCGGAACGTGCAAAACCATATCCGAAACGAGTAGTCGTATTTTCTCCGCATCCCGATGACGATGTGATCTCTATGGGTGGTACGATCCGCCGTCTGGTAGAACAGAAACATGAAGTCCATGTAGCTTACCAAACTTCGGGAAACATTGCCGTAGGCGATGAAGAAGTAGTTCGCTTCATGCATTTCATCAACGGATTCAACCAAATCTTTATAAACAGTGAAGATCAGGTGATCAGTGAAAAGTACGCCGAAATCCGTAAATTCCTGAAAGACAAAAAAGACGGTGATATGGATACACGCGATATCCTGACCATCAAAGGTCTGATCCGCCGTGGCGAAGCGCGCACAGCTTGTACTTACAACAACATTCCGCTGGAACGTTGTCACTTCCTGGACCTCCCCTTCTACGAAACCGGTAAAATCCAGAAGAATCCGATCAGTGAAGCCGACGTAGAAATTGTCCGCAACCTGCTCCGTGAAGTGAAACCTCATCAGATCTTTGTAGCCGGTGACCTTGCCGACCCGCACGGAACACACCGTGTATGTACAGATGCCGTATTTGCTGCCGTAGACCTTGAAAAGGAAGAAGGAGCCGAATGGTTGAAAGACTGCCGTATCTGGATGTATCGTGGCGCATGGGCCGAATGGGAAATTGAAAACATCGAAATGGCTGTACCTATCAGTCCTGAAGAATTGCGTGCAAAACGTAACTCTATCCTGAAGCATCAGTCACAGATGGAAAGTGCTCCATTCCTGGGCAACGACGAACGCTTGTTCTGGCAGCGTAGCGAGGATCGTAACCGAGGTACTGCCGCTCTTTACGACAGCTTGGGACTGGCTTCTTACGAAGCAATGGAAGCATTCGTAGAATACATCCCACTATAACCAAAGCCAATTAGTGAAATAAAACAAAAGAAGAGTGAGGAGTTTGGAACTCTTCACTCTTCTTTTGTTTAAACAGAAAAGATACAAATTATATATGAAACAAGAAAAATTCTTCCGTCTTCTTCCTATAGAGGGAGCTTATAATATTCGTGATCTGGGAGGTTATCCGACATCAGACCATAAACATGTAAAATGGAAAACATTCATCCGTTCGGGCGATCTTGACAAACTGACAAAATCCGATCTGGACTATCTTACCTCCTTGCACATCCGAACCGACATCGACTTCAGGAGCATGCAGGAAAAAAAAGCAGCGGCAGACAAAATTCCCTCAACAGTTACACAATATATTCCCTTATCTATCGAAGCAGGCGACATGACCGACATGGCACACTTCAACCTGAACAATATACCGGGAATACTCGAACAGGCATACGTTTATATCATCCAAAATGCTCAGGATACTTATCAGGAATTCTTCCGGATTGTTTCGGAAGAACGGAATACTCCTCTTTTATTTCACTGCTCAGCAGGAAAAGACCGTACCGGAATTGCCGCAGCCTTACTACTGGGAGCATTGGGTGTCGACAGGGAAGTGATAATGGAAGATTACATGCTGTCTGCCGAATATATAAAAGGGAAATATGATGCAATCGTACGAGCTCATCCCGGATTTGCCCCTCTCACCACAGTACGGAAAGAATATCTGGAAGCTGCTTTCCAAACCATTGACACTGACTATCAAGGTATGGATAACTACCTGAAAAATCAATTGGGAGTAGATACCCACAGATTGAGAATGCTGTATACCGAATAAATGGACAGTTAGCAACTTCCTCAGCCAATGACTTATCGGCAATTGCCGGTTTTTCATTTATTTCTTCTACTTTTACACCCGATAATCATTCAACCGAGCATATGAAAAAACTATGTATATTTCTCCTGCTGCTCTTTGCTGCAACAGGAATCTTGTTTGCACAAGAAATAGAAAAAAGCGTGAAAGAGCGGCTCAGTAATTACTTTGAG
>ULQD01036310.1_pt1 | contig 13326 bp, 10 predicted proteins | sample 1954121 | NCBI WGS metagenome assembly ULQD01 (sample SAMEA4835646, study PRJEB28245) | human gut metagenome | biome: gut microbiome; material: fecal sample | place: Denmark | collected 2008 | reverse complement strand
GCTTGAAGCCGATGATGTCGGAGTTGTAGCCTTTCAGTTTTTTGCCGAAGAGGCCTTTCGTAAATTTGATGACGTTGACGGCTCCGATCAGGCGGGCGTCTTCGTCCAGGTCATCCAAGTAGGGAATGACTTGTTCCTTGTAGGGGATGGTGACATTCAGACCGTTCAATTCCGGGTTATCTTTTAATACAGTCTTCAGATCTTTGATGTTCGGGATCTCGAAGTTCAGATAAGTGGCATCAATTTTCTCGGATTCGAACTTCTGGTTGAAGTAGTTCTTTGAAAAAGAGTGTCCGAGTGGGTATCCTATTAAACCATATTTTTGCATGACCTGTAAATTTTAGATGATTTATACTGTTGGGGTGGTTTGCGAACCGCCCTTGCTGCCCGTGTATAGCGAACAAATGCCGAAGGTGAAAGTGCGCGAACGGGCTTCGCTGAAACCTACCCGGCTGAGCAGGTCGGTCATGACCTTCCCTTGTGGAACGACTTTGATGGAGGCCGGCAGGTAACTGTAGGCTGTATGCTCTTTTGATAGCAGGCGCCCGACGGTAGGGATCACGACTTTCGAATAGATGTTGTAGAGTTGCTTCATCGGGAAATGTACCGGTGAGGACAGTTCCAGGATCATCAGATGGCCCCCCGGCTTCAGAACCCGGTACATCTCGGTGATACCTTGTTCTATGTTTTCGAAATTCCGTACTCCGAATGCGGCGGTGACGGCGTCGAACGAGTTGTCCGGATAGGTCAGTGCCGTGCAGTCCTGGTATTCGAACGTGATGTGGTCCGACAATCCCGCTTCAGCGACTTTCTGCCGTCCGACTTCCATCATGCCCTCCGAGATGTCGGCCCCGATGATGCGGTCGGCTTTCAGGCGGCGGTGCATGGAGATGGCCAGGTCCCCCGTGCCTGTGGCGATATCGAGGATCGAGGCGGGAGAAAAAGGACGCAGGAAAGCGATTCCTTTCCTGCGCCATATTTTGTCGATACCCAGCGAGAGCGTATGGTTCAGCTGATCGTATGTACCGGCGATGGAGTCAAACATGCGCCTGACTTGTGTCGTTTTGTGCTCCTCGTTGTTGTAGGGTAGAATCTGTTCTGAACCGTACTTCGCCATATCCGTTTATCTTATTTGTCGAGATATTCGGTTACGTTCTTTTCGATACGGGAAAGGAGATTGTCCGTATCGCCTTTTTCGAACTTCTCGCCTGTGATGTGTTCATACAGTTCGATGTAGCGTTCGCTGATACCGTCTACGATAGCCGGAGTCATTTCGGGAACTTTCTGGCCAGCCTTGCCTTGGAAATCGTTTTCCATCAGCCATTCGCGGACAAACTCTTTGGAGAGTTGCTTCTGCGGTTCGCCTTTGGCAAAACGTTCTTCGTAGCCTTCGCTGTAGAAATAGCGGGAAGAGTCCGGTGTATGGATTTCGTCCATCAGGTAGATCTTGCCGCCATGCTTGCCGAATTCGTACTTTGTGTCGACAAGGATCAAGCCGCGTTCGGCAGCAATTTCCGTACCGCGTTTGAAGAGGGCGAGCGTGTATTTTTCCAACAGTTCGTATTCTTCGGGAGTGGCTAGACCCTTAGCCAGGATTTCTTCCTTGGAGATGTCGGCATCGTGCTCGCCGATCTCGGCTTTTGTCGTCGGGGTAACGATCGGTTCGGGGAAACGTTCGTTTTCACGCATGCCTTCCGGCAGTTTTACACCGCAGATTTCACGCACGCCGCTCTTATAAGCACGCCATGCACTTCCGCAGAGGTAGCCGCGTACGATCATTTCAACAGGAAATCCCTGGCACATCACGCCTACGGTCACCATCGGATCGGGAGTAGCCAGTTTCCAGTTCGGGCAGATGTCGGTAGTCGCATTCAGGAATTTGGCTGCGATCTGGTTCAGCATCTGTCCTTTGTAAGGGATACCTTCCGGCAGGACTACGTCGAATGCCGAGATACGGTCTGTTGCAACCATCACCAATACATCGTCGTTGATGTTGTACACATCGCGTACTTTACCATGATAGACACTCTTCTGTCCTGGGAAATTGAAGTCTGTTTTTGTTAATGCCTTCTTCATATCTTTGTTTTTATGGGGCGCTTATTGGGCGTCCTGACTGTTATTAATATTGTTCTTTATCTCTTCTTGTTGTTCTTTGGAAACGGTTCTCGAACCGCCTTTGCTATGCTTGCTGTCGAATTTGTCGTAGGCTTCGACGATACGTTGGACGAGTTTGTGGCGGACAATGTCCTTTTTCTCGAATTCGACTTTGCCGATTCCCTTTACGCCTTTCAGGATTTGCATGGCCTGTACGAGACCGGAGGTTGCTGTCGGCGGCAGGTCGATCTGTGTCACGTCTCCGGTAATGATCATTTTTGCATTCATTCCGAGGCGGGTGAGGAACATCTTGATCTGGTGGGTCGTCGTGTTCTGCGCTTCGTCGAGGATGATGACCGCATCGTTCAACGTCCGCCCGCGCATGAAGGCTAGGGGAGCGATCTGGATCACGTTGTTCTCCATGTATTCCTTCAGTTTGGCCCCGGGAACCATGTCTTGCAGGGCGTCATACAAAGGTTGGAGGTACGGGTCGAGTTTGTCCTTCATCTCGCCGGGGAGGAATCCTAATTTCTCACCGGCTTCTACTGCCGGACGGCTTAGGATGATCTTGCGGATTTCTTTGTTTTTAAGTGCTTTAACGGCGAGGGCTATGGCGACGAATGTCTTACCTGTTCCGGCAGGGCCCGTGGCAAAGACGAGGTCGTTTTCTTCGAATGCTTTGACTAGGCGTTGCTGGTTTTCCGTGCGGGCGACGATCGGTTTGCCGTTCATCCCGTGAATGATCAGGTTCTCTTGTTTGGTGATCACCGGGGCTTTGCCTTTGATGATGTCCAGTATGACATCTTCGCTCAGCGAGTTGAATTCCTCACAATATTTTTCTACCTCGCGAATTTTCTTGAGAAAGAGCTCCGATTCTTCTTCGTCTCCTATTACTTTCATCACATTTCCCCTTGCCACAATGCGTAGCTTGGGGAACAATGTCTTGATCAACTGCATGTTGACATTGTTTACTCCGTAGAATATAACCGGGTCTACGCTCTCAAGAATATAAATTCGTTCAATCATTCAATTTGTTTTAGTTTTGCCTTTGTCGCGAGTTTTCTACCACTCTCGTTCAGGCAGACAAAATTAGTAATATTCTTTATGTAAAGATAAATTGTGAGGCATTTTGTTGTCTCTTCACGAAGATTATTTGAACATTTCTTGCAGGTGCCATCCTTCCTGGCGGCAATCCCAAACGGCATGGATTTCGATTAGTTCGTCGGTAACCGTGTAAATCAGCTTGTAATGTTTTTCGACGACAAGGGAACGAAATTCACAATCATATCCTTTCAGTAACGGTTCGATAGGGCCCGCTTGCGGAAAAATGCGTAAAGGTTCTGCAGAATCCAATAGTCTGTTGTATAAACGGATAGCTGCGGTCTGGCTTTTTTCACTGTAGAATCTGTAGATGTTGTCAAGTAAGGTAATGGCTTGAGGTAACCACTTTATTATTATTCGCATAGTGGGTATCGTTTACGTAATTCTTCCGTTGTCATACCTAATCCTTTTTTGGATTCTTCTCTCGATTTCTTCAACACTTCCTTTAATTCGTCCAGCGTCATCTGTGCCGGATAGCGCGTTTCTTTCTTTTCTGTTGCTATGCTGATCAAATTTTTGATCTGTGTCAACAGTTTTACATCGTCGATCGTTTTCAGTTGTTCGATAAGTGACAGTTTTAATTCCAATGCGTCCATACAATTAACTATTTTGGTTTATATTCAGAATTCACAAAAATAGTCATAAATATTTTGAAATCAGTGAATCTTGGTTACTTTTGTTTCCGCTAAAAGAAAAATGATGAAAAAGATAATATGTAGTATCGGGTTGATAGTGGCTGCTTGTTCGGTGGCAGTGATATGTTCGTCTTGTGGAAAAAAGGAAGAACGCGGAGAGTTGAAACGTATCTGGTATAACGGAAGCTATAACCGCGATTTCAAAGACCTGAACGATGTACATCTGGCCGAAGCAAAACGTATCGGCATTCAACCTGCATCGAACCGTGAAGAAGCGGAGAAAGTAAAAAAGGAGATGGAGGAGATCGAAACTAACGAATATTATGAAGTGGAAAAGCTGACGCATTCCATCCCCTATCTGATCCCTTCGGCAGCACAGTTGCTGGAAGATATCGGACATAATTTCCAGGATTCCTTACGCAATCTGAATGCTTCGGTCTATAAAATCAAAGTGACCAGTGTCACCCGTACGGTCGATGATGTCAAGAACCTGAAAAAGAGAAATACCAATTCCTCCCAAAACTCGGCCCACCGCTACGGAACGACTTTTGATGTCTCCTGGGCCCGTTATACCAAAGTAGACGAGAGCGATACTCTGAATATCGACAAAGACCGGTTGAAAATGGTATTGGCAATGGTTTTGCGCGATTTGAAACGGGAAGAGCGTTGCTATGTCAAACACGAACGCAAGCAAGGTTGTTTTCATATAACCGTCCGGGAAAAGAAATAGAAAGAGACAACAAACGGCTTACTGATCGAATGGACAAAAAACTACTGAAATACTGGAAAAACTGCCTGCTGGATGCCGAACGAAGGAGCAGGTCGCTAAAGAAAGAAGCGCGGGTTACATTGCGGATAGGTGACAAGGTTCCGGAATTTATACTTCGTAAAGACATTCCCTTGCTTTTCCCGAAAGGGAAGCAAAAGACGGATGACGAGAAACGTAAAATACAGATTGCTCCTTGTGTCTTTCTTCCTGAGTACGAAAACGGGTGGGCTTCCGGACAGAATACTCCGGAGTACCCCTTCCTGATTTCCGCGACATTGTTGCCGGACGGCACTTTCCAGGTCTGCGACAACAAGTCTGAACGTATTCCGGTTTTTGTCCGTAAGTTTTTGTCTCCGAATGCGCGCAATGACAGAACTATTGCATCCCTTTCGAATGTGGACCGGCTCTTGAGCGAGTTCGATACCGAAGAGACGGACTGGAAGATATATTGGAGTGCCTGCGAAAAACTGTTCCAAGATGCGACCGGCTTGACTTTCCGGGAAATGAATTATGCCGACAAGCCTGAAATCATTGTCGTGAAAGCTCCCGGACGAGGAATGGCACAAAAGATCATCAACTTGTATGACAAGCTATTGGAAAGTAAATCTTCCCATCCGTTACTGGAACTTCTGATCCGTAAAAAGCTGGAAACATTGCTGCCTGTGCCGGATAGACAGCAAGTTTATTGCAATAAAGACCATTGGGCACAGATGAGTGGCGAGTTTCCGCTGTCCGTCTCCCAGCGTGAGACGCTTGCCATGTATACGGACCCGGACTGTTCCGATATCTTTGCCGTTAACGGACCTCCGGGAACAGGCAAGACGACCTTTTTACAGACGGTGATTGCCAACCGGATCGTCCATGCCGTACTGGAGCATCCTGATGATCCGGATATCATCGTAGCCAGTTCCGCCAATAACCAGGCGATTACCAATATCCTGAAAGATTTCAAGATCGAACAGCCTTCTGGCGATAAGCCTGCAAACCTGTTGACTCTCCGCTGGCTGCCCGGTTTGGATACGTTGGGATTGTATCTGTCAGGCAAAGACGAACAAAAGGATCAGTACAAAATGATGTTCAATACGAAAGGTGAAGGCTTTCCGAATGATTATGACGATCCTGCCCGGTTGGAAGAATATCGCGGGTTCTATCTGGAACATTTCAATCGTTTCTTTCAGACATCTTGCCGGGATGAAGTTGCATGCCAGCGTTTCCTTCGCAGGCAAATGAGGAAGATGCGGGATGAGATTGGAACCTGCTTGAATGTTGCCAGTCTCAAACAATATGGAAAAGAGATGGCGGATAAAGGTTTTCTGAGTAAACTGCTCCGTAAATTTCAAAAACATCCAAGCTATGAAGATGTGATATGCGGCTGGGAGCAGACGGAAGATTTTAAGGCATGCTATGACAAGTTGGTTGCCAATCCGGAATACAATGCCCTTCCTTATACGGAAGATATGGCGGTGCGGCTGGATATCAGTTACCGCTATCTTTTGTTCTGGTATGCCATCCATGACCGGGAAGCCGAGTTCATCCGCCGCTTGGCCGGATGCGATAAAGAGGGGGAGACACGTGGCCGAGAGGATTACACCGAACGGTTGAAGCGTTTGGCCTGTGTGATGCCTGTTTTTATTTCGACTTTCCATTCTTTGCCGAAATACATGGTTTGTGCGGACAATGGGGAGTGGGATGCGCCGCTCTATGATGCGATCGATTTGCTGATTGTGGATGAATCGGGGCAGGTATCTCCCGAACTGGCAATTCCGTCTTTCAGCCTTGCCAAGCAAGCTATTTTAGTGGGAGACGTGGAACAGATCGAACCGATATGGTCCATCTCGGACGAATATTCCAGTATTAATCTGAAACGTTTTGGCTTAGTATCCTCCGAGTCCGATGATCGGTATGCGTTTCTGCATGAAAACGGTTTCTTGTCTTCGTCCGGAAGCATCATGAAGATGGCGCGGAAGAGTTGCAGTTTCGAAGTCGCCGGTGAAAGAGGCGCTTTCTTGACCGAACACAGGCGTTGTCTCGATCCTATCATTGCTTATTGTAACGACTATGTGTATCACGGCCGTTTGCTGCCGAAGAAAGGAAACAAGGTGAAGTATAAAGACTTGCCGCCTAAAGGGTATGTCCATGTAAACGGAGTCAGTGAAAAAGGGGCGACGGGCAGTGTCTTGAACAGAGCGGAAGCGGCAGCAATCGTCTCTTGGCTGGAAACGGAAAAAGATAAGTTGGAAAGCGCTTACAAGGAGCCGATCCGTAAAATAGTGGCTGTAGTCACCCCATTTAAGGCGCAGGAAGAGATCATCCGTAGCCTTGCGGAACAGTCGCCGGAGGCGGAAGCGTTTGCCGGTATGACGATCGGTACTGTTCACTCTTTGCAGGGGGCGCAGTGTCCGGTCGTGATTTTTTCATCGGTCAATTCTCCCGGTGATGCTTCTTATTTTATGGAGCAAGGTGGAAAGTACAATATGCTCAACGTAGCTGTTTCGCGTGCGCAGTATCATTTTCTGGTGTTCGGGAATATGAATATATTCCATCCCGAACGGAATACGCCCGTCGGTAACTTGGCAAAATGGTTGTTTGACGATCCTGCGAACGAAGTGTCCGGCAATTTCATCTATCGGCAAAAGGAACCGCTTTGCCGCTACCAGCCGGCCGAACGTTTATCGACATTGAAGGAACACACCGGTTTGTTGCGGCAAGCCTTTAAAGATGCGACAAAAAGGTTGCTGATCGTATCTCCTTTTATATCGATCCAGGCGATTGAACATGATAATCTTATTCCTCTGATGCGGGAAGCGGTAGAGCGGGGTGTGGAAGTCGTGGTGTATTCGGATTTCCGCTTAGATTGTGACAAACAAACCGGTGTGTTGCGGAAGGAGGCCGTTGCCGGGCGGAAGGCTTTAACCGAAAACGGTGTTAAGTTGATTCTGTTGAAAGGCATTCATAATAAATCGCTTGCGATTGATGATTCGGTATTGGTGGAAGGTTCCTTTAACTGGCTTTCTGCACGTAGAAATGGGAGTTATTCCCGTCATGAATGTTCCGTGAAACTGATTTCTCCAGAAGCAGCGAAGCATATTTCAAACTTAAGGAAGGAGTTAGATGCAATAGAACCGGAATCCGTTCTTTTCGAACCTATTCCTGTCTCTGTACCGAAACAGGAACAGGTCGGGAATAAGATTTGTCCGAGTTTCTTTGATGCCGATCCGGTAAACAACTGTACGGATGAAGATCTGGCCGGTTTCAAAAAGCGTATCCGGCAATTGGGAATCAAGAAAACGGACGTATCCGAGTCGATAATGAGAGTTCGTAAACAATATCCCCGTCATTATGAAACATGGTCGGATGAGGAATGCCGGATATTACAGGATTTCATGCAAAAGACGAATGATCTGAATCTGTTTTGTTCCTGCTTCCAACGGACTCCAGGCTCGATCCGTATAAAAGTAGAAGGCATGAATCAGAATTAGCGCTTGGCTTTCCTGATTCATACCTTCTGTATTCTAATATTTGATAGAGACATTATAAGATGCCTTCGATCACTTTGCGAAGTTCCGGTTTACCCATCGTGCCGAGCATCATTTCTTTATTCCCGTCCATGCGGCAGAGGAGCAAAGTCGGGATCGTCCGGATCTTGAAAGCAGCTTCCAGTTCTTCTTCGTTGTCTACATTGACTTTATAGATGTAGAGTTTTCCGTCGTATTCTTTTGCAAACTCATCGAGTATCGGCTCCAGACGTTTGCAATAGCCGCACCAGGGAGCATGAAAGTCTACGATACAAGGTTTGTCGCCTACGTATTTCCAATCTTTGGGGCTTTCTTCGAAGTTTCCTACTCGCTGTATAAATTCCGTTTTTGTTAATTCAATCGGTGTCATGTTGTTTCCTTTTATTATTATTAAAACAAAGATAGGGATAATATGGTTGCATTGTAAATGGCAATATTGCTTATATAGTTATCAATATTCCCCTTCTGCCGGCATTAAATGAAAAATATCTGTATTTTTGCTTTTTATAAAACAACAAATTCATGTCAGGAGAGATATATGTTCAGGATTTTGCAGCCTTGGAAACACTGTTCAAGCGTTTCTACAAACCTTTGCGGGCGTATGCTTTCCGTTTTGTGAATGATAAGGATTTGTCGGAAGATATTGTTCAGGATGTTTTTTATGAACTTTGGAAGCGGCGTGAAAGTATCCGTTTTGAGGATGAATCTGTAAAGTCTTATCTTTTCAAAGCCGTATATACGCATGCTCTGAATGCGTTGGATAAGAAACAACAGGATGTATACCCTTTGAAACCTGAGAGAGAGACGGATATATTGGATCAGTACGTTTCCTCTTATATGCAAAATTCCGAGCAGAGCTTGTTATTGAAAGAACTGGAAGAAGAAATCATGTCTTATATAAACACGCTTCCCCCTCAATGCCATAAAATATTTATGTTAAGCCGGAGCTATGGATTGAAGAACCGTGAGATTGCGGAACAACTGAATATTAGTATCAAAGCGGTTGAAAAGCAGATTAGCAAGGCTCTTTCTGGGTTGAAAGAATATCTTATCCAAAGGGACTTATTCCCTTTATTAGTGTTGGCTGTCACTTGTCTTTCTCTTTAGACAGCCAGAGGGTGGAACGAAAGTTTCATGCCGGAGAATAAAAAGAAACGTTAATTCTTTGTAGGATGAAGGTAGGGTAAAACTACCTTTTTTTGTATTACTAATAAATGAATCTGTAATGAAAGAAGAAACACACGATATCAACGAAATCATAATCCGTTATCTGGATGGCTCGGCTGAACTGGAAGAGAAGAGGCTATTGCTTCGATGGCTGAAACAATCGGATGATAATCGGGATGATTTTATTGCAACTCGTGACCTGTGGCTGTCTTGTAATGTCGCTGCCGGAAACGAGCTGGAGATCGATATCGCTTTGGGGAAACTGAAAAACCGTATCTTGCTGGAGCAGGGACGGATGGAGAGGAACTTGCCTGCGAAGAGAAATACATTATCGGTGGTTTTGCGTTGGACGCGGATTGCTGCCGTCTTGTTGCTTTTGCTGGGAATCGGTTATGGTATCGGCAGTTGGAAGGAGCATTCCGCTCCTGATGTCATCGTGCAAAACCAACTGATTACGGCAAAAGGAAGCAAAGGCCGGTTCACGTTGCCTGACGGATCGGTGGTTTGGCTGAATTCGGAAACTAAACTGACTTATCCGAATCAATTTGCCGATGACAGACGGTTGGTCTCTTTGGAGGGAGAAGCATATTTCGAGGTGGCGAAAGATGCGAAAAAGCCTTTTGTCGTACAGGCGGGAGAGATAGATGTAGAGGTCTTGGGGACCTGCTTCGATCTCGATAGCTATTCTTCCGGTGAATTTGTAAAGACCGCTTTGCTGAGCGGTAGTGTAAAGATATCGGGAAAAGCCTTGAAAGATCCGGTTTACTTGAAACCGGATGAACTGTTCAGATACCGTAAGTCGGATCAGATCGCCTCTGTCGAAGAAGCCAAAGTCGGTTTATATACCGATTGGATCAAAGACCGCCTGGTATTTGACAATGACTGTCTGGCTGATATCTTAATCAGTATGGAGGGACGCTATAATATGGACATTGAATGCCCGAAGCAGTTTGCCGCTGCCACTCGTCTTTCTTTCACAATCCGGCAGGAGAGCATCGAAGAGGTGATGGAGGCGATGAGTCTGATTGCTCCGATTAGGTATGAGATAAAGAAAAATAAAGTATATATAACTCCTCGAAAATAAATGTTTAACTTTAAAAACAGATTGCTTATGGGAATAGACAAATGATGTTATTGTGAAAAAAGAGGATAGGTGTATGTGGGTTGCATTCGTCTGTCGAAAAAAATAATTAATCTATCGTCCGGTATTTGGTTTCGGCGATAAAGTTTAACTGAAAATCTATATAGAATATGATTTATTTTAACCGAAAGGGTCTTTTGTATTCTTTTATTCAAAAAGAAACCAGGGTGATGAATTTAGCCCTGTTTATGTTAACTTTCATGTTAAGTGGGCTTTATGCTACAGAGTCTTATTCTCAGACTGTCCGGATTAGCCTCAATATGAAAAACTCAACAGTCAAAGAGGTATTAAAGAAAATTGAAAATTGCAGTGAGTTTACGTTCTTTTATAATGACGAAATAATAGACGTGGACAAACGTGTCACATTGAATGCTGAGGATCTCAGTATATCAGATATACTGACTACAATTCTCCCGAATTGTAGTTATACGATATCGAATAAAAACATTATCATAACTGTCAAGGAGGCTGGCGTTCACCAGCAGGGAAAGATTGTCACCGGAGTTGTCCGCGATGTTAATGGCGAACCGGTTGTCGGAGCGAATGTTTCGGTAAAGGGCACTACCAACGGGACAATAACCGATATGGACGGGAAATTTACGCTGGAAGGCGTTTCTGCCGATTCTAAACTTTCGGTATCCTATATCGGTTACATGGCCCAAGAGATTGTAGTGGGTAATAAAGGGGCTTTCGAAATCGTATTGAAAGATGACACCCAAGCTCTTGAAGAAGTTGTTGTTGTCGGTTATGCTGCTCAGAAGAAGGTGAATTTGACCGGATCTGTAGCCAGTCTAAATTTTACGGATGAGAAGCTGAGCCGTCCGGTTACCACGATCGCCGCATCGTTGTCAGGTATGGCGGCTGGTGTCAATGTGATGAATACTAGTAGCCAGCCGAATGCCGAAGGTTCTTCCATCTTGATCCGTGGTGTGGGTACGATGAACGATGCTGGCCCACTGATCCTTGTGGACGGAATGGAGATGAGCCTCAATGAAGTGAATCCAAATGATGTGGCTTCGATCTCCATCTTGAAAGATGCCGCTTCTTGTGCCATTTACGGTAACAGAGGGGCTAATGGGGTAATTTTGGTTACGACGAAACGTGGTTCGGATGGAAAAATCAATGTGACCTATTCGGGCAAGTTTTCTTACCAGACTCCGGCCAAGCTGATTTGTCAGGTAACGGATTATGCGGATTATATGGAGTTTGTCAACGAAGGTTATCTCAACACGAACCAGGCGGCCAAGTTCTCCCAGTCGACGATCAATGAGTGGCGTGAAGCAGCTAATAACCCGAACGCGACGAATGTCGCTGGCATACCGAATTATGTGACGCATCCGAATACGGATTGGTATGATGTCGTTTATGACCCGAAATGGATGCAGGAACATACTATCAGCTTGACTGGTGCGGAAAAGCGTACTAACTATGCGATTTCGGGTACTTACCTGAATAATCCAGGTTTGGTTATCGAGTCGGGGGTAAAGAAATATTATTTGCGTAGTGACATCGAGTCGAGAGTAACCGATTTCCTGACTGTAGGAATGCGTGCTTGGGGGTATAACGCCGATCAGGATCGCAATAATCTGGGCGATATGTGGGGATTGAACATGCAGAAGGTGACCCCAGGTGTTTATCCTTATTATGACGGCAAATATGGTGGAATCGAAACTAACGAAGAAGACGGGCAGGCAGGAAACCCATTGCTGAATATGAGTAACTCGTATGGTTACTACAAGCAGAACAAATATTTCGTGAACCCGTATATAGAAGTGAAGTTCTTGAAAGACTTCAAGTTTACAGCCAACTTTTATTATGATCAGTTTACAAACCATCACAGATGGCAACCTTCTGATTATAAAGAACAGTACAGTTTCAACCGTACAATGACTTTGAGTACGCCTCCGACTTCTACGGATATGGCTACTTATAAGGTGTATGATTGGGAAAGACGTGAAAAGTACTGGAAAACCAATATGCTGGTGAGTTGGGCGCATACTTATGGAAAGCACGATGTGGGTGCATTGATCGGTTATGAAGAATCGCGTAACTGGGGAGACGAAGTGGATATTTGTAAGGAAGGTATGTCAAGTGTCAATTTGACAGACTTTGATGCCATGACGGATCCTTATTATATTAAGGGTTCTTCATACGAATATTCTTCTCGTTCTTGGTTCGGTCGCATCAATTATGCATTTGACAATCGTTACTTGTTCGAAATGAACATGCGTTATGATGGTTCTTCTCGTTTTTCTCCCGATTCTCGTTGGGGTCTGTTTCCTTCTTTCTCTGCCGGTTGGCGTATATCTGAAGAGGAATTTATGAAAGATATAGATTGGTTGAGTAATTTGAAGCTGCGTGCATCTTGGGGGAAGTTGGGTAATAATTCCATTGGTAATTACGAGTGGCAGGCACTTTACGGTTCAGGCTACAACTATGCGTTCAATAGCAATAAATCCAATGGTTTAGCCATGACTACTTTCTCCAACTACGCTTTGGAATGGGAGGAAACGGCTATTACCAATATAGGTCTTGATTTCGGTGTTTTGAACAACCGTTTGAACGGAACGATCGAAGTATATGACAAAAAAACGGATGGAATCTTATATCGCCCGACGCTTCCGGAATCTCTGAACCAATTTACTTCTCCGCTCCAGAATCTGGCAGGTGTTAACAACAAAGGGCTTGAAATTACTTTGGGTTGGAATGACCGTGTCGGAGATATCTCTTACTCAGTTTCAGGAAACTTTACTTATAATAAGAATAAAGTGACGAAATATAAAGGGGAGTTGGTCCGCGAATGGCGTACGGATGCCAACGGCAATAAAGTGTGGTATCAGAATGTTGGTACGGTAGCAAACGGTTCGTCCAACTTGATCGTGGAAGGCCACGAGATGAATGAAT
>ULQD01037000.1_pt1 | contig 13416 bp, 9 predicted proteins | sample 1954121 | NCBI WGS metagenome assembly ULQD01 (sample SAMEA4835646, study PRJEB28245) | human gut metagenome | biome: gut microbiome; material: fecal sample | place: Denmark | collected 2008 | reverse complement strand
TTGTATAGTGAATTTGATAATCTGGATGATGTGAAGTTCTATGCTACCCATCCCGAGCATGTGGCTGCCGGTAAGATTTTGGCAGAGACAAAAGAAAGTCGGGCTTGTGTAGATTATGAATTTTAGTTATAAATAAATAATAGCTTTTTAAGATTAGCCAAAACCTCAAACCGGGAAAATCCGATAGCTGTTATATTTCTAGAAACATCATAAACAATTTTAAAGAATGAAGAAATTATCCTCTTTTCTGCTTTTGTTGCTGGTCGTATTTACGGCGCAGGCACAGATACAAGAGCCTGTGAAGTTTAAAACGGAGCTGAAAACCCTGTCGGGAGCCGAAGCGGAAATCGTTTTTACAGGTACGATCGATGCCGGTTGGCATGTATATTCTACCGATTTAGGTGATGGTGGTCCTATCTCCGCTACTTTTAATGTAGAGAAGATGTCAGGTGCCGAAGTTGTTGGTAAATTAACCCCTCGGGGAAAAGAAGTTTCGGACTTTGACAAACTGTTCGAAATGAAAGTACGCTATTTTGAAAAAACGGCTCAATTTATACAGAAGATAAAGTTTACCGGCAGTGACTATTCAATAGAAGGGTATCTGGAATATGGTGCATGCAACGATGAAAATTGTCTGCCTCCTACACAAGTTCCCTTTAAATTTTCGGGTAAAGCCGCTGCTACTGCCGAAGTCTCGGCAAAAGAAACCCCTGCAACTCCGGTAAAAGAGCCAGTCGCCACTGTTACAGACAGTATTGTAGAACCGACAGCTACAACTGTTACCACTGCGATAGGCAGTGTTGACTTATGGAAGCCTGTAATTAATGATTTGAAGCAATTCGGTGAGGCAAACTCTCAGGAAGATATGTCATGGATCTATATTTTTATTACAGGATTTTTAGGAGGTTTGCTGGCCTTGTTCACTCCTTGTGTATGGCCTATCATTCCGATGACTGTAAGTTTCTTCCTGAAGCGAAGCAAGGACAAAAAGAAAGGTATCCGGGATGCATGGACTTATGGGGCATCCATCGTGGTAATCTATGTAGCGCTTGGCCTTGCCATTACCTTGATATTTGGTGCCAGTGCTTTGAATGCCCTTTCCACTAATGCTGTTTTCAATATCTTGTTCTGTCTGATGTTGATCGTATTTGCTGCTTCTTTCTTCGGAGCTTTCGAACTGACACTTCCCGCAAAATGGAGTACGGCAGTGGATAGCAAGGCGGAAGCTACAAGCGGATTACTGAGTATTTTTTTGATGGCGTTTACATTATCGCTTGTATCTTTTTCTTGTACAGGTCCTATTATCGGATTTTTGTTGGTACAGGTTTCTACTACAGGTAGTGTAGTCGCTCCCGCGATTGGTATGTTGGGCTTTGCCATTGCATTGGCTCTGCCATTTACTTTATTCGCTTTATTTCCGTCTTGGCTGAAGTCAATGCCTAAGTCTGGCGGTTGGATGAATGTGATTAAAGTGACATTGGGTTTCCTGGAATTAGCTTTTGCTTTAAAATTCCTGTCTGTTGCCGATTTGGCTTATGGATGGAGAATTCTGGATCGTGAGACTTTCCTTGCTTTGTGGATTGTTATTTTTGCTCTGCTTGGTTTCTATCTGTTGGGTAAGATTAAATTTCCTCATGATGACGATGATACGAAAGTAAGTGTATCTCGTTTCTTCATGGCACTGGTTTCATTAGCTTTTGCTGTTTATATGGTTCCGGGCTTATGGGGAGCACCCTTGAAAGCGGTTAGTGCTTTTGCACCGCCTATGAAAACCCAGGATTTTAATCTTTATACCAATGAGGTACATGCCAAGTTCGATGATTATGATTTAGGTATGGAATATGCCCGTCAGCATAACAAGCCGGTAATGCTCGATTTTACAGGATATGGTTGTGTGAACTGTCGTAAAATGGAGCTTGCCGTGTGGACCGATCCGAAGGTTAGCAGCATCATCAATAATGACTACGTACTGATTACTCTTTACGTTGACAATAAGACTCCGCTTACTGAACCGGTGAAGATCATGGAAAATGGTACAGAACGCACTTTGCGTACGGTAGGTGATAAATGGAGTTATCTGCAGCGTGTGAAGTTTGGTGCCAATGCCCAGCCTTTCTATGTTCTGATAGACAATGAGGGTAATCCGCTGAACAAGTCGTATGCTTATGATGAGGATATATCCAAGTATATCAATTTCCTGCAAACAGGACTTGAAAATTATCGGAAAGAGAAATAGATAATACAGTGTTCTCAATAAATAAAGGGCTGTCTTCGCTATTGAAGGTAGCCCTTTATTTATTTTGCGAAATGAATACTCATTTTTATCGCATTGGTAATTCCATTAGCAATAAGGTCGCTTCTTGGGTTATTTCCACTTTAAAGCTCTTTGTATCCCAAAGACCGATGCCGTCACGTCGTGACAATCGGTTGCCTGCAACTTCCACATCTCCTTCGATGATAAAAAGATAAACTCCGTTACCTTCCTGATGCAACTTGTATTCGAAACTCTTTCCTGCGTCAAATGTTCCCATAGAAAACCATGCATCTTGCTTAATGGAAGCGGGTACTTTACCGTCCGGTGAAATAATTAGAGCAAGTTCGTTTCTTTTCAGTAAAGGACGAATATCGTAGTTGTTATATTCCGGCTCTGTATTTTCAATTCTCGGGAATACCCATATTTGCAAAAATTCCAATTGCTCTTTGTCACTTCCATTATATTCACTGTGGAAGATACCTTTCCCCGTACTCATAACCTGGATATCGCCGGGTGTGATTGTCCGGGTGTTTTTTACGCTGTCGCCATGTCTCAGATACCCCTTCAGGGGGATAGAAATGACTTCCATATTCTGGTGAGGGTGTGTATCGAATCCCATTTCAGGGTCAACGCTATCATCATTCAGTACCCTCAATACGCCGAAATGCATTCTTGACGGGTTATAATAGTTTGCAAAACTAAATGTATGGTGGGTTTTCAGCCAACCACGATTGAAATAACCCCTTGAAGAGGCTTTGTCTACTACTGTTTTCATACTTTTCCTTTCTTGATAGAACATCTGTATAACAAACGAATTATAGATAAAGTTCTGGTGGTGAGATGGGTGCATTTTGCGAAAAGATTTATATCTTTGAGCATTCTAAAACGAAAAAGGTATGAAAAAGATTATTAACCCGTGGAAGGGGATGGAAGGATATAATTGCTTTGGTTGTGCCCCTAACAATGAAGCCGGTGTGAAAATGGAATTTTATGAGGATAACGATGAAGTGATTAGCATCTGGCGTCCCCGTCCCGAATACCAGGGATGGATTGATACGCTACATGGAGGTATCCAGGCCGTACTTTTGGATGAAATCTGTGCATGGGTTATTCTCCGGAAGTTACAGACTACGGGGGTGACATCAAAAATGGAGACACGTTATCGTAAGTCGATCAGTACTAATGATTCACATGTAGTGCTCAAAGCGCATATTAAAGAAGTGAAGCGTAACATTGTGATAATTGAGGCACGTCTTTATAATAAAGATGAGGAATTGTGTACAGAAGCTCTCTGCACTTACTTTACTTTTCCGAAGGAGAAAGCCAGAGAAGAGATGCATTTTTTGTCATGCGAAGTAGAAGATGAAGAGATTCTTCCTTTAATTTGAAAGAAAAATAGAAGAATTTCTGATAATTGTTTGGTGATTCAGAACTAATACTTTATTTTTGTCGCATAAACAATAAAGATATGAACATTACTATTACACATCGCCATCATCATTACTCAATCGAATAACTCGGTGGGCAAGATGGTATTGTGTATATATATGATAGAATACGAGGCTTACCGATAAGGTGAGCCTTTTTTATTTTCTATATATCGAATTATAAATTGTAAATTAAGATATTGTAATTATGTTAAGAATCGCAGTACAAGCCAAAGGGCGTCTTTTTGAAGAAACGATGGCCCTTCTTGAAGAATCAGACATCAAACTGAGCACAACCAAACGTACTTTACTCGTACAATCGTCCAACTTTCCGGTTGAGGTACTTTTTCTCCGTGACGATGATATTCCCCAATCTGTAGCTACAGGAGTTGCCGACCTGGGTATAGTAGGAGAAAACGAATTTGTAGAGAGGCAGGAAGATGCCGAAATCATTAAGCGGCTCGGGTTTAGCAAATGCCGTTTGTCTTTGGCTATGCCCAAAGACATTGAATATCCCGGTTTGAGTTGGTTTAACGGAAAGAAGATAGCTACTTCCTATCCCGGAATTTTAGATGCTTTTATGAAAAGTAACGGGGTGAAGGCTGAAGTGCATGTCATTACCGGTTCTGTAGAAGTTGCTCCCGGCATCGGATTGGCGGATGCTATTTTCGATATTGTCAGTTCCGGTTCTACTCTGGTCAGCAATCGTCTGAAAGAAGTGGAGGTCGTAATGAGATCAGAAGCTTTGCTGATAGGCAACAAGAATATGAGTAAGGAGAAAAAAGAGATATTGGACGAATTGCTTTTCCGCATGGATGCTGTGAAAACTGCTGAAGATAAAAAGTACGTACTGATGAATGCTCCTAAAGATAAACTGGAAGATATTATTGCTGTGCTACCGGGTATGAAGAGTCCTACTGTGATGCCGTTGGCACAAGATGGTTGGTGCTCTGTACATACAGTGCTCGATGAGAAACGGTTTTGGGAGATCATAGGTAAGCTGAAAGCGCTGGGAGCGGAAGGTATTTTGGTGTTGCCTATTGAGAAGATGATTATATAGGAAAATCTGTTGGTTGAACTCTTAAATTAAAAATTATGAAACTGATTAAATATCCGGACCGGTCGCAATGGAATGAGATCTTGAAGCGTCCTATACTTGAGACAGAAAATCTTTTCGATACTGTACGCAATATTATTAACCGTGTGAGAGCCGGAGGGGACCGGGTGGTCATGGAATATGAGGCTGTGTTTGATAAAGCTGAACTCACCTCATTGGCTGTTACTTCTGCGGAAATAGAAGAAGCTGAAAAGGAGGTACCCATCGAACTGAAGGCAGCTATTTATCTGGCTAAACGTAATATTGAGACATTTCATTCTGCACAGCGTTTTGAGGGGAAAAAGGTGGACACGATGGAAGGTGTTACTTGCTGGCAAAAAGCTGTTGCTATTGAAAAGGTCGGATTGTATATCCCTGGAGGGACAGCCCCTCTATTCTCCACTGTGCTTATGTTGGCTATACCTGCTAAGATTGCCGGATGTAAAGAGATTGTACTTTGTACACCGCCTGATAAGAATGGAAAGGTACATCCTGCTATCCTGTTTGCCGCTCGTCTGGCTGGAGTCAGCAAAATCTTTAAGGCTGGTGGAGTACAGGCCATTGCCGCTATGGCTTACGGGACAGAGAGTATTCCTAAAGTTTATAAGATCTTTGGTCCCGGCAATCAGTATGTCACCGCTGCCAAGCAACTTGTCAGCCTGCGGGATGTCGCCATTGATATGCCTGCGGGGCCGTCGGAGGTAGAGGTTCTGGCTGACGAATCTGCCAACCCGGTGTTTGTGGCTGCCGATCTTCTTTCTCAGGCGGAACATGGAGTGGATAGCCAGGCGATGCTGGTTACGACTTCTGAGAAGCTACAAACGGAAGTCGTTTACGAGGTCGAACGCCAATTAGGCTATCTAACCCGTCGCGATATTGCCGAAAAATCTTTGGCCAACAGTAAGTTGATATTGGTGAAGGATATGGAGGAAGCTTTGGAACTTACCAATGCTTACGCTCCTGAGCACCTGATTATTGAGACGAAGGACTATATGGAAGTAGCCGGACAGATAGTCAATGCCGGTTCGGTATTTTTGGGTGCCTTCTCTCCCGAAAGCGCAGGTGATTATGCTTCGGGAACTAACCATACTTTACCTACCAACGGCTATGCCAAAGCCTATAGTGGAGTGAGCCTGGACAGTTTCATCCGTAAGATCACTTTTCAAGAGATACTTCCCAGTGGAATGTCGGCTATTGGCCCGGCTATCGAGGTGATGGCTGCCAATGAACACCTGGATGCACACAAAAATGCGGTAACTGTTAGATTGGAGGAGATAAGAAAATGAAAACATTGCAAGAATTAACCCGTCCGAATATCTGGAGACTAAAACCCTATTCTTCGGCCCGTGATGAATATAGTGGGGCGGCAGCATCTGTTTTTCTGGATGCTAACGAAAACCCGTATAACCTGCCGCACAATCGCTATCCGGATCCGATGCAACGGGATCTGAAGTTGGAATTGTCCAAGATAAAAAAAGTAGCTCCTGCCCATATCTTTCTGGGAAATGGCAGTGATGAGGCTATTGATTTGGTGTTTCGTGCTTTCTGTGAGCCGGGCAGAGACAATGTGGTTGCTATCGATCCTACGTACGGCATGTATCAGGTTTGTGCCGATGTCAATGATGTGGAATACCGCAAAGTGCTGCTTCACGATGATTTTCAGTTTTCTGCCGATGAATTGTTGGCAGTTGCGGATGAACGGACTAAGATGATTTTCCTTTGTTCACCCAATAATCCGACGGGAAATGATCTGCTTCGGTCTGAGATAATAAAGGTGATCAATGATTTCGAAGGATTGGTCATTCTGGACGAGGCTTATAATGATTTTTCCGATGAACCCTCATTTTTGTCAGAGTTGGGTAAGTATCCGAATCTGATTATCTTACAGACTTTCTCAAAAGCGTTTGGTTGTGCAGCTATTCGTTTGGGGATGGCTTTTGCCTCCGAGGGGATTATCGGTGTTTTGAATAAAATCAAGTATCCGTATAATGTGAATCAGCTGACTCAGCAACAAGCTATAGAAATGCTCCACAAATACTACGAAATAGAACGCTGGGTAAAAACATTGAAGGAGGAGAGGGGGTATCTGGAAGAAGCTTTCGTTGAGTTGCCTTGCGTATTACAGGTATTTCCATCGAATGCCAACTTCTTTCTGGCACGTGTGACCGATGCTGTGAAAATTTATAATTATTTGGTGGGAGAGGGTATTATTGTACGTAATCGAAATTCCATATCATTGTGTGGCAACTGCCTTCGTGTGACTGTAGGTACACGGGCTGAGAATGCCAAACTGATTGGAGCACTGAAAAAATATCAATAGGAAAAATGAAAAAGAAAGTACTGTTTATTGACCGTGATGGCACGCTTGTCATTGAGCCGCCTGTCGACTATCAGCTCGATTCACTGGAGAAACTTGAATTCTATCCTAAAGTTTTCCGCAATTTGGGCTTTATTCGCAGTAAACTTGATTTTGAGTTTGTCATGGTGACCAATCAGGATGGTTTGGGCACCTCTTCTTTCCCGGAAGAAACTTTTTGGCCGGCGCACAACCTGATGTTGAAAACTCTGGCTGGAGAAGGTATTACGTTCGATGATATCCTGATAGATCGCAGTATGCCCGAAGATTGTGCTTCTACGAGGAAGCCGCGTACAGGAATGTTGACTAAGTATATTTCCAATCCGGAATATGATCTGGAGGGCAGCTTTGTCATTGGAGATCGTCCGACAGATGTAGAATTGGCCAAAAATATAGGTTGCCGTGCCATTTACCTTCAGGAATCCATTGATTTGCTGAAAGAAAAGGGACTGGAAACTTATTGTGCTCTTGCCACTACTGATTGGGATCGGGTGGCTGAGTTCCTTTTTGCAGGAGAGCGGAAAGCAGAAATACGCAGGACAACGAAAGAAACCGATATCCTGGTAGCTCTCAATCTGGATGGTAAGGGTACTTGTGACATTTCTACCGGGTTAGGTTTCTTTGACCATATGCTTGAGCAGATTGGTAAACATTCCGGTATGGATTTAACGATCCGGGTGAAGGGGGACCTCGAGGTAGACGAACATCATACCATCGAAGATACGGCTATCGCATTGGGTGAGTGTATCTATCAGGCGCTGGGTAGTAAAAGAGGAATTGAACGTTACGGTTATGCTTTGCCCATGGATGATTGCCTTTGCCGGGTATGCTTGGATTTCGGAGGACGTCCGTGGTTGGTATGGGATGCCGAGTTTAAGCGTGAAAAGATAGGAGAAATGCCTACCGAGATGTTTTTACACTTTTTTAAGTCTCTGAGTGATGCAGCCAAGATGAACCTCAATATTAAGGCTGAGGGGCAGAATGAGCATCACAAGATAGAGGGAATATTCAAAGCGCTGGCCCGTGCGTTGAAGATGGCGTTGAAGAGGGATATCTATCATTTCGAATTGCCGTCCAGTAAAGGAGTTTTGTAACGATTCACTTTTTACCAAATAAATTTATCCCTCCAACTATAATTCGATAAGTGTTTATTATAGGTTGGAGGGATAATCTGTAAATCACCTAAAAAGTTTTTATAGCCGTTTCTTTTTGAATACTCATAAAAGTGATTTCTATTTCTCTTTTACAAAAGAGCCGGGATATGTACATACATTCAGTTTTGCCATATTTCCTTTTTCCCGAAGCCAAGTAGTGAATTCACGTTTACCTTCTTTCAATACGATGATACGACTGCCTGGTGTTTTATCTCCGTAAGTATTTTTTCCGCCCGAAGCTCGTCCATATCCTAAAGCGATGTTATAGAGAGTAGCGATGTAATCGTTTACGTGGTCGTGTCCGGCAAAAACACCCATAACATCACCGCATTCCAGCATATTGGCAAACATACCGCTGTTTATATGGGGACTGCATTCTTTTTCGTTACGGTCTCCGTAACGTTTGGTTTCGAACGATTCCCATGCTTGGGTGTACTCCGGTAGCGGAATATGGAGGAAGGTCAATGCAGGTAATGGTTGTCCCTCATTCCGTTCTGTGTACTTCCGGCTTTCGCGGGAGTACCAGTCTATTTGAGATCGTCCGATCCAGTCATATCCTTTTACTGTTTTTATCTTCGAATAAGCATTTGTGTCCAGGCAATAAAGCAATGCGGCTGTTTTATTTCCGTCTTTCGAACTGTAAATAGGGAGAATATGGTTACCTTCTCCTTTTATTCCTTCTGCCACTTGTTTCATCATACAATACGGTTGTTCCCGGATGATGCGAATGATTTCATCACGCTTTACGGCATATTCGTCATCATGATTTCCCAATACGGCTGTCCAGGGGATCCGGCGGGCCGACAGTTCGGCAGATATGGCTTCCCAAGCTTGCCGGACTTCATCCATAGTAGTATTGTCTCCTGTAAATATCACGAGGTCAGGCTTTTCGGAATCAAGTACTTCTTTGATCATATCTCCCACTATTCGGTCTTTCTCCTGATCATGTCCCAAGTGCATATCGGTAAATTGTGCTATCTTAAATTCACCATTGGAATTAAAGCTGATTTTCTCGGGAGCTTGTTGCGCTTGGATAAAGAAGCCGGATAGCAATAATACGCTGCTTAAAATAATCTTTTTCATTATAAATATGGGTTAAGAGTATATATTTTATTCTATGATTTTTTTTGCCACCAGGTAGCTTGGTTTATTTTGTCATTTCCTGCACCGAATTGGCGTGTAATAGCCGTTTCTACGTTAGTACCGTTGTTATCATATTCTCCTTGCGGATACATCCATCGTTTGGGGATTTCTGTTCCGGCTGGGCGACGGAAGTCCGGGTAGCCGGTACGTAGTTGTTCGTAAAAGGAATCCCAGTTGCCTTGGTAGAATGTAACCAGGTATTTCTGCATGATAATGCGTTCTATCTGCTCTTCAGTACCCGATGCTTGGGTGAAGTCGACCAATGGTTCTTTCAGATATTGGGCCACTGCGTTCTCGTTCAGATAGCCGGCATAATCTTTTGCATGGGTTTCGTAGAAAGAGAATGAGGCGCGGATACCTTTCTCGTAATACGTTTGTGCATTGCCACTGATCCATCCCCGTACAACAGCTTCAGCAAGAATTTGTTGTAATTCGGCATATCCCATCAGCATGGTGGGCTCTACAATCGGATCTGTACGGAAACGGTCGTTGATGGGCGATATGGTACCCTCACTAACTTTGATAATAGCATCGCTATAAGGGGCGGCAGGGTCTCCTCCTTCGTAAGAGCTGAAGTCGTCGATAGGTTTTCCTTCAGTCTTTCCTTTGTTGGTCTGTGCGCTGAAGATGAACAAGCGTGGGTCCCGACGTTCGCGCATACGTTGGATAAATGTATCATCCATATAATAGCCGGACCATTGGGCATTGAATTGAGGATATCGGTTGCCCTGCTGATCCAGGTAAACCAACTGTCCATTGTCTGCCAGGCTATTCATCAACGGGCTGTTTGTCGCAATGTTTTTAAACTCAGAAGCGATATTTATATTCCCTACTGTTGTATGATTGGAGAGGGTCATCAGCACTTTCAGACGAAAAGAGTTGATCAGTTTCCTCCACTGGGTGCTATTTCCGTTATAGATGATGTCTCCGTCAATGACAGATGCGTCATTTGCCAGTATTTCGTCTGCTTCTCTCAATTCTTGGAGGATTCCTGCAAAAACATCCTCTTGTGCATCATATTCGGGAGTGTATATTTCTTCTTTTTCTCCTTTCAAGGCCTGACTGTAGGGGATGTCTCCGAAACGGAGAGTCAGTTCATAGAAGTAGTAGGCGCGGAAGAACTTAGTGAGTGCCGTATACACCGGAGCATTTACACGTTCTGCCTCTTCACCCATCTTTTGTACATTGCGGAGATTGTCATAGTAGCCAAAACTTCCGCGGGTCCATTTGTAATATTGATCTGCACTCTCTCCGTCGGCTTGAATTACTTTTTTGGTAGCATACATTCCGTCAGTCCCTCTTTTAAAAGCATTCATGCAGATTTGGGTAAGCAGGAGTTTGGGGTGGGTCTGGGTGGCATTGTCCGGATCAATGTTCATCTCTTCCAGATTTCCACAGGAAACGCACATCCACACAGATACGATGAGTAATATTATCTTTTTCATTTTATAATTTCTTATTAGTTTCTTATTCGTTTAGAATTTTATGTTGACGCCCATGCCGATATAGCGTGCGGTTGGATCGTTGGCACCTCCGTCGTTGCTGTCTCCGGTGTAGTCCGGATCGACAAAGGGGACTTTTTTCCAGACAGCTAGGTTGTTGCCAAACACTGTAGCTGTAAGTCCTTTCACGGGGCTTTGTTTCGAAAGTAGTTTGGTGAAGTTGTAAGTCAGTGCTACTCGGCGGAGCTTAATGTAGCTACGGTCGAATACATTGGCAAATTTGGCATTTTCTTTCGAAGATACATAAGCTTGATAAGGATAGTTCTGGCACCATTGTTGCCAATCGACCGCTGTCGTGTTACGTTTGTAGGTGCGTGTGTCAGAGATTACATTACCGTCGATGTCACGTTTCAGCTCTCCTCCGGTTACGACTACCCCATTGGGTACATATATCGGGTGTCCGACGGCATATTGTGCATCCCTGTACTCCACTGATTCCGGATGCTTTCCTCCCCACCATAACTTTTCGCTCAATACAGAATAGATTACTCCTTTATAAGCGCCGTCCAGATCGACAGACAGTGTGAAGTCTTTGTAGCGGAAAGTATTTTGCATACCCATTCGGAAGTTCGGATCCAGATGTCCCAGATATTGTTTATATGCGTCTTTAGTAGGCATACCGTTTTCATCCAGAATCAATTCTCCATCAGCACTTTTCTGCCATTGTGAACCGTAAAATGCATCGGCACGGTCGCCTACTTTCAGGTCACCGAACTTTTTCTGTCCGCCATATATTTCCGTCAGTTTTTTTACACTCTTACTCCAGTTCAAGGAGAAATCCCATTGAAAATCTTTATTTTTGATAGCCTGTACATTGGCCATGATTTCCCATCCGTTGGTGGTATATTGGTTACCGTTCACTTTACGGCTGGTGAAACCTGATGCATTTGAAATATTCAGGTCGATAATCTGGTTTTCATCGATCGTATGATAATAAGTCAGGTCGAAAGATAACCGGTTACGGAAGAATGCAGTTGACAATCCGGCTTCCCAGGATGTCGTTTTCTGAGGTTTGATGTAGTAGTTGACCAGAGAAGAAGGGTAGGAAATAGATGGATTCGAACCGTAATTGGAATCTTTTGTATAAGTGGACATGATCTGGTAGGGAGACAGGTCGGTAGAGACAACCGCCCATGAACCATACATTTTGAGATAGTCCATAAATGTTGGCAATTTGATGTATTCGGATACCATAGTACTCAGTGCGACAGAAGGATAGAAGTAAGAGTTACTGCCTTTTGCCAGAGTAGATGACCAGTCATTACGTCCTGTCAATGTCAGATAGGCATATTTGTAAAGATCAAGGTTGATTGATCCATAAATACTACGGATTGATTTTTCATTTCGGTTGGCATCGGTAATGGAAGGACCTTGTGTGTTTTTGATACTGTATACGAATGGAACAATCAAACCGTCGGTAGACTGATATTCCTGACGGTAATTACGGTAGAATACCGAAGTTCCGGCATTCAGGGTGAAGAGGATATCCGGAGTCAGATCTTGAGTGTAGGTAGCCAGTACATCAGCGTCTACATTAGTTTGACGGTCATTCCATACTTTGTAGTCACCTTCCCGGGAGTCACCGTAGTTCATGTAAGTTTTGGGTACTTTCATTTCCTGAAGAATTGTTTTCTGGCGTAAGGCGGCACGTCCCTGTATGTTCAGATTGGGGAGGATTTGATAATTCAGGCGGACTTGCCCGTTCACCACATCCCGACTTTCGGATTGCTGGAGCTCTTCGGCTGCAAAGTAAGGATTATTATACCATGCATAATTGTAACTTGCCTGCCGATACCCTTCCTGTCCGGGAACGTATTTGTGTTTTTGGAGTTCTTTACCGTTCACATCGTCTCCCATCCATACAACGATGGTGTACATGTGGTTTTTAGGTCCGTATCCGTAGCGCGGATAACTCGGGGCAACTATTTTGTTGTAGGCCAGATTGGCATCCAACTGCAAGTTTTTAGCCAGATCAAAGGTAGAGTTGAAGTTGATACCTCCACTGTGCATTTCAGTAGAAGGCACCTGTCCCTTTTGGTAAGCATATTGTCCGGTGACGAAGTAGCGTGCTTTTTCTCCTTTATAAGCTATTGAGATATTGTTGTTGGTTACTAGTCCGGTTTGCAGAAAGTCTTTCAGGTTGTCATGGGATACCCAGTCGATAGGTACACGTTCATAGCGCGATTTGTCATCATACTGAGTACCTTTTACATCTCCCCACCAAGGAATCTCTTTTCCAGTCACTTTATCCCTGATCGGGCTGTTCCACTGAGCTACTTTGGTTCCTACATTTAATTTGGGTCCCCAAGTCATGTCACCGTCCGAAATGCCGCCATCTGCACCGTCCCAGAATTCATATTTACCATTTGAACCGCTACCGTATTGATGTTGTGTCTCGGGAAGCACTGCAAAGCCGGCTGTGATCATGTTGTTGGTAGAGAAGTTGATTTCCAAGCCTTCTTTTTTGGCCGTTTTACTGGTGAT
>ULQD01076945.1_pt1 | contig 13714 bp, 15 predicted proteins | sample 1954121 | NCBI WGS metagenome assembly ULQD01 (sample SAMEA4835646, study PRJEB28245) | human gut metagenome | biome: gut microbiome; material: fecal sample | place: Denmark | collected 2008 | reverse complement strand
CTAAAGAAAATTTCACGAAAACAAAAAGTTTAAATCACTTCGATATTTTGAAAAATTTACTGTTCCATTCATATAGCCAACATATTCTGTAAGACTGCCATTCTTCTCACGAATTCTCAGTATAGATACAACACCTTGTGGCTGATAAACTTTAGAAAAAGAAACCTCACATACACCCTTCTTGGAATCATATGAATTACTGAACGCCCAATCAAAAATAAATTCGTCGGCTTCATAAGTGGTGTTTGTTTCTGGATGATGTTTTGAGTACATATTCAAAACGGGACCCCAACTCTGTGAATCTTGCTTTTCCCACACATTAGCCATGTGCAACTTGCCATCAGCGGTTTCATAAAACACTGTGTAGGCATCGTTATTCACGACATAGGAGGTATAATCCTTGCCATCAATGGTCGCTTTAAGAACATAAAAGTGAGCAAGATCCTTTTGCTCCTGGGCAAATGCAGATGTAGTTGCAATTATAATCATAGAGAGCAAAATCCAAATTCGATTCATCGTGTTATGCATATTATAATATTTGATAACTTCTACATTTTTACAATCCGTCTCTTGTTACGCAAACCAGCACAATGTCGCCTACCGACCTGTTGGAAATAGAGCGCGGAGGGCAGGCATACGCAATAACTTATGAATCATTGATCGTTCAGTTGGAGGATTCGCTCGGAATAGCGGAACTTGCCGCTTCACTCGCACAAATCATCGGATAACTTATGGCTGATTTTACACCTCTCATATCACGCCTTTCACAAGTACGTTCGCTCTTTGCCCTTCATATCGCTGCCCAGGGGGCTTCTGCAACCTTAACGGACACTTTGTACGAACTTGCGTACAAGGTAAAGCAAATTCCGAGTGGTATACAGTACGTCCGATCGGGATACCAACTTTTTAAGGGTAATACGTCATTGAGCAAATTGCCTGCATACTTGGATTTCCGACAGTTGACATCTATGTATCAGATGTGTTACGGATGTACGGCTCTCACGCAGGTCGGAGTCCTTGAAACGGCCAATGTCACCAATATGATGTGGGCATTCTATGGCTGCGAGACTCTGACCCGTATTGAAGGATTGGATACTTCGGCCATAACCTCCGCATCGGAGTTGTTTCACGGTTGCTCTTCGTTGGTGACAATTGTCCAGCCTCTCGACTTCAGTAATGTGAAATCGCAGATTGATACTACATTCACCGCCTGCAGAAACCTGGAGAGTGTATCCTTTACCGGTACGATCTCGGTAGATATTTGGGCTAACGGTTGCCCAAAACTTACGCTTGAGAGTCTTCTCTCCCTGCTTAATGCTTTAGCCGATGGCGTGACGGATAAGACCTGCACGCTGGGAGCAAAGAATCTTGCCAAGCTTTCCGAAACACAAAAAGCAATCGCCACAAGCAAGGGATGGACATTGCAATGAAAAACCAGGCACCTTATGTCGGTGCCTGGTTGCCGTTGTCGGCTCTATGGAGGAGAGGTTTTATGCCAGGCCGGCCGCTACTGCGAACTTCTGTACCTCACGCTGATGTTGCTCTCGACGGACAGACTCCTTGGATGGAGTCAGGGGAGCAGTGAAGATTCCGTTGAGCTTCGCGGCGAGACTCTCCATATCTACGTTGATTTTCTGGTCGGTGATACGGGCGTAGATTTGTGTCGTGCGCACATTCGTATGCCCAAGCATCTTTGAGACGGTTTCGATTGGCACGCCATTTCCCAAGGTAATGGTTGTGGCAAAAGTGTGACGGGCAACGTGTGAAAAACATGCCCGAACGGCATTTTGCAGTTGGAAGCAACAAAAACGTAAACGGTTTGAGATGAGGCGATTTTCTGTTTTTGAGGAAGCAGTCCACCGCATATTGTAGCGAGACAACCGTTACCAGACCGTTACCCGTATCGTTACCTCGGCGTCCACAGGTAACCGGCAGCAATCGACAGACTTCCGTACGGCGTTTTATTCTCTGAATCACCGGTTTTTGCATAACGACGAACGCTTCGAACCACGGTATCTTTGCCCCGAGCAGGGAACCCTAAAAACCAGTCGTTATGAAAGGAGTCAGTTGCAAGGTTTTGCTCTACCTGAAAAGGAGCTCCCTGACCGCTTCGGGTCAGGCCCCGATCATGTGCCGCGTGACGGTCGGCCGATCGATGGTGCAGTTCAGTAGCAAGCTGTCGTGTACTCCCGAATTATGGAATCCTCGCGAAAGCCGACTAAATGGCAAAAGCAAGGAGGCTGTTGAAATCAATACCAAGATTGACAAGTTGCTGCTTGCCATCAATTCTGCATTTGATTCTCTTTTGGAACGTAAACAAGAGTTTGGTGCAAACGATGTTAAGAATGCGTTTCAAGGCAGTAAAGATACTCAAATGACATTGCTAAAACTCTTTGATAGGCACATTGAGGAGATAAGGGCGAGAGTTGGCATTGATGTTTCGCATCGCACACTTCCAACATACTTATACACTCGTAGGCGACTTGAAGAGTTTATCTCAAAGCGATTCAAGATTAATGATGTTGCCTTTTGCCAACTTAATGAGCAATTCATTCGAGAGTATCAGGAGTATATCATCATTGAAAGAGGCTTAGCAGTTGAAACTGTGCGTCATTATCTGGCTATTCTGAAAAAGATCTGCCGCATAGCGTTCAAAGAGGGACATGCTGACAAATATCATTTCGAACATTATCCCTTACCAAAACAAAAGGCTACTACTCCGAGAGCATTGAGCAAAGAGGATTTTGAGAAACTGCGAGATTTAGAGATTGAAGAACATCGTTGGTCACATCATACTTCTCGTGATATGTTCCTCTTTGCCTGCTATACGGGTACAGCATACATAGATGTTACATCGATAACCAATGACAATCTATCTACTGACGATAGCGGTGCTATGTGGCTTAAATATCGCAGAGGTAAGAACGGGAAACTTTGTCGTGTCAAGTTGTTGCCCGAAGCAATAGAACTGATAGAGAAATATCGCAACAAATCGAGAGAAACGCTATTTCCCGTAATCAAACGAGAGGCTATGATGTGGAATCTCAATAGCCTAAGAGAGATGGCTGGGATAAAAGGGCCTCTCACCTACCATATGGGAAGGCACTCGTTCTCGACACTGATAACTCTTGAAAATGGTGTACCTATTGAAACTGTAAGCAAGATGTTGGGCCACTCGGATATTAAGACAACACAAGTGTATGCACGAGTAACCCAGAAGAAACTCTTTGAGGATATGGATAAATACATCGAAGCAACAAAAGATTTAAAACTAATACTTTAACCAATAAACAACTACCATTATGAGAAGTACATTTTCTATTTTATATTATATCAACCGCAGCAAAGTTAGGGCTGACGGAACAACCGCTATTATGTGCCGCATTACCATTGACGGTAAAAAGAGCGTATTTGCAACGGGGCATTATTGCTCTCCTGATGATTGGAAAGCAAAGACAGGCGAGGTAAAAGATATTAGAACAAATAATATGCTCAATGATTTGCGTGCAAGGATAGAAACTGCATACGAAAATCTGTTAAGGGATGCAGGTATGGTTACAGCCGAGATGCTGAAGAATGAGATTACCTGTGTTGCTATTACGCCAACAACACTACTTAAGGCTGGCGAAGAGGAACGAGAGAGATTGAGAATCCGAGCCGAGGTCATTAACGTAAGATCTCCGATGGTTACGCCGTTTGCTGTTTCTGCCATACAATATATTTATTCAGTGTATTCTTCAAAGCAACACATTTGCAGGTAAGTTACCAACCACCAGCACTTGCCCGCATATATCCCGGGTACGGCAACAAGTTGCAGGATTCCCGCATAACACTTCACTCGTTGCATCCTGTCAAATCCGAAATCATTCTGCTTGATCGATGAGAGTATGCCCGACTCGGCATCGTCTACGGCAAGGATGATATCTGGAGAGGAGCGTGTTCTCACAGGTGTGTCATACAATGTCAGCACATTGCCGATATACTCGTTTGAGGTCGGAAGATTGATCCATATTTTATAGTCCTGATATTGCTCGCCAATTGTTTGCAGATTCATATTCCTGTCCACGGTGTACTTCCGTGTAGCGGTGTTATAGCGGGTGCCTTCTTCTCGCAATGTTTTGAATGGAATGCGTATATGCCCCGAGAATACACCCGTAGCCATTTCTATATGTCCATCTTCGTAGATTCGGGTCTTAGCCGTACCTGCATTCTGTATACCATCTGCTCCGGCAAAGAGCATCAGTTTACCGTGCTTCTCATCAACCGTTCCCGAAATGGCACTGCCGGCCATACCGGCCACAACCCGGGCATTATTCTCATCCTTTACCCCGACAAACCCTGACAATACCACACCACTTTGACCATCTATTTCAGTCGTTGCATCGCGGAAATTATCGCGCAGATATTCCAGGTCACTCTGTTGTTCTTGCTCTTCGGATGCGGCACGTATCGTTTTGACGATTATAGCGCGAGCTTCATAGTAAGCTGCAATATCCTGGAAATCGGGTTCGATGGTAATATACTCGGGAGTTGACCGGGTATATTTCTCGATAGCCGTTACCGCCAAAATATAGGCATTGACATAGTCGTCCCACGCGGCATCCTTTTTACGGATGATGCGCAGCTGCGAATTTGCAATGCGGCCGGCTGTGGCGGTTACGCGTCTGTACGGTTTCTCCGAATCTGATGACTACAACGCCGTCACGATGGGACTGTCCAAACAGTTCGTGATGTCGATGGAACGGCTCCGGGAAAGGCTGACGGACTGAAGGCTGCACCTGTTCCGAGAGGAAACGCTGGGTTGCCTTATGACTGCACACATCCTGGATCTGTACGACATCCACGCACGCGGCCAGGCTGCTGCAACGGTTTATCGGAATGTTTTACAACAGGGAGTACATCCTGCACCGGGATGTCTCCTACTATACCTCCCCTCCCGCCTCTGTGTCACTCTCCACTACCTCTCCGAGATTTGCAGGAAAGCCTGCGGCATACCGGTCACTTACTGGATAGACCGCTTCACCCTGCATGAGATTGCGAACCTCCTGTGCCAAAAGGAACTGCCTCTGTCGGAGATAGCCGCCGGGATGAACTTCTCGTCATTTTCCTATTTCAGCCGGTATGTATCCAGACATTTCGGCATTTCCCACACAATGTCTACAGGGAGTCATTAAACCGAGTACGTTAAAATAGGCGAAATGCAAACTATAACTCGATGTCTCCGTCAACACTGCCCTGCTGCCCCCATCCTTCTATCTGCACTCCGTCTAGTTCAATCTTATCGGAGGATACATTTATTTGAACTGTCAGGCATCTTCCTCCATCAAGCATGCTGACGGGCCTGCCGTCCTGATCATTGTCGGGAACACTTAGTGTACGCACCATGTCACCGAGACTTACTTCAAGCGTCACATTGTCTTTTTCCTGAGGAACTATAAAACATGATACCTGACTGCCCTGCATGGTTCCCACCTCTGACAGTCCGGAGGCCGTACCGTTCTGTATTGCCCCTTTTGCCAGATCTATGCCGCATGAGGAAAGAGCCTTGACCGATGTGGATATCTCAGACAGCTGCTCATCCGTCAAATCATCGGACACATACTTTACCACAAGTTTGTGCAGAGCATGCTTGAATACCAGACTCACTGCATCTTCTGAGTTTTTCCCGACTTGCACCGCCTCGGCCAGCAACAGGTCGGTTTTTTCCGCTGGGGAGACGACAAATGTCAATATTCCGTCCACTGCCTTCCCCTGGACAGGATAGCAGCCTGAGAAATATACGTTCCCGGCATCTTCCGGCAGATTGAGATCCGCCCATGAGAGATCAGTCGTCCCGACAGTGTAGCTTGTGTCTATATTCGGGAAACCGCTTCCTGAAACCACAAGCGTAAAGATATCCCCGTTGGAGAAATTTCCCTCTCCGTTCCCGTCAAGTGCGGGTGATTTGGTCAGGGCCTCGATGGATGTCCGGATATCTATCATCCTGTCAGTCTCATCTGTGCCTTTGTCCACAGGGGATTTCTCGCAGGAAACAGTCATCATTGCAAACAGGACAACCACTGCTATAATTAAACTGTAATATTTCGTCGTATTGTTCATCGTTATTTCAACTTATTGAATAAAACTTTCATTAATCTCAACTTCGGGAAATTCTTTCTGCCAGATATCCCGTTTCAAATCCACAACCGTTATACAGGATATGGGATATATGCTGGAATCTCCCATCAGCACTTTCCAAGGTCCATCTTCCCGGTATCTAATCTCCTGGCGTATCAGGCGGTGGCGCTGGTAATTATTGGAACCTCCATTAACCTCAAAGTTATAATGGTCATTATTGTCTACATAATATATGGCGGATACATAACCCTCATCATCAAATTCCACACCCCAGATTGTCATAACGTGCGTAACCCCTTGGTTCAGGTTAGACTGTTCGAAACCCAGCCCCTGCTTATTTTCCAGAGCGCCTTTGATAATCCTGTTGAAACTCTCTTTATTCATGGCGTCTTCAGGTCTGAACGCAACATCTATGTTGTCGAATATTTCCGTGAAATATCCTCCATAATTGTCATCAATATCAGGATCAGGAGATGATATTCCCGGAGTCCCGCAGATAAACCAGTTAATTCCGACGGCATCCGAACCCCCTCTGTTTCTGGATATGTCTCTGAAAAAGTCGAAAATTTCACTGCCTTCAGTATCGGAAAACCCGAAAGAGGGACGCGGATATGCCGGCCATGGATTTGAACTGTACCTTGCATCATACGCCTCGATATACGGTTCATTGAGCCGTGTCCACCAATGCAGCAGATTTGACGCACCCGCCGCCCAGCACATATTGCTGTCATGGTATCCAGGATGGGATCCACTATCGTCCGGATCGTCCTTATCGCAGTCATACCATAAAAAGTCGCTCTGCCAGTTCAGATACGCAATGCCGGATACTTTGTACCATATACCGTTGGGGAAGTTTTCAGGCACCAAGAAACTGTACTCAGGGACGGACTCGTTGTCTTTTGGATAATCGGGCAGGCTGGCGGTCTTGACCCCGTAAACCCAGCACGTCTTGCCGCCGTAGTCTATATCCGGGTCAGGATCAGGATCAGGATCAGGATCAGGATCCGGGTCAGGGTCGGTTCCGATATCTCCGTCGGATTTGAGACGCAGGTTGAGTACGGTCTCCTTCCCGCTCTCCAACACACTGCTTTCTCCGATCGTAGCCGGTGCCTTGTAGACGGATGTCTTTCCACCTGCGGAAATCTCCACCCATCCTTCGGCATATTCCCCAAGATCCCCGGGGAAAAGAATCGCCGAATACTTTCCCTCGGACAATATGCGGGGCGTTATGTCCTCCATTGTACCGGAAGGAGTGTCAATACCTCCTGTCGAGAGGTCGAATGAGCCTTCCGTAATATTCCTCACAGTGACAGTCAGATCATCAGGAAGAGAGCCTTCGTCACTTGAGATATTGATTGACAGACGGTGCATACCGTGCATAAAGGGCATCTCTATCACATCCCCGGTAATATCTTCCTGCTCTATGTCAAGGTGGCTCCACAACAAGTCAGAGTCCTCATACCCGTTACCGGTCTGGTCGGTGTCCACACGATGCGTGTGCAGGTTTGTCTCAGGCGAGACATCCTCTCTGGCCGGATAGTATGCTGAAAGGCGCACAGTACCCGAGCCAAGCTCACTTTTCTGCAGTTTCGGAGTCCATTGCCCGTCCTCCATGGTCAGTATGACCTGTCTTGTCTGCTCTCCATAGATATAAAGTCCGACTTTGTCTCCTTCTGTGAAAGATCCGCTGCCGTCTTCTCCAATCTCAGCTTTCGTACCCTTATTGTCTTGCGTGAAGACCATCTCTACATACTCACTGTCATTCTTCGAGGATGAATAGTCCTCAAATTCCGCGCATCCGGACAATAACACCGGAACTGCTGCCAATAACCGGAACAGGAGCTTACTTGTAATCAATTCTTTGTCCATTTTATGGATAGTTGAATTTCACCGCAAAAGTAGTAAAAAAACAACACATTGACATTAGAATCTGTTTAAATTTATTTATAATTAGTTGTAAATCAGTAGGTTAATTGGAATATTTTTCGTAACCTTATGATTATCAATACATTAAAGTTATGCATAAGTACCCAACCAACCTGACTGATAAACAGTGGCAAGTTATAAAAAATGTTAGACCCCAAAGAAAGATTCAGAAAATATTCACTGCGCTCTGTTTTTGACGGCATCCTGTACATCGTGAAGACCGGCGTGCAGTGGAGAATGCTCCCCTCGGATTTCGCTCCGTGGCAGACAGTGTATTACTATTTCAGCAAGTGGAAGAACGAGGGCCTGCTTGAAGAGATCTTCGACACCCTCCGCGGCATTGTCCGCCGTCTTTCGGGCAGGGCGGAGAGTCCCAGCCTTGGGATCATCGACTCAAGGAGTGTCAGGACCTCCCATCATATTGATGGTCAAAGGGGAATAGACGGAAACAAAAAGATAAAGGGCAGGAAGGAGCACATAGTGGTTGACACTCTGGGGCTGCCCATGTCAGTGAGAGTCCATCCGGCTAACGTCCATGACAGCGTAGGGGCGGAAGAGGTGTCGAATCCATGAGATACAAATTCCCTGGGCTGAAACGGATTCTGGCGGACGGAGGTTACAGGGGCGAGACTGTCAGGAACACGGTCATGAGACTGCTGCATTGCGACCTGGATGTCGTACTCAGGTCTGACAAACGGACGGACAGATTTGTCCCCATGCCAAAAAGATGGATTGTCGAGCGCACTTTCTCATGGCTCGAGAACTTCAGGAGACTGACCATTGACTATGAATACAGGGCCGATACGCACGAAGCCATGATGCATATCGCTGCCATAAAATTATTTTTGAATAAAATTTAAACAGTTTCTCATCAAACCAAACTTGTAAATTGATAGCAGAATACAAAGAACAATTTCCTAGCGATGAATATAAAATAACTCGTCTTTTAGATAAAATAAGTTTGATGACACCAGAAAATATACATATCAATACATTTATGTATGAGCCCTTAATTGATATGTCTATCATACACTTAGTCAAGCTCTATGAATTGGTTAAATCTGAAAAGGATAGAATAGAGCAACTCCAATTTAATGGATGAAGACGTATATTTTGTGTAGACAGGAGTTATTTCTGCAAATAAAGATAAAAGCAACATTTGGAGTGATAATATACAGTCAAGTGTGACTTTGATTATGCAGCCATAAATCATTATAGATAGGATGAAAAAAGTTAATAACAAATTTTGATTAGTTAAATTAAGTAGTGAACTTAGCGGGCGAAGATTTGTTCTTTGACAACCAAATCGGTATGCCCAAGCAAGTCGTAACCACTGCAAGTATGTACATGAGTAGAGGTGGTTTCAACGAAAAAAATAGCGGAGCAAAACGCCCCTAAAGAAGCCTTTAAATAAAGGATTTATAGAGGACGATGACTACATCTGTGACGGAGAGTAGTCATCACCGTTGTCACCGAGGTGTGACCTCGCTCGCGAATTGCTCATGCAAATTGCTAATAATCAAATAATAGCAGATCGCAATTCCGTAATCGTTCTCTCCGCCAGGAAGCGAAAAAGCCGAATCCGCAAAGGATTCGGCTTTTTCGCATTCGTATGTGCTGCGGAGGTCCTGCCCAGGCCCCATGCGCGTCCCGGTGCTCCTGAACAGGGGGCTCTCAATACTCCTCCAGCGTCCCGAGGTTGTCGCTTGTGAGGGTCCAGCGGGTATCCGGCCGCACGCGGACCTCCATACGCGTGGCGGTGCCGTCGGCCGCAGTGAATGAGCCCGAAATTTCCCCTGAATCGAAGAACTTGCGGCCGTCATAGATCGGTTCCGAATCGATGTATTCCAGGTTGTCGTATCCGCACAGCGATTTCAGGGTACATGCAAACACGGGCGACGCCTCGTCGCGCATGCCGGACAGACCCATGTACGAATCCAGCCTGCCGTCGAAACGGTAGGTCACCATGGCACGCTCCTCTCTTCCTGCCGACTCCAGATCAGCCGTCGTACCGTAAAATCCAGTATAGGCCGTCCCCGTACCGAAGTCGGCCTCCAGTTCCGAATAGATGAACTTTTCCTCAAACAGTCTGTTTGAAATGAAGTCTCCGGTGATGCGGTAGCTGTTCTCCGCAAGGCAGGTCACGGTAAAGAGGAACGACTCGGGCGTATAATCGGGCCAGGGCCGGGATTGCGTCCCCTCGACATGCCATACGGTCCCCACGGCGTCGAGCGCCGCCCCGCCGGTCGTTATGCGGTATGACTTGCCCCGCCACTTGTTCACCCAGATCGTCCCGGCCGCCTCGTCATAATCCAATTCGGCCACCGAAAAATACTTTCTCCTGATCTCCTGCTGCAGGGCCGGATCGCCCGAAGCCTTTGCATACCAGTTTGCCTGGAAAAGGTTGTCGAGTCCGTAGACCAGATCCTCCGCGCAGGTGTACATCAGACTTGCATACTCCCTAAGCGTCTGTTCCCGAGCCGGACTCGGTTCCGGGTCGTCGGTCGTATCCGAACAGGACGGGAGTGTCCCGGTAAGGCACAACAGCACAACGGCGGCGAATGCGCAGGGTCTGATGGCTCTCGAAAACATGGTGTCGGAGGATTGAAATGAAACTTTGGATCAAGTTACGAAAAATCCGCGACAAACAAGATGCGGAGCGTCGGATTCCGCATCCGCACTCCGCATCTTTCCTTTTTTTCGGTGCAACGCCCCTTTCGGGCTGCCCGTTCACCACGGCGTTCGCCGGAGCACCGCCTCTTCTTCAAGGCAGCGCCTTTTCCGGGCGGCGCCGGCTCACAGGCCCTTCACCGCGGCAACGGCTGCCGCGTAATCGGGCTCCTCGGTGATCTCGGGAACCAGCTGTGCGTAGACTACCCTCCCCTCGCGGTCGAGCACCACGACGGCACGGGCCAGCAGCCCCTTGAGCGGGCCATCCACCATGCCGACGCCGTAGTCGCGGCCGAACGCCGCATCGCGGAAGGCCGAGGCGGCCACAACGCGGTCGATGCCCTCCACCGAGCAGAAACGGCTCTGCGCAAAGGGCAGGTCCTTCGATACGGCCACGACAACCGTATCGGGCAGCGAGGCCGCCTCCTTGTTGAACCGGCGCACCGATGCGGCGCAGACCCCCGTGTCGAGACTCGGGAAGATGTTCAGCACCACGCGCTGCCCCTTCAGATCGGCCAGGCGGAGCGGCGAGAGGTCGCCCTTGACCAGCTCGAAATCGGGAGCCGGAGCTCCCACCCGGATGAACTCGCCCTCGAGCTGCACGGGCGCACCCTGAAATTTCGTCTTGGACATGATCGTAACTTCGTTTAAGATTTTTAGGATTCACACTCCATCGGAACGGAAAATCCGTCCGACATATTGCCCTGCAAATACGATTCCGGAATCTCCGCCGACGGTCAATGCCCCTTCAGGCGGTTGAGCGCACTGCGCGCCTCGCCCGAGGAGCCGAAGTTGGGCTGGATGACAAAGCGGTTCATGCGGTCGATAACCCCCCAGCGGCGCTGCCCGGGCGAAACGATGGCATAGCCGTCGTAGAAGTCGTAGCCCGTCTCGTACTGGGGTGGGATGGCCCACTCGCCGAAGTGGTTGAGATAGCCGACAAGCCCCGTGGCGGGGTCGTCCTGCGCCCAGAGCTCGATCCCGGCATAGCGTCCCGACGTGAGCGAGGTGACCGCATTGCGGATGTCGGACCAGGAGCGGAACCGGGGCTGGATGACAAACTGGTTCAGGCGGTCGATGGCACCGAAGAGGCCCCCGACCTGCACGCAGGCCAGGCCGTCGCTGTTGAAACTCGAAGCACTCTTGTACTGGGGCGGGATGGCCCACGTCCCGAGGTCGTTCAGATAGCCGTAAAGGCCCGTGCCGCGGTCCTTCGAGAGGGTCAGGTCGCCGCTTCCGGCAAAGGTCATGGTGCCGCCCTGCGTCACCGGCAGCATGAGATTCGACAGTGCGGCACACGAGACGAAGAGCGTCGCCGCCGCCAATGTCAGCAGTTGGATGATGGGTTTCATGATTCGGGTTTTTTTGATGGTAAAGACAAACTTACGAAAAAAAACAGTACGAACCAACCGCATCCGCCCGCCCGAAGCACTTTTTCGTCCAAAGACAGCCTTCGCGTTTCAGATTCCCTACAGATTCCCGCTCGAACTTTGCAGCCAACGGATGGAAAACACCATAAAATTCGTATTTTTGCACACACTCAACGCCCCGACGATGAAACACCTTCTCCTCCTGCTGCTGCTCTGCACCGCCACCGCGGTCACGGCCCAAAACTTCGACCGACGCACGGAACGCTCCCTGCTCGCACAGACGGTCTTCCCGACCGATTCGCTCGCAAACGACCCCGAGCTGCTCGCGCGTCTGCGCAACATGCCCAACATCGAGGTCGGGCGCGGCATCACGTTCCGCCCGCGCAACAACCTCTTCGAGATGACGCTCCGCTTCCGCATGCAGAACATGGTCGGGCTGTCGTTCGACCGCGACTTCTCGCTCACGCAGACCGAGGCGCGCGTCAAGCGGCTGCGGCTGCGCTTCGACGGCTACATTTTCTCACCCAAGCTGGTCTACTCGATCCAGCTAGGATTCGCGGCCTACGACGCCGAGGTGCTGCCCAACGGAAACATGAACATCGTGCGCGACGCCATCGTCTACTACGTGCCCAACGCCCGCTGGAACATCGGCTTCGGCCAGACCAAGATCAAGGCCAACCGCGCGCGCATCAACTCGTCGAGCGCCCTGCAGTTCGTCGACCGCAGCATCGTCAACAGCCAGTTCAACCTCGACCGCGACTTCGGTATCTTCGGCGAGTACAACATGCGCGAGGGCGAGGGTTTCAACCTCTCGGCCAAGGGTTCCGTCACGCTGGGCGAAGGGCGCAACTGGGGCTCGACGGCCAACGGCGGCATGATCTACATGGGGCGCCTGGAGCTCTACCCGTTGGGGCGTTTCTCGGCGAAGGGCGACCTGCTGGAGGGCGATTTCGACCATGAGGAGCAGGTACGCATCCTGCTGGCCGGCGCCTATGCCTACAACCACAAGGCCACGCGCCTGCAGGGGCCGCGCGGCGCCGTCATGCCCGACGGTGCGACGCGCAACCTGGGCTCCTACTTCGTGGACTTCATCCTCAAGTACCGCGGATTCGCCTTCTACACCGACTTCATGGGCCGCACGTGCGACGAACCGCTCTTCGACGAGGATACCAACGCCTTCGTCTACAAGGGCAGCGGCGTGAACATCCAGACCAGCTACCTGTTCGACAACAAATGGGAGGTGGCGCTGCGCAACTCGACGCTGCTGCCCGATGCCGAGGTGCGGCCGCTGGCCGGCTACCGCAGCTGGAACCAGACGACGCTGGGCGTCACGCGCTACATCATCGGCCACAGCCTCAAGGTGCAGGCCGACCTCTCGTACAACCACCGCAGCGAGTCCCTCACACCGAACTACAACCGCTGGGAGCTGCGCTTCCAGGTGGAGCTGGGCCTCTGACACCGTAACACAACCGCCGGACGGTACAGCACCCGGCCCCGACAGCCCGTCCCCAATGAAACAAGCGGCCCCGCTCGATGCAGGGCCGCTTTTTCTGTTCACAATCCGGAAGCGGACACATTGCCCGCCCCAAAACGCCGTGCGTCCTCTCCGATCCGAAAACCGGCATTCTGCC